>Ga0194048_10000283_pt1 | contig 24113 bp, 20 predicted proteins | sample JunL225m_MetaG_FD_161685 | JGI IMG/M metagenome (GOLD analysis project Ga0194048, IMG submission 161685) | Anoxic zone freshwater microbial communities from boreal shield lake in IISD Experimental Lakes Area, Ontario, Canada - Jun2016-L222-5m | ecosystem: Environmental > Aquatic > Freshwater >...
CTGACCAACTACGGCGACCAGAGATGCATCGTGGCAACGCCGCGGTAGGGCGCCCAGGCCTCGCCACGCAGACGCGACTCGCGCTCTGTGGGGCGTCGCCCGTCGGCATCGGCAAGTGCGATCAACACACCGAGGTCGGTGGCGGGAAACGCGTCGAGGTCGCGGATTGCTCGCATGCGGACGTACATCGCGGTCCACGGGCCAATGCCCTTGAGCGCCACCAGCGCAGCCTGTGCAGCCTCGGGGTCGGCTCCCGGCGAAAGATCGACGCCACCGCTGGCGACGAGTTCGGCAATCGCTCGCAGAGCATCGCGACGCGCATTCGGCAGGCCGAGGCCGTCGAGGTCGCCCTCGGCCACGGTCGTTGCGTCGGGAAAGACAAGACCACCATCGGGCAGGTGCTCACCATGCCGCTCGGCGAGGCGCGCCGTCAGGGTGCGAGCGGCCGCGACGCTGACGAGCTGACCGAGCACAGCGCGGGCACACATCTCCCAGGCGTCCCACGAACCGGGCATGCGTAGACCGGGTCGGCTCGTGACACGCGAGCCGAGCACGGGGTCGTTGCCGAGTAGTTCGAGCCAGGGGCGGGGGTCGTCATCGAGACCAAGCAGGTGACGCACTCGCGGCGTGGCCTGTTTGAGCGCCGTAGTGCTCCACGCGTTGATCTCTACGCCTGTCTTCCCATTTGCCGTCAGCGAAATTCGCCCAACAGACCGGCCAAGCCGAGCCGTTCGCGTGTAGGTCGTGCCATCCCACGTATCGATATCGCGCACGGTGCGGTCGCCGAGCCACGCCAACGTGCCCGCGATGTCGATCGGACCACGACCGCGCTCAACGGTGCTTACGCGAGCCATGAGCCATCGCGTCCGCTGAGTGCATCGCTGAGTCGATGCCGAGCGCGCACGGCGATCTGCGAATCCTCGCCGACGCGCGACGCGAGCCAGGCGACTGCCAGTAACTCCCGCACGCGGATCGCCGCGGCCAGAGCGGCCGGATCGACACGGCCGGCCAACGACTCGTAGCCCGCTTGGAAACTCGGAAAGCGTGAAGGGCCGAGCCCGAGCCGTCGTTCGGTTACCTCGAGCGGCGCAAGGTCGTAGACGGCCGGGCCGAGCGACAGGAACTCGGGGTCGATCAAAACCCACCAGTCAGCGTGTTGAGGCCACCAGTTGGCGCGATGGGCGTCGCCATGGATGACAGTCGGCTCACCGGCGACGTCGGGCCAGTGTTGACCAATCGCAGCGAGCAGGTCGGCGCGCTCGGACGCGGTAAAGACCGCGACCGAACGATCAAGCCAGCGGGTGGCGATTGCCAGCGGATCAAACACGGGGAGATCGAGCGTGTCATCGGCAAGCAGGTGCCGGCCCGCGGTGTGGAGCGCTGCGAGGCAGGCGCCAGCGATGCCGAGATCCGCATCCGCAGGCGCACCTGGGGTGACGAGGGGATAGGGCACGACGAGTGTGTCTCCGACCGCGACCGCATCGCCGAGGGGTTGCAAGATGTGCTCGGGGAGCATGGCGATTGCTGTCAAGACGCGCTGCGTGGCAATGACCGAGTCGGCGTCGCCGGGGATTACCCGCGCAACGCGATGAGCATCAACGCGCACGGTGATCGCATCCGCTGCGCGGAGGACCTCTGCCTGCGCCGGATCTGTTCCGAGCGCACCGCAGGCGAATGCGACCGCCTGCTCGGGGGTCACGACTCGAGCGTCTGCAGTGCGTCAGTGACGAGCGACATCGCATCTTCGACGGTCTCAGGGACCTCTTCTTCGTTCTGGCGCAGCAACGTCAGGCACTGGCGCAGCGCATGGTCCGCGCCGTGCAGGTGCTGGAGCGCGTTGACGAGCTCCTTGGCGGCGGGGGTCATTTCAGCAGACATGCGTTGTGCTCCTCTTTACCACGTGGTGTCGGTCTCGGCGATCGCGGCGGCTTCGCGCCACGGCTCGAGTTCGCGACGGATCAGATCGGGATAGGTGCCGGCACCGTGCACCAACTCGAGCGTGAGGAGTTGAAGTGCAATCGCCGTGGCGGTCAGCGCGCTCGTGCTCGGAAGGAGGCGTGGGGCGTGGGGGAGCAGGATGCGACCGGCGTTCGTCAACTCGCGGCCCCAGACGCTCTCGACGGCTGGCACCATGATCGCTGCGCAGGGCATGCCAACACGACGAGCTGCGCGGAGCAGCATGCGGCCGCGATCGGTGCGACGCGGGCGCCCACGGTGTTCGGTCGCGATAATCACGAGGCCGGTGCGTTCGTCGCAGGCCGGCAGGTGTCCATGCAGGAACGTCTCGAGATCGCGCGCTGCCGACGGCAGGTGCAGACCCTCTTCGACCTTCAAGACCAACTCGTCTGCACTGATGCGGTCGTAGCCACCACCGACGACGATCAGTCGTTCGATGCCCTTCAGATTCGCGGCAATCTCGGCTGCGTGAGGACGGACGGTGAGGCATTCCTCAAGATGGCTCCGGAGGGCATTGCCATCGACGGGCTTGTTGGCGACGACGCCAGCGATGACGGCGCCAGCGACCATCGGCGATAGGTACCCAATCGTGTGGCACCAACTCGTGTCCTGGGCAGGCGTCATCGCGACGAGGTCTGCCGCCTCAAGGAGTGGGCCATCCGGGTTGGCTGTGATCAGTGCCGTTGTGGCACCACCCTCGCGGGCGGCTTCGAGTGCGAGTTTCGTGGCGTGCGTACCACCATCGTGAGAAATCCCGATCGTGATACCGCCGACGGCAGGATCGATCGCCGCCTCAAGAGCCTGACGGCCGACGGGACGACTACCGCGATGCCCAAAGGCGTCGTCGAGTTGCGCCGCGACGGCACGCGCACCGTGCTCGCTTGTGCCGCAGCCAACGACCACGATCGGTTCGCCAGCGGCGTGTGCCTTCTTGACGGCTGCTGCGATCTTCTTGAGCCCAGCGATACCGACAATCGCTTTTGCGGCCGCCGGTTCGGAGTCGATCATCTCCTCCATTAGCCACGGGCGTGCGTCGCGCAGTTCGGGGAACCAGTCCTCGTGCCATTGTGGAGTGCTCATAGAATCGAGTCTACGCCAGAGGGTCGTCGCCCTCGGACTTTTCGAAACTGGTAGCGTCACGCACATGAGCAAGCGAATCTGTGGTGTCGACGTCGGTGGAACCAAGATTGAGGCGGTCGTCCTCAACGAAGACCATAAGGTCCGTGGCAAAGCGCGGCTCGCCACGCCCACCACCGACGGCCCGAACAGTGTGGTCAACGCAATCATCGAGGCGATCAAGGCCGCGGCTGATGATGCGGGCTGCAAGAGCAGCGACTTGAGCGGTATCGGCATCGGTGCGCCGGGTGCAGTAGACGCCAGCGCCGGCATGCTTGTGCGGGCACCAAATATTCCGGGCTTCGACAAGCCCTACCCGCTCGCGGCGGCGATCAAAAAGGGTTGTGGTGCACCGGTGTTTCTCGGCAACGACGTCTCGGTCGCCGTGCTCGGCGAGCGCGATCTCGGCGCCGGCGCCAAACTGCACAACTTCGTTGGCATCTGGTGGGGTACGGGCGTCGGGAGCGGCATCGTCCTCAACCGCGAGCTATGGCATGGACGTGGCGCCGCGGGCGAGCTCGGGCACACCGTGATCCAGCGCGGTGGTCTCGCGGAGCCGAGCGGCATGGTTGGCACGATGGAGGCCTACGCCGGCCGCCGCAATATGGAGACGCGCGCTCGGGATGCCGTGGCCGCAGGTCGCGAGACAACCCTCTTCACGCTGATGGAACAGGCCGGCAAAGAGCGGCTTTCGTCGCGGGTCTGGCAGGAGGCCCTCGAAGCGGGCGATCCGCTGGCCAGCGAACTGATTGGCGAGGCCGTCGATGCAATTGCGACGGCGGCTGCGAATGTGATCAACATTCTCGATCTCGATGCCGTGATCCTCGGTGGCGGGCTTGGTTCGCGCTTTGGTCAGCCCATGGCAGACCGCATTGCCACAGCCATGCAGCCAACATTGTTCCAGCCAGATAAGGCCCCACCGGTCATGGTGGCGGCACTTGGCGACCTCGGTGGCGCGATTGGCGCCAGCCTTCTCGTTCGCCACCGTCACTAAGCCGGCTCACGGAGTTCCACATCCGCGGGATAAGTGGCGTACCCTAAGCAGCATGCATTCTCCACGCCTGCGCTCTCGCCTTGTTCTCGTCGCCGCAACTGCGGCGGCTGCTCTCGCCATCCTGATCCCGTCGGCTGCAGCCGCACCGGTGACCGTCAACGTTGGTGCTGCACTCACATTGACCGGACCAAATCAGGCCTACGGGCTCAGTTCGCGCCGCGGTATCGACCTCGCGGCCAAGGAAATCAACGCGGGCGCTGTGTCTGGCGTCAAAATGAACGTCAAGACGATTGATGATCTTGGCACCGCCGCTGGTGCGGCTGCTGCCTACGGTGTCTTCTTCCGCGACAACGTGTCCGTCCTGATGGGACCGACGTTGTCGGATGTCGCTTTGACGGTCGATAACTTCGCCCAGGCCGCGCGCATCCCCGTGATGGGAATTTCGAACACGCAGCCGGGGATCACGGAGATTGGCACGTTCATCTTTCGGCCAGCACTGACGGAAGCCGTCGTTCTGCCAGCCGTTGTCAAGGCTGTTGCGACCTCGTCGCTGATGCCCAAGACGGCCGTGGTGATTCAGGGCAGCGATGGATTCGCCGTCACGTCGGGCCCGATTTTGAGCACCGCTATTACCGCTAACGGCATGACCGTTTCGAAGACCGAACTCGTGCCTGCGGGGACGACAGACTTCGCGGCGATCGCTGCGGACGTCAAGGCGACCGACCCAGACATCGTTGCGATTACCGCGTTGCCAGCCGAGGGTGTGCCACTGCTCGTTGCCCTCCGTGCTGCGGGCTACAAGAAGAAGATCATTGGTTCGAACGCGTTTGCCTCGAACGCCGTCGTCACGAGTGCTGGACCGGCTGCGAACGGCCTGATTGTTGGCACTTCGTGGAGTGCCTCGACGGTCTCGACTGCCAATACGGCGTTTATCAAGAACTTTAAGAAGGCCTACAAGCGTTCGCCCGACCAGTTTGCAGCGACGGCCTACGCCTACACCTACGTGCTGGCGGCAGCGGCGAAGAATGGCAAGTCGGCCACGCAGGATGCGATTACTGCACAGCTGACGGCGATTACTGGCACGAAGACCGTTTCGACGTTGCTCGGCAAGTTTACGTTTGACGCTGCGCGCAACGGTATTTCGCCGGTCACCGTGCAAGAGGTCGTAGGGCAGAAGTTCACGCCGTTCAAGCCAAACTGATGCTACATCTGTACACGCGGTGCCTGCTACCGTCCCGCATATGAGTGAGCGACCTAAAGCGAGTCGGTGGCGCAAAACGGGCATCGTTGTCCTGTTGTTCTTCGGCTGGCTCCTGGTCACGCTTGGTGTGGTCGGTGTGTACCTGCAGCGTTCGCTCTACAACTCTGACGCCTTCGCGAGTCGCGTGTCCGCTGTCATCAGCGAGCCTGGTGTGCAAAACGCCGTCGCGACACAGTTGACGACGGCAATCGTCGAGAAGGTGCCGAAGGCTGCGATTGCGCGCCCATTAATCCAGTCGGCCGCGCTGACAATCGTCACCGAGCCTGCGTTCAAGAACATCCTCACGCAGGCACTCGTGCGTTTCCAGAAGGTGCTCGTCGATCCCAACACTGCCTCGCTTGTTTTCAAAGTTGAGGGTGCGCCACAGATGATCCAAGCGGCACTGGAAGGGATCAACCCGAAACTGGCTGCAACGGTGAGTGGTGCGGCTGCCACCGAGCTCGCGAATATCCCCAACCCGGGACCGGCATTCCGTTTGATTCAACTCGGCGCCAAGATTGGACCGATCGCGTGGATCGTGATCTTGCTTGGCCTGATCCTGGGTGGTATCGCGAGTTTTATCTCGCCCGACCGTCGCCGTGGCCTGATTATTTCGCTCGTCGTGTTTGCGGCTGCAGGACTCGGACTTGTGCTGATCCTGGCGCTTGCTCAGCTTGGCCTCGTCGCGGCAACGGCCAGCCAGCCAGTGCTCTCTGAGGCACTCGGTGGCGCCTTCAACGGTCTCTTTGGCGATCTCCGCCGCGTCGCCTACTGGATCGGCGCGATCGGCATGGTGGCCGCCGTCATCGTCTGGTCGCTGCGCTTCACGATGCCGGTTGCAGCCTCTGCTGCCGCACGGGCACGCGAGTCGGCATCGGGTGCACTCGATTCGGCTGGTGACAAGGTGAGTGGCGCGCTGAGTTCCGCGTCCGAAACGGCCTCTGGCGCGCTCACCTCGGCCTCCGAGTCGGCGACCGGCGCATTGGCTGCTGGTTCCGTCGCCGTGGCCGCAACAGGTGGCACTGCCGTTGAGGCAGCCGGGCACCGCAAAGTCGAGGCGCAAGACCTCATGGTCGCCGTCCGTAGCGGTTTCCAGCGCCTGCTCGTACCGGCCGCGTCCAATCCGGGTCGTCTACTCCAGGGTGCGATCGCGCTCGTCATCGCGCTTCTGATTTTGTTTGCCTGGTCCGTCGTGATCGACGTGATCGTCTTTGCGCTCGGTCTTGGTCTGTTGGCGCTCGCGCTCAACCGGATCCTGCTCGTTGTGTTCGCGTATCGCGCTCAGCGCTCGCTCGCTGCCGACCAGCAGGCTGCGGTTGGCGCTGGCTCGTCGACCGACGCCTGAGCCTTCTCGCGTACTGACCGAATCGACCCTGACGTTGGTATAGTCGCCTGCGTCCATGACCCGTCCAATCACCACCCGCGATCGTCTGCGCTACCGCTTCGACGCCACGCTGTCGCGCGGCACGATCGGTGTCATCGGATGGTTGGCGGCCTTAACGCTCGTGGTAGTGCTCGTTGCGGGCTTGGTCATCGTGTTGCTCGGTCTCCGCACTGCGGGAGAGAGCCAGACCAGCTTCGGCGAGGGTGTCTGGACGAGCCTGATGCGCGCGATCGATCCGGGTGCCCTCGGTGCCGACCAGGGTTGGTCGTGGCGGATCGTCGCGTTGGTGGTAACGGTTGCCGGCATCTTCGTGTTGTCGACCCTGATCGGTCTGATTGCGACGGGTATTGATCGCAAGCTCGAAGAGCTCCGCAAGGGCCGTTCGCTCGTCGTCGAAGAGGGCCACACACTGATTCTGGGCTGGTCGCCAAAGTTGCACCAGATCCTGAACGAGATCGAGATTGCCAACGAGAACCAGCGCAATCCGAGCGTCGTCGTGCTTGCGCCGCGCGACAAGGTCGAGATGGAAGACGAGGTTAGGGCGCGCGCCAGTGGACCGCGCCGCACGCGTGTGATCTGTCGGTCGGGCGATCCGTCGGACCCCGCGGATCTGGCACTCGTGCGACCGATGGAGGCGAAGTCTGTCTTGGTGCTCGCCGATGACGAGGCTGGCGACCCGCAGACGGTCAAGACCGTACTGGCCTTGATGGGCTTTGATGCCGGCTTCGAACAGCTCCGAGTTACGGCCGAATTCTTGGAAGGCGATTCGGCTCAGGCACTCGAACGCGCCACCGGAGGCCGCCTCGGCGTCGTGGTCTCTAGCGATGTCATCTCGCGGATCACTGCCCAGGTCTGTCGCCAGGCCGGGCTCAGTTTCGTCTTCCAGGATCTGCTCGACTTCGATGGCGACGAGATCTACTTCCAAGCCGAACCGAAGCTGACGGGCCATACATTTGGTGACTGCCTGACGCTGTACGAATCTTCTGCCGTAATTGGCGTGCGAGCGGCTAATGGCACGATCACCTTGAGTCCCTCGATGCAGCGTGTCTTTGCCGATGGCGACCAGGTCATTGCGATCTCGGAGGATGACGACACGGTGGTGCTCAACGGCGAGATTGTTCCCGGACAGGCCGCTGCGACCGCCTCCGAGCCACCACTCGAGTTGAAGGTCGAGCGCACCCTCGTGATCGGCTGGAACGCCATGGCGCCGCTCGTGTTGCGCGAGTTGGATCGCTACGTTGCGCCTGGTTCCGAGGTGCGCGTCTTGTTCGACCCGGCACGGACGGGCATGGCACCACGGGCTGCCGCTGTCGAGCACATGACGATCGACCTGGTCGAGATGGACACGATTGACGGGCAGTTGCTTGCGGCCGAGATCGGTCGCAGCGCCTACGACCAGGTGATCATCCTCTGTTATCGCACCGGCGACGTGGCCGAGAGCGATGCCCGTACGCTCCTCACGCTCTTGCAGGTACGGCAGGCCAGCGAACTGGACGGCAGCCCAAACCACGGCGTGCGACTCGTGACCGAACTACTCGACGTGCGCGACGTCGAGTTGGCGCGCATCGCGAACCCCGATGACTTCGTCGTCAGTGAACGCCTCACGAGCCTGATGCTCGCGCAGTTGTCGGAAAACGCCGATTTGCGTGGTGTCTTCGCAGACCTCTTCGATGCCAAGGGTGTCGAGCTCGTACTCGTGCCCGCGGCGCGCTACGTCACCACCGGCGAAGAGCAGACGTTCGCCGACGTCGTGGCGGCGGCTCGTCGGCGTGGCCACGTCTGTGTTGGCTATCGCCAGGTTGGCGACGATCAGGGCGACGCGACGCTTGGCGGTGGCGTCGTGCTCAATCCGCCGAAGAGCAAGCCCGTCACGTTCGCCGAGGATGACCAAATCCTCGTGCTTGCCTGACCCGGAGTTTTCCGCTCGCGTGGCGCGGTCAACGCTGTGCATCTCCTCGCGGGAGTACTCCTGCCTGATCTAGCTGGTACGACGACCTTAGGGCGATATCACCGGCCCCATGCCAATACTGTTCTGCGACACTACCCGAGACCGCCAGATGAGGTTCATGCGTGAACCCAGTGGGTCGGCAAGCCACCCATTCAGCGCGGTCGGAGCGGCGGCCGTCCACTGAGAGAAGTCGATGGCCAGCGCAAAGCCCTTGGGTGGCGAGTAGGACCACGCGTAGAGCGTGTTCTCAGTCGTCGCATTCTCCATCGTTGCGACGACGTTGATGCGACTGGTGTGCCGCTGATTTGTCGTCAGGATGGCCTGATCGTTCGCGAAGTCCAGATCGAGCGTCATTTGGCGGCCTGCGTCAAGCCGGATTTTGCGCATCTCGACTTGGTAGGTCGTGTCGATGTTGGCGCCATCTGCACTATCGATGATGCCGAGCGTCGGGTCTGTTCCGGTGGTGGAGGCGAACGTGATCGACTCGGCGTTCGGCTGCACCGTGACGACGTCGAGGGACTTCGGGCGAATCGTCAGGTTCGAGGCAACCCAGGTTCCGTTGCCTTGCTGTGCTGTGACGGCAGTTACGACCGTCCTTTTTGCACCCTTCGTCGATAAGACGACGCGGAAGGGCACGTTGGTGGGGACATTCCACATCGGGAAGGTCTGCATGCCGTTATTCGGTGGGTCGATCGCCGGAAACTCGTTGAGTCCGGGGACTGGTTTGCCATCGAGCCCGACAATCGACGCTTCGACTGTTTCGCCGGTAGCCACTTCGACGGCATCGACCGAGACGGTCGTGCCGGCGGCCGAGTCGCAGAACGGGCAGGGCTGCTGGCCGAGCAGTTTGGCAGATGGGATGAGCGCGACGTCGCCGCTGGCCATCGCCGGTGGTGCGCCGGGGCTCGTGAACATGAGGTAACTCATCGACCCAGCACCATTGTTGGCCTTCGTGTCGATATGCACGGCGCGGGTACGGCCGGGGTAGTTGTTGTCCCACACGGCGATGTCGTACATGCCGTTCCCGCGATCGTAGAGTGCGATTGGAGTGATCGCGTGCCCGCCTTGCCCAGGGGGAGTGTCGAAGACTGCCAGCACAAACGGAGCCACATCCGGCGCGAGATTTTGCTTTAAGGAGTTGACGGCTTGGGTGGGCGTGAGGGTAAATCCGTCTAGGTCATTGACGAATTGGTACGCCATGTTGCGTGCAATCGTCCGGGTCATGGTCGACGACCACGGAGTGCGATACGGCGGGCGGAAGGCGCTGCCGATTGATGGAAGTCCGAGCGTGCCGTCGAATATCTGCGAGGCGGTACCCGCGATGCCGAAGCAGTGCCCACCGTCCATGTTCCCGTTGAACATCTCCCGAGCCGCTTCGGCCTCGAGTGTTGGAATGCAGGGGCCCACGCGATTAGTACACGCCTGGTTGCCGAACATAATCCGCATGTCGTCTGCGGTCAGGTTGGTTGGATCCTCGTACGGCACGTCGAAAAAGACAGTGTTGATTCGATTGGGAAACCCATCGGCGCCGTCACTGAAGTTCAAGAAGTTGAAACCGTCAACCTGCGGGTCGAACCCACTCTCCGCGATCAGGGTGCCCTGAGGAGACCACTCCGCCGGCGTGTCGTCGAGTAACCCAGACCCGAGGATCTCTTGAACCATTGCAGCTGGGGCTCCAGGGTCGGCGGTCGGGACGACCCAGGCTGCGCTTGCAGTACCTGTGGAGACGAATATGGCGGTGGTGGCAACCGCAACCAAGATGCTGATGTTTCGTCGAATGCGCTGCTGCACGTCTCTGTCCTCTTCGCGGGTAGCCACAAACCTACTGGTGGGCTTCTGCTTATGGTGGCAGAATCTTGCGCGTCCGTGTTGGCCGCAGACAATTCAGCGGGGCTAACCCTGGACCGCATGGGCCGACAGGGAATCGAACCCTGACCGAGAGATTAAAAGTCTCCTGCTCGACCTTCGAGCTACCGGCCCGCTGGGAGTGTACGACGGGTCTAGCGGGGAGACGCTAGCTGTAGACGCCCGGCGTGGGCTCGCGCAGGCGCAGCACGGGAATCAGGGCGATGAGTAGCAGCGCTGCCAAGGTGATGCCGACGGCTGGAAAACCGAAGCGGTCGAGCACAAAGCCAGCAGCGATGACCGCCGTTGCGCCGCACAGCGCGACGATCTGATCATTCGTTGCCGTCAGGCGCCCGCGCTCCTGAGGCGTCGTCACGTCCGCCAACACGGTCGTGCCGGCCACCCAGCTTGCGCACCAGCCGAGGCCGAGCAGGAAGAAGAAGGGGAGGATCGCGACGGAGTGGCCGAGCAGCGATGTGCCAACGGCTCCGACGGCGGTGACGAGGATGCCGGCAATCAGTGTGCGCCGTCGCCCGGCTCGGTCGGCCAGCCGGCCAAGTGGTGCGGCTAACCCAAACATGCCGAGGAAGTGGGCGGAGATAAAGATGCCGATCACCGCCGGACCCATGCCCTGTTTGTTGAGGACGACGGCTGTCACGCCCATCACGCCAACCATGGCGGCCTGGATAAAGGCCGAAGCCGTAATCGCAGCACGCGCGGGCTTCAGCCGCAAAAGCTCGCGGCGGCTGCGTGGCTCGCCGTGTTCGGGCTCATCCTCCGCACCGGGGAAGTAGTCGCTGAGGTGGCGCGCCACGTCGCGCGGATCGACCGCAATACCCCGCACGAGCATCAGCGCTGCGATCGCGGTGATCGGCACGAGAAACCAGGGGGCGGCGCTCTCGTTGAGACTGAAAACCCCGGCAATCAGCACAAGTCCCGAGCCAAGCAACGGGCCGACGATGCTGCCGATTGCGCCGGCCGAGACGACAAGCCCGACGCCGTGGGCTCGCTGGGCGAGGGGATAGAGGTCGGCGGCAGCTGCGCGGTGCATCATCGCTGGCCCCTGGCCGCAGCCGAAGACAATCGTGCCGAGGACCAGCAAGGGGTACGACTTCGTCACGATTGCCAGCGCGCAGATGATGGCACCGACGGTGAGCAAGGCGAGTCCTCCCGTCAGGACGGGGAGGCGGCCGTGGCGGTCACTGACGCGACCAGCCACCCAAAGCGCGGCGACGCTCGAAAGCAGCGCAAGGCCAACACTGGTGCCGGCCATGCCCTCGTGTCCCGAAAGGTGCGCGGTGGCGACGGCGCCGACACTGGCGTTGAGCGGGATCGCCGCACTGGTCGCCGCCTGGCCGGTGGCGAGGCGCAGCGTCCACTGCGAAATTCGACGCGGCGTTTGGACCGTCGCCATCAGTTGAGCGACGGATCGTCGGGCTGGAGTGCGAACATCGCGACCGCGCCACCGTGGCGGCGGAGCGTCGTGCGCCAGAGCACTGCTGGATCCTCCGTAAAGCAATCATCGGTCTCGGCCTCGACCAGGACCCACGCCTCGTCTTCGAGTTCGTCTTCGAGCTGGCCGGCACTCCAGCCGGCGTAGCCAGCGAAGACGCGGGCGCGAACGAGGGTCGTCGGGTCGAGGGTCTCGTCTGCATCGGCAGGCAGAAACCCGACGCTGCCAAAGGCGATCGCCGCGCAGCGCTCGCCATCGACGAAGTCGCCGAGTGCCATCACGGCTTCGGGCTGGACGGGCCCGCCGAAGTGCACGCTGGCATCGTCAGTGACGAATTCGGTGAGGATCGGTACGGCGCTGGCGACTGTCACACCGAGCGGGCGATTGAGCACCAGGCCCATCGCGCCCTCATCGGAATGCTCGGTGATCAACACGACGGTACCGGCAAAATTCGGGTCGCCAAGCGTCGGTATGGCGATCAGTAACTGGCCTTGGAGCGAGCGGTACACGCAGGCAGCATACGCCTCCTCTCAGAGCGTGCCGGTGGTGATTGCCTCTGCGACCGTCGCGGCCCGAGCGCGAATCAGTGCCTGCTCTTCGGCTGCGAATCGCTCCCAGCCCCGGGCGGCCTGCGCGGTGCGTGGGTTGGCGGCCAGGCGCGCGTGGTGGCGGGCGGTGAAATCCCAGTAGCGTGACCTTATGGCGATGCAGACGTCCGCGAAGGACGTGTGGCAGCGCTTCGATCAGCACGACGCGGTCGTGGTCACGATCGGCGATGGCGAGGGCGCTGTTACGCAGCGATAGCTGCGTGCCTTGGATCCAAACCAGGCGGGTTATGAGGTCTCCGTGATGACCTGCTCGTTGGGGCACCAGTACGTCGTGCGCCCGCCGACGGTGGCGCGCTCGAGTTCGCAGCTGCAACGTGGGCACTGGCCGCCACGGCGAGCCCGCGCGAAGCGGCCTCGACCCGAGCCACCCTTCGGCGTCAGAGCTTCGTTCAGGGCGAGTCTCAGAGACGAGCGCAGCTGATTGAGGGCGTCTGTCGAAAGCGTCCCCGCTGGCTGTCGGGGATTGATCATCGCGTCGAACAACGCTTCGTCGGCGAGCAGGTTGCCCACACCGGCGAGTACCGCCTGGTCGAGCAGGCGAGCTTTGATCGGTGCGCGGCCCGCCCCGACCCGCTTGCGGAAGGCTTGCGGAGTAATCGTCAAGGCGTCGGGTCCGAGCTTGTCGATGCCGGCGCCGAGGTGCGCGCGCGACAACCGCCGCTTGTCGCGGAGGGCGACGCGCGACCCGTCGTCAAAGACAATGGTGATGCGGTCCCAGTTGCGTGGCGAGGGCTTCGGTGCGCTGCGAATTGATCCGCCCATGCCGAGATGCAGTCCCAGCTCGTGTCCACTGTTGGTTTCGAGCCAGAGAAACTTGCCGTGGCGTCCCGCCGCGGTCACGATTGATTCGCGCAGCGCGCTATCGATCTCGCCCGGCTCATGCGGGCGGCAGACCCATTCGTCGTCATCCTCGACGTGAACAATGCGCAGACCGACGCAGAGGCGTTCTAGCGTCCGGCGCGCCTTCTCGGCTTCGGGTAGCTCCGGCATATACGACTCTTCGCGCGGCGTCGTGCTGCGGCGCGAGGCACGGCGGCGTTTCGGAACGGCAGGCGACATTTTGGGCCCGGGCCCAAAATGTCGCCTGCTCGCTCATCGCATCAAAGGCAAACCCATGGCAAACTCGTGCCTATGGCTGACGTGATCGTGATTGGAGCGGGTCTCTCGGGTCTGCGTTGTGCTGGCCTCGTGGCCGAGCGCGGGCTCGAGGTCGAGCTGGTCGAGGCGTCTGACGGCGTTGGTGGCCGTGTCCGCTCCGATGCTGTCGATGGCTTTGTGCTCGACCGTGGCTTCCAGGTGTTGTTCGACGGCTACCCGGAGGCACAGCGGGCGCTCGACCTCGAGGCGCTCGACCTCCGCGCCTTCCTGCCGGGTGCAGACATTTGGTGGGACGGGCGCATGCGCACGGTTGGTCACCCACTGCGCGACCCACGCTCGTTGCCCGATGCGCTGCGCGCAGGTTTGGGCAAGCCACGCGACATTCGGGCTGCCGCCAAGTGGTTGCGCGAAGCGCGTCCATTGGCTACGGCGACCGCGCCTGAGGTAACGGCCGACGAGCGCCTACGTTCGCTCGGCTTCTCGGACGACATTCGCGAGCATCTGCTGCGCCCGCTCTACGCTGGCGTATTTCTTGACCGCGAGCTTGGTGTCTCGAGCCGTCTGATCGACCAGGTTTTCTTGCAGATGGCGGGGGGGCGTACGGTCGTGCCGGCTCGCGGCATGGGGGCTATTTCTGAGCAGCTGGCAGCACGACTACCTGCGGGCACAATTCGACTCAACGAACGGGTTGCAAAGGTTGGCAAGCGCAGCGTGACGCTCCAGTCGGGCGAAAAACTGCGCGCGGAGATTGCGGTGGTGATTGCCGCAGGCACCGTCGATACCTGCACGCTGGCGGGTGTCGACGCACCTGCGCCCCGAGGTTCGACGTGCCTCTGGTTCGACGCTCCCGAGGCACCCGCCGGGCGCCGCATCGTGCTTGATGGTGATGGGGTCGGCCCCGTCAACAATGTCGCGGTGATGAGCGCTGTTGCACCGTCCTACGCTCCGTCCGGCCGCTCACTGGTCGCGGCGTCGTGCGTTGGCTTGCCGTTTGCCGGAGATGATGCGGCGCTTGAGTCGGCCGCGTACACTCAACTCGCAGGCTGGTTTGGCGGCCGCGTTGATACGTGGCGCCTGTTGCGGACCGATCGCATTGAGTGGGCTCAGCACGCCCAGCCACCTGGTTCACTCAGTACGGGTGCGCGGTGGTTGCGGGACTCCGTCGTGTTGTCGGGCGACGGCACCGAGAACGCCTCGATCGACGGTGCGTTGCGCGCAGGTCGTCGCGCCGCAGATCTCGTACTCGCGGGTGTTGTTGGTCAACAGTCGCAGGTGTCGTCATGAAGGTTGTGGTCGTTGGCCTTGGCGCGATGGGGTTACCAACCGCGCGGGTGCTAGCCGAGCGTGGCCACGACGTGATCGGTATTGATCGGCACGGCATCTCGGCGCCGGCCGGCTCGTCGGCAGGCGAGACCCGCATCTTTCGGCTCGCTCATGACCGGCCGGAAGATATCCGCCTCGCACGCCGCGCACTCGAATTGTGGCGCGAGTTAGAGCAGCTGAGTGGCGAGCAGATCATCGACCAGGTTGGCCTGATTCTCCGTGGCGAGCCTGTGCCAGCTTGGGTGACCGCAATGCGTGACGAGGGGCTCGCCGTCGAAGAGCTCGATGCAGCTGGTGTTGAACGCGTCTTTCCCGAATTGGCGTTTCGTCCAGACGAGCCCGCAGTCCTGGTCCCTGCCGATGGAGTCGTCTTTGCGCGGCGCGGCCTGGCGGCCATCGCCGCTGCAGCGCGAGCCGCTGGCGCCGAGCTGGCGATGCCTGAGCGGATGCTGGAGATCACCGAGACGCCGGCTGGCGTGCGCGTAACGACTGACCTTCGCGTGATCGAGGCCGATGCGGCAGTCATCGCGGCCGGGCCGTGGGCGGAGGAGTTGCTACCGCCGCTCGGCTTTAGTCTCCCGCTGGTCCCAGCGATTGGGCAGGTCTCGTACTGGCGTGGTGGTGCGGCTTGGGAGCGTCGCCCCTCGCTTGTCGACTTTCAGGACGACGGCAAGATGGGCGTCTACGGTCTGCCGACGCCGGGTAAGGGCTACAAGATTGGTCTGGATTATGGCGACGAGGCCGCCTGGTTTTCGGATGCCACCGAGTGGGCGCGCCGCGAGTTCGAGGAGGAATGCAACCGCGAGTGGGTTGCAAAGCACGCGCCCGGCCTCGTCACGGATGGCCCGTACATGACCGAGGCCTGTCCGTGGACAATGACTCCGGATGCCGAGTACACGTACGGTCGGCGTGGGGCGATTGTGGTCGCGGCGGGCTGCTGTGGACACGCCATGAAGTTCACGCCCGTACTCGGCGAGATCCTCGCCGACTTGACGGAAGGCCGAGAGTTGTGGCCGGACGCCAAGGCCTTCGCGCTCGAGCGGATCCCCGCCGAGATGCCCTTCACGCGCTACGAGACGCCGATGGGTTCGCGCATCTCGCTCTGACGTCAGACCCGTGGGTTTGATCGGGTAGGTGCGCACCTCGTGTCACCGAACGTCGAAATCCACCACAATGCGTGCAATGGAACGATTTGCCGAACTTGCGCAGACCGACGCGCCCCACCTCGACGTGCTGGCGCTCGCGATTGCCAGCGCGCTGCGCGAGGTTGATAGCGATGCCGCGCTTGCCGAGCTCGACCGGTTGGCGGGCGAGGTCGTGCGTCATGGCCTGGGGGAGACGCCCGACGAGCAGCTCGACGCACTCGCCGCCGTGTTGGGTCGGCACGAGGGCTTCGCGGGCGATGTCGAGGAGTACGACCATCCCAACAACTCGATGCTCGACCTCGTTCTGCAGCGACGACGCGGACTGCCGATCCTGCTCAGCGTCGTCTGGATCGAAGTGGGGCGGCGGCTCGGCCTTCCCCTACGGGGGGTTGGTCTACCGGGCCACTTCGTAGCGGCGTACTTCGGGGACGGTGGTCCGATCCTGATCGACCCGTTCAAAGGTGGCGTGCGTATGCCCGGAGTCCCCGCTGGTGTGACGATCGAGGCGACCCCGACCCACCAGACCGCGCTTCGCATGCTCTCGAACCTCGTGGGCTCGTATGAGCGCCGTGGCGACGTCGGCAGGACACTGATTGCCGCCAGAATGCGCCTAGATCTGCCGTTGGATGACCGTGATCGTCGGGTCATGGAGTTTGATCACAAGCGCGTCTCCGCGCGTATGAACTAGTCGGACATTCCCCCGACCCGTCGCGAACGATTAGGATCTCACCATGCATTCGTCCTACGCACTCAACTCCGAGGATTTTACCGTCATTCGTGATGGTGCATCCGCTCCACTCACGACCCTCTGGCCGGGCGGTTACAAGAACGGCGATCGCTTCTGCGTGCTGATGGGAACCCCGATGGATGCGGTTGGGTGCTCGAACTTGATTGGCGGAACGAACACGTTGTTCTACGACCACCTGCGCGAGACGCGCGGTACGTCGAACTTCTTCCGCTATGCCGACACGTACATGATTGGCGTCGACTGCGAGCCCGGCGACTGGAACCAGCTCGACGTCTGGCCGATGCACAAGTTCGTCAGCATCATGTCGCCGACGGCCGAATCGCTGATCCACACGATCAACGATCGTCGCATCACGCACCTCGCGATCCCCGAGACGGGTATTCGTGTGCGCGGTCCAGTCGTGTTGTCGACGTGGAACTCGTTCCTCGACACCGTCAAGTGCATCGTGCTCTACAACCCGTTGACGGGTAAGGCGCGCGAGGCCGACGTTTCGCTGCTGGGCAACAAGGTGATTGAGTCGTACGTCGAGCAGGCGATCTTCTCGACGCCAGGTATCGGCGCCGGTGCGCAGGCACGTTATCGCCGCATTCGTCGCAACCTCGATCAAGAGCCGATGCGTTGCCTCGAGGAGTACCGCACGCTCGCGAATCCTGCCGCGGCACGCGCGCTGCTCGGTGTCTCCGAGGTCTTGCCACCAGGCCACCAGCCGCCCGACCTGCGCCAGGCACCGATTGTGATCATCCCCGTCGATAGTCCGATCGCCGCAGCCGACCAGGAGGGTTCACCTCCGGTTGATGCCGCTGGCATCACCGTCGTCGAGCCCCCCGCACCACTGCCATCGACTGAAGGCCTTCGCAAGACGGCGTTCGACGGCATCCTGCGTCGCTACGGCGGCAACTTCGCGGAGTGGGAGGGCTGGTCGTGGATCTCCGACTTCGGTGACCCACTCAACGAGCACCATGCTGTCCGCGAGACCGTCGGTATCTGGGACGAGTCGCCACTGCAGAAGTGGATCTTCCGCGGCCCCGACGCCCTCAAAGCTGTCGACTACTGCTTTGCCAACGACATGGCTTCGATGCAGGTCGGCCAGGCGCGTTACTCGTGCTTCCTGGATGAGCACGGCAGGATGCTTGGTGACGGTGTCGCCTTCAATACGGGCGATCCCGAGAAGGCGGGCATCCTTGTCGTCACGGCGTTGCCGAGCGATGTCGACCAGTTCCGTCGCGTCTCGAAGCAGCAGGGCTTTGATGTTGAGGTGCTCGATCGCACCGAGGAGTGGCCGCACATTCAGGTGCAGGGCCCCAAGGCGCGCGATCTCGTCGATTCGATGACCGACTTCGATGTCGCCAGTCTCAAGTACTTCCGCTTTACCACCGAGCCGATCACGATCGCCGGCATCGAGGGGTGCTACCTCGCACGCACGGGCTATTCGGGCGAGCTCGGCTACGAGATCTACGTGCCGAAGGGTGCCGCCGAGGCGCTCTGGCAGGCATTGCTCGACCACGGTGCCTCGCTGGGTATCCGCCAGTACGGCCTCGCCGCCGTCGAGTCGCTGCGCATCGAGTCGGGCCTGATCTTCATTGGCTACGACTACTTCCCCGGCCTGACCTCGCCGTTCCATATGAACTTGGAGCGCACGATCAATCTGGAGACGGGCGACTTCGAAGGCAAGCAGGCGCTCGTCAACGAGTTGGCCGGTGGCATCACGCATCGCCTCACAACCCTCGTGGTTGCGGGCAACGAGGCGCCAGACTATGGCGCCGACGTATTCGTCAATGGTCGTGGCGTAGGCAAGTTGCTGTCGCCGTCGGATGGACGCTCGCCGAGCGTTGATCGTCTAATCGGCATGGCGTGCCTCGAGGCCGACTTGGCCGAGCCAGGCAACCGCGTCGAGGTGGCGTTGCCGGATGGTCGTCTTGTGCCGGCCTATACCGACACGTTCCCGATCTACGACCCGGAGAAGAAGCGACCTCGGTCGTGACCTGGAGCGCCGACCCGGCTGGTCCAATCGGAGTCGTCGCAGAGGGCTGGGAAGGAGTGCGCGGAGCAGAGCTCCTGCGTGCTCAATTGCCGAAAGAGGACCTGGTGGTGGTCGCCGATCAGGCCTTCGCGCCGTACGCCAAGCGGCGGCCTGATCAGATCGTGCAACGCGTCCAGGACCTCGCAGTGGGGCTGCTCGATGAGGGTGTCAAGGCATTGCTCCTCGCGAGCGGCTTTGCCTCGTTCGAGGCCCGCCCCGAGACCGAGGGCATCGCTCTACGTGGCCTCGAATGCGGCCTGCGGGCAGCACTCGCCGAGGCCCAGGGACGTCCCGTCGTCGCCGTCTTTTCGTCGGCCGAGGTCAAGCCGATGGTGCTCGCCAAGACGATCCGCACGCTCCGCGGTGGTGGCAGCGTCACGCTGATCGAGCGCGGCGAGGATTCCGTCACCGATCTGCTCACTCGCCTACGCGGTCATGCGCCAGAGGTGGCAGTGCTCCTGCTGTTGACGCCGAGTGCCTACGCCGACACCGACGCGGTGCGCGCAGAGGCTGGAGCTCTCGTCGTGATCGACGCTCTCGAGGCGGCCGCCGACTTTTTGATTCACGATATTCGTCGGCACCAACTACTTGCCCATCACGGCGAGCGTTCGGGTCGCATTACGGCCTACGCCACGCGCGGTGGCACGACGGGCATCACGCGTGAGCCGCTCTCGACTGCATCGGTCGCGGCTTTGCAACGCCGTACCTAGCTGGCAAGCCCGAGACCCGTCACCGCAAGCAGCGTCACCGCGATACCGATGTACTGGTTGACGAAAAGACGCTCGCGCATGCCGATGATCCCGATCAGCGCTGCGGCGGTGCCCCATTGGGTGGCGGTGACCGACGCGACCGACAGCGGACCGATCGAGGCGGCGAAGGCGAAGCAGACGAAGCCGACGGCATCGAGTAGCCCGCACCAGAGGATGGGGTAGACGTTGACGCGACGCGGTAGCTGACGAACGAGCAAAAAGGCCGGAAGAATTACGAGCACACTGACTCCACGTGTGATGCCAACCGTGGTCAGGTCGGGCAGCTCGGATTGGCCAAGAGAGACGAGCACGCCCGCATAGGTAACGGCCGCCAGGATTGCCTCGGGGGCACCGGCCGCTGTACGGCGCCCCGGCTCCAGCGCAACGAGCACAGCCCCAATCACCGCCACGAGAATCAACGCGTACACCAGCGCGGATGGGCGCTCGCCGAGTGCAATCGAGAAGATCGTCGCGAGGCCACCTTCCATCGCGATGATCGGCGCGATTACACTCAGGCTGCCCTTGCTTAAGGCGCGCAGAAGCAGGAAGAACCCGATATCAGCGAGCACACCGGCTGCAACGGGCCAGGCGAGCCCCGCAACGGTCCATGGCCCCTCAAGGTGGTCGACGATTAGCGCAAGGGGCAACACCGCCGCCGTGGTAACGGAGAGAACCCAAAACATGATCACCGCGGGCTTGGTCTTCGTGCGCGTGACCTGCTGGGTAAAGACGTTTGCGAATGCCCACGCGAAGGCAGTGCCGAGTCCAAAGAGGACGGTCACGCTACGTCACCAGCCCGAGGCCCGTGACAGCGACCATCGTGACGCCAATGCCGACATATTGGTTGACGAAGAGGCGCTCACGCAGAAAGAAAATACCGATCAGCGCAGCGGCGGAGGCCCACTGGGCCGACGTGACGGAGGCCACGGTCAACGGTCCGAGCGAAGCGGCGATGGCGAAAGTTGCGAAGCCAATCGCGTCGAGCGTCCCGGCTGCGAGTAGCGGTTTGATGGCCGGGCGTGGCGGTAGTTGACGCACCATCAGAAACAAGGGAATTGCCGTCAACAGGCTAGCGACTCGCGCAATTCCAGCCGAGGTCATTGCCGGTTGCTCCGTATGTCCCATGGCCACGAGCATGATCGCGTAGACGAATGCTGCGAGCACTGCCCAACCGGCACCCTTCGCCGTCCGTCGCCCCGGTTCGATTGAGACGAGCACGGCGCCAGCGGCCGCAAGTGCGAGTAACGCGATCGTCGTGGGCGAGGGACGCTCGCCAAGCACGACGGCAACGGTCGCAGCGAGGCCGCCCTCCAGCGCGACGATGGGCGCCACGATGCTGATACTGCCGACCTTCATTGCCTTCACCATCAGGAGGAAGCCAACGTTGCCCGCGACACCGGCCAGAGCGGGGACACCCAACGCTTGAAGGTTAAACGGTCCCTGTAACCCGTCGGCGATCAGCGCAACGGGGACGACAAGGCACGTACTGATCAACAGCATGACCACGAGCATCACGCGGAGATCTACGAGTCTTGAAGACTTTTGGACGAAGACGCTTGCGAACGCCCACGAGAATGCTGCCGACAGTCCCAGGAGGACGGTCATGACACGACCTTAGTCGCCCAGTTCGATGCGACGACGGTCTGCGTACGCCTTCAACTCGGCGTGCAGATCGGGGTCGAGCGGCGGTGCCTCCCACGATTCCTGCAATTCCTCCCACTTGGCGAGGGCTCGCTGGGTCGCGTTGGGCCGGTCCTTCTTGGTCCAGGACGAATAGTTGTCCGTGGTCCAGACCTCCGGGCGGTAGAAGCAGTCACGGAAACGCTCGAGGGTATGGGCGGCACCGAAGAAGTGACCACCATGGCCGACCTCTTCGTGAGCGCCAAAGGCGAGCGTCTCGTCGCTAAATTCGACGGGGGTGAACTGCGCGATCATCTGGCGCAGCATCTCCGTGTCCATGGCGACCTTCGCGAAGGAGTGCACGAGCCCACCTTCGAGCCAGCCGGTACAGTGCAGCTGGAGGTTGGCGCCGGCGAGAAACGACGGCAGCATCGTGTTGAGCGATTCGAAGGCCGACTGACCATCGACGGCAGGGCTCGCGTTGAGGCCGCCACCGCCGGCGCGCCAGAGGACGTTGTGGCGGCGAGCGATCTGGCCGGTGGCGAGGATGCCCAAGGCGGCCTCAGGACCACCGAAGCCAGGCGAGCCGGACTTCATGTCCGTATTCGAGACGAAGGAGCCCATAATCGCGGGGCAGCCGGGGCGAATTGCCTGCACGAGCGCAATGCCCGCCAACGATTCGGCTGTCTGCTGCGCGAGTGCGGCCGGCAACGAGACCGGGCCCATCGCGCCCATCAGGATGAACGGTGTGATGTTGACGATCTGGTTGCGCTCGGCCAAGAGCCACAACGACTCCAGCATGCGCGTGTCAAAGACGAGTGGTGAGTTGGCGTTGATCGTGCCGAACACGCCGGGGTTCTTCTCGAGCACGTCGAAGCCACCGAGCGCGAGCTGGGCCATCGCGATCGAGTCGATCACGCCGTTAACGTGGATCTGCGCGGCGCCAACGGCGAGATCGGTGTTCTCGTACATGGCGAGCTGGAGGTCGAGGTGGCGCGAGTCGAGCGGCTTGTCATTGCACTCGATGATCGGATAGCCCGGCGTATCGATCTCGGGTGTCATCTGGGCAGCGCGAAGCAATTTGACGGCGTCAGCGAGCGTACCGTCGCGTCGCGACATTCCGTCGTCAACGAACGGCATGGACTGGCCCGTGCAAAAGACCATGTTGTCCTTGCCAAACTGGACGTGCTTGTCTGGGTTACGCGACAGGAGGGTGAACTCCGTCGGCGTGGTCTTGATGCGCTCGAGCAACCAGTCGGGATCGAAAAAGACAACCTCGCCCTCAACGCGCTGACCCTCGCGCTTGAACAGTTCGAGCGACGGCTCGTGCATAAAGGTGATGCCGAGTTCGGAGACGAGGCGCTTCCAGCCCCGATCGATGGTGTCGAGCGAGTCGGCCGAGAGTGGTTCGAAGCGAGGCGTGCGGTTGACGAACACGTGATGTCCTTCCCTAGTGCCGTAAATATGGCAGGCAACGGGTCTGCGCGCGCTCCGTACCTGTTTGACGGCACGTAGCGGTACAGTTTCAGGCGCGCCGACGTCTGGCGTTATCCGTCATGTCCCCTGCCACTCACGACCACACCGAGGACCACGCGCCCCACGGCCCCTTCGCGCTGCTCGCGCTTGGCGCGCTTGGCGTGGTGTATGGCGATATTGGCACGAGTCCGCTCTATTCACTGCAGGTCGCGTTTGGGCCAACGATTGGGATGGAGCCAAACCGCGACAGCATCCTCGGGATTCTGTCGATGTTTATCTGGGCTCTGATCATCGTTGTGACGATCAAGTACGTCGGGATCGTGACGCGCGCGTCCAATAAGGGCGAAGGCGGCGATCTTGCTTTGCAGTCGCTTGCGCTCCGCGTCGTCTCGGGACGTGGCGCGGTCTTCGTAACCCTCGTTGGCATCCTTGCCGTAGCGCTGTTCTCGAGCGATGCGATTCTCACCCCGAGCATCTCGGTGCTTTCGGCCGTCGAGGGTGCCGGCCTGCGATTTCCAGAGACACAACAGGTCGCGGTTGAGATCGCGTTGGTCATCCTGACTGGCTTGTTCCTGATGCAGCGTTGGGGCACGGCCAGCGTCGGCAAGCTCTTCGGTCCGATCATGGTGCTGTGGTTCGGTGCTATTGGAGTCATGGGCGTAATCGGTATTGCCAAGAACCCCGGGGTTGTCCGCGCCATCTCGCCGAGCTACGCCGTGATGTTCGCGATCGATCACCCGGTGCTGACCTTCGTCGCACTGAGCGCAGTCACGCTCTGCATCACGGGCGCGGAGGCGCTGTATGCCGACATGGGGCACTTTGGTCGTGGCCCAATTGCCCTGTCGTGGCTGGTCGTCGTGTTCCCCGCGCTGGTCCTCAACTATCTCGGCCAAGGTGCGCTGTTGCTGGATCACCCGAACATGGTCGATAACCCGTTCTTCCATCTGGTCCCGTCGGGCTTTGAGTTGCCGCTTGTGGTCCTGGCGACCGTCGCCACGGTAATTGCCTCGCAGGCAGTTATCTCGGGTGCGTACTCCGTGTCCCGTCAGGCCATGCAGCTTGGTCTCTTACCCCGCATGCGCGTGATCCAGACCTCGGTGACGGTGCGCGGCCAGATCTTCGTGCCCGTGGTGACCCTGATCTTGTACATCGCAGTCGTCGCGACCGTGATTGGGTTCGGCACGTCGGCACACCTCGCAGCCGCCTATGGTCTCGCAGTCACGGGCACACTCTGCTGCACCACGACGCTAGCCGTCATCGTCGCTCACCGCATCTGGGGCTGGCCACTCTGGAAGGTCGTCGCTGTGTTCTTGCCACTTGGGATTGTCGACGTAGCCTTCTTTACCGCCAACATCACCAAGATTCCGCATGGAGCATGGTTCTCTCTGGC
>Ga0194048_10000284_pt1 | contig 24093 bp, 24 predicted proteins | sample JunL225m_MetaG_FD_161685 | JGI IMG/M metagenome (GOLD analysis project Ga0194048, IMG submission 161685) | Anoxic zone freshwater microbial communities from boreal shield lake in IISD Experimental Lakes Area, Ontario, Canada - Jun2016-L222-5m | ecosystem: Environmental > Aquatic > Freshwater >...
CTAAGGCCAGCCCCCACGAGTCGTCAACGAAAGAGAACTCCGAATCAGATAATAAAATCGCAAAACTGACCTGCCTTGAGATAACTGGTCCCGATCAGAAAAGCGCCATCGTGCGACGTCTTAAAAGCGAGGGGCGCGTGGTCGCGATGGCTGGAGATGGGGTCAACGACGCACCCGCGCTCGCCGAAGCCGATGTCGGGATCGCGATGGGTACCGGTACTGATGTCGCCATACAAAGTGCAGGCATCACGCTCGTCAAGGGTGATCTAGCGGGCATCGCGCGCGCCCGCGCCTTGAGTCACGCCACCATGCGCAATATTCGCCAAAATCTTATACTCGCATTCGTCTATAACGTGGTCGGGATTCCGGTGGCCGCCGGCGTGCTGTATCCCACCTTTGGCATCCTCTTAAGTCCCATCATCGCAGCCGCAGCCATGAGTTTGAGCTCGGTTTCCGTGATCTGTAACGCGCTCCGACTACGAATCACTCGTATATAGAGGACGCGCGCCGCAAGGTTGTTGTCAATTGAAGCAACAATCCGATTGCGTGAAGCAATTCCTGCCGGATGGCGTGTTTAAACGCCTACACATTTTGCTACACACCGGCGTTCTAGTGCGATAACTTATTGAAAGATAGGCCATCTTAAAACAGCATCTTTACTCTTAATCAATTGGTCGTAGGTTCGATCCCTACACGGCCCACCAATTCTTGAAGTGCTGAATCGGAACTTCTCACGCGGCGACGCGTTGGCGCGGCGTTGATCTGAAATTGGTGCCTAAAACGCACGCGGCGATTTTCATCACCGATTACGCGGCTACAGGTGAGACCTCGCGCGCAATGCGCTTGGCATTTTTAATTTCAGCAACACGAAGATCGTAGGCTGTCTGGAGATTCAGCCATGAACGAGCATCGCCACCGAAATATCGCGCCAACCGCATCGCCGTATCCGCCGAGATTCCGCGCCGCTCACGAACCACATCGTTGATCCTCGGTGCCGGCACGCTGAGTGCGTTCGCCAGAGCGTTGGCGCTCATGCCGAGAGGTTTGAGAAAATCCTCTCGAAGCACCTCGCCCGGGTGAATAGGTCGCATTCCGTTCTTAAACATTTTTGCTCATCTCAGTGATAATCCACGAGCTCGACGTCTGCAGGTCCTTCATCCGTCCAGCGAAAGCAAAGGCGAAATTGATCATTGATCCTAATGCTGCATTGTCCCTTACGCCCACCTTTAAGTGCTTCCAATCGGTTGCCGGGAGGGGAGCGCAAGAAATCAAGAGTATTCGCGGCGTCAAGTTGCGCGAGCTTTCGCGTTGCGACCTTAGCAATTGACGAAAATCGCTTGCACTTGCCGGTTTCGAACAGCGCCTGAGTGTCAGCGCAGCGAAAGCTCTTGATCATTTGCAGATATTATAACGATTAACGTTAAACGTAAAGTTGTTTTGGTGGTGCAAAGTATTGCCCTCTGCGCTTCGTCCGCGTGACGAGTGGAATAAGTTGTTTGGCGCCTTGAGGGTCACGCAGAACGATCATGGTGTTGGGCGTGACGTCGGCGGCGCTATAGCCGTCGGCTAAGCGCGGAGACTGCATCGCGCTTACACACTTTGCTGCACACCGTTATTCTCGCCTTATAACTTATTGAAAGATAAGCCAGCTTAAAACAGCATCTTTACTCTTACTCAATTGGTCGTAGGTTCGATCCCTACACAAGGTGTAGCGAGAAGATTCGTGTAAAAAAGTGCCACTTGTGTGGATAACTCACGGATCGAGCCGAAGGTTGTCCGGTAGAGGCTCGGTCTCGCACCGCACCGGGAACTTCCCGAACCGCAGCAGGTGGCGAGTCAGAAACGGGCTCAGGTGCTTGGCGTCATTGACGTCGAACGGGTATCCCTCTCGTTTCAGCTGCTGAATGACCCTGGTCTGGTCGGCCACCGTCTGCAGGATGACGGCATTGGCGAGCAGCTGGTTGGCGATCACGGCCTTCTCCTGTTCGACGCGGCTATTGGTTCTCAGCACGCCCTGGCTGCCGAAGTTCAGGTGGGCAGCAAAGTCGTGGTAGTGCTCGCCCTTGTTCGCTTCGTGAGTCACGGTCCGGCCCAGATCATAGTCGTCAACCCAGCGTAGCAAGTACAGGGTCCGGAACACATGTCCGAGCTCCTGGAACGCCCGGTACAACCGGTTGCGGCGACTGTAGCTGTTGAGCCGGGTCAGCACCCACGAAGCGGAGACGCGTCCGGTCTGTACGGCGAGCGCGACGCGCAGGTATTCCTTCCAGTGCGACTCTATCAAGGCCCAGTCGATGGTGCCGCTGTAGAGATGCGCGGTGCCTGAGAGGCTCAGGTGCATATCCGGTCGATATAGCATCAGGGAGCGCCATTTGCGGATCCGCAGTAGGAGCTCGGCACCGAAAAGGTAGCCGAGGCCAAAGAGGGCGGCCGACTGACCGTGGGTGTCGGAGTAGATCCCGGTGGCCTTGAGGACCGAGTCGTTCTTCTGCAGGCCGTCGAACAGGTAGACGCCCTCGTAGGCCCCGGCGGCGATGAAATGCGTGAAGTAGGCGATGTAGTTCGTGCCGACGTGCCGGTAGGCGACCCCGCCGGTCCGGCCGTAGCGGATGTGGTAGGAGGCCTGGATGTTGTCGTCGTAGGTCGGGATCATGGAGCCGTCGGCGGCGACTTTGTCGGGCGCTCCCCAGACGGTAGGCAGTTCGAAGGACGCGTACACGTTGAGCACGTCGGCGCACGCGGCGCGTAGCGATGCTGACCCCATGTGGCGGCGGTGGACGAACGAGAGCAGGTGCGGTGATACGGGTTCATCGAAGTGCCGCGCGGCCTGGGCCGGGCCGAGCCCGCTGCCGATCGCGAATGTCGTGAGGATAGTTCGGCTCTGGTGGTCCTCGATCTGGGAGCCGAGGCGCCCGGGAGGACCGAAATTCCGGGTGAACCCGCTCCAGCGTTCGACGTTGTGGAGGGCCTCGAGCACGGTACGACTCGGCATGCGCTCCTGGATCGCCTCGGCCAGATCGCGCGCGGACTACGGCGGGGTAATGCCGGTGGGCCGTGGGGTGATCGGGGAGCCATCGGGTCCCAGCTGGACCGTCTGATGGACGCGGACCGCCTGCTCGAGATCAATGACGCCGCGCTTGAGCTTGTCTCGCAGCTCCTGAACAAACGACTGGGCGTTGTCGGCGAAGCCCCGGTCGCGCAGATACTGCGCGACGGCGTGCGGCTCAGAGTCGATCGGGTAGATGTCGTCCGTGAAGGCTCCATAGTCGGCCGCGCCTTCGACGTAGATGTCGCCCGCTTTGAGGGCGTCGACGAGTTCAACGAACGCGGCGACTTCGAGGGGGCGAAGCCGGTAGGTATCGGGTTCGCCGGGGACACCGACCCACGAGCGCCATTCGGGATCGAGGAAGCCGTCATCCAACGTGGCGATCAGCTTCTCGGCTGGACGTTCCGGGAATGCGGACACGCACTGCACGGCTTCAAGGAGGCCGGAGGCGCCGGGAGCGGCGCCGAGCGGCAGCGCGTCGGCGAGTCGCAGCAGCCAGCTGCGCTGGATGCGGAAATGCGGTTCGAGGAAGGCGCGCCAGTCGTCCGGGCCTTTTGCCAGATGTTCATCGCACGCCGTCATCACGGCGTGAGCGCCGCCGGCGTGCATTAACACGGCGTCGACCCGCGCCATGAACGATTCCGGGTCGGCGTGCCCGGCTCGCGCAGCGGCGAGGTCACGCAGGACCCCGAGGAGTTCGGATACGCGCCGTCGCCGCGCCTGATGCCAGGCCTCGAGATCTGCGCGGGCCTTCGCCTCGATGCGTCCCATGAACCGGATCAGCATGGTGACGAGGTCATCGAGGCGGGTCGCATGGGTCCGGACGACCAGACAGCAGAGCAGCGCGTGCCGCCGCGGGGTGGTGTATTCGCGCAGTTCCGTAGCCGTCAGCCGGCGTGCTTCTTCCGCCCACGCATCGATCCGGGTCACCGGAATGTCCGCGAGGACCCCTGCTGGCAAGGCGAGCTCGTTGAGCCACCCAAGCTGGCCGAGGAGATCGTCGAGGTGGTTTCGGGACGCGCGCTGGGTCGACTTGCACAACTTCGAGAACGCCGAGCCAGTCGCCTCGTCCGCAACGCTGAGCAGGGCCTCGAGCTGGCGCCGGGTCACAGGCGACAGCCGCGCGCCGATTAAGGCCAGCCATGCGTCGGTCACGCGGGCATGAACGTTGCCGGCGAGGCGCCGAAGGGTGCTCAGCGCGGGCAGTTCGTAGCTCGCGGCGACGAGCGCCTCGATGGCGCCATTGATGAGATCCGATAGGTGCGTGCGGGCGGGGTAGCTGTCGAGGGTGAGGCCGGCGAGATCTGCGCGTTCGGCGAGGTAGGCGACGATCGGAGCCGGGATCTCACCTGGCGGGGCGAACCGACCCAGGATCGGGAACGTCTTCAGCCAGCACAGCAGTCCGAGGCGAGACGCCGGCGAATGGCTCGTTCGCCGAACCCAACGCAGCTCGTTGAGCCTGGGGGTCATGAGCTGGCGAATGGTCGCGGCCGTCAGCGGGTCCGGGAACTCGGGGTAGGCGAGGAGCGAGGACTTGGCCATGGCGTCGGAACCGGGCGACCGGAGAGGGGTGACAAGGCAGCGCCAGGCCGGCGGGATCGTCAACCCGGCTTGGACCCTGGCGGGAAAATGATTACACTGCAATCATTGACATCAGGGGGTGCCATGGCGAGCATCACGATTCGGAATCTGGACGATGCGCTCAAGAGCCGCCTGCGGGTCCGGGCCGCGCACCGGCTGCGCTCGATGGAGGATGAGGTGCGGCACATCCTGAAGGCGGCGCTGAGCGAGGAGCCTGCCGAGGCCACCGATCTTGGCGAGGCCATCCAGCGGCGGTTCCGGGCGCTGGGCGGAGTCAACCTCAAGCTGGCGGAGCGCACGCCGATCCGTAAGCCGCCGAAGATCGGCCCATGATCGTTCTGGACACCAACGTCGTGTCGGAACTCATGAAGGCCAAGCCGTCAGCGGCGGTGCTGGCATGGATCGCGCGCGGTGACAGCAGCGGGTATTGCACGACGAGCATCACCCAGGCGGAGATCCTGCACGGCGTGATGCTGCTTCCGGCCAGTCGCCGGCGACGGGCGATCGAGAGTGCCGCGGAAGCCATGTTCGCGACGGACTTCGCAGGTCGCATCCTCGCGTTCGATAGTTCGGCCGCGCGATCCTATGCCGAGCTCGTCAGCGATCGGCGTCGCCGCGGCCGGCCCATCTCGCAGTTTGACGCCCAGATCGCGGCCATCGCCCGGGTGGCAGGCGCCACGTTGGCGACCCGCAACGTGCGTGACTTCGAGCATTGCGGGATCGGCGTCGTCGACCCCTGGGAATAGTGGCGCCCTGCGGCGGAGTGCTCAGGGGCGGCGCGTCGCAGGATTCCCACGCAGCAGGCCTTCGGCCGCGTGATCCTCGAATCGCTCCTCGTTCCTGACGTAATCGCCTAGCACGTCGAGAGATTTATGCCGGGACTGGTCCGCCATCTTGAAGATGCTGGCGTGATTGCGCGCGGCACTGGTCAGAAAGCCACTCCTGAGACTGTGCCCGGCGTAGCGGCTCGCATCGAGGGCGACTTTGGCGGCGAGATCCTTGATGATCAGCGCGACGCTCTGCGGCGAGAGCCGGGACTTTCCGACCGTGTCGCCGCGATGCAGGCGCCGAAATCACGCAGAACCGGTCCGGCAGCTCGGCGCGTGCGGCCGGCGAAGGTCAGGTCAAAACGTCGGTGCAGTCCAAAAGCTCAGCCCTGAACGCATCCCACCGCGAAGTTATCCACATAAGTGGCACTTTTTTGCACGAATCTTCTCGCGACACCTACAACCGCACCCATCAGCTCGCCGAACTGGTTGCTGCTGCGCAGGCTATCGAGTAAGGCCGGCGGGTACCGGTGCACCTGCTGGAACGGCTCGATCCCGGCACCAGCATGGGTGGTGCCCGACCCAAAGCTACCATCGAGGAGGCGCAGTGTCTGTGGCTCGGCAAGTTTCCCGCCAGAGATGATCGCTGCAACTTGCAGCGCATCGAGTACGCCACTCTCGACCTCGCACGCCGCTGCGGCCTGAACGTCACGCAGGCACGCCTGCAGGCGGTCGGCGACGGCGATGTGTTGATGCTGCAGCGCTTTGATCGTGAGTACACGGAGAAGGGCTATCTGCGCTTTGGACTGGTCAGTGGACTCACGGTGCTCGATTGCGACGACAGCTATCTGAACCGTGAACGCTGGTCCTATCCGCTGCTGGCCGACAACCTGCGTCGCTGGTCCGACAAGCCCGAAGCCGATTGCGCGGAACTGTTCCGGCGCATGGTCTTCAACGCCGCAGTGAATAACAACGATGATCACCCGCGCAACCACGCGTTGCTGCGCCGCCCCAAGGGATGGCGCCTATCGCCCGCGTACGACCTGGTGCCCGCACCTGTGGTAAGCCTTGAGCGACGCGACTCGGCAATGACCGAGGGCAACTACGGCCGCACAGCCAGTGTCTACAATTTGCTATCGCAGTCAGGCCGCTTCGGGTTGTCAGCCGAAGAGGCCCGCAGGGAAATTGACCAGATCGTGGCAGTCGCGCGCCAATGGCGCGAGAGCTTCTTCTCTTGTGGCGTGTCTGCCCAAGACGTGGACTATGTCGCTCCGGCTATCTTGCCTGAGTGCTTCTTCTTTGAAGCACGGCCGGATCGTTGAGCCGTTGGTGTTGGAATGGGCTGAAAGTAAAAGGTATCCAGATCGAACACGTCCAGCCTGGAAAGCCGCAGCAGAATGCTTACGTCGAACGTTTTAACCGTACCGTCCGCTACGAATGTGCCCACTCGGGCTAGCCAGTTCCTGAGTACTTTGACGATTATCTCAGGTCCATTTTCGCTTCGAATGTATTCCGGCACACCGCGCTCCACCATGACATCCGCAAAGATATCGATCACATCGTTTGCACGGATCCGTCTGGCGGAGCAAACCGCCAAAGCTTCCTTGGTGTATTCGTCGATCAGCGTCAGGATCTTGATCACTCGACCATCATCCATTCGATCCATCACAAAGTCCCAGCTCCAGACGTGGTTTTGTGCGTTGCTCTAAGGCGTACACACGATCCATCATTCAGCCACAGAAGACCTCGTTTCGGCTGTTTCTGTGGCACTTTGAGACCTTCCTGCTTCCAGATCCGCTCAACTCTCGATGGGCTGATCTTCCCGCCCTCCTGCCACAGCAGTGCCGTCACCCGTCGGTAACCGTAGCGCCCGTACTGAGCCGCTAAGCGCACGATATCCGCCCTAAGCGGTCCTTAGTCGCTTCTAGGCTCCGGTATATAACGGATACTGGATCGCTGGATGCCCAACGCCCGACAGATGCGGCGCTCAGAATACGGGTGCGCTACGCGCACCCGATGGACCGCCTATCGTCGTCGCGTTGGGCTTAGAATTTTCCCTCGGCGACCTCCTTCAAGATGATCTTGTCGATGGGCAGTTCAGCCACCGCCTTCTTGAGGCGTGCATTCTCTGACTCCAACTCCTTCTTCCGCTTGGCCTGGTCAATGCGTAAGCCCCCGTGGGTCTTACGCCACCGAAAGTAGGTCTTATCGATAACCTCTAACTGCTTGCAGACCTCGGCTACCGTCTTGCCTTGACCTGACAGAACGTCAGCCTCGCGAACTTTGTGAATAATCCCTTCTGTCGTAAACCGTTGTTTTGGCATGATCCTTAACCGTCCGTTCCTCTATTTTAGGGAACACCAGGCTGGACCAGTTATCTCAAGTCAGGTCACAGTGGCTGGCAAGTAGGTCATGTCCCAACACCAGACCTGCCGGATGGCCGTTGCTATGTGCGTTTGCGGCGGTCTGCGCGGCTGTGGCGCGCGGCTGCGGCCACGATGGCGGTTTTGACCGACGGCGCGCAGCAGCCGGCAAAACGTCGATTCACTGGCGATATAAACCCCTTCGTCCGCCAGGGTCGGCACGATCCGCGCAGGCGGCGTATCGGTAAACCGAGCTTCGTTAGCCACCGTCAGAACGCGCTCGCGCTCTATAGGGGTCAGCGCGTGCGACGGCGTGGGTCGCACAGCATCAGGTCGGCGGTCGCCCTGTGGGAGACGCGCTCTGCTGACTTACCGGCCTCACGCTACCTGCCGATTCGAATAATCTGTTCAAGGGCATCACATGCTGCAAGAAAAGCCTCGTCAGTGACGCGTCCCATGGGGTGAGGCTTGGCACGGCCAGCCCTCCAGTCGAAAGATTTTGGCTGATGGGTCAGTATGTAACTAGCAACGCCTCGCTTAGCATTGGCTTTAACGGCGAATGGATTTGATGCGTTGTATTCTGCGGTCGTCATTGGTAGTCCAATGACGATGCCTGTTCGTTCGTTAAAGGAATGCGGGGACAACACCGCGAGTGGGTGAGGATCCCTCATCTCACGCCCGGATTGTGGATTAAAGTCAATCCAGATCATGTCCTGACGATCGGGGCACCAGTTTCGTGCAGGCACTTAAATAACCTCAGCACCGATCGCTGTCGTTGCCATCGATTCACCGCCGTGGATACTCGGATCAAATTTCGCAAGTTTCTGCGCAAGCGTGAGTTTTTGTAGGCCGGTTGGCTTCAAGACAACGGCATCTCCTTGCAAGGACACATCGACTGTTTGTCCCACTTCGAAGTGTGCGGTTCGGGCGATGGCGCCTGGTATTCGAACCGCTAGGCTGTTGCCCCACTTTTGGATCGTTTGCATGGTTGACTTCTTCATTGCCCTACCTCGCACATTGTATAAACGTGTTTATACATGCTGTGAGTGGGGTTGTCTAGCCGGCCGATTTGACTGCTCTGGACGTGCTGGGCGGTGCTTACACACTCTGCTACACACAAGCACTTTTGCCTTGTAACCGGTCACTTCTACGTGGTTAAAAAAAATTGTTCGTAGGTTCGATCTCTATACGGCTCACCATTACCCTATAAAAATCCAACTGTTAAGACCGTCGCGGCACGCTCAAAATCGTGATTTTCCCGATTCGCAACAATCAATTGGTCAAGAGTTCGACCCATGGCCTGATATTCCTTTAAATCATCAGCATGCAGCGATCCAATCGGTCTTCGCGATTCGGGGAGTGACCAAAGAGTGACCAGGTTGCGTTATCTCAACTACGAATTTTACTAACGCAAAAATGTTGCGCTGCCGACTTGAAACCGCCGACCATTAGGTCCTCTTGCAAGGCAGACGCGTAGCCGCCGTGGCGCGTCGCGCAGGCAACCCCTGCGACTGGCAGCGAGAATTGTGCCCCCGGCGGGCACTAGATCTGCCATCCTCGTCGTTTGTGTTACCGACTGCTAGATTAGTGAACCTCGCTTGCAGTTTGCCTTACCCGGGGGGGTAGATAATGGCCATTAGCGTATTAGAAGAGTTCCTGCTGTTGACGCTTGAGGATGATGGCGGCCAGTTCGATACGGTGCCGGAGATTTACCTGACCTGCGGTGTGGCTGGGGCCATCTTGATGGACTTGGCGTTGCAGAATCGCATCGACTCTGACCTCGCGGGCATTTGGGTAGAGGATCCCACACCGACGGGCGACACCGTGCTTGATGCGGTATTGGCGCAAATTGCGGCGCAGCCGCACCGCTTGGGTACCGGCGCCTGGCTGCGCAAGTTGTCTCTGACCGCGCTGCAGTATCGTCAAGCCGCGATCAGCAAGCTCTGCGACAGCGGGATTCTGCGCCAGGGCGAAACGGGATTCTTGTGGGTGATGAAGGGTCGCCGCTATCCGGTCGAGAAAGGCGCGGAGTTGGTGGAGGCGAAGCGTCGCTTAATGCAACTGATCTTCAGTGAAGAGATTCCGACGCCCAGAGATTGTGCTTTGGTCTCGCTGGCGTCGTCTTGCCTCGTGTTCGAGCGCACCCTGACCTCAAACATGCTTAAGCAAACGCAGGATCGCATTGCGCAAGTGGCGCGGCTGGACATGATTGGCGGCAGCATCGCCACGGCGGCGCGGGAATTTACTGCAGAACTAAAGAAGGGCGAGCGCGGCGCGATTTTGGGCGGCATCGCGGGGAACGTCGTAGAGTGGTACGACTTCTGTATTTATGGGTATTTCGCCACCGTGGTGGGGCCTCTCTTTTTCCCCTCCGGTAACCCTGCGGTTACGCTCATGGCAACTTTTGGTGTATTTGCGGTCGGCTTTGTTGGGCGACCGATTGGCGCAGTGATCATCGGGCACATCGCGGATCGCATCGATCGTCGCAAGGCTGTGATCGTGTCGGTGCTCTTGATGGTCATTCCAAGCCTCGTCATGGGGCTGCTGCCCACCTATGCGCAGGTCGGCATGCTCGCGCCACTGCTCTTGCTGCTGATGCGCTTTATGCAGGGCATCGCCGTGGGGGGGGAATACGCCAGCTCCTCGGTGTTGCTAGTCGAGGCGGCCTTGCCTGGTCGGCGTGGGTTTATCAGCAGTCTATCTGACATGGGCGCGGGCTTTGGCGTCATGCTGGGTTCGGGCGCAGGCGCTCTTATCATGGGATTTCTGCCACCGGCGTGGGGCTGGCGTGTCGCTTTCTTATTCGGCCTGGTTCTCGGTCTGATTGTCTTCGCGATTCGACGTCACCTGCCACACAGCGATACCGTGGTGTCCGTAACTAAGTCGACGACGTTGCCTATTGTGGAGTTATTCCAAGATCACTGGAAGACCATACTGAGACTGATCGGACTCTTGGTCAGCGGGTTTGTCGGTTTCTACTTGGTCAACGTGTACTTGGTGACGTGGTTGATTGAGAACACTACGTTAGGCGGCCCCAAAATATTGGCGATCAATGCTACCGCCATCGGTATCTCGCTAGTCACTAATGCCTTCTTCTGCGCGCTGTCGGACCGAGTGGGTCGCAAGTCGCTGCTAATCATTGGCAACTTGCTGATTGCCCTATGTACGGTCCCCTTGTTTCTCTACATGCAGGGCGCGACCGCAATAGGGGTGCTGATGGCGCAGGTGACGCTGGTCATTCTGATGTCCTGTATGAGCGGCGGACAGACGGTCTACCTGGTCGAGGCGTTCCCACCGCACTTGCGTACGTCAGGGCTTGCGATCACTTTGAACCTCACCGCTGTTTTGTTTGGTGGCACCCTGCCACTGACGGCGGTTTGGTTGACCTCCTTGACGGGCAGTCATATAGCGCCGGCCTGGTATTTTGTGGTCGCCGCGTTCTTGACCGCCTTGATTGCCATACCGATGCGCAGTCTGGATGGGCGCCGTGCTTAGCGCGGTGTGGCTGCAAGAACCCGGTTGCTGATTACGTTCTTTGGTGTCGGGGTCTTGCCGCGCTGCGATCACCGCGTTTGCGCAAGACCGAGGGCGGCGGGGTGAACGTGCGCATCGGAGTCGCGTCCGGTTCTGGGATCTTCGCAATCTAGCGCCCCCAGCAGGTGTAGGGCTTTGTGCAAGCCCAAAGGTGGTTTAATTCGGATCGGCTGCTGTGATTTCGCCGTTTTGCACTTGTATGCATTGCAGAGAGATACCCAGTTCCTGTTCGTATCGACGGATGAGCCGCGCCTCTACTTCAGTGACCAGTGACACGGCCGTGCCTTTCTCACCACCGCGTGCTGTCCGACCGACCCGATGCAGATAGGCTTTGCTCATCGTCGGGACGTCTAGATTAAAGACGTGGGTCACGCCGGGAAGGTTGAGTCCGCGGGCTGCGAGATCGGAAGCAATCATGATGCGGATAGTACCGTTACGAATGCCATCCATTGCGCGTTTTCTGTCGACCTTGGATAGCTCGGAATTCAAGTCTGCTGCCGCGAGCTTATGATGGCTCAACTTGGAGGCGACCTGTTCGGCAACGTCGTTGCGATGCACGAACACGATAGAGCGTGGTACCTCGAGGGCATGCAGCAACTTGCGCAGCATATCGGGCTTGTCGCGGGCTTCACAAACCAGATAAAGATGTGCGATGTTTTCGTTGACGGCCGCTGCGCCTGCGCGAAGTATCACGACATTAGGGGCGAGAGTTTCCAAGACTTGCTTGGTTTGCGGTTCGATCGTGGCAGATGCAAAAACTAATTGCCGGGCAGGCGGTGCCGCGCTGACGATTTTTTGGACCCAGTTCAAGCTTTCGTCGTTAAGTAGCCGGTCCGCCTCATCCATGACGATGGCGCACAGGTTTGCCGTCTTCAGTTTGCCTCGTCCAATGAGTTCCACGATGCGTCCCGGTGATCCCACCACCACGTGCGGCTTGGCCTTGAGCTTGTCGATTTGTCGCTCCGTTGCCGTACCGCCAATGAGCAAAACAGAGCGGACCGCGTAGGCGGCGTTGAGCGCAAGTTCACAGGCTTGTCGATGGATTTGAATAGCCAGTTCGTGGGTTGGTGCCACGATCACCACCTGGGTCTGCGCGCGCGTAGGATCGATGCGTAAAAACAGGGGCAGGAGATATGCCAGTGTTTTACCGGTGCCGGTCTGCGCCTGCAAATACACGTCCTGTCCGGCCGCGAGCGCGGGTATCGCTGCGATTTGAATGGGGCTGGGGTCAAATATCTGTTGCTTCGCCAGCGCAGCGATGAATTCTGTTGGAACGGACAGATCGGTAAACTTCATGAAATAGAGCTCGCTACGGTGGCCATCGAGACGTTCTGATCGCGTGGGATGGTTGCTGGACGCAGAGGCATGCTAACAGTATCGCCCGTCCGATCCGTTGTGGTTGTTAACAGGAATGGGGCGTGGTGGGTTCTGGTCGCCGTGATGGACACAGGTGCAATCGGTTTTTCCCCAGTGGCTGCTCTAACGGGCAAGCAATCGATTGAAACGGGGCTCCTGCGGTGGGCGGTGCCCTGGAAGGTGTCCCCAATGCGAGCCCTAATCTCTAACGACGGTCATTGGACGGAGCTAGATGCCGATGCGGTCGTGCAACCCAAGCGCGTACGGCGGACGGGTATATTCGCGCGTTGGCAAACCACCGTTGCGGTAGGTCATTGGTGCTTGCGCGCCTTCCGCGTCGCTGCCGGGTACGCTATAGTTTCCGCGTGTAGGGACGGACTTGATGGTCGAGAGGCCATTGTGTTGCGCGCGTCCGGGACGGCTCCTGGTGCCCAGGAAACGGAAGTAGTTCTGATGCAGCGCTTACTCGATCGGCTTTCCCTCGGGCGCATTCTGGTGCTGCTGTTGGCGTTACTGTGCGCCGCACCTTCCCCGCGCGCGGAGTCGGTTTCGCCGCATCTGCGCCTGCAACTGATGTGGTATCACCAGAGCCAGTTTGCGGGTTACTACGTAGCGGAGTTCGAACACTACTTCCGGCAGGAGGGCATTGACGTTGATTTGCTGGAGGGCGGTGCCGATATTGACCCGCTACTCCGTTTACAGCGTGGTGAGGTGGAGGTGGCGCTGTCGTGGCTCGATAACGCGATTGCAGCCGACAGTAAGGGTGCCCGTCTCATCAATGTCGCGCAAATTTTCTCAGGGTCCGGGCAGCAGTTGATCTGCCGATTCAGTGCCGGTATTCATTCGCTCGCGGATGTTGCTGGTAAAAAAGTGGGCATCAGCTGGCCTGGCGATCGAGTCACTGTGTCCGCGATGCTGCGCGCTGCCGGCGTGGACGCTGCGGGCGTCACGTGGGTGAAGCGATCCGCGCATGGCGAAGACTTGGTGGATGGAACGGTGCCGTGTATTTCGGGTGTCAGTTATAACGAGCCTTGGTGGGTCGTCGATGCCGGCGTGCCGGAGATGGACCTAGTGACCTTTTCACCGGGGGACTATGGCCTTGCGCATGTCGAAGAAGGTCTTTACGTTCGTGAGCAATCGCTGGAGTCTCCAGAGTTCCGGAATGCGCTCGTGAAATTATTGCGCGCCGTGAAACGCGGATGGGCTTATGCGAAGGCAGAGCCTGTGCCTACCTCCAATATCGTTCGTCTGTTTGGCAGTGATCCGTCAAAAAATTCCAGCTTCCCAAAAGCGATGCTCGACAGTGTCATTCCATTGCTGCCAGATAATTTCGACAACTTCGGCGTATTAGATATTGATGCCTACGATAGGATGGTAGCTGCGCTGCCCTATTCGCAGAGCGTGCGCGTCAAGCGTTCGCCGCTTTGGACGCACTCGGTGATACGCCAGCTTAGGGCGAGCGAACAGTCGGCCACTGTGTTGACCGACGCAACACAGCAATACCTGCGCATGACGGTCGGATCGACGCTTTTTCTGGTGTTCGTCTACGCGGGCATCTGGATCTTCGCGTTTGCAGGCGGGCTGATGGGCATTGAGGCAGGCTACAATTTGATCGGCAGGATCGCGTTGGGAGCCCTCAGTTGTATGGGTGGTGGTGTGTTGCGGGATCTCCTCCTTGGGGGCGATCGCTTGCCGTTTCCGTGGTTGGCCAGTCCGGGCCTGCCGATCGGCGTGCTGGCGGTGGTGCTGATGGCCAGCCTGTGGGCGGCGCTGCTCTCGGAAAAAACGGCCAGTCCCGCATTCCAAGTCACGAAGCGCACCGCCGAGACCGTCGGTTATGCGGCGCTGTCGGTCTTGGGAGCGGTGGCGCCGCTCGCCATGGGATTGCCCTGGCTATGGGCGCCGTTCTGTGCATGGCTGACCTGCTCTGGCGGTGGCGTGTTGCGCGACATTCTAACGGGCCGAGAGCCGCGGTCCTTTCGAGCCAAGTTGTTTGACGAAGCGGCCATCGTCGGGGGTGTCTGGCTGGTGGCTTTTTTGGTGTTCTCGAATCACTTCGAACACAACCGGTGGCTGGTCACAGTGGGTTTGGTGACCACGGGTCTCTTGGTAGGTGCGTTACGCCAGTATTGGGGTCGCCGCGAGGTCTGGTATCCGAACTGGCTGCACCATCGCTAGGCAGGCGGTGTAGGGCCCAAATGGGCGTGTAGCGGGCCCCTCCCGGTATAGGCCGCCAGAAGATGCCGCAGGGGGCCTATCTGTCTCTACAATCAGTCCCCTGTTGCTCTGTGAGCTTGTGAGGCTATCCGATGGTTCTACGTTTGCCTTGGCAGGGGATGCGCCTGCTCTTGCTGCTGGGTGTGGCCGCCGTGGTCGCGGCCGCACCGGTGTCTGGGGTCGTGGACCCGCTGGTGCTGGGTCAGGTCCGTGATGCCGCGATGCAAGATGTCTGGGCGTACCCGCAGTTGGCGGCGCTCACCGATCGGATCGGTCCGCGCCTGTCCGGATCGGTGGGTTTGGAAGTGGCCGTGCAGCAGGTGGCAGAGGCGCTGCGCGGTGTGGGCGCAACGGTCACGTTGCAGCCGGTCAAGGTGCCGCACTGGGTGCGCGGCGTCGAGCGAGCGGAACTGGTGGACTACGTGGGTAGGCCCAAGAGCCTGACGCAATCGCTGCATTTGGTGGCGTTGGGCGATTCGGGGGCCACGCCGGCTGACGGGTTGACCGCACCGGTGGTGGTTGTGCATAGCGTCGAGGAGCTCGCCACGCGGGACGTGCAGGGTCGCATCGTGCTGATCAATATGCCGTTCGATCAGCGCTTGGCAGACAATGGCTATGCGGGGGACGCCTACGGGCAGGCGGGCGAAGAACGATTCGTCGGTCCGATGACGGCGTCCAAGCGCGGTGCGCTGGCCACCTTGGTGCGCTCGGTGGGCGATGCCCAATTTCGCCTCCCCCATACCGGGGTGACTGCGTGGGAAAAAGACCAGCAACCGATGCCGGCCGCGGCCTTGGCCGCCGAAGATGCGGACCTGATCGATCGCTTGGCTGCGGCGGGGCCGGTGCGTCTGCACCTGGTCTTGACGCCCCAACATCTGCCGGATGCCGAAAGCTATAACGTGGTCGCCGATTGGGTCGGGCGGGAACGACCTGACGAGGTGGTGGTGGTCGGTGGTCATTTGGATTCGTGGGACCTCGGGACGGGCGCGATCGACGACGGGGCTGGCGTCATGGCTGCCGCCGGTGTCATCGAGACCCTAGCCCGGTTAGGCCTGCATCCCCGTCGGAGTATTCGTTTTGTGGCCTTTACGAACGAGGAAAATGGCGGCCGTGGCGGCAAAGCGTATGCCGAGGCGGCTGCGAAAGCGGGCGTGCAGCACGTGGCCGCCATTGAATGCGATATGGGGGCCGGCCGTGCGCTGGGTATACAGGCCGCGGTGACGCCGGCGGCGATGGCCCGCTTGAAGGCCGTCGTCACAGCGTTGCAGCCGATTGGTGCGACGGTGCTGCTGCGGCGCGAAGGTGTTGTCGGTGCCGATATCCGCCCACTGCAATTGGCTGGTGCACCCGGCTTTGCGCCGGTGCTGGATGGCCGCCACTACTTCGATTACCACCACACGGCAGCGGACACGCTCGACAAGGTCAACCCCGAGAATTTGCGCTCCGAGATCGCCGTGATGGCGGTGTTGGCGTACTTTCTGGCCGAGACGCCCGATCCCTTGCCACGCGCGCGCGTGCAGGATGAGGAGTAGAACGGGTGCCGACTTCTAGCACTACGCATGTCGGACGCGGGTATCTGATTTTCGTCTTGTCACTGGCCTTTTTGCCCGTGATGGATGCGCTGGCGAAGTTGTTGTCGACGCGGTTACCGGTGCTGGAAATTGTGTGGGCGCGGCACATTGTTTATGCAGCGGCTGTGGTGCCTCTGGCGCTGTGGCAGGGCGGGTGGCAGGGCCTGCAGACGCGCCACCCGTTTTGGCAGTTGGCGCGCGGGCTGTGCATGTGTCTGGCGTCCGGTTGTTTTTTTATGGCTGTTTCGCGGATGCCGGTGGCCGATGCGATGGCGATCTTTCTATGCTATCCGGCCATTTTATTGCCGCTGACGGTCATTGTGTTGGGTGAGCGCCCGAGTGCGCGGCAGTGGTCAATGGTGGCTTGTGGTTTTGTGGGCGCGCTGATCGTCATCCGGCCGACCTTCCATGGACTGGCCGATGGTGCGATCTTCGCGGTGGGCTCGGCCGTGTTGTATCCCTTATCCCTGATGGCCACGCGGCGCTTGGCCGATGAATCCTCGCCGCTGATTACCACGGCGCTGTCGGCACTGATTGGAGCGATCGGTTATTCGGTGGTCGTCCCGCAGGTCTTTATCATTCCCGCACGCGGCGATCTTTGGTTGCTCCTGGCGATTGGACTGATCGCCGCGGTAGGGCACTACGGCATCGTGCTCGCGCACCGTTATGCACGTTCTTCTCAGCTCGCGCCGCTCGGCTACACCGAGATTGTCGGCGCGGTGGTGGCGGGCGCGGTCCTGTTCGGCACGCTGCCCACACCGGCCACGTGGGTCGGTATCGTGCTGATCGTAGTCAGCGGTGTGGTGGCCACGTGGCCCACGAGCGTCAGCGCTGCCTGAGTGGGCCGACAGCGGCGGTACGTTCGGCGCCTTTGGCAGGGACCGACGGCTTTGTCCGTGTCTCGCTGTCTGTGGCGCCAGGGGTTTCAGCGCACACGCCAAAACACACCTAGGGTCAGCAGTTCGGGGTGGGCGCCCGCCACGGTGAACTGCTCGTAAAGCAGACGGACCTTCCAACGGCCCGGCGTCCACTCGCCGCCCACTCCCCATAGGAGATGGACAGCGTGGTCTTCAGAGTGCCGTTGGGCGCAAGTGGGATGTTCGGGTGTACACCGGACGTAGGGAAGCAGGTAGCGGGCTTCGCTGTCGAGGTGTGCGAGACCTGTTTTGAGGAGGAGATTTACCGAGCCTGCTGGGATCTTGGTAAGTGCTGCCATCGCCCAGCCCCGTTGGCTGGCGATCGTGGGGGGCAGTTGGAATGCCGTGCTGCGCGGGCCCAGTTCGATGTAGTTGAATTCGGCGCCGAAATGCCGACTGAACTCAGCCCTTGCGGCGACCTCCAGCCCGAGGCGCGCGGTGGGCGCTGTAAGTCCCATCGGCGTGCTCAGTTGGGCGGTTGCGCGACCGATAGCCAGACCCCCATACCATTCGGCCGCCCCGCTCAGTCCGGGCGTCCACGGCAGCATCCCGAGCACGAGCAGGACACTGATGGGCGTGTGTCGTCGCGGCATCATCGAACCCACTCCTAGATAAAAAGATCATTCTCGCACAGTGGTCGGCATGCGCTGTAGTGCCGCCTGCAGGGTGCCACTTCGGTTGGGAAAAAACCCGCAGGGACGTCGGCAGCGACGCGTCGGGGCGTGTACCCTCGCCGGATGTCATCGGTGTACACAGAACCTGTCGCTGCGGCGGGCTGGACCGCCCGCTTGGAGCTGGAATTTGCGCGGCGTGCGGCGCGCACTGAACTGGTGCGTCGTTGCCACTGCGGCCCTCTGTTGGTGCAGAAAGCCTTGTATCCCGAGGAGGACGGCCCCTGTCATGCGATTGTGCTGCATCCCCCGTCTGGATTGGTAGGCGGCGACTCGTTATCGTTGGAGGTGGAGGTCGGTGCCGGGGCGGCGGCACTGATCACTACGCCGGGCGCGTCCAAGTGGTACCGATCACTCGGTGCACAGTCGACCAGTCGAACGCGATTGGTGGTAGCCGACGGTGGTGCGTTGGAGTTCTTGCCACGCGAAGCGATCGTTTATGACGGTGCGATCGCCCGGGCGGAGTTGCTAATTGCGTTGTCCGCGCAGGCACGCTTGGTCGCGTGGGACGTCTGGTGCTTGGGTCGCACGCACGCGGGGGAGCGCTTTGAGCGGGGGCGCCTGGAATTGCGCTTGGCGTTGGCCATCGCGGGCCGTGAGGTGCTGTACGAGCGCGCTGTGCTGCGTGGCGGATCCTCGCTGCTGGCAGCGGCAGCCGCGTTGGCCGGTGCGCCGGTGTTCGGTACGCTGCTGATCGTGGGTCCAGCGCCGTCCGCAGCACTGTTGGCGGCGTGTCGTGCGGTGCCGGTGCGCGAGGGGATAGGGGGCTTGACGCAGTTACCCGAGGTCTTGTGCGCACGCTACCGCGGTCATTCGACCGAAGCGGCGCACGAGTGGTTTGCGACGCTGTGGGAGCATCTGCGTCCGGCAATGTTGGATAGAGTGGCCGCCCGGCCGCGTATCTGGGCTGTTTAAAAGGTGCTGGAGAGAACATTATGGAATTGACGCCCCGCGAGAAGGACAAACTGCTGCTCTTCACTGCAGCCCTCGTGGCCGAGCGGCGCCGGGCCCGTGGGTTGCGTTTGAATTATCCCGAGGCGATCGCGCTGATCAGCGCCGCGATTCTGGAGGGCGCGCGCGATGGGCAGACCGTTGCGCAACTGATGCATTTCGGTCGCACGATCTTGAGTCGGGCCGATGTGATGGATGGCGTCGCGGAGATGATTCCCGAAATTCAGGTTGAAGCGACGTTCCCTGACGGCACGAAGCTCGTGACCGTACACGACCCGATCCTCTGAGGTGCTGCGTATGCGACCGGGCGAAATTGAAACCCTAGCGGGCGAGATTGCATTAAATGTAGGCCGGCCGACGGCGATGTTGGAAGTCAAAAATACCGGCGATCGACCGATTCAGATCGGCTCGCACTACCATTTTGCCGAGACCAACGCGGCGTTGGTGTTTGACCGTGCGCGCGCGCGCGGCATGCGTCTGGATGTGGCAGCCGGCACGGCAGTGCGCTTCGAGCCGGGCCAGAGTCGCACGGTGCGCTTAGTGGCCTACGGCGGCCTGCGCCGCGTCTATGGCTTTGCCGGTCGTGTCGAAGGGGATCTCTGATGGCGGTGCAAATCAGTCGGCGTGCCTACGCTGAAATGTATGGGCCTACCACCGGTGATCGCATTCGCCTGGCCGATACCGCGTTGTGGATTGCGATCGAAGACGATCGTACCGTGTACGGTGAGGAAGTGAAGTTCGGTGGCGGCAAGGTGATCCGTGACGGCATGGGGCAGAGCCAATTAGGTTCGGCGCAGGTGGCGGACACCGTGATTACCAATGCAGTCATCGTCGATTATTGGGGCATTGTGAAAGCCGATATTGGCCTCAAGGACGGCTATATCTGGCGCGTGGGTAAGGCCGGCAATCCGGATGTGCAGGATGGCGTGGATATTCCCATTGGGGCGGGCACGGAAATCATCGCGGGCGAAGGGTTCATCGTGACCGCGGGTGGGGTGGATTCGCACATACATTTCATCTGTCCCCAGCAGATCGATGACGCGCTGGCCTCGGGCGTGACGACCATGCTGGGCGGTGGGACGGGGCCTGCGGCCGGCACGGCCGCTACGACCTGTACACCGGGACCCTGGCATCTGGCGCGCATGCTCGGTGCGGCAGAAGCGTTCCCGATGAACCTCGGTTTTCTTGGCAAGGGCAACGCCAGTACCGCCGCGCCATTAATTGAGCAGGTGGAAGCGGGCGCCATCGGCCTCAAGTTGCATGAGGACTGGGGCACGACGCCCAAGGCGATTGATACTTGCTTGCGCGTGGCGGATGCGATGGATGTGCAGGTCGCCATTCATACCGACACCTTGAACGAATCCGGGTTCGTCGAGACGACGCTCGCCGCGATCGCTGGTCGCACGATCCATACCTTTCACACCGAAGGCGCCGGTGGTGGCCATGCCCCGGATATTATCCGAGCAGCCTCGCTGCCCAATGTATTGCCCAGCTCCACAAATCCGACACGACCGTACACCATCAATACGGTGGACGAACATTTGGACATGCTGATGGTTTGCCACCATCTCGATGCCGCGCTGGCCGAGGACGTCGCTTTTGCCGAGTCGCGTATCCGGCGTGAAACGATCGCGGCGGAAGATATTTTGCATGACTTGGGCGTGTTCTCGATGATGTCCTCAGACTCGCAGGCGATGGGGCGGGTTGGCGAAGTGGTGACCCGCACCTGGCAGACCGCGCACAAAATGAAACAGCAGCGCGGCAGTCTTCCGGGCGATTGCGCGCGCGCCGACAATGCGCGCGTGAAACGGTACGTGGCCAAGTACACGATCAATCCTGCCATCACACATGGTATTGCGCAGGTGGTCGGCTCGGTGGAGCCGGGGAAAATGGCAGACCTGGTACTGTGGAAGCCGGCGTTTTTCGGGGCGAAGCCCGCGTTGGTGTTGAAAGGCGGCATGATCGCGCTGGCGCCCATGGGGGACCCGAACGCCTCGATCCCCACACCGCAACCGGTCCACTATCGGCCGATGTTTGCCGCCTTCGGTCAGGGGCTGCGTACTGCAGTGACCTTCGTATCCCAAGCGGCGCTCGAGAAAGGCACGGTGGCGGCGCTGGGACTTGGCAAACCGTTGGTCGCGGTGTCTGGAACGCGTACGATCACCAAGGCCGATATGATCCACAACGATGCGATGCCGGTGATCGAGGTGGATCCGGAAACCTACGTGGTGCGGGCCGACGGCGTGACGCTCGAGTGTGAACCGGCGGTCGAGTTGCCGCTCAGTCAACGTTACTTTCTTTTTTGATGGACGCCGCAACGCCAGAGCGCTTGATCGGCCGTGCCACCGGGACTGGGGAACCCAGTGCCGTGGTAGTACTGTCCTTTGAGCAGCGGGTGCGGACCCGGTATGTGACCGCGCTCGAGGACGGCCGCCCCCTCGTCGTTGCGGTGCCGCGCGGCAGCGTGATGCGGGGCGCAGAGCACTGGGTAACGGCTTCGGGTCTGGTGGTGGCGGTGTTGGCGGCGCGCGAATCGCTGCTGGAAGTGACATCGGATGACCCGTTGTTATTAGCCCGCGCGGCCTATCATCTGGGCAACCGCCACGTCGCGGTGGAGATCGCTGCAGGGAGGATTCGGATCGCGCACGACCCTGTGCTCGGGCGACTGTTGGAGGGTCTCGGTCTGCAACCGTACGCACTCGTGGGTGCCTTCGAGCCCGAAGGCGGCGCGTATGGGCACGATCACGCCCATGCCGGTGGGGGTCACGCGCTGGCCCCGGTACTGCACGAGTATCGTTCGGTATGAGTGCGCTGGCGGCCCTGCTGCAGTTAACCAGCGCGACCTTGCCGGTCGGCGCATTCTCGTATTCCCAAGGCTTGGAAACGGCGGTCGAGGCCGGCTGGGTGCGTGATGAAGCAGCGGCCCATGCCTGGATCGCAACGGTGCTGGAGGACGGTGTCGCCTGCACGGAAGCGGTGGTAGTCGCGCGCACACTAGAGGCATTAGAGAGTGGCGATGTGGGGGCGCTCACGCGTATTAATCGTCGCTTTCTTGCGAGTCGGGAGACACGCGAGTTGCGTGCAGAGACCGTACAGATGGGGCGGTCGATGCGCCTATTGATAGGCTCCACCGTGCCGATCGCGCCCGCGGTGCTGGCGCAACTGGCGGCCCTCGAACGGGGCGAGGGGCTGAGCTACCCTGTTGCCTGGGCGGTAGCGGCCGCCGCGCGCGCGGTGCCGGTCGAGACCGCGCTGGTCGGCTATCTCTATGCGGCGCTAGAGAACTTGGTGCTTGCGGCCGTCAAGACCGTGCCCCTTGGGCAGACGGCAGGGCAACGCTTACTCACACAACTCGGTCAGACGCTCGCGGCGCATGCGTGTGCGGCGATCGCCTGTCCACTCGATGAAATCACTAACTTCCTACCCGGCCAGGTGATGGCCAGCATGCAACATGAACACCAACACACACGACTCTTCCGTTCCTAATACGTATTCCAGCCCTTTGCGGGTCGGCATTGGCGGTCCGGTGGGCTCCGGTAAGACGGCGCTGACGCTGTCGCTGTGTCGCGCGTTGCGCGCGCGGCGCCGCATCGCGGTTGTCACCAACGATATTTATACCGAAGAGGATGCGCAGTTTCTCGTCCGGCATGAGGCGCTAGCGCCGGAGCGGATCATTGGCGTGGAGACCGGCGGCTGTCCGCATACGGCCATTCGTGAGGACGCCTCCATCAATCTCGAGGCGGTGGATCGTTTGGCGCGACGCTTCGGGGATTTGGAAATCGTCTTCGTGGAGTCGGGTGGCGATAATTTGGCCGCGACCTTTAGTCCGGAACTGTCGGACTTTACGATCTATGTGATTGATGTGGCCGCGGGCGACAAGATTCCGCGCAAAGGCGGGCCCGGGATCACCCGTTCCGATTTACTCGTGATCAATAAAATCGATCTCGCCCCTTACGTGGGTGCTTCACTGGAGGTCATGGATCGTGATGCGAAAAAAATGCGTCCCGATCGGCCCTTCGTGTTCACGAATCTCAAGACCGGACACGGACTGGACGAAATCATCCGGCGTGTGGAGGAGCGAGTAGATCTGGTCGCCGGGGCGCTGTAGTCGGGCCCGCTGCGCACGGCAGCGGCGTCGCGGTCTTGCGTTGGACACGGTGCCGCTCTGCGGCGCCGGCTTGGTTAACCGGCAATAGCGAGACGTTCGGATCGGTAGGCGCTAAGCGCCGCCCGGTAGGCGATGCCTGCGATCACCAGCGTGGCGCTGATGACCAGCACTTCTGCGAGCAGGCCAACCGGATCGCCGCGCAAGGCGCGCGTAATGACCAATTGCTGACCGACCAGTGGAATGGCGTACATCCACGTGGCGGTCTTGAATGGCAGAATCGTCACCAACAGCACCGGTACCACCGGCACAATCTGCAGCAGACCCAAGTGGGTCTGCGCTTCACGGAAGGTTTTTGCAAACCCGGCGACGAAGGTTTGCAGGGCCGAGACGAAAAACACCAGCGGCACCATCACCGGCACCACCAGCGCCAGAAACCGCCCGCCCAGATCGATCGACAGACCCAAGTCTGCGGTTGGCAGGAATTGGCCGACCACGAGAAAGGCCAGTAGTGACATGGCCACCGAGGTGCCGGCAAAGGCCGAGGTCGCTAATACTTTGCCCGCGAGGAAAGACTCGCGCCGTACGGGGGTTGCAAAGAGCGGTTCGAGCGACTGGCGTTCGCGCTCGCCTGCGGTCGCGTCGATGGCGAGGAACATGCCGCCGATGAAGGTGGTCAGAATCAGCAAGTAAGGCAGCATCATAAACAGCATCGCGCCCTTCGAGGCGGGTGTGGCTTGGTCGCGCTCGGCCACGAGCACGGGGGTCGCAACCAGCGGGGCGATGCCACGCACCATCAGTCGCAGTGCGCCGGTCTGGTGGCTGTAGTGGGCCAACATCGCTTGCAGTCGGCGGATGTTTCGGTCGGCTTCCTTACGCGAGGAGTCATCATAGAGGTAGACGGTTGCGGGGCGACCTGCCTGCCAGTCCTCGGCATAATCGGCTGGGATGACCAGCGCCAATTCGAGTTCTTCCGCGCGTATCGCAGCGGCCGGGTCGGCCGGTGCGACGTGT
>Ga0194048_10000287_pt1 | contig 24014 bp, 22 predicted proteins | sample JunL225m_MetaG_FD_161685 | JGI IMG/M metagenome (GOLD analysis project Ga0194048, IMG submission 161685) | Anoxic zone freshwater microbial communities from boreal shield lake in IISD Experimental Lakes Area, Ontario, Canada - Jun2016-L222-5m | ecosystem: Environmental > Aquatic > Freshwater >...
CCTATATATATAGGCAAAGGGTGACCATTTCGCCCTGAGGGGCGCCGATTATCTACACTTTCCAAGACACATTCCACAGGGACCCCCTTTCGGGGCGTGCCCTATTAATACATCGGAGAAATTACACGTGACGTCATTACTCGCATCAGAAGGCGGTTGGCAGACATTCACCCTTAAGGGTGGTGAATGGGCAATCCTGGGCCTTTCCGGCGCAGCAGCCATCCTTGCCTTGCTTGTCGGCTGGTTTCTAGCCGTACAGGTCTTGAAAGAAGATCAGGGCACACCAAAAATGCAAGAGATCGCTCGTGCGATTCAAGTTGGTGCAGGGGCTTACCTCAAGCGCCAGTTCCGCACCATCGGCATGATTCTTGTACCAGTAGGTGCAGTCGTGTTCTTTACGTCAGTTGCAATTTCCAAGCCAGGTGAAGGTGGCGAAGCGTTGAGCCAAGTTCAGTCCGGCTTGTACCGCACCATTGCATTCGTGCTCGGTTGTGTTGCATCTGGACTCACCGGTTATATCGGTATGACACTTGCAACTCGCGGCAACGTACGTACCGCAGCTGCGGCTCGTCGTGGTTCGATGAAAGATGCACTGCAAGTTGCATTCCGTACTGGTGGTGTTGCAGGAATGTTCACCGTTGGTCTTGGTTTGCTTGGTGCAACCGCGATCATCGCATTGTTCCAAAACACTTCTTCGGCAATGCTCGTGGGTTTCGGCTTCGGTGGATCATTGCTCGCATTGTTCCTCCGCGTTGGCGGTGGAATTTTCACTAAGGCAGCCGACGTCGGCGCCGACTTGGTGGGCAAAGTTGAAGCAGGAATTCCAGAAGACGACCCACGTAACCCAGCAACAATTGCTGACAACGTAGGTGACAACGTTGGTGACTGCGCAGGCATGGCCGCTGACTTGTTCGAAAGCTACGAAGTAACTCTCGTTGCATCGATCATTCTTGGTGTTGCAGCGTTTAACTCTGTTGGACTTAACCCAGCACTTGGATTGGTGTTCCCACTTGCAGCGCGTGCAATTGGTGTAATCGCATCCATCGCCGGCGTGTTCGCCGTGCGTGCCAAGGAAGGCGAAACCAACGCATTGAAGCCAATTAACCGTGGCTTCTTGGTTGCTGGTTTGCTTACTGTTGTTGGAACATTTGCACTCGCATTCAAATACGTTGGCAACCCAGACAAGGGTGCTGCAGGATTCGGTGGATCAACTGTTGACATGTCATGGATCGGCTTCCGTTTGTTCGGAGCAGTTGTTGTTGGTTTGATCCTTGCTCAGGTGCTCAGTCGCTTGACCGAATACTTCACTGGAACCGAGTACGGCCCAGTGCAGGAAATCGCAGAAAGCACTGAAACTGGTCCAGCAACTGTTGTTCTTGCAGGAACTGCATCAGGACTTGAGTCATCGGTATACGCAATTCTCTGCATCGCAATTGCACTTGGTGCAACGTTGTGGATGGGTGGCGGAGACATTCAGTTCTCGTTGTACCTCGTTGCATTGTGCGGCATGGGAATGCTCGCAACAACTGGTGTCATCGTTTCTGAAGACACCTTCGGTCCAGTTTCGGACAACGCAGCAGGTATCGCCGAAATGGCTGGCGAATTGCACGGCGAGACCGGCAAGATCTTGGTCAGCCTTGACGCAGTAGGTAACACCACAAAGGCTGTTACTAAGGGCTTCGCAATTGGTTCTGCAGTTATTGCAGCAGTTGCATTGTTCGCTTCGTACATCGAGACCATTGCTGGTGAACTTGGTTTGAAAGATGCCGCTGGTGCTCCATTGCAGGGCTCAGCAATCTTTAAAGCTGCAGAAACACAGATCAACGTTTCCGATGTAAAGACCTTCATTGGTCTACTCATTGGTGGTTCCGTTGCCATGATGTTCTCGGCACTTGCCATTCGTGCAGTAGGACGCACAGCTGGTGTTGTTGTACAAGAAGTACGCAGTCAGTTCAAAGATGGCGGCATCATGGCCGGCACCAAGCAACCTGACTACGGCCCAGTTATCGACATCTGCACCGCAGCATCGCTACGTGAACTCACCACCCCAGCACTCTTGGCAGTTCTTACGCCAGTAGTTGTTGGTTTCGGTATTGGTTACGCAGCACTTGGTGCGTTCCTTGCAGGCGTTATTCTCACTGGCCAGCTCATGGCTAACTACTTAAGCAACGCTGGTGGAGCATGGGACAACGCCAAGAAGTACATCGAGGACGGCCACCATGGTGGCAAGGGTTCCGATGCACACAAGGCAGCCGTTATCGGTGACACCGTAGGTGACCCATTCAAGGACACCGCTGGTCCAGCACTCAACCCACTCATCAAGGTGATGAACTTGGTTGCATTGCTCACACTTCCAGCAATTATTAAATACCAAGAAAACGATGGAGTTCGCTTTGCAATCGCAGGCATCTCACTCGCCATCTTGGTTGTTGCAATCTCCTTCTCGCGTCGCAAGACGACGAGCATGGTTGCAGCGTAAGTAACTAGGCGTTCTAAATCGGCGCTGAGATGTCGTCACTTCGATATCTCAGCGCCGAATGGATCTCGGCCATGTCGGCCGGTGTGAGCGCAGACTCCACACTTTCGACACTTGCTTCGCAACACACCGTTGGACTCACTCAAGTAGTCACGGGAACTCCATTCGGAGATGTCACCTATCACCTGCAAGTTCGCAGTGGTTCCGTTACCTTCACATCTGGCGCAGCGCCAGCAGAAGACGTTCGCTTCACCGAGTCATACGAAACCGCTGTTGGAATTGCTACCGAGCAGATCAATGCGCAGGAAGCATTCATTAAGGGTTTGATCGTGTTTACGGGCGATCACCAAAAGCTGATTGATGCAGGCGACGTATTCGCTGCACTCAACCCAATTTTTGATGCAGTACGTGCGTCAACCGTATTTAGCTAAGTACGTAGCTCGTCATGCTGAGCGAGCCAAGCTCGCAGCCACCCACCAACACGTCAAGCGACTTCCCCGAAGCCTCTGCAATGCCCGCAATGTAGGCAATTGGCAGGAAATGTTCTGCAGTAGGCACTGCCTTGCGCGCGTGTGGGTGATCTAACAACGAAACAATGTCGGACGGGTTTTCTCCTGTGAGAATTCGGCGTGCTTCGGCATCAAACTCTTCAGCCCACACTGCGCCTTTACCTACTGATCCCCAATCAATCACGCCAAGGTTGTGCACGATGTTGCCGCTGCCCACCACCATGATGTCTTCAGCAAGCAACGGTGCCAACGAACGGCCAATCTCAACATGATCATGTGCTGACAAATGTGTATTAATAGACAACTGCACCACTGGCACATCGGCCTCTGGAAACACATGACACAGCACTGACCATGTTCCGTGATCAATACCCCAATTTGATTGGTCCATGACTACTTCGTGTTGCCGCAACAATTCAGCAACACGTTGTGCGACTTCAGGACTTCCCACTACGGGGTATTCATACTGAAACAGTTCCTGTGGAAACCCACCGAAGTCATAAATCGTTCGCGGGTTTTGCATTGCAGTAACGGCAACGGCGTTTACGTACCAGTGTGCTGAAACACAGACCACTGCTTTTGGTTTCGGTTGCGCCGCACCAAACGAAGCCCACGATTGTGTATATCGATTGTGCTCTAACGCATTCATTGGGCTTCCGTGCCCAAGAAATGCCGCCGTCGAGGTCATGCCTCTGACGCTACTTATTTAAAGAACGGGTTCTCGCCAGTTGAGTGATCGGTGAGGTCACGAACCTTGGTGATCGTTGGCACTTTTGCCGACACCATTGACTGCACACCTTCAAGCATGGTTTGACGGCTCATTGAGCAACCGTGGCATCCACCACCCATGGTGAAGTACGCAGTTCCTTCTGTGTCGTGGCCAGCAAACGTGACGAATCCGCCGTGTGCTGCAAGCATCGGGTTCACTTCAGCAGTAACGATGGTTTCAATTTCAGCCGACATTTCATCGTCGCGAACAAGGCCCTCAATTTGCGGGGACTTTGGCTTGTTCGGATTGCGAATGAGCAAGCCTTGTGTTTCGGAGTGATCAATGGTGGCGCCTTGAAACGCATCAATATCTTTTGCAGGAACGATGATCTTCAATCCATCAATGGTTCGTACTTCATCGCTGAAAGCAGCCTTGGTGAAAAAATCAAACGACAAGTCATAACGGAAATCTTCGCCAGGTTCAGAAAGAATTTCGAGGCGCAATCCAAGTTGTGCGCCTTCGGCTTCTGCGTCGCGGAGTTCAAGCAACTTCACATGTGCTTCAGGCGTAATTGAAACGATCGAGTCTGTCTTGTCAATCTCGGAGGTAGTGCTAGCGAAAGGGCTCACGCAAAAAAGGCTACCGTCATGAGGGTTAGGAGCGCCTAACTGTGGCATCCTTAACAGGTGAACGAAGGCAGCAAAAAGGCGATTTACGCGGCGTTTTCGGCCAACCTCGGAATCGCCGTCTCGAAGTTTGTTGGCGCTTTCATTACTGGATCTGCAGGAATGCTCGCCGAAGCCGTTCACTCGCTGGCAGACACAGGCAACCAGGCCCTACTGCTCCTTGGTGCGAAGCGATCAAAGCGTCAACCAACCGCGCAATTTCAGTTTGGCTTTGGAGCAGAACGGTATTTCTGGTCATTCGTCGTTGCGTTAGTGCTGTTCATGTTGGGCGGCGTATTTGCCTTGTATGAGGGCGTACATAAATTTCGACACCCACAGGAAACAAGCAGTTTTGCGCTGGCATTCGTCATTCTGGGTGTTGCCATTGTGCTGGAATCTCTTTCATTACGTACAGCAATGAAAGAAGCCAAGAAGCTGAAACCAGCAAAGGTTTCGTGGTTCCGTTACATCAAAACTACGAAGCAACCCGAATTGCCCGTGGTACTTCTTGAAGACTTCGGTGCGGAAACCGGTCTGTTCCTTGCCCTTGGAGGGTTACTACTGGCGCGCTATACCGGCGACCCTCGATGGGACGCGGTCGGATCAATTTCAATCGGTGTGTTGTTGATTGCAATAGCAATTGTGCTGGCATCCGAAATGAAGCATCTGCTTATTGGTGAGTCTGCTGATCCAGAATTGCAGCTTGAGTTTAGAAAGCAGATTGAAGTTGACCCGCGCATCAAAGAAATCATTCATATGGAAACCTTGCACATTGGTCCTGACGATGTGCTGGTTGCGGCGAAAATTGATGTTGACCCAAGCATTTCAATTCCTGAATTGGCGCGTGCCATTGACGAAGCAGAAGTTCGTATTCGTTCAGTGACGCCATTTAACGTAATCATTCACATCGAGCCCGATATCAAACGCTGACATCATTGATCCCATGACTGCACACACTTCAATTACCGCAATCGTTGTGCTTGGAGGAAACCCTCCTACTCGTGCAATTAAGCAACATATTCCCGCACATCAATTGGTGATTGCTGCAGATTCTGGATTGCACGGTGCAATTGACCTTGGACTGCGAGTGAACGTGGTGATTGGTGATATGGATTCTGTTGATAAAGCAGTTCTTGCGGCAGTTGAAGCAAACGGCACCACCATTACCGAACTTCCGCGCGACAAAGACTCCACCGATGCCGAACTTGCGCTACTGAAAGCAGTAGAGATGGGCGCCAACAAGATCGTTCTTATCACTAAAGGTGGTGGTCGCCTGGACCATGAGCTCGGTGTATTTGCTGTGTTGCAGAACCCAGGTTTGCGAAAATGCACAATCGAAGCAATGTGGGACAACTCCATACTGCACCTCATACACGGCCCTGCTTCAGTGTCTATAACTGGTAAACAAGGCTCAAACGTTGGGCTTATCGCTGCGGGCGGGGCCGCATCAGGAATCACCACTACTGGTTTGAAATGGACTCTCACCAATGAAACACTTGCCCCACATTCTTCGCGAGGAATAAGCAACCAACTCATTGAAGAAACTGCAGTAATTTCATTGCAAGCAGGTTCACTGTTTGTCGTTCAGTCAAGTGCCCTCAGCAACTGAAAGAAGTACCCCCATGAAAAAGTTTTCCGCAATTGCACTGAGCGTGCTGTTATTTGCCGCATGTTCAGGAACATCTGATGGCAGTTCGTCTAGCTCGAATGGTCCAGTAACGCTGACACTGCTTGCTCACGACTCCTTCACTCCTAGCGAGGGCATCTTTGATGCATTTACTGCAGCAACTGGAATCACAGTCAATGTTGTACGCAGTGGCGATGCCGGCGAGCTCATCACCAAGGCCGCACTCACAGCCGGCGACCCAGAGGGAGATGTGTTGTGGGGTGTAGACAACACGTTGCTCTCTCGCGCGCTCGACGCCGACATGTTCTCGTCATACGAAACCTCAAATCTTTCGTCCATGAACGAATCGGTTGTACAAAATATTCCAGGACACGAGGTCACCCCCGTTGACACTGGAGACGTGTGCATTAACTACGACATTGCGTGGTTCAAGAACAACAACATCGCTCCTCCTATGACACTTGATGCGCTCACCAGCAGCACATATGCAAACTTGCTCGTGGTGCCAAGCGCAATTACTTCTTCACCTGGCCTTGCGTTCTTTCTGGCCACGGTTGCCGAATTCGGCGAAACTGGTTGGCAGGACTACTGGAAAGCATTACGTGAAAACGGAGTACTCGTCGTTGATGGTTGGACGCAGGCATACAGCACGGAGTTCTCTGGCTCTACCGGAAAAGGTGATCGCCCAATTGTGGTGAGCTACAGCAGTAGCCCTGCGGCAGAAGTGCTGTATTCCAACCCACCAACCGATGTTGCACCAACTGGTGTTGCTCCCCTTACCTGCTTTGGACAAGTTGAGTATGCAGGAGTGTTGCGTGGAACCAAGCACAAGGCTGAGGCGCAAATGCTTATTGACTACCTCACTGATATCGCATTTCAAAGTGACCTCCCTCTCACACAGTTTGTGTTTCCCGTAAATGCAAAAGCGACCGTTCCAGAAACGTTTACGCGGTACATTTCGCGACCAGAAAGCCCACTCACAGTTGAGTACGACGTGATCGCCAAAAACCGTGCAACGTGGCTCGACGAGTGGTCAACCATCGTTTTTAAGTAGATCAACTACATGATTGCCTCGCCGTACCCCACAAGCACGCGGTGGCTAATCATTGCTCCAGCGGCGTTTTTGCTGGCTTTCTTGGCCATTCCAACCGCGGTAATCGTTCAGCGTGGTGCAAGTGCCGATGCATTCCTCAACGTCATTTCAAGCTCTGGATTCAGACGCATCGCGTGGTTCACCCTGTGGCAGACCGTACTGAGCACCGTGCTCACCGTTGCATGTGCACTTCCAGTGACATTCGTACTTTCGCGCTTTTCTTTTATTGGAAAACGACTACTCCTCGCACTCGTTACAGCGCCGTTCCTGTTGCCAACCGTTGTTGTGGGAACAGCACTGTTTGCATTGCTTCCTAGTCAGTTGCATTACACCGCTTTCGCCATCATCGTTGCTCACGTATTTTTCAACATGGCAGTGGTGGTTCGCCTTGTAATGCCGCGTTGGTCGCAAATTGACCAGGAGCTCATTCACGCAGCACACACACTTGGTGTTTCTACGGTGCACACGTTTCGCACCATTACCTTTCCGCTCATTCGACCGGCGCTCAGTTTCGCGAGTACTGCAGTGGCGTTGTTTTGTTTCACATCGTTTGGCGCAGTTCGAATACTGGGCGGACCCGCTTACTCAACACTTGAAACTGAAATTTATGTTCGCTCGGTGCAACTTGGCGACTTGAATGGCGCTGTTGCAATTGGCATCATTCAAACAATTTTCCTCGTAGGCGTGTTGTATGCCTGGACAAAGTTTGGTCGTCACCACACCTCACCACTCACTGTCAACGTTCACGCTGCTCGGCCGACAGGAACTGCACAAATTGTTCTAGTTTCCTGCATTGCCCTTGCTACTGGAGTGCTCGCATTGCTTCCACTCGTTGCGGTCGCATGGAGGTCGGCTTCCGGTTGGTCGCACGTGTTGTCTCGCGACACTACGAATGCGTTATTCGTGAGCGCGAGGTTTGCAATTGTTGCATCGCTCATTGCCACCGCGTTGGGAGCGATGATTGCTTTAGCAATTGCCTACAAGTCAACATCGTCTCAACTACTCGAGACCATCACTTCATTACCTCTCATGATTTCTGCAGTCACCGTTGGACTTGGAATGCTGATTACGTTTGACCACAGTCCAATTGAGTTTCGATCTACGTGGTGGATCACGCCAATTGCACATTCCCTTATTGCAATTCCACTGGTTATTCGCACCGTTTTACCGGTAGCCCAGGCAATTCCGCAAGACCTTCGCGATGCCGCAGCAACACTTGGCTCAAGTTTGAAAGACCAATGGATACGAATTGATTTGCCACTATTGAGGAGATGCCTAGCAACTGCATTCGCTCTGTCGGCCGCCGTTTCACTTGGTGAATTTGGTGCCACAAGTTTCCTCACTCGTCGCACTAGCGAAACTCTTCCTGTATCTATTGCTCGCTTGCTTTCCCGCCCTGGCGATACCCAGCATGCCGAAGCATTTGCGCTCTCAACACTGTTTTTCGTGTTTAGCATTGGTGCCGTATACATCGCAGAAACTGCGCGTGCCACACGAACAAAGACTCACTAATGCTCAAGATCACAGACCTCACCATTCATTATGAGAACGAAGTGATTCTTGATGGCGTGTGCCTTGAAGTTGCTACAGGAGAAGTGGTGTCACTCGTTGGACCAAGTGGCGAAGGAAAGACCACCCTGCTTCGCGTCATCGCAGGAATTGAGCGTGCCGAATCGGGAACGGTCAGTGTTGATGGAACCGATGTCACGCACCTTCCAACCCATAAGCGCGGCATCGGCTTGGTCTTTCAGGACAATCAACTTTTCCCTCACCTATCTGTCGGTGAAAACATTGCGTACTCAATGCGGGGCATGACCAAGCACGAACAAACTCTTCGCGTAAACGAGTTACTTGCACTCGTCGGTCTCGACGGCCTGCGAGATCGCGATGTCACCGTTATTTCTGGCGGCGAAGCAAAGCGTGTTGCCGTTGCGCGATCGCTGGCTGCAAACCCGAAAGTATTGCTTTTAGACGAACCACTCAGCGGGCTTGACGGCGAATTGCATGATCGCTTATTGCGCGACCTTTCTACCCTGCTTGCCCAGCGCAACACCACAGTTGTGCATGTGACCCACGATCGCAATGAAGCCAGCCAGTTTGCGGACCGCATTGTTGATATTCGATCACTGCATCGCTCAAACCGAGTCGTCCAAGTTTCAACTGAGGAGCTTCTCCCACTACGACTAGCTGTACTTCGTGATGGAACTCCATCACAAGACCCTCGGTACAAACAAGACGAATACCCAGGTTGCGTTCATTTGGGCATCTATGAAAACCAAGAGCTGATCGCCTGTTCGTCGTGGATTCCCCAAGAGTGGCCATTGGACGAACACCTTCCGGCTGTACAGCTAAAAGGAATGGCTGTGGCCAAGCACCTTCAGGGAAGTGGAGTTGGCGCAGAACTGCTGAGCGCTGGAGTACAGCGTGCCGAAGACGACGGTGCGCATTACATCTGGGCCAGGGCGCGGGACAGCGCACTCAAGTTTTATACACAAAATGGTTTTGACGTTTTTGGTGATCAATTTGTTGACGAAGCAACTGGCATGGGCCACCACCTGGTGATGAAGGTAACTACTCGCCAACCTTGACATCGGTTGTAAATAGCACGGTTCTCGATGGGTCTGGTTTCACCAGAAACTCGATATGCCACTTCCCTGCGTAGGCAAAGTTCACTATTGCCGTGTAATGATTTGGCCCGGTTCGCTCAAGAACTATTGGCCCATTTGGAATGTTCTTACTTGGCAAGGACATTCGCGCTGTCACCGATGTCATTTGAGCAAACGAACCAACGAGTGAACCCATATTGAGATGAATTTCTGCTGCACCGATTCGAGCAGGAGTAACCGTAATGTCGGCAATGAGCCCAGACTGCTTCAATGAAAATTGCACTGGCGCATTCGAATTCTGCTCGCGAGGTGGAAGCGCAACAAGCAATGCGGTAATCGCCACAACCATTAATGCAACCAAAGATTCCACCACTACAGACTGATGCAGCTTCGCCGGTCCACTCTTACGTAGCGTTGTTCTAGAGAGTGCTCCTATTGCGACGAGTACCAGCACAAGTCCAACTTTGACCACAAGTTTTTGTCCGTAATCAAGGACAAACAAATTTCGTGGACCGTTCATGAGCAACATTGATTGCGCGACACCGGTAACTGCAATTACCGCAACGGAATAACCAGCAATACGGGAAAACCACAGCATGGACTGTGTGGACTGCAGCCAAAACTTTCGATCAATGGTGATCAGGAAGAGTGCGCCTATCCACAGTGAGACCGCAAGTATGTGCAGCACGTCAAGAGAAAAACTGAAAGCTACTGGAGACTGACCGCTTGGATGTCCAACAGCAGAGAGCGTTGCTGCAATTGCCACTGATGCCCCAATTGCACTCAGCCTCCATAATCGCTTATTGCGGAATTCCAGCTTCATCAGCAACAACGAAAAACCTAGGAGCAATGAGATCCGAAGCAGTGTTGCCTGGCCGTACATCGTGGTCACGGTGTCGCCGAGCAATGAAAGATCGGTGAAGTTGTAAACCTTCACGCCAGACGCATGTGGTCCGTACGCAAAGAGTGCCTCGATGCTCGAAACAATTGCAAACGTCCACGCACCCCACAAACTCATCCGAGTACGAATTGACGGAGCTCGTTTTGCACCAAACACAACCAGTCCAACGCCGCCTATCAACGCCATCACGCCTGCAAACATCACAAATCGAAGGATGTTGAAGAGATTGTTTAAACCATGTTTATGGCCCTGATCGCCTACCAAAATGCTTGTTACATCCGACAAACTCGTTCCGATTGAAAAGGCAAATGATCCCTGCACTGGGTGTGAGTCTGCAGATGTGACACGCCACACCACCACCCAAGTTCCATCGCCGAGTTTGTCAATCGGAGCACGCACCGTTGTGTGGTCGTTGACATCGCGTGTTGGGCGCGCTTCAAACACCTCTTTGCCGTCTTTGTCAAGAATTTTGAGGCGGGCAAACACCACGCCGACGGTTTCATCAAAATGCAGAACTACTTCAGTAGGTGAGGCAACCAACCACGAACTTGGCTTTGGGTCACTGCCTTCCAACCCGGCATGTGCGCTTGCTGAACTGGCAGGGATGAAAACTGAGAAACAGACTGCAAACAGCGCGATAAGCCATGAGCCTCTTGCGCGCCAGTTCACACCGAAATACTAGTAACTAGGTGGCTTTGGCAGACCTTCAACTTCGGTTCTACCCAAAAACCATGCAAGGCGTTCATTTGGTGAAAGTTGCAAAGCAATTTTTGGCACAGGGGTTAACCCCATGGGCTTACTTGCACGCCACATCATGACTTGTCGATCAAGATCCATTCGAACGTAGGTGGAATTCCAATTTGCAAACGTGAAATCAAGTAACAGGTCTGCGTGATGCACTTCAACTTCTCGCCACCGCAGAAACACAATGTCACTCATAGCAGTGGTTGCGCCCGCACTATTCATGCCGTGCCCCTGCCAACCTTCGCTATTGGTTGCAGCCCACTGGCCTTCAAGTGCATAAATACTTTTGCGAACAGAACTGATCAACGACTCCGCTGAATCGTGAGCGTGAGACTCAATACCCTCTTTGCGAGCCTGTGCGCCGCCAACATAATGCTCACCCACTTCTCCGCGCGCCGCACATTGCAAAACATGCACGTGGCTTTCTGCGTTGCGAGCCAAGTGTGAAAGCACGTGACCGCGAGTCCATCCTGGAAGCGCCGATGGCTCGCGACACTGTTCATCGTTCAGCGTGTCAAGCGTCTGCAGTAGCCGCTGATGCGACTCTGCGCAGCCCGCAACATGAATATTAAGAGTGCGGCCAAAATCGTCCATCAACGACAAAGGTAGCGGTTTGGTTAGCGAGTAGTCGTGCGCTGAGGAATAACGACAACGGTGCCATCGTCTTCGTGGTGCACGCGCGCAGAAACACCATAAAACTCGGAGAGAATGTTTGGCTTCAACACTTCTTTTGCTGAGCCCTCTGCCACCCGAGCACCCTGATACATCAACACCAATCGGTCGGCATACATGCCAGCAAGTGTGAGGTCGTGCATGGCAGAAACAACGGTGAGGCCCTGTTCCCGGCGCAGTTTGTCAACTAATTCAAGCGCTTGCTGCTGGTGCCCAATATCGAGTGCGCTCGTTGGTTCATCGAGCAACAGCACGGGAGCTTCCTGTGCCAATGCACGTGCAATTACCAGTCGTTGCAATTCCCCACCCGACAATGTGCCCAACCTGCGTTGCGAAAAATCAATCAAATCAAGACGCTCTAATACGCCATGAATTACTTCGCGATCTTGCTTTGTTTCAGATGAGAAATGTCCAACGTACGGATTGCGGCCCAACAACACGTAGTCGTGAACGTTCATGTCGTGAGGAATAAGTGGCGACTGAGGAACATACGCAATGTGTTGTGCGCGCCACCGGGCTGATGTGGCAGGTATTTCAGTTTGATCAATAGCGATTGACCCTGTGTAGGGAACGAGACCAGCAGCCGCACGTAATACCGACGACTTGCCTGCTCCGTTTGGCCCAATGAGACACATCCATTCGCCAGAGTGCAGCAAGTCGTTAAAGCCCTGCACAGCTTCTGTGCCGTTGTACGACACACGAACATCGCAGAAACCAAGAGCGGTCATTTTGAGGTATTCCTTGTGCGCAGGAGGAACAGAAAGAACGGTGCGCCAAAGAATGCGGTAACGACGCCAATTGGGGTTTCCGCAGGGTTCGCCAACACTCTGCTTGGAATATCGGCGAACACAAGAAACGCTGCGCCGAGCAACACGCTGAGCGGAAGCACCTTGCGATAACTGGCGCCTGCAATTAAGCGAACGGCGTGAGGAACGATGATGCCAACAAACCCGATGAGGCCGCTAACGGCAACAACGGCAGACGTGCCGAGTGTTGCTGCAAGCACGACAATGAGGCGCACGCGGCGCACATTCGTTCCTAATGCACTCGCTTCGTCATCGCCAACGCGAAGCACGTCGAGCAATCGACGATGCATCAGCAATACGCCCGTGCTCAGCACAACGTACGGAAGAATCAAGCGCACATCTCCCCACGTTGCACTTGATAAACGACCAAGGATCCAGGAATACACCTGGCGCACCACATCGGTATTGCGCTGCAAAATAAATGCCTGAATCGATGTGGCTAGCGACGTAACCGCAACGCCAGCCAAAATGAGCGTGGTGCTCGACTGCGTTGTTCCAAACGCCGTGCCAACTACATAGGTAACTAATACCGCTACCAATGCGCCAATGAAAGCCGCCAATGGAAGTGGGTCAATAATCCAATTCTCCGTGGCCCCCCGTTGAAACGCAAACACCAAAGTGGCACCCAGTCCTGCACCAGCGGCCACGCCTAATAAATACGGATCAACAAGGGGGTTTCGGAAAACACCCTGATAGCTCGCTCCCGAAACCGAAAGCATTGAACCAACAATGGCCGCAAGCACAACTCGAGGAGTGCGAATGAGCCAAACAATATTCCAGTCCGCTTTCGATACACCGCTATTCACATGAATGAACGGCAATCGATTAGCGAACTCGAATGGTATTCGCCACCATGTTGGACCCGCAGGTCCAATCATCGTTCCCACGATCATCGCAACAAACAGCAACGCTCCTGCAAGCGCAAACCAAGTGCGATTACGGTTCACGAATTAGCGGTTACTACTGCATCACGAATTGACGTGATGAGATCGAGCACTCGTGGTCCCCAACGCGACGAAATGTCATCGTCGAGCAACACCACTCGGTTCGCAGTAACGGCCTTCAATCCGCCCCAACCATCACGTGCAGCAACGGTTGTTGCATCTTGTGCACAGCACTTCGTATCTGCAAGGAAAATGAAGTCTGGGTCGGAGGAAACAATGACTTCGGCTGAAAGCTGTGGGTAGTTGTTTCCTGCTTCAACATTGTCGGCAATATTGCGCATGCCGAACAAGTTAAAAATTTGACCGATAAAGGTATTTGACGTCACCGAGTAATACGTGTTGTCAAGTTCGTAGTAGTACGACAACGGTGGGTTCGAGAACTTCACCGAGGCAACTGCATCTTCAATGCCGGTTTGTAATGTCTTTGACACTTCAATAGCAGCCTGACTGTGGCCAGTGAGTACGCCGAGTTGTTCAATTTGCTCGTACACATTTTCCAAACTCATTGCTGCACCAGCTACAAATACCGGAATGTTCAAGGTCTTGAGCTGCTCCACCAAACTTCCTGGGTCATACGAAACGATGACGAGGTCTGGTGAATAACCGCTGATTGCTTCAATGTTTGGTTCGAAACCCGACAACTTGGTGCCGAGCGCTACAGCCTCTGCTGGAAAGTTTGAATACTCATCCACTGCAACAACCTGCGAACCTGCGCCAATGGCGTACAGCATTTCGGTTGCCGATGGCGACAGCGAGATAATGCTGGTTGGTTGCGCATCAAGTGTGAGATCGCCGACCGTAACTGGATACACATCTGCAGTACCTGCTGCGGTATCGGTAGTACTCGTTGAGGATCCGCCACAACCAGCCATAACGGCAGTGAGGGAAAGAAAAAGACCGGCGAGGCCGACCTTGGTTAACTTGTTCATATGTTCTCCTTGCTCTTCTTGCGAGAGCGGTTGATGTAGCTACGCATTAGGCGACCGGACTTACGAACACGCTTTTGTTTGAAAGCGTTCGCATTACCGTTGCGGGACAGTGCCGGAATCTCACCGGACTTCGCTGAATGTTTTGCCCTTCGGCTATTACCGAAGTGTGGTCACCTTAGCGCAGGTGCGTGGTCGTTATGCAAATAACGCGGCGAGGCGTTCCATGCCTTCAACCAAATCGGCATCGCCGAGCGCAAAGCTAAACCGGGCGTAACCAGGTGCGCCAAAAGCTTCTCCGGGAACGAAGGCAACTTTGGCCACGTCGAGCACCAAGTCGGCAAGTTCCATGCTGTTTGTGGCTTTCTTGCCGCCGATATCGCGACCAAATAATCCACGCACATTCGGGAAGCAATAGAACGCGCCTTGCGGCTCCATGCACGTAACGCCAGGAATTGCCGTGAGCATTTTGTGCATCAGCGTTCCACGGCGTTCAAAACTTTCACGCATCATGGCAACTGCAGAGAGGTCTCCACTCACAGCTTCAAGCGCAGCAATTTGTGCAACGTTAGAAACGTTTGACGTGGTATGCGATTGGAAGTTGATTGCAGCCTTCATCACATCTTTTGGACCAATCATCCAGCCAACTCGCCAACCCGTCATTGCATATGTCTTTGCAACGCCGTTCACGATGATGCACTTGTCGGCTATTTCGGGAACCAAAGTTGGCATGCTCGAAAACTTGTGCTTCCCATAAGTGAGGTGCTCGTAAATTTCGTCGGTCACTACCCAAATGCCGTGTTGCACTGCCCACTTGCCAATGGCAATGGTTTCTTCTGGCGAATACACCGCACCACTTGGGTTGTCTGGCGAAACAAACAACAACACTTTTGTGCGTGGCGTGCGAACTTTTTCTAATTGCTCGACAGTTACTTTGAATTCAGTTTCTTCCGTGGTGTCAACAACAACCGAAACGCCACCAGCGAGCGAAATTGCTTCTGGATACGTCGTCCAATACGGAGCAGGAACAATGACTTCATCGCCCGGATCGCACAGCGCAGCGAAGGCCACAAACACTGCGTACTTGCCACCGACTGTCACCAACACTTGCGATGCATCAACCGAAAACCCGCTGTCGCGTTTCGTTTTTACAGCAATTGCTTCGCGCAATTCTGGCAAACCAGCCGCTGGTGTGTAACGGTGAAACTTTGGGTCACGCGCCGCACGAACTGCTGCTTCAACAATGCGCTCTGGTGTTGGAAAGTCGGGCTCGCCCGCACCAAACCCAATGACGTTTTCGCCCTTTGCCTTCAGCGCTTTAGCCTTCGCATCCACTGCAAGAGTGGCCGATTCGGCGATGGCTGCAAGGCGTGCAGAAACACGGTTCTGGGGGTTTTGATGCGTGGTCACGCCTGCCATGCTTACACAGTGGAGTTGGCCGAAGCGAAAACAATGCTGGTTCAGGCATGAACGTAGACGACGTTTTAGACGCCGACTGGGAGGCCGTAGGAACGCTGCGCAACCCCGTTTTGGTGGTTGCTCTGCGCGGCTGGTTCGACGTGTGTGGCGCGGCTACAGGCGCCCTCGAGTGGGCAATTCAAGACCGCGCGGTCACCGTGGTGGCCTCGGTTGACCCCGACCCCTTTTTCGATTTCACCCAGGAACGACCCGAAACATTTATTGACGAAGATGGCGAGCGACTCATTCGCTGGCCAGAAAATGACTTCCTCATTGCGCGCTTCCCCGAAGGTTCTCGCGACTTGGTCATTCTGTCTGGAGTCGAGCCTCACCTGCACTGGGGCGTGTTTGCCGACTGCATCGTGGAATGCGCAAAGCAACTTGGCTGCGAAGTGGTGGTCACCGTTGGTGCGGCTGCCGAAGGAGTTCCGCACACTCGCTCGCCACAAGTGGTGGGTAGCAGCAGCAACCAATCTCTCGCCCGCCGCCTTGGCTTATCGCGTCCGCAATACCAAGGGCCAACAGGTGTTGTTGGTGTTATTCAAGAACGACTCGACCGCGAAGCTATCGCAGGAGTATCACTACGAGTAGGTGTTCCCCATTATTTGACTAATGCGCAACACCCAAAATCTTCTGCAGCATTGTTGCGTCACTTAGAACACGTACTGGGCATTCCCACAAGTCACGGTGAAATGTACGAAGAGATTCAGCGTTGGGAAGAGCTCCACGACGCTGCGGTTGAGGGTGACGATCAAACTGTCAGCTACCTCACCATGCTTGAGGACGAATATGACCGTCGCACCGAAGCAGAGCTTCCATCAGCCGATGCACTTGCAGAGGAATTCGAACAATTCCTGCGCGAACAACAAGACGGCGACGACAAGTAACTGAAAATGCAAGAAGCCCCGACCTTCCGGCCGGGGCTTCTCAACAGGGGGTTTCGGTCAGATGACCGAATTATTACTTGCTGTTAACTAATGCAAGCTTTGCTTTTGCAGCGGTGAGGATGTTCCCGGTGAGGGCTGCGTATCCGAGACCTTCTGCGTTGGCAGGTGCGTACGTGTTGATGATCCAACCGAAGTAGTCAGCAACAAGTGCGTTCTTTGTGCTCTTTGCCTTCTTGGCAAGTGCATAAGTAACTGCAACTACTGGGTATGCATTCGTGTTCTTCGTCTGCTTGTAGTCGAAGGTAACGAATCCACTGTCTGCAACAGTCGAACCGCTCAACATTGCTGAGGTGTTTGCAGAAGTTGGAGCAACATAGATGCCTGCAGCGTTCTTTACCAATGCTGCTTTAACACCGTCTGCTGCACGCTCGTTCACGAACGAAACTTCCATGTAACCAATTGCTCCGTTGTTGCTCTTCACGTAGTTAGCAAGATCTGCTGTACCGCTGAAGCCCTGAAAACGGCTTCCTTCTTTTGCAAGAGTTGCAGATCCACCAGGCATACCGGTTGAGAACGAATCGTTCTGTGTCCAGTCTGGGTTGGTTGCTGACTTCATGAATAAGGTGAAGTTGTTGGTGGTTCCCGAAGTACCTGAACGGTAAGCAACAGTGATGGTCTTGTCTGGAAGAGTTACTGAACCCTGCTTGTACTTAGCAACTTCTTTTCCGTCTACCTTGACCGAGTACTGAGCTGAAGCGCTCAAGCCCTTGGCAGTGATAGTGACTTCACCCTTTTTGCCAACAACCGAAGTTGCAACGGCTTTCTTTGCTGTGTTGTCATATACTTCAACCTTCTTGCCCGATGCCTTCTTCATTGCTGAAGGGTTCAACGTGACGGTTGCAATTGAAGCCAATGGGCCAACTGGCTGCCACTGTGCAGACGCACCCTTGTAGTCAGACTTGCTCTTGATGTTTGTCCAGGTTGGGTTTGCCTTCATGTCGGCAGCGATGCTTGGGTCATTCCACTTAGTGATAAGACCAGCGAAAATTCCGTTGATGGTGTTTGCGCTCAACGACAAGGTTGCACCCTGAAGTTCGTCAAGCTTGTAACCGATTGCAATTGCGCCACCTACGTAAGGAACGTAAGTCCAGTCGAACTTTGCTGAAGGATCCTTCGCGGCTTCAACTGCCGAGTCGGTACCTGCCCAGTCAGTTCCACTGGTTGAAGTTGCGTTGTAGAAAGCAGTCTTTCCGCTACCTGAACCGCCGCCTGGGTTTTTGTAAGCAACTGTGTTTCCTGGGTGACTTGCGTTGTATGCAACTTCGGCGTTTGCCAAGAAGTTCTGTGGGAAGGTTGCGCCTTCACCAGCTGCACTTTCGGCAAGAGCCATCGATGAAACAGTGAGTGATGCAACAACGGCAACGCCGACTGCTGCAACAACTTTACGAATATTTCGCATGTGTTTTTGATCCTTTGTTTGGGTCTTCTGACAATGAAGACCGTACAAAGGCGGGCTTACGTAGAGATATCTCCTGTGTTGACAAGCACGGAACACAGAGTGAATTTTGGGTAAACGATCAGCCGAATTTACCCTGCACGTAATCGGCAGTGCGGCTGTCATTCGGATTCGTAAACATCTTTCGTGTTTGATCTGCCTCGACCAACACTCCCGGACCACCATCACTCAAGAAGAATGCGCAGTAATCGCTGACGCGGCTTGCCTGTTGCATGTTGTGCGTCACAATAACCACCGTAATTTTTTCTGCTAATTCTTTGATGGTCTCTTCGATGCGAAGAGTGCTGCCTGGGTCGAGGGCAGAACAAGGCTCATCCATGAGCAGTACTTCTGGCTCGACGGCAAGTGAACGGGCGATGCACAACCGCTGTTGCTGACCGCCAGAAAGCGATCCTCCACTTGCGCCAAGGCGATCCTTCACTTCTTTCCATAGCCCGGCACGTGAGAGGCAGTTTTCTACGAGGTCATCTTCGTTCTCAATTTTGATGTGCGCGAGCTTTAAACCAGAAACAACGTTTTCCCTAATGGTCATTGCAGGAAATGGGTTCGGCTTTTGAAACACCATGCCCACCTTCAAACGAATGGCAGCAGCATCGATATCTTCGCCGTAAATGTCTTGCCCATGAAGCAGCACTTCGCCAGCCATTGCGGCACTTGGAATGAATTCATGCATGCGGTTAAGCAGGCGAAGGAAGGTTGACTTTCCGCAACCAGATGGTCCGATCAAGCCAGTGACAGTGCGCGCAGGGAATTGAAGCGATACATCGGAGAGTGCATGATGATTACCAAACCATGCGTGAACTCCGCGTGTTTCCAACCCGGCGAAACCTTGCTCTGGAGTATCGAGTACTGCTGACGTGTTCGACATAACTGTCCTTTCACCTTCAATTCGTTGAGTACCTAAAGAAACTTTCATGACTTACCGCTTGTCCTTGCCACCGATTTTGCGAGCGGTAATGAACAATCCGAAAACAAAAATCATTAATACAAGCGCGCCTGTCCAAGCACGATTCACCGCGTACTCAGTGCCAATTTGCAACAAACCAAACACGTAAATGGGGAGCGAAGCGATTGGTCCACTTACGGGATTGAACCGCAATGCTGTACTAGAGCCAGCAGTAAGAAGCAGCGGAGCAGTTTCACCAATAACTCGAGCTACACCAAGTACGGCAACGGTTGTTAAACCACTGCGAACAGTCGGAAGTACCACCATCAAAGTTGTTCGCCATTGTCGAGCGCCCAATGCATAGCCAGCAGAGCGCAATTCATCCGGAACCAGTTTCAAAACTTCTTCAGATGTACGGGCAACCGTAGGCAGCATCAAAATTCCGAGTGCAAGTGCACCCCCGAATGCTGTAGGTCCATGAGTTGCTGATACGTATGTAGTGAACACGAAAAGTCCAGCGACTATTGATGGAACACCGCTCATTGATTGAATAACAAAGCGAACCAAGAATGTAAATCGTCCCTTAATTTCAGTGAGATACACGCCACTCAAAATGCCAAGCGGCAATGTGATGATTGAAGCCAAGATCACCATCATGAATGACCCAACGATTGCATGCAATGCACCACCCATATTCATTTCATCATCTGGGACAGTTGTGCGCATATCTGAGGTAATGAAGTTGATACGAAGTCCAGCAAGCCCCTTCATCGCAACACTTGCAAAAATTGACAGCCAAGGCAGAAAAGCCAATGTTGCTCCAGATGCAATTAGCAGTTGAATTACAGCATTTTTTCGTTCTTTTTGAGAAAGTTTTCGACCTTTAATGAACAACACAATTGCTGAAATGAGGAACAGTGCAATAGCCCATCCGTCAAATCCTGCAAACCCTGTAAACAGCACCACGATGAAAGCTACAAATGCCACAGCGGCAAATGAAGCGCCTGAGCGAACTTGCTCGCGGCGCTTACGCTGCCAAGGTCTCGTCGGCTGAGGAATGGAAATTTCAGTCATCAAGATCTCGTCGATCTCGTAACGATCGCCGACGCGATCATATTCACACCAAGGGTCATCAGGAACAACACAAATCCGGCTGCAATAAGCGCAGTGAGTTCTTCAGTGGAAGCTTCTCCAAATCGAGTTGCAATAAGTGACGCAACGTTTCCACCTTCAGATTCAAGAATTTTAAATGTATAGCGGAAGTTCAAATTCAATACGAGATACACAGCTACTGTTTCGCCTAATGCACGACCAAGGCCGAGCATTGCTCCACCTACTACACCACTTTTACCAAATGGCAGAACAACAGTTTTGATAGCACCCCACTTTGTCCCACCAAGTGCATAACACGTGTCAATTAGTTCGCGTGGAGTTCGTGAATACACTTCACGTGCAACGGAGGTTGTAATTGGCACAACGAGCGAGGCCAAAACACATCCAGCCACAAAAGGACTGCGACCGTAATTGTCAGAAATAGTATTAAAGATTGGGATAAAGCCAAGACGATTACCCAGGAAAGAAGCCCAGCGTTGACCGATATTGGTAAACACTTGAATACCCCACAGACCAAAGATCAATGAAGGGATTGCAGCGGCTAGGTCGAGCAATGCTGTCAATAATTTTTTAATGCGTGGTTGAGCATAAAACTCGATATACAACGCTCCAGCAATTGACATTGGAACAGTGAAGGCAAGAGCAATAACGGACACAATTACCGTTCCAACAAGCATTGGTCCCATACCAAATTCATTGGCAATTCCAGGTTCAGTGCTTGCAGACCAATTTGTTCCAGTAATGAATTTCAGTCCGTACTGTGAGAAAACTTGAGCTCCACGTCCAAACAAAAACGCACCGATTAGTCCAAGAATGACAAGAGATGTAAGTGCGCCAGCGGTAACGATGCCGCGGAATACTTTGTCGCCACGACTATGCACCACATGCATTTCACGCTTAATGGGCGGGGCAATTGTCACGACCGAATCTTGTCAGCGAAGGGTTATTTCGAGATGAGGTTTAGGTGAACGACAGGTGAACAGTTACGCCAAAAGTGCCGCGGCAAATGCCTCGGGTTGAGGTGTTTCGACCCCAATTATCGCTGGCTTGCCCGAAGTCGTTACTACCAATACCTGTTTGGCCCGATAAACCGACATGAAGGCGCGACTGCCTGGAGGCAGCCCTACCTTTTTGCTCACCGAGAAGGTGCCCGCACAAACCACCCCTGGCAGATAACTACCCCACAACCGCAGCCTCAGAAGACGAATAGTTGCTTTGCGATCAAACACTTTGGCCGAAGTAATCGTTGACCGACTGACTACCAACTTGCGCTTGAGCGCCCACAGTGCATCAACGCCCGTGAGCGTGATGATCAGTTCGTCGTGAGTGACTCGAGTGGTAACCGCCATGGCGGCAGCAACATTACTTCACTGCTGCGAAACCGGCTTCTAGGTCGGCGAGGATGTCGTCGATGGTCTCAAGACCAACCGACAAACGCACGAGCCCTGGGAATACACCGGTTGACTTCTGCTCTTCTGGCGTCAGCTGGCTGTGAGTGGTTGATGCAGGGTGAATGACCAAGCTGCGTACGTCGCCAATGTTGGCGACGTGACTGTGCAACTTGAGGCCGGCAACAAACTTCTGACCAGCTTCAACGCCACCCTTGATGTTGAACGCAAGCACTGAACCGAAGCCCTTACCCTTGCCGTACTTCACTGCACGGTCGTGCCACTTGCTGGTTTTCAAACCTGCATAGAACACTTCTTCAACTTGTGGGTGCTTGGCCAAGAACTCGCCAACTTTTTGCGCGTTTGCCCAGTGGCGTTCCATGCGCAGCGACAATGTTTCAAGTCCTTGCAAGAAGTTGAACGCATTGTCTGGCGTTGTTGCCATGCCCAAGTCGCGCAACATTTGCACGCGTGCCTTGATGATGTATGAACCTGCACCAAGTGCTGGCCAATAAGCAAGGCCATGGTACGAAGGATCTGGTTCGGTGAAGTTAGGGAACTTGTCGTTCTGGCTGAAGTCAAACGTTCCGCCGTCGATGATTGCTCCACCGATTGATGTTCCGTGTCCGCCAATGAACTTGGTGAGTGAATGCACGACGATGTCTGCACCCCACTCGATTGGACGAATGAGATAAGGAGTTGGAACGGTGTTGTCAACAATGAGTGGCACACCAACTTCGTGCGCAACTTTGCTAATGCCTTCAATGTCAAGCACGTTGTTGCGTGGGTTTGCCAACACTTCGCCGTAGAACGCTTTCGTGTTCGGGCGTGCTGCAGCTTTCCATTGATCCAAATTGTCTGGGTCTTCAACGAATGAAACTTCGATTCCCATCTTTGGCAACGTGTAGTGGAACAAGTTGTATGTTCCGCCGTACAAACTTGGTGACGCAACAATGTGCGAACCAACTTCTGCAAGTGTGAGGATTGCAAGGAGTTCTGCAGACTGTCCACTCGATACCGCGAGCGCACCAGGCAAACCAACTGCAGTTGCGGTGCCGCCTTCAAGCGATGACAAACGTGCTTCAAGCACACCCTGCGTTGGGTTCATGATGCGCGTGTAGATGTTTCCAATTTCAGCAAGTGCGAACAAGTTCTGTGCATGTTGTGCATCGCGGAACACATAGCTAGTGGTGCGATACACAGGAACTGCGCGAGCACCTGTTGTTGGATCTGGCTCTTGGCCGGCGTGAATTTGACGTGTTTCAAAACCCAAGTTGTTTGTCATTGCAGGCACGCTAAAGGGTAATTCCCGACTAAACAACTCGGGAATTAGAACCCTTGCAACAATTGGGCTTTATGGGGTTTGGTGGCGATCAGCCGCCTGAAATTTCGCTGACCTTCTGCTTGCCCTTCGAGATCCACGGCATCATCGAACGCAACTGTGCGCCAACCTTTTCAATTGGGTGGTTACGTCCAGCATTCTGCAACTCGCCGAAGCGCTTGCGTCCGCTGTCACTTTCCGCAATCCATTCCTCAGCAAATTTGCCGTTCTGAATTTCTTCAAGAATCTTCTTCATCTCTGCCTTGGTTGATGCATTAATGATGCGAGGTCCGCGCGAAACGTCGCCGTATTCAGCGGTGTCGGAAATGGAATAACGCATTCCAGCAATTCCTTCTTCGTACATCAAGTCAACGATGAGCTTTACTTCGTGCAAGCACTCGAAGTACGCCATCTCTGGCTGGTAGCCAGCTTCAACAAGAGTTTCGAATCCGGCTTGTACGAGTGAGGTAAGACCTCCACACAACACCACTTGCTCACCGAACAAGTCGGTTTCTGTTTCTTCGGTGAATGTGGTTTCAATAACACCTGCGCGTGCGCCACCAATTGCATCGGCGTACGACAATGCGAGAGCTTTTGCTTTACCCGTTGCGTCTTGATGAACAGCAATAAGTGCTGGCACTCCTCCGCCTTCGGTGTAGGTACGACGAACCAAGTGGCCCGGGCCCTTTGGCGCCATCATGATGACGTCAACACCCTTTGGTGGGTGAATGCGCTCGTAACGAATGTTGAATCCGTGAGCAAACGCA
>Ga0194048_10000288_pt1 | contig 23996 bp, 21 predicted proteins | sample JunL225m_MetaG_FD_161685 | JGI IMG/M metagenome (GOLD analysis project Ga0194048, IMG submission 161685) | Anoxic zone freshwater microbial communities from boreal shield lake in IISD Experimental Lakes Area, Ontario, Canada - Jun2016-L222-5m | ecosystem: Environmental > Aquatic > Freshwater >...
ATCCCGCACCCGCCATCGCTCTGCGGATGCGCCCGGGTCACGGACCTTGGTGTGAACGCTCATTCGCTACTGGTAAGAGGGCCCGACCGGGTTCGGTCGGCGACTACCGCAGCGCGCCACCAATTGCGGGCCGTTTCCGCGATTGGTTGCATCGGGAGTTGTCGACGGCCGAACCCGGTTGGGCCCGACGTCCCCCGCAGCCTGAGTGGACGTATCGGTCATCCGCCCCGGTTGGGCCCGTCGTCTAGCCCCCACCACGCGGACGGCGTACTAGATGGAGCCCGACTGCCCGGCCTGCAGGCGCTGGTTTCCTGTGGTGGCAAGCCCCGTTTTGAGGGTGCCGATCGAATCGACGGGCTCGGGATCAACGCGCCGGAGGCAGGCGGCGTAGAGCGTGACGTAGTCGCCCAGCAGCACCAGGTCCATGAGGCGGGCAAGCGGGGTCTCTCCCTCGCCCTCAATGGTGATGACGTCGCTGACACCCGGACGGATGATGTCGCGGGTGAGCGCGATGCGACGCTCAACCTGCCGGTGCTGGCGGGGGTCCTTGAGCATGACGACAACGGCCTGCTCACCGAATGCACCCGACTTCTCAAAGCCCACGATCTCGTTGTGGTCGAGCTCGGGCAGCACAGAGGCGAATGAGGGCTGCTTGGCGTTCTCGTTGAACTGGCACTTCCAGCGGTACGCGACCCCGGCGGTGACCTCCGCCCCGTACATAAGCGGTACGTGATTGGCCAGACGCATGGCCAGCTGCTTGGCGGTGTTGGCCTCGGTGGGGCGGTCGGGGCCATAGGCATCGATCGCGGCGGCGATGGACTCGCGCGCGGCGTCGAGCTCGGCGGTCTGATCGGGAATGATGCCGAGGCGCGACATGAACACCACGGTGGGCACCAGCATGTGCAGCAGTGCCATACGCGGCTGCAGGCCACCTGGAATCTTCAGCACGGGAACGCCGCGCTCGCCGTACCAGGTGTCGATCTTGCCGCCGCTTGTCACGGCAAGTGCTGGTGACTCGCGCTCCATTGCCTGCATCGCGGCGGTGAGGGTCTCCTCAGTCTCGCCCGAGTACGACAACAGCAGGTGGAGCGTGTCGGGACCGGCCCAGCCGGGCAGGTAGTAGCCGCGGTGCACCTGCACCGGACGGCGCAGTTGCTCGTAATAGAGCGTGGTGACGAGGTCGCCCGCGACGGCCGACCCTCCCATGCCGCAGATCAGCACGTCCTTCACGGCATCGGATGGGAACGGGATCTCGAGGGCCTCGGCAGCGGCACGCGCCTGATCGAACACGGCAACCGATGACGCGAGCCCATCAATGAGCCCCGCGCGGTCAACACCCAGTACCTCGGGAAGGTCCAGTTCCGACATCCTGATGAGTCCCCCTGATCACGCCGGGAATGGCCCCGGCAATGCGGATCAGGCTATCAGCGGGCCTCGGTGTCCCCCGCCGTCGACCCGCTGGGAATACTTGCCGCGCCGTCGATCACCAGGCCGCCCGGAAACGTCGCATCGTCCCCCGCAACAACCATGCCGCTGATGACCACACCCGGGGCCACGGTGACCCGTCGGCCAAGCACGGCCCCGGTCACCCGGGCGCCCTCCCCCACCACGCTGCCACCACCCACGATGGCACCATCCACAACCGCACCCGATGCGATGACGGCTCCGGGGCCGATGCACGAACCGGCACCGATCACAGCAGAGGGGTCCACAGTGGCGGTGTCGTCAACCCACGATGCGCCGGGAGAGGGAATGAAGCTCACCAGCCCCGCCAGCACGTCGAGGTGGGCATCGCGGTACGAGGCCGGGGTGCCGATGTCGCGCCAGTAGCAATCAGACGCCAGGGCCCCCACCGCGTTTCGCGCGGCCAGCAGCGGAAAGGTGTCGCGCTCAATCGACACCTGCACACCCTTTGGAATGGCGTCGCGGGCTGCGGCCGACAGCACGTAGGTACCGGCGTTGATCCGATAGGGCTCGCCGGGGATCATCTCATCTGCCGTCGGCTTCTCCACGAACTCGCTCACCCGGCCGTCGACGTCGGTACGCACCAGACCAAATGCACTCGGGTCCTCAACCGGGGTGAGGGCGATGGTGGCGTCTGCCCCCAGACCACGGTGGTGCGCAACGAGCGCGGCCAGGTCGAGGTCGGTGAGGATGTCGCCGTTCAGCACGAATACGTCACCCGCGTGCAGCAGCGGCTCGGCGTTGGCAATGGCTCCAGCGGTGCCGAGTGGCTCCGGGTCAACCACGTACCCCATCGTGAGCCCCCGGGATGACCCGTCGCCGAAGTACTCCTCGATCTCCTTTGGCCGGTAGCCGCACGAGAACACGATGGTGGTCACGCCCGCGCGCGACAGGTGCTCCACCTGGCGCTCGACAAACGGCAGGTCGAGCAACGGGAGCATGGGCTTGGGCCTGGTGTCGGTGAGAGGGCGCATGCGCGTGCCCTGACCGCCCACGAGAATGACGGCCTGATCCACCCCGCCCACACCGCTCACGACGGGATCACCCGTCCAATGCCCTCGTACGCGAAGCCGGCGGCCACCATGGTTGCCGGGTCAAGAGCGTTTCGGCCATCAACCAGCACGTCGCCGCGCATGAGCGACCGCACCCGTGCCCAGTCGAGCGACAGGATCTCGGGCCACTCGGTCACCAGCACCACGGCATCGGCGCCGCGCACACAGGCTTCGACGTCCTCGTACAGATCCACCGCATGCAGGAGGGCGCGCGCAGCCTCAATGGCCACGGGGTCATATCCCCGCACCGTTGCTCCCTCGGCCAGCAGTCGACCAGCCAGGACGGCGCTGGATGCCTCTCGCATGTCGTCGGTCCCTGGCTTGAATGCCAGCCCGAGCAGTGCCACCACGCGGCCCTCCAGCGGCCCGAGGTGGCGTCTGAGCTTGCCGATGACCCGGCGCTTCTGCAGCTCGTTCACCTCGATCACCGAGGTGAGCAGTTGGAAGTGATAGCCGCTGTTTCCCGCAAGTTGCTTAAGGGCGCTGACGTCTTTGGGGAAACAGTTGTGCACCACGAGTCCACCGGTCGTCACGACCGTGTGCGGACCCGGGACCTCGAGCGAGTACACGTGCCCGCGCGAGGGACGCCTCGCCGTTCGAACAACCCGCACCCATGACGTCCCTGTGCCATCGCGCCGGTAGCCCGTCGGGCGAATACGCGAGGTGCGCCCGAGCGCTGCCTCGATCTCGCCGCGATCGGCGGGGTCCACCAGATCAAGGAGTTGCTCAATCTGGGCAGCCCCCGAAACCGTGAGCCAGTAGGTGTCAACCGTTGATCGCGCAGTGCGCCCAACCTTCAGCCGCGCGACGATGCCCAACTCGCCAAGGATTCGGAGCAGGCCGTCGGCCATCTCGTGGCTGACGGTTCCGTACTCGAGAACAACAGATGGCCCACCCGATACGTACGACCACGAGCCGTCCCCCTGCCACGCCATCGCAAGAAAGGCGCGGCGGTCCTCGGTGGGTGCCGTCCACAGCAGGTCTGGGATGCGCTGCGTGTACGAGTTGCGCCCGAATCCCAGCACACCCTCCCAGATGCCCCCAAGAAGTCGGGATGAGACGGTTACCTGATGTGTCGTCGGCGCCCGCCTGACATCGGCATCCACACCGCGTGAGTGCCAGTAGCCGAGCACCTCTGCGACCAGGTGCTCCTCGTCGGTCGGGTGGAAACTCCACGAGATGCGTGTGCGATCGCCGTCACGCGACACGTGCCCCTCGGCCACGTAGAGGCCAGCGACGCGCCAGAACGACTGGTCGAGCATGATGCCGCCAGGGATATACATGCCGTTTTTGGCGGTCCCGAGCGACGCATCGCGGGGGTCAAGCCCGACCGCCCGAAGCTCCGGCACGCGGAGGGCACCCGAGCGGACGATGTCGTACGAGCGCACGCGCGCACCGCGCCCATGACCCAGTGGCGCAATCGCCCGCCGAATTGCCGGGGCGCCGATGTTCGGCAGCACGTCGGTGTCGGGGCGTGCGATGACCTGACCCTCCCCGAGGCCGGCGTGCGCCATTCCCGCCAGCGCACTGATCTCCCGAAGCGCGTGGTGGTCACGGTCGGCGGCACCCAGCGCGATCGGAAGCCAATCGCCGTCGTCGATATCGCGGGCGTTCCGCACGTCGACCTCGCCCGAACCGGGGTCCCGCGTGGCCACCATCGGATGGTCAGGCGTCACCATGATGCGGCGGCCCATCTTCGTGACGATCTCGACGAGGTCACCTGGGTGCTCGCGACGCGTGAGGGCGCGCACCGGGAAGAACTGGGGCGCCTCGCAGCCCGGCCACCACGCGGCCACCTCGACCCCGACCGGCTCCGCCACCGAGCCATCGTCGTGCCCGTGCTCAGCCCAGAGTGCTTCCAGCGAACGCAGGCTGACGGTGCCGCCGGCCCGGACGAGCACCGACTCCCGGCCATCGAGGCAGCTCCCCCCAAATCCCACTCCCGCCGACAGGAACTGGGGGCCGATACGGGGGTCGAGTCCCATTCCCTGGGCCACCTCGGTGACGTCGGCGCCCACCTCCTCGCACACGTTGGCGATCTCGTTGATGAATGAGATCTTCGTGGCGAGAAACGCGTTGCTGGCGTACTTGATCATCTCGGCGGTCGGCACGGATGTACGAAGTACCGGCGCGCCGAGTGGCTCGTAGAGGGCCGCGACGCGGTCGCCATCGCCCGGGCGGAAGTCGCCCACCACCACACGGTCCGGGTCGAGGAAGTCGGCGATTGCCACCCCCTCCTTGAGAAACTCCGGGTTGGAGCAGTAGCCCACATGCGCCAGTCCGCGCTTGTCCATCTCCATGCGCACCCGCTCGCCGGTGCCCACCGGCACCGTGCTCTTCATCACCAGCACGTGGTCGCCCGTGCCGCCCACGGCCTCGAGCTCGTCGAGCACCGTCATGACGCGCGACAGGTCGGCATCGCCCGAGTGCGTGGGCGGTGTGTCAACGGCGATGAACACAATCTCTGATGCCGCGAGCATCTGCGCCAGATCAAGCGTGGCGGTCAGGCGCTCCCGGTGCTCAGCCATCAGCTCGGCCAGGCCGTCTTCGTGAATGGGAGGCTCACCAGCCTCGATCATGCGGACCTTTTCGGGGTCGATGTCGCGAAGGGTGACCAAGTGACCGAGCGACGCCAGGCACGCCCCCGTCACGAGTCCAACGTATCCGGCCCCGATTACACCGATACGCGAAAGACCGCTCACGGCGTGTACGCGTCCTGCTCCATGGGAATCGATGTTGACGTCTGCCCCTTGGGCAGATTGGCCCGGCCCAGCGGACGCGCCGACTTCGCGATGGCGTACATCGTCTCAGGCGACAGCTGGTAGTCGAGCGTGTTGGAAATCCAGTAGGTCACGCCGTCCTTCTGCCAGGCAAGGCGCATGAGGTTCTTGCCGTCGTAGAACGTCGAGTACTCGCGGCCGCCACTGTTCACCACGCCGGTACGTCCATCGAGCAGCGGGGGGTCCGGCCAATCGAGGATCTGATAGCCCCAGTACGTGCCGGAGGGCACCTGGAACACCATCTTGAGCGCCTGCGGCCCCTGCCCACCGGTGTTCACCCGGTAGGAGCGCACGATCTTGAGCGACGATCCGCTCGGCACCCGCAGCGGCACCATCACCTTCAGGCCAGTGGCCTTCTGCACGCGCGAGAGCAGAGGCACGAGCGAGGTGGTCCACACCACATTGGCCTGTGGCCGGGCGGCCTTGACCTTCGACGGCTTCACCGCCGTTGCCAGGCTGCCGTCATACGACTCGCCGAGCACCACCCGAAGATCAACACCCTTCGACTGCTGCGACTTCGGCAGGGCCCCGATGTTGGTCTTCGGGCCGAACAACTTGGCGATGGCCTGCGCCGCGTCGCGCTTGCCGTCGGCGTACTGCACGATGGTCTCCGACTTACCGAATGCGTCGGCGTTGCCGCCGCTCGTGGCATTCCAGCCCTTGTCGCGCAGCTGCTGCGCGGCATCGTCGGCCGACAGCAGCGCGCCATTGCCATTCAGCACGTCAACGGCCACGTCGTTCGGACTCACCACGGCCGCGCCGGTGCCCTGAGTGAATGACGGATGCAGCCACTCATCCACCTTGGCGGACACTTCCGATGCCGGCGCCTCCACGATGGACGCCCCATTGCGCATGGTGGGCGTACCGCTGATCGCCACGCGTGCGATGCGGTCCTTATCGGTGGTGATTCCCTGCTGAAGAATTCCCAGCAGCACCGGCACCGACTTGATGTTGGTGGTGATGTTGTGGGCGAAGATGCCCGCGTACGAGGGTATCTCGGGCAGGTTGCCGAACCGGTTGGTCTGGCGCTTGAGCTCCGAGAGGAACGCCTGCTGACGCGCGATGCGGGCGAAGTCCGAGTCGGTATGGCGGTAGCGCACGTACGACAGTGCATCCTTACCGCTCATGCGCTGGTACCCCGGCTTCAGATCGATCTCGGAGTACGAGTTCGGGTCGCCGGGGGTGTTCTTGTGAAAGTACTTGCGGTCCACATCGAGGTACACGCCGCCCACCTGATCCACCAGCTTCACGAACCCGTTGAAGTCGATGTTCACGAAGTAGTTGATGGGCTGGCCCGTAAGCGCCTTGACCGTCTCGATGGACTTCGCCGGGCCACCGAGGGCGAATGCCGAGTTGATCTTGTCCAGGCCGTGGCCCGGGATATTGACGTAGAGATCGCGTGGGAACGAGAGCATCGAGATGAAGCCCTGGTCGTTGTCCATACGGATGAGGATGATCGAGTCGGAGCGCCCCGGGTCGCCACCGGACCCCTCCTGGCCGGCGCGCGTGTCAGAGCCCAGCAGCAGGATGTTGATGGGTGCGCCCGGCAGCTGCGGGTCAACGGCCTTCTCGGCTTGAAGCACCGCGGGCGTATTGGGGCTCGCCTCGGCCAGGGTGTTGTTGAGCAGTTGGAAACTGGCCACGGCCAGCCCCCCGCCCACGCCCACGATCAGCAGCGCGATCCACATGGCGAACCACGGCCAGCGGCGGCGGCGGCGCGGGACCCGGTACCACGCCGACTTCTTCGTCACAGGCGCGGCGTCGCCATCGTCGCCCGAGGCGAGGACCTCAGCGATCTCGTCGTCATCGGGACGTGGCGGCAGCTCATCGCTCATGCGAGTGCCTCCCCGCCGCGATGGGCATCCATGAGGGGTGCCAGGGCACCCGAGGCCCGCGCGAAGTCCACCAGTGCGCGTCGGTAGATCGCAAGGCTCGGCAGGTCCACGTGTTCATCGGGGCCGTGGTGGCCGGCACCTCTCGGCCCGAACTCAACGGCGGGCACGCCCACCTCAAGAAAGGCGACGGCGTCTGAGGCCCCGTTGCGCCCCACCGACGTTGTGCAGTCGTCATACGACGACGCCGCGCCGATGAGCGCCGTCACGAGCGGGTGGTCGGGGTCGGTGTCGGCCGGTGGACGGGCGATGGATACCTCTACGCGGGCCGGGCCGGCGTCGCGCACCTGGCGCAGAATCTCCTCGGGGTCCTGCCCGGGCAGATACCTGATGTCCACATCGATTCGACAGGCATCGGGCACCTTGTTCACCGCATCACCGCCTGAAATGCGTCCCAGGTTCACGGATGGGCGTGCGAACAGCGGTGTTGACGCATTTGTGAAGGGCAGCGACTCGATGCGGCGGTACAGCTCGAGCGCGCGCAATACGGCGTTGTCGCCGAGCCATGGCGTGGAGCCATGCGCGGCACGGCCCTCCACATCGATCTCCAGAATGAGCACGCCCTTCGCCTGCACGCCCACCTGCATATCGGTTGGCTCGCCGCAGATCACCATGTCAGCGCGCAGGCCATCGGCCACCAGCATCTCTGATGCGTTGCGGCCGGGGTTGGCGCGCTCCTCGTCGGGCACCATCACGAACTCGACGGTGGCACCTTCGGGCGGTCGGTCGCGCAGGTCGCACACAGCCAGCATCATCGCCCCAAGCGCGCCCTTCATGTCATACGCGCCGCGCCCGAACAACCGGTCGCCGTCGATGCGCGGCGCAAACTGGTCGGGGCGCCCGGGCACGACGTCGAGGTGCCCATGAAAGATGATCTTCACCGGGCCGTTGCCGGCACGGGCGATGAGCACCTCGCGGTCCTCATAGGTACGCCGGGTCACGTCGGCACCCCGACCCTCCAGCCACCCCGACACGAAGTCAGTGGCCACCGCCAGACCTGCGGCATCGGAGGTGTCGTGGGCGATCAGACGCTCGGCGAGACGGGCCTCATCCACGTCGTCCAGCATACCGGAGGCCTCCCCCGACCCCCGATCGGCACGTTCCGCCTCTCAGTTGCGGATGGTGCGGATATCCCTATCGATCTCGGGTACTGGGTTGAACAGGGTCCATGCTCCCCAGCCCACGAGGCAGAGCGTGGCAACTCCCAGACTCCAGCCGATACCGATGCGCTGGGCGATCCACCCGAATACCACGGATCCGAGGGCGATCGGTGCGATAACCGACAGCTGGTAGAAGCCGAGCATGCGCCCCAGGAGCTCACTTGGCGACGACATCTGAATGGCAGCGTTGGTGAGAGTGGGCAGCCATATCCAGAAGCCCCCGGCCACCACCATGCCGGCAATGGTGAGCCCGAGCCATGGCGAAACCGCAACCACGCCCAGCGCCACCCCAAATCCCAACGTGGCCACGGGAATTGAGATGTGGCGCGGCAGGCCGCGCCCCGACAGCGTGGTGAGCGCCCATGCACCCATCAGGGCCCCTGTGCCCATCGCGCCGAGCAGAAGACCCAGAGCCACCGGACCCCCACCCACACGCTGCACCACGACCGGTGCCAATTCCTGTACCGGCCCCGCGAACATCATGAATACCGCCATGCCGATGAGCAGCCGGCGCGCGGCGCGGTCGTGCACCACATACGACACCGCAGTTCGCAGGCGCTTGGGCACCCGGGAGCCCTGATTAAGCCGGGGGATCACCGCAAGCGCGAGCACCAGGGCGAGGAACGACACGGCATTGAGCAGAAAGCACCATGCCGCCCCGGCAAAGGCGAGCACCACCCCGCCGATCATCGGTCCCACCATGCGTGCCACGTTGATTCCAACGGCGTTCAGTGCAACGGCGTCCTGCAAGCGCCCCACGGGCACCAGTGCAGGCACCAGCGCCAGCACCGAGGGAAGCCCGAAGGCGAACCCGGTGCCGATGGCAATGGTGGCCGCGAAGATCACCGGCACCGTGATGTGCCCTGTCCAGAAGAGGATGGCCAGCACCAGAGCACCCAGCGCCTGCACCAGGAACGTGACGATGCCCACCGCCCGCCAGTCGTGGCGATCGGCGATCTTGCCGCCCCATGTGGAGAACAGCAGGGCAGGCGCTCGATACGCCAGTGCAAGCGCGCCCACCACCACGGCGCTACCGGTGAGTTCCCACACCACCCAGCCAGCGGCCACGGCCTGAAGCCACGTGCCGCCGTTACTGGCCACGCTCGCGAGCCACACCCGGCGGAACGCAGGAATGCGCAGGACTGAAGGAATGCCGATGCCCATCCCGTGATCGTAAGCGGCCGCGATCAGGCGGTGGTGTCGTTTTGTGACACTCTCAACAAAGGCAACCTTCAAGGGAGTGCACCATCCGTTCCCCCCGTCGTGCAATTGTCGGCCTCGCCGCCGCCGCAGCGTTCCTCATCGGTGCGGGCAGCGCCTCGGCGTTCATCTCCACGCTGGCATCGGGTGCGTTCCAGACGTATTCGAAGGTGAACGCCTGCCTCAAGAACCAAAAGGTGGGTCAGCCGTGTCTGGCGAGCGACAGCGACAACATCCGCGCACTCCACACCAAGGTGGATGCCCTCAAGAAGACCATCGACGCCAACCACATCCAGGTAATGGCGCGGTTTGACCAGGTAGAGAACCTGCTGAACCAGCAGAACCTCTCCGGGTACGCCGACGCTCTTCGTGGGGTCGACCTGAACGGCACCAACGCCCTCACCGCATGGGACGCTGTGCTGGCGTGCATGATCAAGGCGTCATCACCCGGCGCCACGTGCGGCGCCTACATCGGCGGATCGGCAACCGAAGCGCCGCAGCCCACGGCCGAGGCCATCAACGAGACGCTCGCCTACATGCAGGGCCAGATCACGTTTCTGCCCACCAACATTGATCTGACGGCGTCGTACTACACCGGCACCAAATTGCGCGCTGGCCTCAACGGTGTCGCGTACTGGTCGTGGTGGAGCAGCCTGCGCCAGCAGGACCAGGCCGTCGGTGTGAGCCGCGCGGAGAACAACCCGCGCACGCCCATCATCACGACCGACCTCGCGCAGATCACACGCCAGAGCACCACGTACTACGCCAACATCTTCCAGCAGTACGGCTACCTCATGGTCGTGGGCGCGCAGCTGAAGAACGATGGGACGCTAGCCAAGAGTTACCAGGCGACGGTTGACCGGGTTATCACGGGCATGGACCCTTATGACGTAATGGGCACGGTCAAGCAGTACCTCCTCCCGGGTCTGGCCGCACGCACGATGATCGTGCTCGACCAAGGCCGCGCGCTGAAGGTGTCGGCGGGCCACACGTTGGACCGCCCGCTCGACTACGGCGCCATCAGCACCGTCGGCACGGTGATCAACTCCTCATACGGCGGGGTCGACCGCTTTATCCCGGCCTTCCCCGATGCGGTTGGTGCCGATGGGTGGTACGTCGTGCGCCAGCACGTGCGTGCCGAGCGGCGCCACGTCTTCCCGTGCCCAGTTGGGACAAATTATGCGTGTCCGTACAACGGATGGTTCGCGGTGCAAGAGCTGGCCGACAGTGGAAGCGCCTGCAACACACGTGTACGCATCTGGGGCGAGACCCCCGGGTGGGAGCGCGACCAGAAGAAATGGATGGAATCGGCGCCGCCGATGGGAAAGGACTTCTTCTTGAAATCCTACGAGCACTACGTCACCGGCCCGGCGAACTACGACTGGGCACGGAAATCGTTGGACGCCACGAGCGGCGGGGGGAGGGTCCATTTCGGGTTCGGATCGTGGATCCATTGCACCGCGGAGGCACCTGGGACGCAAAGGGTGATGAGCGTGAAACCCGCGATGCTCGGGTAACTGAACGCACAATGCGGCGAGGGGGCCCTTTTGGGCCCCCTCGCGTGTGCTGCTGGACACCGCCGGGTTCACCGGCGATCCCGCGCCTAGATCAGGCCCAGGTCCTTCACGGCCTGACGCTCCTCGGCCAGTTCGGCAACCGACGCGTCAATGCGCGGCTTGCTGAACTCGTCGAGGTCCAGACCCTCCACAACGCTCCACTGACCGCCGGAGCATGTGGTGGGGAGCCCGACGATGAGGCCCTCGGGCGTGCCGTACTGACCCGTTGAGCACACGCCCATCGATACCCAGTCGTTGGGGCGGGATCCCAGTACCCAGTCGTGCATGTGGTCGATGGCCGCATTGGCCGCCGATGCCACGCTCGAACCGCCGCGCGCCTCGATGATGGCGGCGCCGCGGGTCTGCACGGTGGGAATAAAGGTGTCGGCAACCCATGCCTCGTCGCCGATGGCGTCCCAGGCAGATGCACCGCTTACCTTCGCGTGCACCACGTCGGGGTACTGCGTGGCCGAGTGGTTGCCCCAGATGGTCATGTTGGTGACCTCGGACACGGCCACGCCGGTGCGCTGAGCCACCTGCGTGAGTGCGCGATTGTGATCGAGGCGCATCATCGCGGTGAAGCGGTCGTTCGGTACATCAGGTGCGCTGTGCATGGCGATGAGTGCGTTGGTGTTGGCGGGGTTGCCCACAACCAGCACCTTCACGTCGTCGGCGGCCTTGTCGTTGATGGCCTTGCCCTGCACGGTGAAGATGGCGCCATTGGCCTCAAGCAGGTCGCCGCGCTCCATGCCCTTGGTGCGCGGACGGGCGCCCACCAGCATGCAGACATTGGCGCCGTCAAACGCCTCGTCGGGGTCGTCCGTGGGGACCACGTTCGACAGCAGCGGAAAGGCACAGTCGTCCAGCTCCATGGCCACGCCATCAAGCGCGCCGCGGGCCTGCGGGATCTCGAGCATGCGCAGCTCGATCTGGGTGTCGGGGCCCAGCAGCTGGCCGCTTGCAATACGGAAGAGCAGTGCGTAGCCGATCTGACCGGCGGCACCGGTAACGACGACGCGAACAGGATTCGCCATGTATTTCTCCTATGGAGCTCGGGTTCCCGGACCGTCCGGGCGGGTCAAGCCTATGACTGCTTGTCGACAACCTTCAGGCGGTTCTCGGCGCGCTTGCGGTCGGCCTCGGCACTGCGTGTGGCCACCTCATCGCCGGCGGCGGCCGCAAGGGCATCCTCGGCGCGCTGCAGGGCCTCTTCGGCCCGGCCGCGATCGATCTCGCCGGCCAGTTCGGCCTGCTCAACCATGATGAGCACGCGATCGTCCTCCACCGACATGTAGCCGCCGGTGGTGGCCATGACGACTTCGGTCTCGTCGAGCAGCTTCAGGCGGGTCTCACCCGCGCGCAACTGCACGATAAGCGGCACGTGGCGGGGCAGAATGCCCAGCTCGCCACCCACGCTCGGGGCGATGACCATTGCGGCCTCCCCGTCGTGCACGGAGCCCTCCGGGGTGAGGATCTGCACCCCGAGGCGCTTCTTCTCGGGAGCGGACGTGCTCACGCGGCGGCCTTGGCCATGTCAGCGCCCTTGGCAACCGCGTCCTCGATGGTGCCCACCAACAGGAACGCACCCTCGGGAAGGTTGTCGTGCTTGCCCGCGATAATCTCGCGAAAGCCGCGCACCGTGTCGCGCAGCGATACGTAGGCGCCCGGCGTACCGGTAAAGGCCTCGGCCACGTTGAACGGCTGCGAGAGGAAGCGCTCGATGCGACGGGCACGGGACACCGTGACCTTCTGCTCATCGGTGAGCTCGTCCACACCCAGAATGGCGATGATGTCCTGAAGGTCCTTGTACTGCTGGAGGATCTCCTGCACCTGGATTGCGGTCGAGTAGTGCTCCTCACCAACGATGTCGGCCGACAGCGCGCGGCTGGTTGAGTCGAGCGGGTCCACGGCCGGATAGATGCCCTTCTCGGCGATCGACCGGTTGAGCACGGTCGTGGCGTCGAGGTGGGCAAACGATGCGGCCGGAGCCGGGTCGGTGAGGTCGTCGGCAGGCACGTAGATGGCCTGCACCGACGTCACCGAACCGTTACGGGTGGAGGTGATGCGCTCCTGCAGGTTTCCCATCTCGGTCTGCAGGGTGGGCTGGTAGCCCACGGCCGACGGCATACGGCCGAGAAGCGCCGATACCTCGGACCCCGCCTGCACGAAGCGGAAGATGTTGTCGACGAACAGCAGCACGTCCTGGCCGGCGACGTCACGGAAGTACTCCGCCATCGTCAGGCCACTGAGCGCCACACGAAGACGGGCACCCGGCGGCTCGTTCATCTGGCCGTACACCAGGGCGGTCTTCGAGATGACCCCGGACTCCTTCATCTCAAGCCACAGGTCGTTGCCCTCACGGGTGCGCTCGCCCACGCCGGCAAATACCGACAGTCCACCGTGCTCCTGCGCGATGTTGTGGATGAGCTCCTGAATGAGCACCGTCTTGCCCACGCCGGCACCGCCGAACAGACCCACCTTGCCGCCCTTCACGTACGGGGCGAGGAGGTCGATGACCTTGATGCCGGTCTCAAAGATCTCGGACGTCGGCGACAGCTGGTCGAATGCCGGCGGCTGACGGTGAATCGGCCACCTCTCGGTCTCGCCGACCGGGCCGCCCTCGTCAATCGTCTGTCCGAGCACATTGAAGATGCGCCCCAGGGTGGGCTCGCCCACAGGGACCGTAATCGGACCGCCGGTGTCGATGACGTCGGTGCCGCGCGACAGGCCGTCGGTGGTGTCGAGGGCCACCGCGCGCACCTTGTCGTCGCCGAGGAGCTGCTGCACCTCAGCCACGAGCATGGTGCCGTCGGGACGGGTGATCTCAAGGGCGTTGTAGATGCCCGGAAGGTCGTCGCCGAAGCGGACGTCAAGCACGACGCCCTTGATCTCGAGGATCGTCCCGGTGTTCTTCCCGTTGGTGCTCATCTGGTGGTGATCCGTCCCGTTCGGTGTGGGTTCAGGTGCTGCATTTGGTCTAGCTGAGTGCGTCCGCTCCCGCGACCACTTCAAGAATCTCCTGAGTGATCGCGGCCTGACGGGCGCGGTTCATTGCGAGTGTGAGGTCGTCAATGAGCTGGCCGGCGTTGTCGCTGGCATTGCTCATGGCGGTGCGCCGGGCGGCATGCTCGGCGGCTGCGCTCTCAAGGAGTGCGCGGTAGATCGTGGTGTTGATGAAGGTCGGCAGCAACTGCTCGAGCAGGGTCTGGGGCTCCGGCTCAAACTCGGCGAGCGCCTTGCTGAACTCCGGCTCCTCGTCCACCTCGCCATCGCCATCGGCGTCGTCAACGAAATCACGTGGCACAGGCAGAAGCTGCTCGGCGGTGACGCGCTGCTCAACCACCGACTTGAACTCGTTGAATACGAGCACCACCTTGTCAACCTCGCCCTCGAGGAAGCGCTCGCTCACGAAGTCGGCCACGGTGGTTGCGTCGACGAATGTGGGCTCGCTCGAAAAGCCCTGAAAGTGGTTGTCGAGCACCTTGCCGCGAAAGCGCAGGGTGCCGCCGCCCTTCTTTCCCACGGCGGTGAACACAACCTCGTCAAAGCCCTGCTCAATGAGATCGTCCGCCTCCTGCAGGCTGCGGCGGATCACGTTGACGTTGAAGGCGCCGGCCAGACCGCGGTCGCCCGTGACAGCGATGACCGATGCGCGGCGTGTCTCCTCGCGCTCCTCGAGGAGCGGAATGCCATTCAGGCTGCCCGAGCGGCGCGCCGCTCCGGACATAAGGCGGCGCATGCCCTTGGCGTACGGCCGCAGCGCCTCAATGCGCACCTGCGCACGACGCAACTTCGCGGACGCCACCAGCTCCATCGCCCGGGTGATCTTGCTCGTCCCGGTGATCGAGGTGATGCGCTGCTTGATGTCCTGCTGGCTGGCCACGTTCCTGCCTAGGCCGTTGTCGCCGCTGGGGCGAGCTTCTTCATCAGGCCCTCGAGGAACGAGGACAGCTTGGTCTGAAGGGCGTCCGGCAGGTCCTTGGTCTCTCGGATCTCCGTGAGGATCGTTCCCTCGTCGCGCAGGGCGCCGCGGATCTCATCGTTGATGCGCGAGACGTCGGACGGGGCAACCGTGTCGAGGAACCCGCGACCGGCGGCAAACATGATGACCACCTGCTCCTCGACCGGCCACGGCTGGAAGGCCGGCTGGTTGAGCGAGGCCACCAGACGCGCACCACGGGACAGCGTCTGCTGCGTGGCGGCGTCCAGCTCGGATCCGAACTGTGCGAAGGCCTCGAGGTCGCGGTACTGCGACAGCTCGATCTTGAGGCGACCGGCCACCTTGCGCATGGCCTTGATCTGGGCGTTACCACCCACGCGCGAGACCGAGATACCCACGTTCACCGCAGGACGCACGCCCGAGTAGAAGAGCTTGGACTCGAGAAAGATCTGGCCGTCGGTGATGGAAATGACGTTGGTCGGGATGTACGCCGACACGTCACCGGCCTGCGTCTCAATGATGGGGAGCGCCGTAAGCGACCCGCCACCGAGCTCGTCGGACAGCTTGCAGGCGCGCTCCAGCAGACGGGAGTGCAGGTAGAACACGTCGCCGGGGAATGCCTCACGGCCCGGCGGGCGCCGGAGCAGCAGCGACATCTGGCGGTAGGCGTCAGCCTGCTTGGAGAGGTCGTCGTAAATACACAGGGCGTGCTGACCGTTGTAGAGGAAGTACTCCGCCATGGCGGCACCCGAGTACGGGGCCAGATACTTGAGCGGGGCGCTGGCGGCTGCCGATGCCACAACCACCGTCGTGTACTCCATGGCGCCGGCCTCGCGCAGGCGCTCCACAACCTGGGCGACGGTCGATGCCTTCTGGCCGATGGCCACGTAGAAGCACTTCACGTCCTGGCCGCGCTGGTTGATGATCGTGTCGATCGCGATCGTCGTCTTGCCGGTCTGGCGGTCACCGATGATCAGCTCACGCTGGCCACGGCCAATCGGGATGAGTGCGTCGATGGCCTTGATACCGGTCTGAAGCGGCTGGGTCACGGGCTGGCGCTGCACCACACCCGGGGCCTTGAACTCCACGGGGCGGAACTCGGTGGAGGCGATTGGGCCACGGCCGTCGAGCGGCACGCCAAGCGGGTCAACCACGCGGCCGAGGAGTGCCTCGCCCACGGGGACCTGAATGACCTTGCCGGTGCGGCGAACCGGGTCGCCCTCCTTGATGAGGGTGTCCTCGCCAAGCAGCACGACGCCGACGTTGTCCTCCTCGAGGTTCAGGGCCAGGCCGGAGACGCCGTGAGGCAGTTCGAGCATCTCGAGCGCAAGCGCCGAGGGGAGGCCGTGCACGCGGGCGATACCGTCACCCACCTGCAGGACGGTCCCGACCTCGTCGGCCTCGGCGACGCCCTCGTACTGCTCGATCTGGGCGCGCAGAACCTTGGTGATCTCGTCGGGGCGGAGCTTCATCGGGTGGTTGTTACCTTTCTCGTTCTTCTGGAGCGGAGCAGCGTGGGCGTCAAGCCTCGACGGCCTTGGACAGGTCGACGGGCGTGGTCTCGAGTGAGCGACGCATCTCCTCGAGCCTGGTGCGGAGCGATGCATCAACGACGACGTCGCCGACACGAAGCACGAGGCCGCCGATGATGGACGGGTCCACGGTCTCCTCGATCTCGGCGTCGCGTCCGGTCTGGGCGCGCACCTTCTCGCGGATCTGGTCGCGCAGTTCAGGAGTGAGCGGCACGGCGGTGACAGCAGCCACCACGACGCGCCCCTCGGCGGTGTCAACACGGCGGCCATACGCCGCGAGCACGTCATCGATCTCGCCAAGCCGGCCGCGATCGATGAGCACCTGCACAAACCCGCTGGACACCGGGTGGGCGCCCTCCATGATCTCGCCGACAGCCGCCCTCTTGGCCGTCGTCTCGAACCGCGGGTTCGTCAATGCCGCGTGGAGCTCGGTGCCGTCGGCCATGGCCGCAGAGAACTCAGCGAGTTCCGTGCGCACCTGATCGACGGCGCTCTGCGCCTGTGCAGCTTCAAAGAGTGCCTCGGCATATGTCGACGCGACGCTCATCAGGCCTTCTGCAGCCCGCTGAGATCGGCGTCGGCAAGCGCTTCCTCCACCATCTTGCGGTGGTCATCGCCGGACAGGGACTTCCGTGTGACCTTCTCGGCTGCGCTGAGTGCCAGCAGCACCACGTCGTCGCGGATACCGGCCACGGCCGCCTGGGCCTGGGCGTCGATCTGCGTCTGGGTGTCGCTGACGATGCGCTCCCGCTGATCCTGCGCCTGACCGACGATTTCCTGCTTCTGCCGCTCGCCATCACGACGACCGGACTCACGGAGCTCGTCCGCCTCGCGACGCGCCTCGGCCAGCTGGACCTTGTACTGGCCCAGCAGTTCAACGGCCTCGTCACGACTCGACTCGGCCTCCTCGATGGACGCCGAGATGGCGGCACGGCGCTTCTCGATCATCTCGCCCACCGGCCCGAAGACGAACTTCTTCAGGATCAACAGCGTGAGCAGAAAGACGACGATGGTCCAGATCATGAGACCCGGACTCAGCTCGAGGAGCGGATTCGCCCCAACGGGCTGGGCGTGTACGAGGGGTCCCATGGGTCTAGACCAGGAAGAAGGCGACGAAGCCCATGAGCAGGGCGTAGAACGTGATCGCCTCGGTCAGTGCAAGGCCGAGGAAGGTAATCGACAGAAGATCACCGCGGAGCTCGGGCTGACGAGCGACCGACTCGATGGTCTTGCCGAAGATGTAGCCCACGCCAATGCCCGGGCCGATTGCGCCCAGACCGGTCGCGAGACCGAGAGTCAGAGCCTTGGATGCTGCGACGATGCTGCCTTCGAGAGCCACGTGGCCTCCTGGTAGATCCGTGAATTTGCTTCTAGTGCTCGGACATCGCGGCGTAACCGATGTAGATGCCGGAGAGCAGGGCGAAGATGAACGCCTGCAGACCAGCCACCAGTACCCACTCGAACACATAGAAGAAGAGGGCGAAAGGAATCCCGAGGACACCGAGAAGGCTGCCCACGAGGATCGAAAAACCCGCTGCCATGATGATGAGAAGGTGGCCAGCGAGCATGTTTGCAAACAGTCGCACCGAGAGACTGATCAGACGGAGAATCTGAGACAGCAACTCGAGAGCGAAAATGAAGGGCGTAATGCCCTTGCTGGCCCCCGGGGGAACCAGAGTCTTGAAGTACCCGAAGAATCCGTGGGTACCGAAGCCCTCCCAGAGGAAGGCCACAAAGGTCATGAGCGCAAGCGCAAACGTCACGTTGATGTTCGCGGTTGCAGCGTAGAGGCCCAGATCGCCAACCACCTGGAAGGTGTCGGTGTGCGGGCCTGTGGGAAGGGGGATGAACGAAATGAGGTTGTTCACTGCGACGAACAGGAAGAGGGTCGCCAGGTACGGGAACCACTTCTTGAAAACGCGCTCGGGGAGCGTGACCCCGGCAACCTGCTGCTCGGTGAACTCGTATGCCATCTCCAGCACGTTCTGACCCTTGCCGGGCTTCATCTTCATGCCGCCCCGCACCACGACGATGCCGAACACGCAGATGATGAGGCTCGAGACCAGCATGTAGAAGACGGCCTTGTTGATGCTGAGGTCGACGAAGCCGAGATTGATGTCCACCCATGCGCTGGTGGCAAATTCCTCAGCCGGATCGAACGCAGCACCTGTGGCCGATGCGAATGCGGGAACTGCGAGGCCGACGCCCAGCGCCACCAGCAGCCACATGCGTGCTCGACGCAACACGCCGCTCACTCAGCGGCCTCTTTGACGGCGGTCTCACGGTCGCGCTCACGCAGGGCGAATGCCATGCCGCGACCGATCAGGTCGGCAGTGAACGCGACGATGAAGATGACGCCGGCGATCAGCGCAACCTCTTCGGAGAACTTGAGTGCGGTGACGAACAGGATCCCGGCGACGGTCCAGGCGCGGATGACAAACGAGATGCCCGTCACGCCCACCGCGGCGGTCTGTCCCATGCGAAGCGCATGCTTCGCGGTGAACAGCTGCACCGACCAGTTGGCCAGCCAGAGACCGGTACCCAGAACCCATCCATTCAGCGGCCCGCCAAGGGCGAGTACCACCGGCAGCGCAACGGCGCACACGATGAGGCTTGCGACCGTGACTGCGATCGCGGCTCGGCTCGGCGCGGGCTCCTCAGGAGCAGGCGTGGGCCGGACGAGATCTGCAGCCTGGCCGGGAGCGGCTGAGGTGATGCGGTTCCTCCGTACTCGGACATGGGCACGCGCAGACTGCGCGTCAACGGGCGGGAGCATACCCACAGCCCCGCCCCCGCCGCTACGTGCGAACGGTCATCTGCCGGTGACGAGCGTCCCGCTTCGTGCGGGTTTCTGCCCCTGTCAGTGCCGGGGCGCGGCCTGCTCGCCGCTTCGGGCCCGATGGCGCCGCACGATGTTCACCACCGGCTCGCTCCTCCACTTGAGGATCTCGAGCACGTACACAAGGTAAACGGCACCCACAAGGCCCACTGCGGCAATGGCGCAGAGCACGGCCGTCCAGCCCGCATTCCAGTTGCCGTGGCCATCGGTGTAGGGCACAAACCGCATGGCAAGTGCCAGCAGCGACATCAGGGCAGCCCAGGCGTAGATCGACAGCACCGTGCGGCGCTGGCTCCACCCGATGGCCAGAAACCGATGATGAAAGTGGCTCTTGTCGGCGCCATATACCGGCAGCCCATGCTTCAGGCGCTTCATGATCACGAATGAGGTGTCGAGAATAGGAATCGCCAGCACGATGAGCGGCAGCACGATGGCCACGGTTGCCGCGCTCTTCATCACGCCGGTGATGGCAATGCCCGCGAGCATGAACCCGAGGAACATCGACCCGCCGTCGCCCATGAATGTCCGGGCGGGGTTGAAGTTGAAGCGCAGAAACGCCAGGCAGGCACCGGCGAGTGCTGCGGCAAGGATCGCCGCATCGGCCCGGCCAAGTGATGCGGCGATGATGGCAAAGGTGGTGGCGCCGATCCCCACGACGCCTGCGGCCAGACCATCCATGCCATCGGTGAAGTTGATGATGTTCACGATGGCGACGAACCAGATGACCGTAAGGACGTACGCAGCAGCGCCCAGATCGAACGCTCCCACGAACGGCAGGGTGATGTGATCGATGGTGAGCCCGGCCGCAACGGGCACCGACGCGCATGCCACCTGCCCCACGAGCTTGACGACCGGCGAGAGCCCCATGGTGTCGTCCACCACGCCCAGCGCGGCCACAAGCACCCCGCCCGCGATGAGTCCCCGCACGGCCGGGTCGGCGGGCAGGAACCAGATGGCGGGCAGCAGAAACCCCAGCACGATTGCGACGCCGCCGAGGCGCGGGATGGCCCGTGTGTGAATGCGACGTGCCGACGGCACATCGACGGCGCCCACCTTCGCCGCGAGCCACATCGTGACCGGCGTGAGCAGCAGCACGACAATGGCCGCTGCGATGGCGCTGAGTATGGGGATCAGCGTTGTTGTCATCGCCTGGGACGGATTCTACGGCGCGGGTGGATGGCCCTCCCCCGCGGGTGTCATCACTGGTGGTACACGCCCGCGCCCCAGGCCGACACCGACTCGGGCAAGAGCCCCGAAAGCCGCATGGTGAGCGGCGCGAGGGGACCACTCGACACCACCGGGTTGGAACGCCGGCGGTTGAGCACACGCATTGTGCGTGCAGCCACCGACCCGGCCGACTCGGTTGGCATCAGTTTCGGCAGATCCTTCCCCCACCCGGTGCGATGAAACGCGGTACGCACCGGACCGGGGCAGATGGCGAATGCCCGCACGCCCGTGCCCCTCAACTCACGATGCAGGCCACGCACCAGTCGCATCTCAAATGCCTTGGTGGCGGCGTACGTGGACATATACGGAATGGCCTGCGACGCAGCGGCAGACGACATGACCACAAGATCCCCCCTGCCCCGCGACACCATCCCCGGAAGCACGTGCGATGCAAGGTCCACCACCGCCACGCAGTTGAGGCGCACTTCGCGCACCTCGGTGTCGCGGTCGAGTTCCACAAACCGCCCCTGCGTGCCGATACCGGCGTTCAGCACCGCCACCTCGATGGGCGAGCGCAGCTGATCGAGCATGCCCCGTACCGCGGCGCGCCCCTCGTCCTTGGAGATGTCGGCGGCAACCCCGCGCACCTCGACCCCGTGCTCGCGCCGGGCCTGTTCGGCCAGTGCAGCGAGCCTGTCTCCGCGACGGGCCACCACCACAAGCGGATGCCCCCGCCGGGCCAATCGAAGCGCGATCTCGGCTCCGATGCCAGCAGAGGCCCCCGTGACAAGTGCCCAACCCCGCCGGGGTTGATCAGTCACGGCGACAACACCGCAGCGAGGGCCGTGGTGTTCCCGAAGGGAAGACGAAACGACGCCATGGCCACCGGGGCACCGCCCCGGTTGACTTGCGATTCCGATTCGCGACCGAAGGGAACACCACGGGCCTCGCTGCGGTGCTCAGGACCCAAGATGACCGCTCAGACCCCGGCCGTCTGAGCGATGAGCTCCGGGTAGAGCGGGAAGCGGTCCCCCAGCGCCTTGCTGCGGGTGCGGAGTGCGTCCAGGTCGGCATCGGTGGCCTCGGGCACGAGGGCGGCAGCGATGATGGCGCCCACCTCGCGCAGGTCGTCGGGGCCCATGCCGCGAGAGGTAAGGGCAGCGGTGCCGATGCGAACGCCCGAGGTCACCGTCGGCGGGCGCTCATCGAAGGGCACGCCGTTCTTGTTGACGGTGATGCCGGCGCGGTCGAGGCGGGCCTCGCCGTCAACGCCGGTGAGCGGCGTCTTCGACAGGTCAACCAGCACAAGATGGTTGTCGGTACCGCCCGTCACCAGATCGACGCCGTTGGCCATGAGCACCTCGGCCATGGCCTGGCAGTTGTCCACCGTGCGCTGCTGACGCTCGCGGAACTCAGGCGTGAGGCACTGGCCAAAGGCCACGGCCTTGCCGGCGATCACGTGCATGAGCGGGCCACCCTGCAGGCCGGGGAACACGGCGCGGTCGATGGCGGTGCCGAACTCCTCGTCACACATGATGAACCCGGCGCGCGGGCCGCCCAGCGTCTTGTGCATGGTGGAGGTCACCACGTGCGCGATACCCACCGGGCTCGGGTGCACGCCGCCAGCCACAAGACCCGAGATGTGGGCCATGTCCACCATCAGGCGGGCGCCCACCTCGTCGGCGATCTCACGGAAGGCCGGGAAGTCGAGGGTGCGCGGATAGGCGCTGGCACCGGCCACGATCAGCTTTGGCTGTACCTCGTGGGCCTGCCTGCGGATCTCCTCCATGTCGAGCCGGCAGTCGCCGGGGCTCACTCCGTAGCCGTGGAAGTCGTACATACGGCCCGAGAAGTTCACCTTGAGCCCGTGGGTGAGGTGGCCGCCGTGCGCAAGCGACATGCCCATCACCTTGTCGCCGGGCTTGACCAGCACGCTGTAGGCCGCCTCGTTGGCCGTTGAGCCCGAGTGCGCCTGCACGTTGACGTGCTCGCACCCGAACAGCTCGGTGGCGCGCGCGATGGCCAGGTCCTCGACCTCATCCACCACTTCGCAGCCGCCGTAATAGCGCTTGTGCGGAAGCCCCTCGGCGTACTTGTTGGTGAGCACCGAGCCCACGGCCTCGAGAATGGCCATGCTCGTGAAGTTCTCGCTGGCGATCATCTCGAGCGTTTCCGCCTGGCGCTCCAACTCCTGGCGCAGCAGACCGGCCACTGCCGGGTCGGCCTGCGAGAGGCTCTGGGACAGGTGGCTGTCGGGATCGAAGAAACTCAAGGCGATGCACTCCGGCGGGTGGGGTGATGGCTGACGAGGGCCATCGTAGCGGGGGCCCCTGACTACCCCGCCCGCCGAAGTGTGAGAACTACGCCTTGCCGCAGCGCATCTGGAACTGCACCAGCGTGGGGTTCTTCGCCTTCGTGAGCGTCAGCGACACCGTGCCGGCGTTCGTCCCCTTGGGAGTCATCGTCACGCTCACCAGCGAGCGGTCCTTCCACTTGGGCGAGGCGTGGTTGCTCGGGAACTCCTGGATGGTGTAGGCGAGCTTGCCCTTCCTCACCATGCCTACGGGGCAGGTGCGGGTGTCGGTGCGCGTGACGTTCGTCTTCAGCGCGTACTCACGGGTGAGCGATGCCTTGTGGTGCACCGTGTCGACGACGTCAATGATCTTGCCGTGCACCTGAAATGGGCCATGAGCGGGGAGCGTGACGCTCATGGGGTGCTCGGCGGAGAAGCTGCCGCCCTGTGACCATGTGAGACCAGCAGCATTCACACATGCGAGCGCCGCCTGCCAGTAGCCGCCGCCACCCCAGTTCGTCACGCCTGCGCCACCCGATCCGTATGTGATTGCACCCGTTGACGAGATGGAGCCGTTGTAGGCCGTGCCGCTCCCCCCCATCCACATCTCCTCGGACAGTGAGGCACTGCCGGTGCCGGTATTCCAGCCAACTTGGTTGAGGTCAGCAGCACTCCCCGACGCGGGCTGCAGGGGCCACGGGGCGCCGGCGGCGTCGTACGGCTGCCCATCGAGACTCCAACCCAACGATGGCGCAGGAGTGCCGTATGCCGGATCGGTATTCGCCGAGTTGTTGTCGCAGCTGATCACCTGCTGCTGCGAGGCCGCCCGATTGATCTGAATCCATCCGGTCACCGACTGCATGCAGTACTGACCGAGTTCCGACTGAGTGAGGCCATCCACGGACGCACACACGCCCGAGCCACCTGTGCCCCAGCTGTGCGAATTGGCAGACGCACCGGTGGCAGCAATCGCCAGGGCGCCAAGCGTGAGCGGAATCGCGACCAGCAGCGACCGGCGATTCAATGGGGGCATTCGAGGGGCCTCTCGGAGATCGTTGACCGAACGTCGTCGCCATCACCATAGACCCACACCGGCCCGGTGCGGTCAGGCGCGTCGGCCC
>Ga0194048_10000289_pt1 | contig 23993 bp, 16 predicted proteins | sample JunL225m_MetaG_FD_161685 | JGI IMG/M metagenome (GOLD analysis project Ga0194048, IMG submission 161685) | Anoxic zone freshwater microbial communities from boreal shield lake in IISD Experimental Lakes Area, Ontario, Canada - Jun2016-L222-5m | ecosystem: Environmental > Aquatic > Freshwater >...
GCCGCCAATACGGCAACTTCAACAAGAAGTCGAAGGGCGGCTTCGGACCCGAGATCGGCATGGTCCGCACGCTGGCGACGAAAGAGTCCCGTCCGCTCGCGGTCATCAAGACGGCCTTCAGCGGCACCTCCGTCGCCGCCGATTGGAACGTCGGACTCCCCGGCAAGGCCGACGCCTGCTACCGCGCGATGATTGAAGAGACCAAAGCTGCGATCGCGGCAGCGAAGTCGAAGGACATCACGCTGCGCCCGCGTGCCTTCGTCTGGGTGCAAGGCGAGAGCGATGCCAACGCGAAGGATGCCGCCGCCTACGTGGTCAATCTTTCAGCGATGCTGAAAAGCCTTCGCACCGAACTCGGCGCGCCGGACCTGATCCTGCTCCTCGGCGTCAATACCCGCTTCGGCAACGGCAAGAACGCCTTCATGCCGAAGATCATCGACGCTCAGAAGGAAGTCGCCGCCGCCCTGCCCCGCGCCCGCTATGTCGATACCGCCGGCGCCGAAACCCTGCCGCCCTCGCACACGCACTTCACCGCCGTCGGCACGCTCGAAGTCGGCCGTCGCTTCGCCGAAGCTCTCCTCTCCCTCGAACAGACCAAATGAAGACGAACGTCGCCCTGCTACTGGCACCCCTGGCGCTCGTCGCCGCCCCCGATACCTTCGCCGTCCGCGAAGACTTCGGGTCAGGCTTCGACGCGAAGAAGTTCCTGACGCCGCTCCCCAACAAGAACACTATCATCCGTGAGGGCGTGATGTGGACGCACGGCTCCAGCGGAGGCAAGTATCCGCCGATGGTCTACCTGGCCCTGGCCGGCAAGGACCTCACGATGTCCTTCCGCTACAGGCACCTCGAGAAAGGCGGCATGCTCTGGCTCTTCGTCGACGGCGACGACGGCTACGGCTCGGTCGATCACATGCTGCGCGTCCGCCTCAATCGGGACTCAGTGGTACTTGAAGTCGACGCCCATACCCTCGACCCTAAGCACCCGCTGCGCCAGAACACCCGTGAGGCCGATCCCGTCAGTAAGGCCTACCGGACCAACGAATACCTTCCGGCCGAGAAGGTCGACCTGTCAGACAACGAGTGGCGCACGGTGAAGCTCGTCTTCAAAGGCGACACCGTGGACATGTCCGTCGATGGCAAGTGGACGCACACCCTGAAGCGCCCGAACTTCGACGCCACCAAGCGTAAGCTGCTCTGGATGCAGAACGGCGGCGAGAAAGGCATCGAGATCGACGACGTCGTCGTCACCCCTACCCCCTGACCCTTACTTTCCCCTATACTCAATACTCCATACTCTATACTCACCACTCATGCGCTCCCTCCTCCCCCTGCTCCTCGCTTCCCTCGCTTTCGGCGCCGACCTCAAGCCGCTCCTGAACGAACAGCCCCTGCCTTCGCTGGCTGCGCCTTCGTTCAAGGAAGCACTCGGTGCGGAATGGAACGTCGCCCGCGGTAAGTGGGTACCCGAAGAAGGCGTCCTGCACATGATCGACATCCCTGAGCAGAAGCACGTCCCAGTGCTCTGGCATAAGGTCGGGCTCACCGCCGCCGTCATCGAACTCGATTTCCGTCAGAACGCCCCTGGCGGCTTCCTCGTCGGCTGCGATGGCACCAAGCACGTCGCCCGCGTCGTCGTGACGCCCACCGCCCTCTCGATTGCCGAAGACTCCGTCACCCCTTCCCACACCATCGCCACGACCAAGGTCACCGCCAAGCAGGGTGAATGGCACCACCTCCGCGTCGAATGGAAGGGCGACGAGATGGCCGCCAATCTTGACGGCGTCGAACTCAAGGCCAAGCACGCCTATATTGCCACCGAGAAGGCCCGCAGCTGGCTGGCCGGCACCAAGAGTGCCGACGTGAAGAACCTCACGATCAACGGCACCAAGGTCGAAGCGAAGAAGTGATGCGCTTCCTCGGCCTCCTGCTCTTCGCCGCCGCGACCCAAGCCGCGGAGCCCAAGATCATCCTCGAAGAGAAGTTCGACCAGGAACTCTCCAAGGACTGGTTCTGGGGGCTAGGCACCTGGAGCGCCAAAGACGGCGTAATGCGCGGCTTCGAGTCAGGCGCCCGCCGCCACGGTCCGGTCAAGGTGCATAAACTGCCACTGAAAGACGGTGTCGTCGAATGCGACTTCCGCCTCGTCGGCAAGGCCAGTTTCGCCGGCATCATCTTCAACGGCAGCCAGGAGCGAGGGCATACCTGTCATCTTGTGATGACCACGAAAGAGCTCCGCATCCTCGGCCATCCCAAGAAGGGCGAGAACAAGGAACTTGCCAAAGTGCCCGTCCAACTGCCCCCGGAGGCTTGGCACCACGTGCGCATCGTCTTCAGCGGCGACAAACTGGAAGCCACCGTCGACGATAATGTCATCCGCGCCTCGGACCCGTGCATCGCCGAGGAGAAACTCACCTTTGGTCTCGGCGGTGAATCGGGTGGCCCGACCGGCGAAAAAGCCGGCGCCCTAGAATTCCGTCGACTGCGCGTCACCTCGACCTCTCCGTAAGAGCCTACCATGCTTCGCTGCTTCCTCGTCCTCCTACTCCCTATGGTCGCGGCCCATGCCGCGGATAAGCCGAACATCATCCTGATCTACTCGGATGACCATGGCTGGGCGGATCTCGGCGCGCAGGGCATGGACAAGGACATCCGCACGCCGAACCTCGACGCGATGGCCCGCGAGGGCGTGCGCTTCACCCGCGGTTACGTCTCTGCCCCGCAGTGCGTGCCCTCCCGCGCCGGCGTCCTCACCGGCCGCTATCAACAGCGCTTCGGCGTCGAGGATAACAACAAGGGGCCCTTGCCGCTCGCCGAGCTGACCATTGCCGAACGCCTGAAGACCGCCGGTTACGTCACCGGACAAGTCGGTAAGTGGCACCTCGACTTGGTCGGCGGAAAGAAAGGCGAGAAGGCCCTGCGTGTCTCCAAGGAGCACATGCCCCACGCGCAGGGATTTGACGAATACTTCCGCGGCGAAATGCGTCAGTTCTACGCCTCGCATGACCTGCAGGGTAAACCCTTCGCGGACGCTCCGCATGTCGTCGCCGACAGCCGCTTCCGTGTCGTCGTACAGACCGAAGCCGCCCTTTCCTTCCTCGATCGCCGCACCGCCAAGCCCGAGCAGCCATTCTTCCTCTACCTTGCGTGGTATGCCCCGCACGTACCATTGGAGTCGCCCGAGCCGTGGTTCTCCAAGACCCCGACGGAACTACCGAAGGAACGCCGCCAGGCGCTCGCGATGCTCGCCGCGATGGACGAAGGCCTCGGCCAGCTCCGTGCCAAGCTCAAGGCGATGGGTCAGGAAAAGAACACGCTCATTTTCTTTATCGGCGATAATGGCGCCCCCTTGGGCAAGAACTGGGACGGTTCGCTCAACACACCACTCATCGGACAGAAAGGCATGCTCACCGAAGGCGGCATCCGCACGCCCTTCGTCGCGGCGTGGCCGGGCCACCTTCCGGCCGGGCAGGTCTACGATAAGCCTGTCATCAGCCTCGACGTCGCCGCCACTTCGATCGCGGCCGCAGGACTGCCGAAGGATCCCATCCTCGACGGCGCGGACCTTATTCCATTCCTCTCCGGCAAGAATCAAGGCACGCCACATGAACGCCTCTTCTGGCGCTGGGGCTCGCAAGCCGCGGTCCAGGAATACCCGTGGAAGCTCATCCGCCTCGGTGAACGCGAACAGCTGCTCTTCGATATCTCGCAACCCGATGGCGAGAACGTGAAGAAGAATCAGTTCGCCGCCCACCCCGAGATCGCGGCACGCCTGACCAAAGCACTCAAGGACTGGAGCGAGACGCTGATGCCGCCTGGTCTACCGACCACCTTCGATACGCACCACGAAGGCCTCTTCGCCGAGCATGAAGTCATCCCGCCCCTGCCCGATTCACCCAAGACCAAAGTCGCCCCGGCCGGATCCATCCAAGGCTGGCTTTGCCGTAACGGAACAATCACGACCAAGGATGGTGCCTTGCTCATCACCACCGACCCTAAGGCGGCCAAGAACGCCAAACCCTTCCTCGCCAAGGCGGGCCTCACCCTGAACGGACCTGTCACCGCCCTCATCAAGGCCGACGCCAAGGTCGCGACCAACGCTTCACTTACCTGGCGCACCAAGGAGCAGCCCGACTTCCTGCCCACGAGCCTCGTGCGTTTCACCATCCCCGCGGGCAGTTCCGAGCAAAGCATCACCCTGCCCGTCACCGGCCAGGCCATCCACGTCCGCTTCAACCTCGGCGACCAGACGGATGGCTTGCGACTCCGCTCGATCGAACTTCGTCCCGACAAGGGGACGACCGACCTCGCAGACTTCAGCCGCTGATTCAAATGCGGTCATATAAATAATCTGTCAAGTCGGGGGGCGAGGAGTAGTGTTCACTCCACCCCATGAATGTGCGCGCCCTCCTCGCCTGTCTGCTCTCGCTGTCTCCCCTGGCGGCCGCGGACAAGCCGAACGTCCTCATCATCTTCGCCGATGACCTAGGCTATGCCGACATCGGCGTCCACGGCGGCAAAGCGGTGCCAACTCCGAACATCGACGCACTCGCGGCGTCAGGCGTGCGCTGTACCTCAGGCTACGTCACCTGCCCCTATTGCAGCCCGTCACGCGCCGGCATGCTCACCGGCCGCGCCCAGACCCGCTTCGGCCATGAATTCAATCCGCACGTCGGCAACGAAGCCGAACTCGGCTTGCCGCTCGATCAACGCACCATCGCCAACGAGCTGCACGACGTCGGCTACGCGACGGCCCTCATCGGCAAGTGGCACCAAGGCTTCGACAAGCCGCACCACCCCAACTCCCGCGGCTTCGACGAGTTCTTCGGCTTCCTCGTCGGCGGACACAATTACGCGCAGCACCCGGACGCCGATCCTGAATTCGGCTCCGGCCATTCGCATAACATGATCTACCGCGGCGACAAGCTGCAGAAGCTCGACGGGTTCCTCACCGATATCTTCACCGACGAAGCCATCAGCTTCATGGACCGCAACCAGCAGAAGCCCTGGATGCTCTACCTAGCTTATAACGCCGTACACACGCCCTTGGAAATCTCGCCTTCCATCGCCGCCCGCATCCCGTCCAGCGTGACCGACAACGACCGCCGCGGCTACCTCGCCCTCCTCCTCGGGCTCGATGACGCCATCGGCCGCATCACTGCCCACCTGAAGTCAATCGGCGCCGACAAGAACACCCTCATTCTCTTCGTGAGCGATAACGGCGGCTCGGGCCGTAAGCCCTACCTCGCCTACAACACCGGCGTGAACACCCCGCTCCGCGGCGACAAGGGGCAGACTCTCGAAGGAGGCATCCGCGTACCTTTCTTTGCATCCTGGCCCGGCAAGCTCCCCGCCGGCACGACTTACGATCATCCCGTCTCGACCCTAGACTTCCTCCCGACCGCCTGCGCCCTCGCCGGCGCCAAGCAGGCCGACGTCGTCGAAGGCGTAAACCTGGTCCCATTCCTTAAAGGCGAAAATAAGTCGGCACCCCATGCGACGCTCGCCTGGCGCTTCGGCCCGCAGAAGGCGCTGCGTCAGGGCGACTGGAAACTGGTCGACGCGCGTGACTTCGACGCAAAGATCCAGAGCGGCTGGCGCCTCTACGACCTCTCCAAGGACATCGGCGAAGCTCACGACGTCTCTGCGCAATTCCCCGAGAAGAAGACCGAACTCATTAAACTCTGGGACGTGTGGAACTCCAAGAATATCGCCCCCAAGTGGCACGGCAGCATCACCGAGGACCCGACCGCCCCGGCCGCTAAACCTACGGCCAAGAAAGCAAAGAAATAAGCCCACCTGCTCACCCTGTTTTAATCCATGCGCCTCCTCGCCCTCCTCCTCGCTCCGCTCGCGGTCCTTGCCGCTGACAAGCCCAACGTGGTCTTCATCCTCGCCGACGACTTGGGCGCGCATGACCTCGGCTGCTTCGGCAGCACGTTCTACGAGACCCCGAACATCGATCGCTTGGCCAAACGCGGCACGCGCTTCACGCAAGCCTACGCCGCCAGCCCGCTCTGCTCGCCCACACGCTCAAGCATCCTCGTCGGACAATATCCGGCCCGCACCGGAATCACCGCGCCGGTCTGCCATATCAACCCCATCTACCTGAACAAAGAACTCGTCAAGGGAGGCCCGACCGCCCGCATGCTCCTCGCCAATAGCGTCTCCCGCCTGAAGCCGGAATACTTCACCCTCGCCGAGGCTCTCAAAGAAGCTGGCTACACCACCGCGCACTTCGGCAAGTGGCACCTCGGTCATAACCTCAAGCCCGCCGACCACTATGAGCCGATGGATCAGGGCTTTGATTCCGATTTCCCGCATGCCCCCAACGCTGCCGGCCCCGGCAACGGCTACCTCGCCCCCTGGAAGTTCATCAAGGACCCCACCATCACCGATGAAGTAGGCGTGAACATCGAAGACCGTATGTCCAAGGAAGCCGCGAAGTATATCGCGGCCCATAAGGCTAAGCCGTTCTACCTGAACTACTGGGCCTACTCGGTGCACTCGCCGTGGAACGCCCGCGCGGATTACATCGAACACTTCAAGGCGAAGGCCGACCCGAAGAACCCGCAGCACAACGCGCTTTATGCCGCGATGGTGAAATCCCTCGACGATGGCGTGGGGCGCATCGTGCAAGCGATTGATGACGCCGGCATCGCCGACAACACGATCATCGTCTTTTATTCCGATAACGGCGGTTACGCTTACCCGCCCATGAAGACCAACCCGGATGGCTACGCCGATATCCCAGCCACCAGCAACCTGCCGCTTCGCAGCGGCAAGGCCTCGCTCTACGAAGGCGGCACCCGCGAGCCGTTCATCTTAGCCTGGCCCGGCAAGGCCAAGGTTGACGCGACCAGCGACATCCTTTTCCAGACCGTCGATTTCTACCCGACACTGCTATCGTTCGTCGGTCTCAAACCGCACGCTGACCTCAAACTCGACGGCCTCGACCAATCTAAAGCCCTGCTCGGCGGCGCATCGGCACGCGACCGCGTCTTCTGTCACTTCCCTCACGGCAACGCCGCGCGTAATGCGGTCATGGATGGATTCTACGCGGGTACCTACGTGCGCAAGGGCGACTGGAAGCTCATCCGCTTCTACGCCCGTAATGACGACGGCACCGACGACCTCGAGCTCTACGACCTGAAGAACGACCTCGGCGAGCGCCATAACCTCGCCAAAGAGAAGCCCGAGCTCGTCAAGGAACTCAACGGGCTCATCGCCGATTTCCTCAAGGACACCGAAGCGGTTATTCCGAAACTGAATCCCGCGTTCGGGAAAGTTGTCGCGGCCCCCACGGATCCGCTGATGGGGTGGAAAAATCGCAACTGCGCCACCTCGTTCAAGGACAGCATCCTCACCGCCAAGGGCACCGGCACCGCCCCCTTCCTCGGCGTCGGGGCTAACCTCACCGGCCCAGCCAAGGTCACCTTCCGCCTCCGCACGGCCACGGGCGGCGATGGCCACATCGACCTTATCCGCACCACCAGCGGCAAGGAAACCGGCATCGTCGCATTCCCCTACACCGCCAAAGGCGGAGATTGGCAGGAAATCACCGTCGACCTGCCCCACCAGGGCCCGGCCACGATCATGCGCCTTTACCTCCCCCACGCTTCCGAGGCCGTCGACATTGATTGGGTTGAGTTAAAGCCTGCCAGTGCCAAGCCCCACCGCTGGGAATTTTAGGCTAATCTGACCGCCAAGAGGGTGGTAATTAATACCTAGGCGGGGAACAACCCTCCCTAGACGCTACTCTTATTCTGAGACGGGGAGAATCCGGCTTCCCCTCTCTCGTTAACCCCTTTTATTCAAAACACCCCCTCTTCCCATGCGTAAGCCCCTCTTGGCGCTCCTGCCCTTCCTCGTATCCGCCTCGTTCGCGGCCGAAGAGAAGATTCAGTTTAACCGCGACATCCGCCCGATCGTCGCCGAAAACTGCTTCCACTGCCACGGGCCGGACCCGGCCGCCCGCAAGGCGAGCCTCCGCCTCGATACCGAAGCCGGCTTCTTCGCCCCGCGCATGACCAAGGACGGCAAGGAAGAGCCGCCCACCATTCTCAAGGGTCAGCCCGACAAGAGCCCGCTCTTCCAGCGCATCACCAGCAAGGACGAGGAAGAAGTCATGCCTCCGCCCAAGGAGCACAAGACGCTCAAGCCCGCCGAGGTCGCGCTCATCAAGCATTGGATTGAACAAGGCGCACCCTGGCAGCCGCACTGGTCCCTCGTCGCTCCGCAGAAAGCAGCCCTCCCGGAAGTCGCCGACGCCAACTGGTCCAGGAACCCCATCGACCGTTTCGTCGCTGCTAAGCTCGCCGCCGCCGGCCTCAAGCCCGCGCCGGAAGCTGATGCCGCCACGCTCGTCCGCCGCATCAGCCTCGACCTCGCCGGCCTGCCGCCGTCGCCCGAACTCCTGGCCAAATACGCCCCTAAGCCTGATGGCCGCCTGACCGACGGCCAGCTCGCTGCGCTCGTCGACGAACTCCTCGCCAAGCCTTCCTACGGCGAACACCGCGCCCGCTACTGGCTCGACGCGGCGCGCTACTCCGACACGCACGGCCTGCACTTCGACGCCTACCGCGAGATGTGGCCTTACCGCGACTGGGTCGTGAAGGCCTTTAATCGCAACCAGCCCTTTGACCAGTTCACCGTCGAACAGCTCGCCGGCGACCTCCTGCCCAAGCCGACCGAAGAACAGCTGATCGCGACGGGCCTGCAGCGTTGCAATATCACCACGAACGAAGGTGGCACCATCGTCGAAGAGAACCTCGCCAACTACGCCGCCGACCGCGTGCAGACCATGGGCTGGGTCTACCTCGGCCTCACCACCAACTGCTGCCAGTGCCACGACCATAAGTTCGACCCGATCTCGCAGAAGGACTATTACTCCATGGCGGCCTTCTTCCGTAACACGACGCAAGGCGGCCTCGACGGCAACGTGAAGGACGGCAAGGGCCCGGTGCTCTACCTGCCGACCGACGCCGATAAACCGCGCTGGACCGCGCTCCCGGCCGAAATCGAAACCGGCAAGAAGCAGGTCACCGAAGCTCGCAAACTCGGTAGCCCGCTGTTCGAACAGTGGATCGCCACGGCTAAGCCCGCCGACCTCGACGCCGATATCCCGACCAAGGCGCTCGTCGCCCGTATCGCCCTCAACGAAGGCACCGGCATTCCGGCCGGCACGACTGCCGCCGGCGAACCCGTCACCTGGAAGAAAGACGGTAAGTCCGGCCCGGCCCCCGTCTTTAAGAAGGGCTCCCATCTCGTCATCGGCGAATTCGGCAACTTCAGCACCAAACAGGCCTTCAGTGCCGGCGCTTGGGCCCGCCCCGACAAGCTCGAAGGCAACGGCACGATCATCGGCCGCATGGACGACCCCAAGGGCGCCCAAGGCTGGACGCTCTTCCACTCCGCCAAGAACTACGGCGTCTACATCATCAGCAAGTGGCCGGATGACGCCATCAAGGTCGTCACGACCAAGAACCCTGCCCGCGCCACCTGGCAGCATGTCACGATGACCTACGACGGCAGTGGCAAGGCTTCCGGCGTCAAAATTTACGTCGACGGCGTCCTCGCCGAAAGCCGCGGCGAGATCGACAAGCTCAAGACCGACACGAAGGCCGAGACCCCGACCCGTATCGGCCAGCGCAGCCAGAGCGAACCGTTCAACGGCAACATCCAGGACGTCTTCCTCTACGCCCGTGCCCTCGCGCCGACCGAAGTCACCACCCTCTCCAAGCTCGCGCCCTTACGCCTCATGCTCGCCGGCAAGCCGAACCCCAAGCAGAAGGAAGCCCTCCTTGAGCACTACCTCAACAATCGCCACGAGCCGTCGAAGGTGGCGGTGAACCTCGTGGCGAAGCTGACCGGTGAGCGTATGGCGATCCAGGCCCGCAGCCCGCTCACGCACATCCAGGAGGAGAAGATGGACTCGAAACCGATGGCTAACATCCTCATGCGTGGCGCCTACGATAAGGTCGGTGCGCAGGTCGAAGCGGAAGTCCCTGCCGCGCTCGGCAAACTCCCCGCGGACGCCCCGCGCAATCGCCTCGGCCTCGCGCAGTGGCTCGTCAGCGATGCGAACCCCCTCACGGCCCGCGTGACCGTCAACCGTCTCTGGCAGGAACTCTTCGGCACGGGCTTTGTGAAGACCACCGAAGACTTCGGCATCATGGGCAGCGCCCCCTCCCACCCAGAACTGCTCGACTGGCTCGCCGTCGACTTCCGTGCCAACGGCTGGGACATGAAGCGCTTCTACAAGTTAGTGCTGACCAGCGCCACCTACCGCCAGGCCGCGATCATCACCCCGGAGAAGCTGGAGAAAGACCGCGACAACGCCCTGCTTAGCCGTGGACCACGCTTCCGCATGGATGCCGAGATGATCCGTGACTACGCGCTCGCCGCGAGCGGCACGCTCTCCCCCCGCATGGGCGGCCCGGGCACCTACCCGTATCAGCCCGAGAATATCTGGGAAATCGTCGGCATGCACAACATGTCCTACAAACAGGATACCGGCGAGAACCTCTACCGCCGCACGGTGTACAACTTCTGGAAACGCATGGCGCCCCCGGCCAGCCTCGACATCTTCAACGCCCCTTCGCGTGAAGCGAGCTGCGTCCGTCGCGACCGCACCAATACGCCGCTCCAGGCACTCGTGACGCTCAACGACCCGCAGTACGTCGAGTCGGCGCGCATCCTAGCCCAGCACACATTACAGTCCCCGGGAGACGATACCGTCCGCCTCAACGCCGCCGCCACCCGCCTGCTCTGCCGTCCGCTCCGGGCGAACGAGATGCCGATTCTGAGCGACAGCCTCGCCCAGCTGCGCAAGCACTACGCCGCCCACGCCGCGGACGCCGAAGCACTCCTGAAGGTCGGCGATTCGAAGTCCGACGAGAAACTCTCCAAATCCGAACTGGCCGCCTGGACGATGGTCTGCAGCCAGCTCCTCAACCTCGACGAAGTCCTTAACAAATAAACACCATGTCCATCCTCCACGAGTGGAACACCCTCCAAACCCGCCGCCGTTTCTTCGGTACGGGTGCCAACGCCCTGGGCGCCGCCGCGCTCGCCTCGCTCATCGGCAAGTCCGGCCTTGAAGCCGCGCCCGGCGCCGTCGCGACGCACTTCAAACCCAAGGCCAAGCGCGTCATCTACCTGCACATGGTCGGTGGCCCGTCGCAGCTCGATCTCTTCGACTACAAACCGAAGATGAAGGAGATGTACGATAAGGATCTCCCCCCGAGCATCCGCAACGGCCAGCGCCTGACGACCATGACCAGCGGCCAGACGCGCTTCCCCATCGCGCCGTCGAAGTTCAACTTCGCCCAATATGGCCAGAGCGGCATGTGGATGAACTCCGACCTGCTCCCCAACCTCTCGAAGAACGCCGACGATATTTGCTGGATGCGCTCCCTTCACACGGAGGCCATCAACCACGAGCCGGCCATCTGCGCGATGCAGACCGGCAACCAGGTCGCCGGTCGCCCGTGCATCGGCTCTTGGGCCTCTTATGGCCTTGGCTCCGAGAACGACAACCTGCCGAACTTCGTGGTGCTCATCGCCACCCCGACCAACCGCGACCAGGAACAAGCCATCTCGTCGCGCCTTTGGTCCAGCGGCTATCTGCCCAGCGAACACTCCGGCGTCTCCTTCCGCAGCAAGGGCGACCCGATCCTGTTCATCAATAACCCTCCCGGCGTACCCGATGATATGCGCAAGCAGACCATCGACGGCATCAACCAGCTCAATCGCCTCAACTACCAGGCAGTCGGCGACCCCGAGACCCATACGCGTATCCGCCAGTATGAGATGGCCTTCCGCATGCAAGCCAGCGTCCCCGAACTGACCGACCTCACGAAGGAGCCCGAGAGCACCTTCAAGCTCTACGGCGAGGAAGCCAAGAAATCAGGCACCTTCGCCAATAGCCTACTCATGGCCCGACGCCTCGCCGAACGCGGCGTCCGCTTCACCCAGATCTACCTCAATAATTGGGATCACCATGGCAACCTCACGGGCCGTATGCCCAGCCAGTGCAAGGACATCGACGGCCCCTGCCACGCCCTCATCGAGGACCTCAAACAGCGCGGCATGTTCGACGACACGCTCATCGTCTGGGGCGGAGAATTCGGCCGCACCATCTACAGCCAGGGCGGTCTTACCAAGGAGAACTACGGTCGCGACCACCACCCCCGCTGCTTCACGATGTGGATGGCTGGCGGCGGCGCCAAAGGCGGCCGCATCTACGGCGAGACCGACGACTTCAGCTACAACATCGTCAAGGACCCGCTCCATATCTCGGACTTCCACGCCACGATCATGCACCTCATGGGCTACAACCATGAACGCATGACCTACAAGTTCCAAGGCCTGGACCAGAAGCTCACCGGCGTCCTCCCCGCCAAGGTCGTCAAGGAATTGATCTCGTAAACCAGGGCCAGGGCCGGGGCTAGAGACAGGGCTAGGCTAACCCCCTAGCCCTTCTTGTTGCCCCTTATTCCCGGCCCTAGCCCTAGCCCAAGCCCTGCCTGTTTCCACCTTTGCACTTTTGCACCTTTGCACTGTATCTTCACCCCTACCCCTATCCCATGCGACTCACCTTTCTCGCCTGCCTCGTGGTGGCATCTCTCTCCGCGGCGGACGACGCCGCCTGGCTCCAAACTAAAGGCACGCTGCTCTTTCATGACGCCTTCGAGCGCGAAGAGACTGGCACCGGCCTCAAGGACATCGGCAACGGCTGGGAAAGTGCCACCGCCGACCGCGTCCCGAAGATCAAGCAGGCCGACCTCGATGCCGGCATCATGAAGATCGCCAGCGCGACCAAGGAAGCCGGCCACGCCGCCCACATCCACCACGACGCTGGCTTCGCCGACGGTGGCGTCATCGTCCGCTTCAAGTTCCCAGGCCTGAACAAGGCCGAGAACCTCCAGCTCGGCTTCGTCGACCGAGAACTCAAGGACGTTCACGCCGGTCATCTTTGCTACGCAACCGTCTCGCAGACCGACCTCTCGCTCTCTGACCGCAAGACGGGGTCGATGAACCTGGCTGTGAAAAAGAAGCATGCGGATGACGCGGCCGCCAAGCGGAAGCCCGACCCCGAGTTCGAAGCGATGCTCAAGACCAAGACGCAGGTCACCCCCTTCAAGGCCGACACGGAATGGCACGTGCTTACGCTCGTCACCGAAGGCGACGAGATGCGCTTCACGCTCGACGGCCAGCCGCTCGCCGCCCACCGCTCGCCCGGCTACGCCCATGAGATGAAGCGCTGGTTCAGCTTCCTCGCGAACTCGACCGTCTGGATCGATGACGTGAAGATCTACAAGGTCCGCTAACCGATGAGGCTACTCGGCATCGAAGGCGGCGGTACCCGCACCTCGGCCTTGCTGGTCGAAGGCACGGATACCGTCCTCGCCTCCTTCGCCGTCGGCCCCGGCAACCTGCAGCTCCTTAACGGCGAAGAGCTCTCCGCCCTACTCGCCTCAATCCGCGACCAACTCCCCTGCAAACCGGACCGTATCGGCATCGGTATGGCGGGCGTCCGTTCCGCCGCTGACCGCGAACGCCTGCGTCGCGCCGTGGCGACTACCTGGCCAAACACCCCTTCCACCGTCGGCGACGACCTCATCCTCGCGCTCGAAGCCGGCGAATGGCCGGCCGACTGCGCCGCCCAAGTCCTTCAGCTCAGCGGCACGGGCTCCTGCTGCCTCGGACGGCACCGCGCCGGCCAAACGGTTAAGATCGGCGGCCGCGGCCACATCATCGGCGACCGCGGGAGCGCGTGCGATATCGCCGTGCACGCCCTTCGCTCGACGGTCACGATTTCCGACATCGACGCCGACTGGCCGCGCCTCGGCGCCGACATGGTCGCGTTCCTTCAGATGAACGATCCGGAGTCGCTCATCGAGTGGTCGATGACCGCGAGTAAAGCCGAGATCGCTTCCCTTGCCCAAGTGGTCTTCGAAGCCGCATCCTCCCGCCAAGATGAGATCGCCGTCGCCATCCTGCGCCGCGCCTCCGACCGACTCAGCAAGGACGCCGTCCACTGCGCCGCCCGCGTGGCTAAGCCGGGCGAGAAGGTGCAGTTTCTACTCAACGGCTCGACGCTCCTGAAGAACGGTTGGTTCGCGGATGACGTCACCGCAAAAATCCTCGCCGCCCGCCCGGGCAGTGAAGTCGTCCGTCTCGCCCGCCCCGGCACTTGGGGCGCCATCGCCCTCGCCCGTCAGGTCGGTGCAAAATCTTCGACCGTAAACGCCAGCGCCCCGATCGAAGCCAAGCCCACCAGCTGGCGCCCGGTTGCAAGCGCCCCGACAGAAGGACGTAATCCGAAATCAAGCGGCTTCGCGGAGATGCCTCTTGCCGACGCGATCAATCTGATGCTCGAGGAAGACGCCACCCTGCCCGGCAAGGTCCTCGCCGAAAGCGCGCACATCGAGTGGACCATCGAAGCCGTCGCGCAGGCCTTCGCCTCCGGCGGTCGCCTGATCTACTGCGGCGCTGGTACGAGCGGTCGCCTTGGCGTCCTCGATGCCAGCGAATGCCCGCCAACCTTCCGTACGCCCCCCTCGCTCGTCCAAGGTATCATCGCCGGTGGCCGCAGCGCCCTCTGGAGCGCCGTCGAAGGTGCCGAAGACGACGAAGCCGCCGGAGTCCGCTCCATCGCCTCCCGTTCGGTCACGGCTCAGGACGTCGTCATCGGCATCTCCGCCAGCGGCCATGCGCCCTTCATCTGGGGCTGCCTCGCTGAAGCCCGACGACGCGGGGCCAAGACCGTCCTCCTAGCCAGCAATCCCGGCTATCGCGACCACCCCCTGCTCGATTGCGCGATCCTGCCTGACACCGGCCCCGAAGTGCTCACCGGCTCCACCAGACTCAAGGCCGGGACCGCCACGAAGCTCGTGCTCAACCTGATCACCACGCTCGCCCTCGCCCGCTCCGGCAAGGTCATGAGCAACCTCATGATCGACCTGAATCCTTCGAACTCAAAGCTACGCGGTCGCGCGATCCGCATCGTCCAGGACTTGACTGGTGCCGACGAAGCCGCCGCCCGACAAGCACTCGAGGCCCACGGCTGGGTCATCCGTCAGGCGCTCGCGGCCATCGCCAAATTCACGCCTTAATACCTCATGAGACTCCTCCTCTCCCTCCTGGTGACGCTGTCGATGGCTTCGGCTGCCGAGAAGCCTGACTCCATCCAGCCTTCAAGCAAGTGGACCGCCCAAGGCCTCGAGGATGCCAAGCAGGACCGGAAGAGCATGCCTTACGACGGATTCACGCCCAACCGCATGGTCTGCGATACCACCCTGCGTCTGCTACCCGACAATTCTTGGATCCTCTTCATGCTCGCCGGAGGCGACACCGAACCCTCGCCGCTCAACTACACGGGGGTTACACGCAGCACCGACGAGGGCAAGACCTGGACGCCGCTGGCGGCCTTCGACGTCGGCTTCCCCCGCGAGGGTAAGACCATCGGCCAAGGCCCGACCGAAGTCCTCGTCCGCGACGGACGCGCGACGCTCTTCTTTTCGACCCATTCGAAGCACTGGGCCAACGACTGGCGCTCCTGGTATCTGACGAGCGATGACTCGTTCAAGACTTGGAGCAAGCCCGTCGAACTACCCGGTCGCCTCAAGGAACGTACTTTTATCCGCCCGTCCATCACGACGCGTGACGGTCGTATCCTCATGCCCTTCCAGCACTACGTCGGCCCCGACGCCGAGAAGGATAAAGCACCTCTCGATCGCGCCTTCACCAACCCGCGCCTCGGCGTGCTGATGAGCGCTGACGGCGGCAAGAACTGGTCTGAACATGGCGACGTCCGTCTCACGCCTAACGATAAATACTTTGGCTGGGCCGAACCGACCATCCATGAACGCGCGGACGGCTCGATCTTAATGTATATCCGTGCAGACAAACTCGGTGGCGTCCTCTATCAGACCATCTCCACGGACGGTGGTCGCACCTGGCCAGAATTCGCCTCGGTCACCGAGATCCCCAATCCCGGCAGCAAGGCCACCCTCTTCCCGCTTGGCGGCGGCGCCGTCGCCCTACTTCACAACAATAACCCCAAACGTCGCGCCCCTCTCTCGCTTTGGATCAGCTTCGACGACGGCAAGACCTGGCCTTACCAGCGGGTGCTCGTCGAAGAGGCCGGCCCCGACCCCAAGTATCCGGGTAAGCTGATGAAGGGTTCGCTCAACTATCCGGACGGCTTCGTCAGCGAAGACAAGCAGTGGCTACACTTCGCCTTCGACGATGCCCGCCACCGCGCCGTCCATTACAGCGCGAAACTTCCGCCCCTGCCGGCGAAGTAAACCTGCCTTTAAAGGCAGAATGAGTTGGCAAAGCGAGACCGAGGGCTAAGTTGCCCTCTTCCCCGCTCATGCGCCTCCTCCTCGCCCTCGGGCTCCTGATGCTCGCTTGCCCCGCCCGCTCCGAAGAGGCCGACGTGATCGTCTACGGCGCCACCCCGGGAGGTTTCTGCGCCGCAATCGCCGCCGCCCGTGAAGGAGCCAAGGTGGTCCTACTCGAACCCTCCGCCCACGTCGGCGGCGTCAACACCGGCGGCCTGAGCTTCAGCGATTCCAACCAGACCGTCCGCTCCACCCTGCTCGGTCTGTTCGAGGAATGGCATCAGCGTATCGCGGCTGACTATGCCGCCCGCGGTGTGAAGCTTCCTTACGATGTCGCGGTGAAAAACAATGTCGTCTGGACCTACGAGCCGCACGTCGCCGCCCGCGTGACAAACGCGATGCTCAAGGAAGCCGGCGTGACTGTGCTGACTCAGCAGCCCATGGAATCCATCGAGAAGGAAGGCACTAAGATTGTCAGCTTCCGCACCCCCACTGGCGTGCACACCGCCAAGGTCTACATCGATGCGACCTACGAAGGCGACCTAATGGCCAAGTCCGGCATCGTTTGGCACCTCGGCCGCGAGAGCCGTGACGAATACGGCGAACCTCTCGCTGGCCGCCAATACCCAAAGACAAAGATGGCGATCAATGGCTTCGACACCAACGGGCTCCCGCTCCCATTCATCACGACAGTCAGCCAAGGCGGCGATAATGCAGGCGAACAGACGGTCATGGTCTACAGCTTCCGCCTCTGCCTGACCAAGGACCCGGCCATCCGCGTGCCCTTCCCCGAACCAAAGGCCTACGACCCCGCGCGATTTGAACTGGTCCGCCGCTATTTCCAAAAATACCCGAACGCCCCGCTCCCCTGGGATCTGTATCCGCTTCCGGGTAACAAGTTCGACGCCAATAACGGCATCGGGAAGATGTTCTCGATGGGTCTCGTCGGCGAAGCCAACGCTTGGTGTGCCTCGGATGCCGCCGGACGCGCCAAGCTCTGGGACAAGCACAAGGAGTACATCCTCGAGTTTTACAAATTCCTGACGACCGATGACGCCGTGCCCGCGAAGATCCGCGCGACGATGACCGAACTCGGCCTGTGCCGCGACGAGTTCCCCGAGACCGACCACTGGTCTCCTCAACTTTACGTCCGTGAAGGTCGCCGCATGGACGGACGATATACGCTGACTCAGAAGGATGTCCTCGAACAACCGGCTAAGGACGACCCCATCGCAATCTCGTCCTTCCCCATCGATTCGCACGACTGCCGGCGCATCGCCCTCCCCGACGGCGTGCTCAATGAAGGCACGATCATGCCGGTACGCATGCCTGGGCGTCCGCACGGCTACGCGTATCACATTCCCTATCGCGCTATCACGCCCTCGGCTTCCGAGTGCACCAACCTCCTCGTCCCGGTTGCCCTCTCGGCGACCCACGTCGCGTATTGCTCCGTCCGCGTCGAACCTACCTGGATGACCATCGGCCAATCAGCCGGCATCGCCGCCGCCCTCGCCGCCAAGGCCGGGGTGACCGTACAGGCGCTGGACTACGCCCAACTGCGGGCGCGACTCCTCGCCCAGCACCAAGTGCTCGATCTGCCCGTCCTACCGCCCTTGCCTCAGTCGAAGTCCCAATCTAAAAAGACCAAATGAAGACCCGTCTGCTCCTCTGCCTCGCGGCCCTGCTCGCAGGTTGCTCCACCCCGAAGCCAGAGCCTAAGCCGACCGCATCGCTGCTACCAACCGGCTGGGATGCCAAGGCCGCCGCCGATAAGGTCATGGCCGGCCTGATCAAGGTCACCGGACCCGACGTCAAAGGTGCCCACGACTCCCATCTGGCCATCGTCGGCGACCGGGCCTTCGTGATTTCGGAAGTCAACGACCGCCAAGCCGGCGAGGCCGCTAGCTGGCCCTTCATCTATACCTCTCTCTCAATCATCGACCTGCGTAACGAGCGCCTGCTCGACGTAATGACCGTGGCCCGCTCCGAGCAGGCCTTCGCCAACGAGACCCTCCCGGTCGGCGCCTGCTTCGTCCCACGCGTCAAACAGGTCGGTCCGCAGACGTTGCGCTGCTGGTTCGCCAGCGAACAACCCGGCAAGCGTCAGTCACAGACTTACTATCGCGACCTAGACCTGGGCACGCTGACCTTCGAAAAGGAGATCCATCGCATGAAGCTGACGACCAGCGACGGCACGTTTGACCTGCAGCCGAAGCCTCTCCACGACGACGCCGCCAAGCAGGGCTTCAAGCGCAAGCCTGTCGACGCCGGGCTGTATATGTTCGACAACTTCAAGGAGTTCGACGGCCAGACCTATATCGCCATCAATAACTACCTCGGCGCCCAGGAGTCTCTCTGCACGATGAACGCTGCTGCCGACACGCTGACGATCGTCGGCCACTTCAACGGCCCCGGCGAACCGGCGTTGACCGAGCCGGCCGTCAATCGCCTCCCCGACGGCACTTGGCTCGCAATCTCCCGCAAGGAGAACGGCGACCGCAACTACTGGTTCTCCGAAAGCAAGGACGGCATGACCTGGACTCCCGGCGGCGAGAAGGACTTCGTGAAGAATGGCACCGCCTCCAAGCCCACCTTCGACAAGTTCAACGGCGTCTATTACCTCGGCTGGCAGGAACGCACGGCAATCGCGAAGGTCGGCCGCAGTGTCTTCAACATCGACGTCTCCACGGACGGGAAGCACTGGGAGCGTAAATACCGCTTCGAGACGACGAAGTCCTTCCAATACCCCACTTTCGTCGAAGCCAACGGACAGATCTGGCTCTGCGCGACCCAGGGAGACACCGATCCCAGCCGCAAGGAACGCATCATGTTCGGTCGTCTGGAGTAATCATAAGGCCTCGAATAGACCGGGGGCCAAAAACTCCTCGCAACCATTCCCGGCGTTGGGTGTATTACTGATACCCCCATGCGATTCCTCGCCTCCCTCCTCCTCGCCGCCTCGGCCGTCGCCGCGCCCGTCTCCTTTGACAAGCAGACCGTCTCCAAGGACTTCGTCGCCGAAGGCTGTGCCGTCGCCGACTTCGACCATGACGGCCACGTCGACATCGCCGCCGGCTGGTACATCTGGAAGGGTCCCGACTTCAAGCAGCGGGTCGCCTACGCCGTCGAGCCTTCGCACGACAAGGGACCGAACAAGACGCCCTTTAACGGCGCGACCGGTTACTCCGACTACTTCATCTCGTACGCCTACGATTTCAACGGCGATGGCTGGATGGACATCCTTGTCTTTGGCTTCCCCGGCGACCCTGCCCTCGTCTACGAAAACCCGAAGGGAAAAGCCGGCCCCTGGACGGTCCATAATATCTTCGATGTCGCCGACGGCGAATCCCCTCAGCTCGTCGACATCAACGGCGACGGCAAGCCGGAGCTGCTCTGCCACACGAGCGACCTCGTGAAGGACCCGAAGAACAACAAGGGACGCCATGGCGGACAGTTCGGCTACGCTGAGATCGATTGGAAAAACCCGTTCGGCAAGGCGAAGTTCCACGCCATCACCGAGAAGTCCAAAGCGAATGACCAGAAGATCTTCAAGTATACCCACGGCTACGGCGCCGGTGACGTCAACGGCGACGGCCGCGTCGACATCCTCGAAGCCAACGGCTGGTACGAACAGCCCAAGGACCTCGCAGCCCCCGGCCCTTGGAAGTTCCACCCTGTCAATTTTGGCCAAGGTGGCGCCCAGATGTATGTCACTGATGTCAATGGCGACGGTCGCCCCGACGTCATCACGAGTATCAAGGCCCACAGCTACGGCCTGTCCTGGTTCGAGCAGAACAAGGACGCCTCCTTCACGGAGCACGTCATCCTCGGCAAGACCAAGGAAGAGAACGCCGACGGCAAGGGCTTCAGCCAGATCCACGCCATCCAGATCGAGGATATTAACGGCGACGGCCTTCCTGACATCGTTTGCGGTAAGCGTCGCTGGGCCCACGGTATCAAGGGCGACGACGAACCGAACGCCGACCCGGTGCTCAACTGGTTCGAACTCAACCGCGACGGCAAGGGCGGCGCGACCTTCGTCCCGCGCAAGATCGACAACGACAGCGGCGTCGGCACTCAGTTCTTCACCGGTAAGGTGAACCAGGACAACAAGCCGGACATCGTCATCGCCAATAAGCACGGCGTCTTTGTCTTCATCCAGAAGTAAGCCCCGCCCGAGCTTTCCCGCACAATGGGGTCAGACCCTATTAATGGGGTCTGACCCCATTGTTTTTGCACCGTCACGCTTTTACGCCCAACTTACCTCCACCCCCATGCGCCCCCTGCTCTGCCTACTCCTGACCCTGACGGCGTCCGCCGCCGATAAGCCCGCCCCGGTCGAGACCGACAAGCGCGTGCAGTCCGACGGCAAGGGCTGGCGCATCGAGAAGGCCGTCATCAAGGACGCCAAGCTCCCCCGCGTGCTCCTCATCGGCGACTCGATCCTCAACGGCTACCAAGGTCACGCCACGAAGTTGCTCGCCGGCAAGGCCAACGTCGACCTGTGGGTCAATCCCTACAACCAATCCGAAGGCGTCAACAAGCTGCTCGGCGAAGTCCTCGCCAACGGCCCTTACGACGTCGTGGTCTTCAACATGGGCCTCCACGGCTGGCAGGAAGGCCGCATCAAGCCCGGCACCTTCGAGCCGTTGATGAAGGGCTACGTCGAAGTCCTGAAAGCCAAACTGCCCAAGGCCAAGCTTCTCTGGGCCAGCAGCACGCCGGTCACGGTCAAGGGCAAGCCGACCGAGATCAACGCCGAGATCAACCCGAACATCGTCGAACAGAACCGGATGGCCGCGAAGGTCATGGCCGAGATGGGCGTGCCGGTCGTCGACTTCTACGGCCTGCTGATCGATAAGCGTGAGCTCGCCCGCGGCGACATGTTCCACTGGACCGGTCCGGCCTACAACCTGATCGCCCAGGCCGCCGTCGACGCCATCCTCCGCGACCTTGCCGCCAAATAACATGCGCCTCGTCCTCTGCTTGCTCCTTGCGCTGACCGCGCAGGCCGCCGATCGGCCCAACATCATCGTGATCCTCGCCGACGACTACGGCTACGGTAGCGCCGGCTGCTACGGCGCCGACCCGAAACTGGTCCGCACCCCAGCCATCGACCGACTCGCCACCGAAGGCCGCCGCTTCACCGACGGCAACACGACGTCCTCCGTCTGCTCGCCCACCCGCTACTCCTTGCTCACCGGACGCTACTGCTGGCGCACCACGCTTACCCATGAGGTCCTCGGCACATTCTCGCCGCTCCACATCGAGACGAACCGCTTCAATCTGGCCTCCCTACTGAAGCAGAAAGGCTACCACACCGCCGCCGTGGGTAAATGGCACCTCGGTTACGGCAAAGAAAACGAAGACCCAAAGTGGCGTACGGAATATAAAGCCGAGCTCTCGCCGGGCCCTCTGGATATCGGCTTCGACTACCATTTCGGCGTCCCCAGCAACCACGGCGACCTCACGGGCGTCTTCGTCGAGAACCGTTTCGTCTACGGGCTCCGCTCCGGCCAGATTCCTGCCGGTATGAAACTCGCCGGCCCAGCCGCCGACAGCGACGACTACCAGGCGACTTACGGACCCGAGGATACCGAGAGCGGCAAGGCCAGGATCCTCGAGATCGAAGCACCTCGCCGAAAAAAGGAGCGTGTGATGAAAGTGCTCACCGACAAGGCGACGACCTGGCTCGAAGCCCAACCAAAGGACCACCCCTTCTTCCTCTACTTCACGCCGGTCGCCGTCCACGCGCCGGTAACGCCAGATAAGGATCTCGCAGGCAAGAGCGCCGCCGGCCTTTACGGCGACTGGATCCACGAACTCGATCGGAGTGTCGAACGTATCCTCGCCACGCTCGACAAGATGGGCGCGACCAAGGATACGCTGGTGATCTTCACGAGCGATAACGGCGGTGTCTTCAAGCCTGAGAACGAACGATTACTGCAGACGGCCGCCTTTAAGGCCGGCCTCAAGGTCAACGGTACAATCCGCGGCGGAAAGCACGACGTCTGGGAAGGCGGCTTCAAGGTGCCCTTCATCGTGCGCTGGCCCGGCAAGGTAACCGCCGGCTCCACGGCCACGCAGATGGTCAGCCTGGTCGACATCTTGGCGACGACCGCCGAAATCGTCGGCGAACCCCTACCCGCCAAGGAACGTGGAGCCGAGGACAGCCGCAGTTTCCTTCCGGCCCTCGTAGGCACTGCCGACGCCAAAGCCCGCGAGGACATGATTGTTCATAGCGCCGACGGCGTCTTCGCCCTCCGCAAGGGCCGCTGGAAGTGGATCGAAGGCGTGCCGGTCGACGAGATCAAGGACGGCGCCCGCAAGGCCCATAAAGACCAGTACCGCTCTCAGCTTTACGACACCGTCGTCGATCCCGCGGAAACGAAAGACGTCTCCGGCGAACACCCGGACGTCGTCGCCGAACTGAAAGACCTGCTGCGACGTTACCGCGACGGCGGCTTCAGCCGCGAACTGCCTGCCGCTGACGTCAAGCCGACGCACCTTCGTGTCGTTACGCTCACCGCCCTCGCCGGCGCCGCCGCGCTCGACGAACCGTTGGCGAAGCTTCCGGGCAAGCCCTGGATCGCTTCCGCCGGCGAGTGGTCTGCCCGTGACGGCGGCGTCTTCGCCAAGCCGAAGAGCGGCTCCGAGAAACCTGCGTCGCTTCGCACACCGCTGGCCTTCGGCGACGGCACGTTCGACTGTGAACTAAACCTCCAAGGGGCAAACCGTGTCTCCTTCCGCTTCGGCGCGGGCGACGCCGGCTTCCGCCTCGTTGTGTCGCGCACGACGGCGATTCTCACCAAAAATCCTTCGAAGGGGGAAGCCGCCACGGCCACCGAAGACATCGCCAAGAAGAACCTGAAACTGGCGGCCGGCGAATGGGTTCCAGTCCGACTGACCTTCAAGGGCGACGAGGTGATGGTCCAAGTCAACGACCAGACCTTCAAGGGCAAACATCCCAGCCTCGGCAAGGACAAGACCTCCCTCGATTTCCTGGTCTTTGGCGATGGCGCGGGCTTCCGCAATGTCCGCATCTCAAAATAATCCCATGCGCTCACTACTCGGCTTTCTTCTACTCTCCATCACGGCGAACGCTGAACCTGCCGCCGATCGCAAGGTGGTGCTCGGACTCGTCGATACCTGCGCTCAGGCGCCCAAGACCTACGAGGCCGAGGGCTTCAAGGCCGATGGCACGGTCCGCGCCATCTTCTACGACGCCCTGACTTGGAATGGAAAGCCAACGCGTGTCTTCGCCTGGATCGGCCTACCCGCTCAACGCGAAGGCAAGGTCCCGGGTATCGTGGTCGTCCATGGCGGCGGCGGCACGGCCTACAAGGAGTGGGTCCAGAAATGGAACGCCCAAGGCTTTGCGGCCATCAGTATCGCCGTCGAAGGGCAGACGGACGTAAACGAAAACAAAGTGAAAGGACGTAGCACATGGTCCCGCCATGCCTTTGCCGGACCCGCCCGCGACGGCACGTTCGCCGACACGAAACTCCCGCTGAAGGAACAGTGGATGTATCACGCCCTCGCAGACACAATGCTGGCGAACTCGCTCCTCCGCTCCCTTCCCGAAGTGGATGCCACGAAGATTGGCGTGATGGGCATCTCTTGGGGTGGCGTGATCAC
>Ga0194048_10000290_pt1 | contig 23993 bp, 26 predicted proteins | sample JunL225m_MetaG_FD_161685 | JGI IMG/M metagenome (GOLD analysis project Ga0194048, IMG submission 161685) | Anoxic zone freshwater microbial communities from boreal shield lake in IISD Experimental Lakes Area, Ontario, Canada - Jun2016-L222-5m | ecosystem: Environmental > Aquatic > Freshwater >...
CTCGACAATGTGCGGGCCCGCAGACTCGACCCCCTCAGCGCCGTCCACGACATCCTGAGTAACGTGTTCCATCTTGACGACTAGCCCGAAGACCGCTCCGACGATCGCCGACATCCACGCCGCCCGCGAGCGGATCGGTAGCCACGCCCGCGTCACGCCGATCTACGGCTCCGACACGCTCTCGCGGCAGACCGGCCGCGAGGTCTTCTTCAAGGCCGAGAACCTGCAGCGCACCGGCGCGTTCAAGATCCGTGGCGCTGTCAACACACTCGCGACCCTCTCGCCGGCCGAGCGAGCCGCAGGAGTCGTTGCGGCGTCGGCCGGAAACCACGGCCAGGCGGTCGCCTGGGCTGCCCGGCAGCTCGGGATACACGCAACCATCTTCATGCCGCAGGACGCTCCGATGGCGAAGGTCGAGCCGACCCGCACCTACGGCGGCGAGATCGTCTTTGGAGGGACAGTGTTCGATGACGCACTTGCCCTGGCGATGCAGCGGGTTGAAGAGACCGGAGCGACGTTCATCCACGCCTTCGAGGACGAACGCGTGATCGCCGGACAGGGGACCCTCGGCCTTGAGCTGGCGGAGCAGATCCCCGACGTCGGAACGGTCTTGATTCCTGTCGGCGGAGGCGGACTCGCCGCTGGAACAGCGATCGCGCTTCGCGCGCTACGCCCGGACGTACGCATCGTCGGAGTCGAGACGCGGCGCGGGAGCTACACGATCGCCGACGGTATCGCCGTCAAGTACCCCGGTGAGCTCACGATGGGGATCCTGAACGAGCTCCTCGACGACATGGTCGAGGTCGACGATGAGTCGATCAGCGAGGCAATCACGCTCCTGCTTGAGCGATCGAAGCTGCTCGTCGAGGGCGCAGGTGCAGCTGGTGTCGCGGCACTTCTGCGCGGCAAGGTTGGCGGCGAAGGGTCCGTCTGCGCCGTCCTCTCGGGCGGGAACATCGACCCGACGCTCCTGATCTCGGTACTTCGCCACGGTCTCACCCTCGCCGGGCGCTACCTCGTGCTCCGCAGCAGCCTTGCCGACCGCCCCGGGGCATTGATTCACCTGCTCGAGATCGTCGCCCAGCAGCGCGCGAACATCGTCGCGATCGAGCATCGTCGCGAGGGCGTCGCACTCGATCTCGGCGATACGGGTGTCGACCTGACGGTCGTGACCCGTGACGAGGATCACTGCCTGCAGCTGATCGCTGCGCTCCAGGCGCAGGGCTTTCCCGCCGAGCGCATCCGCTGAGCGGGCCGCAGGACAGGCGAGCTCACCGCCGAACTTCTCGAACGATGGAGACGGTCAGCCACGCGCTCGACACGCTCCCAGCCGCGGCCTGACATGGGCGCGCGCGAGTTCTTCGAGACGCTCGAGGCGAACGCCGAGCCCGACAAGATCGTAGGCGTCGAACACTCCTACCTGTTCGACGTGACGGGAGAGGGCCGCTGGCTTGTTGACGTCCGTGGTGGTCGCGTCACCGTGAGTGAGAACCCTGACGGCCCGGCCGACGTGACGATCACAGTCGGGAGCGAGACGTTCGATCGGATCGTCAAGGGCGAGCAGAATCCTGCGCTCGCAGTCATGACTGGCAAGATCAAGCTTGAGGGCGACACCGGCGCCGCCCTCAAGCTGCAGAAGATCTTCTAGAGCGACACGCGGCGTAACGCGACGAACGTCGCGAGGGCAAGTACGCCCAGCCCGACGTAGGTGACCGCATCCGAGGTGAGCTGCGCAAGGGCGCCACCGAGCGCCGATCCGCCGCTCTGACCCGGAGCCCACGCGAGGTTGATCAACGCGAAGGCGTACCCGTACTCGAGGCCACGATCCTCGGCGGCGTGGGTGAGGAGCGTCATTCCCGGGGTGTAGAACGTGCCGAACGACAGGGCCGCGAAGATGATCACGACTGCCACGACGAAGCGGTTGCCAGGCCAGGGGAGCACGAATGTGGCGATCGCGGTGGTGATGAGGCCGATGCGTACGGGTGCGAGCGGGCCATGCCGATCCGTGAGATGGCCGATCAGGACGTTGTTTCCCGCTTCGAGCGCGCAGGCGATGAGCCAGACCGCGCCGATCGCGATCGCACCGAACCCGAGATCGGAGAGGCGTAGGGGGCCGAGCACCCCGAGGCTGCCGAAGAGGAGGGCGGGAAGGATGACGAGCCAGACCGAGATGACCACCCGGCGGTCACGGAAGGCCCGTAGAAGCTCGATGAGGGGCTGCGGATGACCTGGCTTCGCCGACGGTGTCGCAGCGGCCCGCACGGCCACACCGAGCGACGCAATGGCAACGAGCCCAAACGTCCAGCCGGTTCCCGCGACCGAGGCGACGCCACCGAGCGCGGGGCCGAGCAGCGCCCCGGCGATCGCGGCCGCGAACGCCTGGCCGATCAGGCGCCCGCGTCGGCCGGGTGGGGAGGACGCAACGAGCCACGTCAGCGCGCCCGTCCAGGAGAACGAGCTGGCGAGGCCCTGACAGAACCGCGTGGCATCGAGCTCCCAGACCGATGAGGCAACGCCAAACGCAGCGGTCATCACGGCGACCCCGAGCAGACCGACGAGCACCGTCGGCTTGACGCCGAGCCGTGTCACGACGATGCCGCTTGGAATCGCGCCGACGAACGCCCCGAGCGGATAGCACGCAGCCAGGAAGCCGGCGCCGCCCTTTCCCAGGCCAAACTGCTCCGTGTAGTGCGGCAGCAGCGGTGTGAGCGCTGAGAAGAACAGCGTGTCGACGAGCACGATCGCACCCGTCAGGAAGAGGATCCGGCGCACTCCGGCGGAGCTTACGCGGCGTCGAAGGCGAGGCCGAGCCGCGAGAGCTCGGATGAGACCGAGAGCGTGCCCTCGACGTCAAAGAACTCGATCACAGCCGGGTCGTCACCGATCAGCTCGCGGGCGCGTGACGGGAGAGGCTGCTCCGACGCCTCGCGTGACTCCCAGACGTAGATCGCGCCCCAGCGTTCGGTCGCCTCATCTGCGATCCACGCCTTGAACAGGAGACCGGGGATATCAGTGAACGCGTCGTAGGCCTCGTCACGGAGGTAACGACGCAGGTCGGCGATCGTAACGGGTGCCTCGGCGAGGCTCCAGAGGACGATGCGGATGATCATCTATCGAAGCCCGGGTGTGCCACGCCAGAATGTTAACGACCGAGGCTCAACCGACCGCGAGCTAGCCGTGTGCCGTGGAGGAGGTCTACGCGGTGGCGGGGTCGAGAATCAGCGCCGCGCTGCCGTCCTGCAACTCGGTCAGCTGATACGTGAAGACCGTCTTCAGCGTGAGCTTGTCGATCGTCGCGGCCTCGGCTGCATCTGCAGCGGTTGGCAGGGGCGGCGTCGCGAGCGGAAGCGTCTTCAGCAGTGGGTCGGACAGCTGCTGCTTGAGATTGTCCTTCTCGAGGAAGAGCAAGGTCGAGGACGTCTCACCGGGCGGCGGCGGCATGAAGGCCGACAGCGACGTCACCGAGGGGACGTACTTGAACGTGTAGAGCGCGACCTCGAGGGCCTCGCGGCGAACGAGCCGGCCGCGGAGCTCGGTTGCAGCACCGCTCGCGATCGAGCAGTTCGAGCCGAGACCGCACAGCTGCACCTGGTAGCTCGTCTTGGCGCTGATGATGCGAATGCCGTTGTTGCTCTGCGGCGCCTGCCGGATCGCGATCGTCGAAACCTTGACGTCCTTCGTGCCGCTTGTGACCTGCGGCGGAGTCGGAACGAGCGCGACGAGCTGCGTGCCGGAGCTGTTCAGCTTGTACTCCTTGGCGACGTGGTCGGTGATCTCGCCCATCATCTTGGCGACCGTGCCCGAGGCGGGCTTCCAGGTCGACCACGGCGGCGGCGAGTGGTGACCAGGCCGGATGACAAGCACGATCAGCCCGGTGATGGCCGCGATGAGCACGATCCCGAGTGCCGCATATGCGAGTGCAAACTGCGAGGTGTAGCGGCGGGCGTCGGCAGGTGCTGTCCTCGGCGCTGCGACCAGCTCCTTCGGCTCCTCACCGGAGAACTCGGCGGCGGCAGGTGGAGCCTCGAGAGATGGGGTCACCATCTCCGGAGCCGGATCGCCGATCGGGGCTTCGAGGTTCGGGCCTACGAGATCTTCGGTCATGCGTGCATCATTCCAGGCCCGGGACCCTTTGGCTCGTCCTTCGACCACGTGAGGTTGGGCCATGACGCTTCGTTGCTCCAGTCGATCTCGGGACGAACGAAGTTCTGGGAGTCGAGAAGGCGAACGAGGTCGTTGCCGTAGATCTCCTTCTTCTCGATCACGGTGTCTGCAACGTGCTCGATCTTGTCCTTGTTCTCGAGAATCAGGTTGTACGCCGTCACGAAGGCGTGACCGAGGAACTCTGCTGCATAGCGCTGCTTCCGCGGGTCGCCCAGGATCGAGGCGACAGGGCTTCCACCCATGCCGCTTGACTGGGTGCGGTTGAGCAGGCGGACGCCGATGTCCTCGAAGCGCTTCATGACGCGCTCACGGGTCTGATCCTCGGACTCGTCGGCGAACGTGTGGCCGCTGAGCTCGAGAGGCATGGGCGACATTCCTGACGCACCGACCATCCAGGAGGCCCTACCCGTGGCCGACTGGAGATCACCGCCGACGCCGACAGAGTTCTCGCCAAAGAAGACGATCTCGGCAGCCATCGCGCCAAGCGTGTGAATGAGGTCGGCAAAGAGCTCGCTCTGGAAGGCGCTGAAGCGCTCTTCCTTCTCGAAGAACTGGTGATGGCCGAGGGAGCCGCCGCGCATCTTGATCGACAGGCGGCTCGACTCGATCTGAGGACGGTAGACGTGTGCGCAGGCGGCGTGGCCGGCCTCATGGATCGCCACGGCGCGGGTCTCGTAGTCGGTGTAGTTGACGCTCACCGCTGTCCCTGACTCGATCACGGTCATCGCGTCGACGAGATGCTCCCAGGTGAATGCGGCGTTCCCCTCATGGTGCGCGTTCGTGAGCGCCATCGAGCAGATCTGGTCGATCATCGCCGGCGAGTAGCCGTTCGTGATGCGCGCGATCTCGTCGCGGCGCTCCTCGGTGTCGAGATCGGCGCTGTGGGCGACCTTGCCGAGGTACAGGTCGAAGATGTCCTTGCGGTCGTCCTTCGTCGGTGTGCGGAAGGTGACGTGGCGTCCCATGCGGCCCGGGCGCGTGAGCGCTGGGTCGAGGTTCTGGAGCGGAACGTTGGTCGCGCCGATGAAGTAGATCTGAGCTCCGCTCGGGCGCGGCGCCGGGATGCGCATGTTGATGCGGCCGAGCCGGCGGGGCGCGACGTAGATCGCGTCGAGGAACGAGTTGATCTTGTTGGTGAGGACGCGGCGCATGAACGGCGGGTTGTCGATGCCGTCCATCGTCACGAGGAGCTGGTTGAGTGCAAGCCCGCCGCCCATGCCGCCCATGCCGGGGAACATGCCCTGGTTCACCGAGTTCGTGAGACGGCGCAGCCACATCGGATGCGGAAGCGGAGTCGCCTCGGCGCGCTGCGAGAACATCCAGTCGCGCCACGCGGCGTTCTCGCAGATCAGGTCACCGCTGGGGTTGATCGCACCGAACTGCCCGTAGAACTCAGGCGTCCAGGAGGCAAGCGGGGTCATCGTGGCTCCGCCACCGCCGAGCGAGTTGCGGCGCATGCCGACAGCGTCGATCTCGTCGATGAAGACGATGCACTGGCCGCCCCACTTACGGGCGAGCTTCTTGGCCTTGCGGGCGAGGAAGCGGACGATGATCGCGTCGATCCCGATGAACGTCGCAGCAAAGCCGGAGCCAGGAATCGAGACAAATGGGGAGTTGAAGCCGGTCGCGATCGCCTTGGCCATCATTGTCTTGCCGGTACCAGGCGCGCCGAGGAAGAGCAGGCCGCGCTCGCGCTTGCCGCCGGCGCCCTCGAAGACCTCGCCGGACTGCCAGAGGGTGACGACCCGACGGATCTCCTCCTTGGCCTCGGACTGGCCTCGGACGTGGTCGAGCTTGACGCCCCACTCGGCGTCGCCGGGCTCGTAGCCGCGGATCTGCGAGATACCCATCATCAGGAGCGGGCCCATGAAGATGAGGAAGTTGGCAAGGAACAGGAAGCCGACCGTGATCAGCTGCAGCCAGAACGCGGTCGAGTGCATCGCGTGGCCGAGCTTGCTGAAGCCCACCGTGAACGTCCCGATCCAGCTGATGTGCGAGCCGGGAGGGGCGCTGCGGATCTGCCAGAGGTAGACGATCGTGATGATGCCGCCGAGTCGCACGATGAACAGGCGCACGAACCAACGCCAGGTCCAGGCACGGCGCCGGTTGACGATGTCCTCTTCTCGGAGACGCGCGTCGTCGGTGCCGAACAGGCTCGGCCAGGGGATGATCCGCCGGACGGCGATGTCAGTGATACCGCGGAAGATCACGACGACGGCGAACGTGTAGAAGAGCGACTTGCCGATGCTCCAACCGTTGTGGTGATGGAACCAGTAGTAGACCGACGGGCTCGTCAGGATTGCGACGAGCGTCGCGACGCGCGTGAGACGACGGAGCTGGCGAGAGAGGAGCGCCTGCGACTCGGTCAAAACAGCCGTTGCGTTCGGTGCAGGAGCAGTGATCGTCGCCATTGAGGCAACACAGTAGCCACGTCTTCGGGGAAACCGCTAGGGGCACATCTGCAAGATGGTGCGTCCTTAGGAAGTTCTAATGGCGTTTTGTGGCTCCGCGCGGGTTTTCCAGCACGATTGGGGTGGTACAGTCATTGGGATGGGAAACATCGGACCGATGGAGATCGTGCTGCTGGGCCTACTGGCAGTCCTGGTCTTCGGGCCAAGCAAGCTTCCGGAGATCGGACGGTCGATCGGCAAGGGGCTGCGCGAGTTCAAGGACACCGTGAGCGGCCTCGACGGTGCCTCCGAGGCATTCACCGGTGTGCAGGAGATCAAGCAGGCAGCGAGTCCGACGAACCTGGCGCGGGCCTTCGTGCCCGGGGTCGCGGACGTGCAGGACACGGTTGCCGCTGCGAAGGACGTTGCGAAGCCTGGAGCTACCGCCGACGGTGATGCCGCCAAGCCGACGTCGCCTTCTGGCTCCGCTTCGACGGCCTCCTAGCGGCCAGAGGCCGTCGTGATGCGCGCAATCGTCCCGCTCGGTGGCGCACTCGTGGGCGCGGTCATGATCGTGACCGTGCTCGGCCTGACCACGTCGGCTGCCGATCCGTCGGGCTCGACGCGTCGCAACGTCGGGCTCGTGCGCACGGCGGTGACGCCGGATGTCAGCTCGAACTGGGCCGGGTACGCCGCGATCGGTCCCGGCTCAACTCCGGCAACTGCGAGCCCCCTGACGTCGTTCACGGACGTGACAGCAACCTGGGTCCAGCCTGCGGCGACGTGCGCAGCCGGTGCCTCGACCGCCGCCGCGATCTGGGTCGGAATCGGCGGATACAGCCTCTCCTCCCAGAAGCTCGAGCAGGTCGGAACCGACCTCGACTGCTCGGCCGACGGAAAGGCGAGCTACTACGTCTGGTACGAGCTCGTGCCGGCCGACGCTGTGAACGTCCGCCTGAAGATCTTCCCGGGTGACACGATCACGGCGAGCGTCCTGATCACCGGGAGCGACGTGCTCGTCCAGGTCAAGGACAGGACACGGCGCACGTCCTTCACGAAGCATCTCCCGATGATCGCCCCTGATCTCACGTCGGCGGAGTGGATCATCGAGGCGCCGTCGGAGTGCGGGGCGACCTGCCACGAGCTCGATCTGACGAACTTTGGCTCCTTCAAGCTGACGCGAACCTTCGCGACCGCGTCGACGCCGAGTGCCGGGGTTCAGGGCGGCAGGATCCTAAGCCCGTTCTGGGAGACGATGGCGATCAGGCTGATCCCGACAGCGCGCCGGTCGTATGGTGACGCGAGCGGAGTGAGAGCCAGTTCGACTGCGGGTGCCGTGCCCGTGGAGCTCGCACCGGATGGTGGTGGCTTCACCGCCAACTGGGTGGCGAACGCCGCCGCCGGCTGAGCCAGCTGTCGTCAGCCGAAAGCGGCGAGCGCGCTCGCTTCGGCGTGCTCCATCGCGCCCGAACCGATCGGCTCCGACTTCGGAGGCTGCTCGCAGGCGACGACCCACGCCTTGCGCTTGACGTCGTCGGTGAGGGCAGGCGTCTTCGTGGTCGACTTCTTCTTTCGGCTCCCCACCTGGCACGAGTGGACGTTGTCGTCCTTCGTGGCCGCGGTGAGGTTGGGGTTGTTTACCCCGGCGTGCAGCGCGGTTGAGACACCGAAACCGCCGGTCACCGCAGCCGCGGGCCCCGCACCACCGAGAGCGAGCACGGCGACCGTCGGGGCGAGAGTCCGAAACCGCATGCGGGTGAGTGTACGCCTCGTTCTCCGTCGACGAGGTCTCGCGACGGCTGAGTGCAGCGGCGGTTAAGATGGTCGGAGTGATCCGGCGGAGTGCTTCCAGGAGACACCGGTCGCTCGCGGCACTTGTTGCCGTGCCCGTGACGTTTGCGGCCCTCGCTGATCCGGTCGGGGCAGCTACGACTCCGACCAAGACGTCGAAGGCAGTCGTGCTCGATGGGCTCACACTCTTTCGCGCCAACTGCGGTACCTGCCACACGCTCGCCGCGGCGAAGACGCACGGCCATATCGGGCCGGTGCTCAACTGGCAGAGCCTGAGCACGGCAACCGTGACCTACCTGGTCACGAACGGGAGCAGCATCATGCCCGGCTTCCGCGGGACGCTCGCCACCAAGCAGATCGCAAGCCTTGCGGCGTTCGTCGCGAAGGCGAGCAGCGCCTGACGTCAGCTAGGAGCCGGTCTCGAGATACGCCTCGGCGCGGTTGAACGCCTCGGTACACGTCGCAACCGTCTCGAGCAGGAGCGCCGTGCGCTCGAGCACCGCGAGGTTCGAGACGTGCCGGCCGCCGACGACGCTTGCCTGATCCGCCAGCTGGATCGCCCGGTTCGTCAGGGCGTCCCCGTCGAGCGTGCAGCGCGTGATGATCTTGTCGAACGCTGTCCCGTACGGCTCGAGTACCGAGTCGTCCTTGGGCGCAAGGCCGCTGTGGTCGATCACGTAGAGCGCCTCGAGTTGGTGGCGTGCAAGCTTGTCGGCTGCGCTCTTGCCGCCGCAGCCGGAGACGGCCAGCGCCAACCCGACAGTGCCGAGCAGGAATGCGGCTGCTGAGACTCGTTTCGACAGGACTGCGCGCAAAGAAAGTGACCCCCGGGCCAGTATGCCTGGTCTCCTGGGAAATGGGTACCTCTCGGTGAAACAGGGGCGACAGGACTCGAACCTGCGACTTTCGGTTTTGGAGACCGACGCTCTACCAGCTGAGCTACGCCCCTTCGCTCGAACGCGGCGATTGTAGCCGCCCGACCGCTCGGGCATGATGTCCGCATGGGTGGCATCGGTCTCGCACTGCTCTTCTCGGCGCTGACAGCGCTCCTCGGCATGATCGGGATCGCGGCAGCCCAGCACGGACGTTGGGTCGTCGCGCTGCCCGCTCTCGTGCTGGCCGGCTGGATGGCCTCGATGGCGTGGGCCGTCGGAAAAGGACTCCGTCGCTGAGGAATCCGACCCGCCACCTCGTATTCTCCAGGTGAGGGTGGCTGCGGACTCCGACATGCGGGACATGTGGGTCGAGTACGGCCGGACGCACGACAAGGCGCTCCGGGATCGACTGATCCTGAATTACTCGCCTCTGGTGAAGTACGTCGCCGGACGTCTCGGGTCAGGTCTCCCCGCGCACATCGACGACGGCGACCTCGTCTCCTACGGTCTCCTCGGGCTGATTGGCGCGATCGAGCGGTACGACCCCGACCGCGACATCAAGTTCGAGACGTACGCCCTGATGCGGATCCGGGGCTCGATCATCGACGAGCTTCGGTCGCTCGACTGGGTGCCTCGATCGGTCAGGTCGCGGGCACGCGAGATCGAGCGTGCGATCGCGGAGCTCGAGAGCCGGCTCGGTCGGGCGCCCGACGATGAGGAGATCGCAGCCAAGGTCGGGATCACGACCGACGAGCTGAACGACTCGCTGACCGACATCTCGAGGTCCTCGATTGCCGCGTTGGACGAACTCTGGTCAGTATCGAACGAAGGCGACCAGATCTCGCTCCTCGACACCCTCGAGGACCACGGCAGCATCCAGCCTGCACAGGCGCTCGACGAGACCGATACCCGTGAGGCGCTCGCGGACGCGATCTCGCGGCTGCCGGAGCGCGAGAAGCTCGTGGTGACGCTCTACTACTTCGAAGAGCTGACCCTCCGCGAGATCGGAGAGGTGCTCGGCGTGACCGAGTCTCGCGTCTCCCAGCTGCACACGAAGGCGATTCTTCGCCTCCGGTCGCGTCTGACCGGCGCGGACCACGCCGCCTGAACGCGGCGAAAGAGAATTCGCAAATACGGCGCCCAACCTGTCTAGGATTGGGGTAACCAGTTCACGTCGCCCAGGAGGTGTGCGCCATGCCCCAGGAGCCCGCAAGCATCCGCAATGTTGCCGTTGTCGGCCACCGCGGGACGGGCAAGACGTCCCTGACCGAGGCGATGCTCTTTCAGGCCGGACGCATCAACCGCCTCGGGTCGGTCGACGCAGGAACAACAGCTTCCGACTGGGACGATGAGGAGCAGAGGCGGCGCATGTCGCTCTCGGCATCCCTGGGGCATCTCGACTGGGAGTCAATGAAGATCAACGTGATCGACACTCCTGGCGATACGGGATTCCAGGCTGACACGATCGCGAGTCTCCGGGTCGTTGAGGGGGCGCTCGTTGTCGTATCAGGCGTGATGGGCGTCGAGGTGAACACGACGCGTGTCTGGAACCGTGCCGAGTCGCTTGAGCTGTCGAGGGTCGTCTTCGTGAACATGCTCGACCGTGAGCGGGCCGACTTCTACCGGACGCTCGCGGCCCTCCAGGAGCAACTCTCGTCTCGGTGCGTCGCGATCCAGCTGCCGATCGGGGCCGAGCACGACCTGATGGGGATCGTCGACCTGCTGCACAACTGCGCGTACATGGATGCCGGTGGTGGCCGTGAGGGCGACCCTGTCCCGATCCCGGAGGAGATGGCCGAGCAGGTGGCGGAGTACCGCGAGAAGCTCCTGGATGCCGTTGTCGAAACCGACGAGGCGCTGATGGAGCGCTACCTCGCGGGCGAGGAGCTTGATCCGGCTGCGGTCGCCGCGGCACTCAAGGAGGCGGTCACCACCGACTCGCTCTACCCGGTGTCGTGCGGCGTCGCGACGAAGAACCTGGGGACGCACTCGTTGCTCGACCTGATCGTCGAGGGCGTGCCGTCACCTGACCGCAAGCCGCTTCCCTTTGCGACGGGCGCCGGCACTGCGGCGTTCGTTTTCAAGACCGTGTCCGACCCGTTCTCGGGCCGGATCTCCTGCTTCCGGGTCGTCGACGGCAAGGTGGGCGCCGACGCGGCCCTCGTCAACCTCCGTGACCACTCCCGCGAGCGGCTGGGCGGCCTGATGATGCTGCAGGGGAAGGATCACGAGAAGGCCGACGGGTTCGTCGCCGGTGATCTCGGTGCAGTCGCGAAGCTGAAGGACGTCCAGACGGGCGACATGCTGGCCGACGCCGAGCGGGAGATGGACGTGCCGACGTTCGAGTACCCGGAGGCCGTCATGACGTTCGCTGTCACGCCGAAGACGAAGGGCGACGAGGACAAGGTGGCGCAGGCACTTCGCCGGCTGCACGAGGAGGATTCGATGCTCGACCTTCATCGTGATGTCCAGACGGGCGAGCAACTCCTCTCCGGCATGAGCCAGGTTCACGTTGAGGTCGCCGTCAACCGTCTCAAGAGCCGGTTCGGCGTCGAGGTCGATCTCCATCAGCCGCGCGTCCCGTACGTCGAGACGATCAAGGTCGCCGCCCGTGCGTCAGGCCGATACAAGAAGCAGACAGGCGGGCGCGGTCAGTTCGGTGACTGTGTGATCGTGATCGAACCGATCGACGGCAGCGTTGGCTACGAGTTCGTCGACGAGATCGTCGGTGGCGTCATCCCTCAGGGGTTCAGACCGGCGGTCGACAAGGGGATCCAGGAGACGATGGCTGCAGGCGAGCTCGCGGGGGCGCCGATCCAGGGAGTGCGGGTGCGGCTCGTCGACGGCTCCTACCACTCGGTCGACTCGTCGGAGATGGCTTTCAGGTTCGCCGGCTCGATCGCGTTCAAGGACGCGTACGCGAAGGCGCAGCCGACGCTGCTCGAGCCGATCATGACGCTCCGTGTCACCGTCCCGGATGAGACTGTCGGCGCGGTCACGGGCGACCTGAACGCCCGTCGTGGCCGGCTGCACGGGATGGAGCCGACCGGCGCGATGACAACGATCGACGCGGAGGTACCGATGGCCGAGATGCTCGTCTACGCGCAGTCGCTCACGTCGATGACCGGGGCACGGGGCGACTACCACATGGAGTTTCTCCGGTACGAGGAGGTTCCGGCGCACATCGCCCAGAAGGTGATCGACGCTGCGAAGAAGGAACGAGGGGCCGTCACCGTCTGATCTGCGAGCCAGGCCGGGCCGGCGCGGAGGGTCTCGGCGTGGAGCGAACCGCTAGCCTCGCGGCATGAGGGTGACGAAGGCAAGCACGGAGCGTCGGTGCGCCGTCTGCCAGCGGACGCTCCTGATGGGCGAGCGTACGACGCGTTACTCGCCGAACGGTGGCGAGATGTACGTCGATGTCTGCCAGCTCTGTCTCGACGACGCGTTCGAGTCGGGTTGGCGCAAGGAGGGCTCACCTCATACGCCGACGATTCCCGTCGCGCACAAGCGGGGGCGCTTCTCGCTCGCGGCCCTGCTCGGGACGAAGCCCGCCAGGTCACATCAGGTCACAAGCGACCCGGCGCACCGCCGTCTCTCCGAGTCCGAGCTTGCCGTGCTCGAAGCGGCCGACATCTTCAACGCCTCGCAGTACCGGAGGACCGTCGGCGGGATCGCGAAGAGCCTCGGCATTCCGAACGTGTCGATCGTGCCGCTCTCGGGCGTGAACCGGGAGATCGTGATCACGGTTGCCTGGGAGATCTCGTGGTACCAGTACCGCGTCACGCCGGACGCGGCGTCGCCGGTGCGGCTCGCTGAGCGAGGCCACGACCCCGGGGAGCTCGACGGCGCGTACGCCGTCTGGAACGGGCGCGTCGAGGTAGACGGCCGCGTCGTGCCGAAGATCGCGGCTTCCTAGCGCGAGGTCTAGACTCGCTCCGATGATCTACTGCGTCGTCCCGCCTGAGCTCGCAGAGGAGCTGTTTGACAGGCTCGTCGCTCACTACGCCGACAACCCGGCCGTCACGGTGATCATCGACCGGCGGGTCGGGGCTGACAGGCGGAGCGGTAGGCCTGCCGGCGACTTCAGCGAGCAGCGGATCACTCGCGACCGGCGGCGCCCAAGGGTTCCCGGCACGTTCGCCGACGTCAACCTTCCGTCCTCCTGAACGCAGGATGACCGACACGCCGACATACGGCAACTTCATCGGTGGTGTGTGGGGCGCAGCGGCCTCGGGCGCGACATTCGAATCGATCGTTCCGGCGACCGGTGAGTCTCTCGGTACGTTCCCACGCTCGACTGCCGCCGACGTCGACCGGGCTGTCGCCGCGGCGAGCGAGGCGTTCCTGGACTGGCGGCTCGTTCCTGCCCCGGAGCGGGGCAACCTTCTCTTCCGGTTCGCCGAGCTGCTCCGCGCGCACAAGGACGAGATCGCCGACCTGATGACGCGCGAGATGGGAAAGGTCGCGGCGGAGGCTGGCGGTGACGTTCAGGAGGCCATCGACATGAGCTACTTCATGGGCGGCGAGGGTCGCCGTCTCCATGGGCAGACAACCCCGAGCGAGCTCCGCGACAAGTTCATGATGAGCGTTCGTCAGCCGATCGGCGTCGTGGGAGCGATCACTCCCTGGAACTTCCCGATCGCGATCCCGTCTTGGAAGCTCGCCCCGGCGCTCGTCTGCGGTAACACCGTCGTGCTGAAGGCAGCCGAGGACACCCCGCTGCTCGCCGTACGGTTTGTCGAGCTGCTTGCCGAGGCCGGTTTCCCGGCCGGCGTTGTGAACCTCATCCATGGCTTCGGCGAGGAGGCAGGCGACGCGCTCGTCCGACACCCGGACGTTCCCGTGATCACGTTCACGGGGTCGCGTGAGACCGGGGTGGCCGTCACGAAGGCCGCGGCCGATCGCCTCAAGCACGTCCACCTGGAGCTCGGCGGGAAGAACGCGATCATCGTGATGGACGATGCCGACATCGACCTCGCGGTCGACGGAATCGTCTGGTCGGCCTTTGGGACAAGTGGCCAGCGCTGCACGGCGGCCTCGCGCGTGATCGTCCACGAGGCGGTCTACGGCGAGCTGCAGTCGAGGCTCGTGGCTCGCGCCGAGGCGCTCCGGCTCGGCCCCGGTTGGGATCCCGATGTCGACGTCGGGCCGCTCATCCACGGCGAGGCTCTTGAACGGGTGCACGGCTACACGCAGATCGGGCTGGACGAGGGGGCGAAGCTCCTGACCGGCGGCGAGAAGGCCGGCGGCCCCGGGTTCTTCTATCGCCCGACCGTGTTCGCCGACGTCGATCCGCAGATGCGTATCGCCCAGGAGGAGATCTTCGGCCCGACAACCGCGCTCATTCCCGTTGGCAGCTACGACGAGGCGATCGTCGCCGCGAACTCCGTGCGGTTTGGCCTGTCGTCGTCGATCTTCACCCGCGACGTGAACCGCGCGTTTGGCGCGATGCGTGATCTCCAGGCCGGCATCACGTACATCAACGCCGGGACGACGGGCGCCGAGGTTCATCTGCCGTTTGGCGGGACGAAGGACACCGGCAACGGCCATCGCGAGGCAGGCCAGGCGGCACTCGATGTCTTCACCGAGTGGAAGTCGATCTACGTCGACTACTCGGGCAAGTTGCAGCGCGCCCAGATCGACAACGCGGAGTAGCGCCGCCCGACGAGGCGGCTAGGCTCGGTGGCCGATGAATTGCAAGCTCGTCGTCTTCGTTCCACCCAGCGCCCTCGACGCTGTGCGCACCGCGCTCTTCGCCGCGGGAGCGGGCCGGATCGGCGACTACGAGCATTGCTCGTGGTTCACGGAGGGCACCGGGACGTTCCGGCCGCTCGCCGGAGCGAGCCCCACGGTTGGGCGGATCGGGGAGGAGGAGCAGGTAGCCGAGTTGCGGCTCGAGACAGTCTTCCCCGAGGAGCGCCACGACGACGTCCTGAGCGCTCTCCGGGCCGCACACCCCTACGAAGAGCCGGCCTTCGACGTTCTGCCGCTGCTTTGAGCGTACGGCTCTTCACCGACGGTGGTGCCCGCGGCAATCCGGGCCCTGCTGCCTACGGGTTCGTGCTGGAGAGCGCCGACGGTGAGGTGCTCGCTGCGCACGGTGAGGCGATCGGTGTCGCGACTAACAACGTCGCCGAGTACAGCGGCCTGGTCGCCGGGCTCGCCAAGGCTGTTGAGCTCGGGATCACCGAGGTGGAGGTACTCTCGGACTCGGAGCTGATGGTGAAGCAGATGCGCGGCGAGTACCGGATCAAGAACGAGGCGCTGCGCGCGCTCTCGATCGAAGTCACGAGGCTCGCGCGGCAGGTCGGGCAGGTCGAGTATCGCCACGTTCGGCGTGAGAGCAACGAACTTGCCGACCGGCTCGTGAACGACGCGCTCGACCGGGGGTGACCCCCGAGCTCTCGGGCTATACTCACGCCGTTACGCGGATGTAGCTCAGTTGGCTAGAGCGTCTGCTTGCCATGCAGAAGGTCGAGGGTTCGAGTCCCTTCATCCGCTTCACGAAAACCCTGCTACGGCAGGGTTTTTGCGTTAAGGGTCACCTGCCCGACCTCAGGGCGTACCCGCTTAGTCAGCGTTTAGTCAGCTTTGGCCGTCGGCGCGTCGCCGTCGACCTCGACGACCAGGAGCGGCAGGTCGCCGTCACGGTCAGCCTCAATCACGTTCACGACACGCACGCAGCGGTCGTCGCCGTTCGTGATCTGAACCGCTCCGGGAAAGTTGCAGGCTCCAAGCCTTGAGAGGATGGAGTCATGTCAAGTACATCGAAGAGGTATTCGCCGGAGGTTCGTGAGCGTGCGGTGCGGATGGTGTTCGAGCATGAGCATGCGCACGCCTCGCAGTGGGCCGCGATCGTGTCGTTCGCGGGGAAGATCGGTTGTACGCCGGAGACGTTGCGGAGTTGGGTGCGTCGTGCCGAGGTCGACGAGGGCCGTCGGGGTGGTGTGAGCTCGGATGAGCGGGCGCGGCTGAAGGAGCTCGAGCGGGAGAACCGGGAGCTGCGCAGGGCGAACGAGATCTTGAAGTCGGCGTCGCTTTTCTTCGCGACCGAGCTCGACGGTCGAACGCGGAGGTGAGCGCCTACATCGATCAGCACCGTGGTCGTTTCGGGGTCGAGCCGATCTGCAGCGTGTTGCAGTTCGCCCCACGCACCTACTACGCGATCAAGGCGAGACCACCCTCGGCGCGAGCGTTGCGGGATGCCGAGTTGAAGCCGCTGATCGTTCGGGTGCACCGCGACAACTTCGGTGTCTACGGCGTCGACAAGGTCTGGGCGCAGCTGAACCGGGAAGGCGTCAGGGTCGCCCGCTGCACCGTCGCTCGGCTGATGCGCGAGCTCGGGCTACGAGGCGTGATCCGCGGCAAGCCGAAGTACACGACGGTCCCAGGCGATGCAGCTGACCGGCCGCGGGATCTCGTCGATCGCAGCTTCGTCGCCGGCGCGCCGAACCGGCTCTGGGTCGCGGACCTGACGTATGTGCGGACCTGGTCGGGCTTTGTCTATGTCGCGTTCATCACCGATGTCTACTCGCGGATGATCGTTGGCTGGCAAGCGTCCCGCTCGCTGCGCTCGGATCTCGCACTCGACGCGCTGGAGCAGGCGATCTGGGCCCGGTCCGAGCGTGGGCAGCGGCTCGACGAGCTTGTCCATCACTCGGACAGGGGCGTGCAATATCTCGCGATTCGCTACACCGAACGGCTCGCCGAGACCGGCGCGGTCAACTCCGTCGGCTCGAAAGGCGACTCGTATGACAACGCTCTCGCGGAGACGATCATCGGGCTGTACAAGGCCGAGCTCGTCCGCAACCGCAGCCCCTGGCGCGGCCTCGACGACCTCGAGTACGCCACGCTCGAATGGGTCGACTGGTTCAACCACCGCCGCCTCTTCGAAGCCCACGGCCACATCCCACCCGCCGAGTTCGAAGAGCTGTACTACCGTCAGAAAGACTCAGGCCAAAAGGCCGAGACTCAAACCAAACAGCCTGCATGAAACCCGGAGCGGTTCACTATCTGCGAGATTGTGGGAGTGAGGCGCGTGCTCCAGCGAAGGCGAACGGCGTACGACCGTTCGTTCTTTGCATCTGTAGCTTCGATCTCTCGACCATCTGCGGCGATAGTCGTGCCCACACTCGTCGATCTGTTCTCACCTACGACAGTTCTCGATCTGGGCTGCGCGGAGGGGGCGTGGCTCGAAGTATTTCAAGCCGCTGGCAGCTCGGTGACGGGCGTCGACGGTGACTACGTTGATCGTCGACGCCTGCTTCTCCCGGAGGCGTCGTTTGTCTCTCACGACCTTTCCCTTCCGCTTGATCTTGGACGCCGTTTTGATCTGGCGCTCTGTCTCGAGACCGCAGAGCACCTGCCTCCGGACGCCGCCGACGTGATCGTTGGAACGCTTACGCGACACAGCGACCTCATCATCTTCAGCGCGGCGATCCCCGGCCAGGGTGGCACGAGCCACCTCAACGAGCAGTGGCCGAGCTACTGGGTTGCCAGGTTCGCCGACGCGGGATACGAGGTCTTCGACGTCCTCCGCGGCAGGCTCTGGTGGCAGCAGGACATCGCCCATCACTTCAGACAGAACATGCTCGTCTTCGCGCGGGGCGAGAGGGCGAGGCAGGTCGCCGAACTGCCGAAGGCGTCGATGCTGATGGACGTCGTCCATCCCGATCAGTTCGCCCTGGTCGGCATTCGTCTGGCGCTGCGCAAGCTTCGCGAATCGGTCGTGTTCCATCTCAACCGGTTGAGACGTGCGCATTCGTGACCGCACCGGTGCTCGGCAGCCCATGCCGGCCCTGAGCAAGAGTGACAGCGGAGGTGGGAGTGGCCGACTCGACCTGATGGTCGTCTCGTACTCGAACGTCGTCGACGTCCCACGTGGAGCAGAGCGATATGCCTGGGGAGAAGCCGAAGCTCTCGCCCAGTTGATCAACGTCGCATTCGTGTCGTCCTCTCGTCCCGCAGTCGCACCCTTTGAACAGATTCAACTCGGTGGCTGGACGCGCCGCTGGTATCAGCTGTTCGGCCGACGAAACCCGATCACGTTGGCGTTCTTCCACCTGATCAGCCTTTTCAACCCGGTTGTATTCGTCCAGGCGCTCGTCCTCTTTCGGCGGCGGAGGCCGAAGGCTGTGCATACGCATTCGCTCGTAGCGCTCTCTCCTGCGATCTGGCTTGCGGCTCGGTTGGCGGGCGCAAGGGTGTTGCACACCCATCAGGGATTCTGGCTGCTCTGTGAACGGACGAACCTGACAGGAAAGAACGGCAAGCCGTGCCATGAGCGACAGACAACGTGCCTCCTGTGTCGTTCCCTCCGGCCGCCAAAGAGACTGCAGCTCTCGCTCGTTACGGACGAGGTCTTCGCAAGCGTGTGGGTCAGGCAGCGTCTAGCCCGAGCAGGCAACGTCATGCCCTCGTTTGCGACCGGCACACTCGCACCCGCACCGGCCGAACCGGTCATCGACGGCCCTGTCGTGTTCATAGGGGAGTTGAGCCTGCACAAGGGGATCCTTGTCTTGCTCGAGGCATTCACACGTGCGGCCGACCGTTTGTCGTTGGGAGCGACCCTCGTCATCGGCGGTTCGGGGCCGCTCGATGAGCATGTCGCCGCGGCTGCGGCAGCCGACCCGAGAGTCACGTGGGCGGGGGAGCTCGGCCCCGATGAGCGAGACCGCCTCCTCCGACAAGCCTCCCTGCTCGTGATCCCATCAACGTGGCCCGAGAACAGTCCTCTCGTCTTCTTCGAGGCCCTCGCAGCCGGGCTGCCGGTCATCGCGACGAGCGGAGGCGGGATGACCGAGTTCGCGCAGTATGGAAATACCGAGTTCGTTGCACCGGACGACCCTGACGCGCTCGCAGCGACGCTTGTCGCGGTACTAGGCGACTCAGAGCGGCTCCGGAAACTCGCGCAGGCGGCGCGAGCGAACCGTAGCGAGGCAATGCCCGAGAGGTTCGCGCGCCAGATGCTTGACCTGCTCGATTCCGACTGAGCTTCGTCCGAAGCGCGGCTCGGGCTGCGCACGCCGCCTAGAAGACGGGGGTTTCGCGCCACATACCCCAGACCGTACGGAGCGCATCGCACATCTCTCCGAGCGTGACGCGTTGCTTCGCGGCGGCGAGGATCGCTGGCATCAGGTTCGTCGTTCCCTTTGCCGCGTCTCCGATTGCTGCCAGCGAGCCTGCGACTGCCACCGGATCGCGCTGCGCGCGAAGCGCGGCGAGCCGCCCGACCTGTTCGCGCTCGAGTGCAGGATCGATCGCGAGAAGCGGGATCGGCGCCTCGGCGTCCTGGGCGTGGCGGTTCACGCCGATGACCGTGCGCTGCCCGGTGTCGATCTCGCGCTGGAACTGGAAGGCAGCCTCGGCGATCTCCTGCTGGAAGTAGTTGCCCCGGATCGCTGCGAGCACACCGCCCTGCGCCTCGATCTCGCGGAAGTACTGCTCGGCGCGCCGCTCGAGCTCGTCGGTCAGCTGCTCGACGTGGAACGAGCCTCCGAGCGGATCGGCTGTCGCGGTGACGCCTGTCTCATGCGCGAGGATCTGCTGGGTGCGGAGCGCAAGCTTCGCTGCATGCTCGGTCGGGAGGGCGAGCGCCTCGTCGAAGGCGTTTGTGTGAAGCGACTGTGTTCCGCCGAGGACGGCTGCGAACGCCTCGACTGCCGTTCGCACGATGTTGACCTCAGGCTGCTGCGCGGTCAGCGACGCCCCGGAGGTCTGGGCGTGGAAGCGCAGCTGTAGCGAGCGGGGATCGCGGGCGCCGTAGCGTTCCCGGAGCGTCCGCGCCCAGATCCTACGTGCGGCGCGGTACTTGGCGATCTCCTCGAAGAAGTCGACCTGGGCGTTGAAGAAGAAGGAGAGCCGCGGTGCGAAGGCGTCGACCGCGAGACCACGCTCGACGGCCCATTCGACGTATGTGAAGCCGTTTGCGAGCGTGAACGCAAGCTCCTGCGCGGCGGTCGACCCTGCCTCCCGGATGTGATATCCCGACACCGAGATCGGGTGCATCAGCGGCAACTCCCTCGTCGACCACTCGATCATGTCGGTCACGAGCCGCATCGACTGCTCGGGCGGGAAGATGAACTCCTTCTGCGCGATGTACTCCTTCAGGATGTCCGTCTGGACGGTGCCACGCAGCGCGCCTCGCGGGGTGCCGCGCTCGTCCGCGACGCAGACGTAAAACGCAAGCATGATCGCCGCGGGTGCATTGATCGTCATCGATGTCGAGATCTCTCCGAGAGGGATGTCGGCGAACAGGGTGTGAATGTCGTCGACCGAGTCGATGGCGACGCCCTCACGGCCGACCTCGCCGAGTGAGAGCGGGGCGTCGGAGTCGTACCCCATTAGGGTCGGCATGTCGAAGGCTGTCGAAAGCCCCGTCTGACCGTGCGCGAGGAGGTAACGAAAGCGTGCGTTCGTCTCGGCTGCCGTGCCGAAGCCGGCGAACTGCCGGATCGTCCACGGCCGTCCGCGGTACATCGTCTCGTGAATGCCGCGTGTGAACGGGAAGGCGCCGGGATCCCCGAGATCGCGGTCGTAGTCGATGGCCTCGCGTGGGGCGGGCTCGTCAGCCCGTGACGAGGAAGTAATGCCTGGTCCCGCCGGTTGCGTAGTACATCCACTGCCCCGCCGCGAGTGCGACGTTGACGGAGCGCGAGCCCTTGAAGCTGGCGCCGCTCACCGCCACGGGCTGGGCTCGGACATGCTGGAGCGTGAAGCCGTTGCGGGTGCTCGAGTCTGTGACCTTGATCAGATAGTGGCCCGCCGAGAGCTTCGAGACGGTCCTGCCGGTCAAGGTCAGCGTTGTCTTGCTGGAGGAGTCCACGGTGGCGCCGAGTGAGCCGCGCATCACGTTCGGCACGGTCTTCGAGCTGATCACGCTCGAGTTCGGACTCTTGCCGGTGGAGCTCGATGTCGAGCCGCCCTCGCTCGAGGTGCTCGTGGCGGGTGTGGTGGCCGTTGTCGCCGTGGTGACAACGACGTGCGGTGTCGTCGGCAGGCGGTCGTCGGCGAACGTGTACGTCCCGTTTGGCTGCAGAATCACATCGAAGAGCTCGGTCTTGTCGTCGCCCGCAGACATGTCGGTCTGGAGGTTCACGCCAGGCCCCTGGAACCGGAACGCGTGCTGAACGTCACGGCCGTCGGGGACGTCGTTGTTGAAGATGATCTGGTAGGTGCCAGGCGAGATGATCGTGCCGGGCGCCGTGGCCGTGCGGATGTTCGTGCCGTCCGCGGTGATCACGATGAGCACACCCGCCGCAGTGTTCTCGAGCGTGAGCGTGTACGGGTTCGTCGTGACTGCAGAAGACGGCCCCACGATCGCAGCTGCCACGAGGGCAAGGAGCACAAGGAATGTGAGGAGGCGGACGGGGTTTCGCATCAGTGGCACAGAGGATAGAAGAGCGGGAGGGCCCCGAAGGGCCCTCCCGGTTGTTCTCTGACAACGCCTCCGGTTAGGAGACGCCTGCTGCCTTGAGCGTCGCCCGGACGACGGCCGGCGTGAACGGGCCGGTCCGGATACGGACACCGGTCGCGTCGAAGAACGCGTTCGCGACGGCGCCCGGGACCGGGCAGACCGTCGGCTCACCCGCACCCAGCGGAAGCTGGTCGGGGCGGCTGACAAGCACGTTCGTGATCTTCGGTGCGTCCTTGAAGCGCAGGATCGGGTACGTGACCCAGTCCAGGCTTGTCACACGCGTCTTGCTGAAGTTGACCTGCTCGAGAATCCGGCTGAGCCCGAAGATCGCTCCTCCGGACATCTGGTTCTCGACACCGGCCGGATTGACGGCCAGGCCGACGTCTGTCGCGTTGTAGATGTGCGTGCAGACGATCTTGCCGGTCTTCTTGTTGACGGTGATCTCCACCACGGCTGCCGAGTAGCCGGCCGTACCGTGGATCCCCGAGCCGTAGCCGCGCCCGACGACAATGTCGCCGGTCTGCTTCACGGAGCCGGCGAGACGAGGCGTCCAGTTGGATGCCGTTGCGGACGCGTTCAGGACACCGAGCCAGCGATCGTCGGCGATGTTCTGCCGGCGAAACTCGATCGGATCCATCCCAGCCGTGTAGGCCAGCTCGTCCATGAACGACTCGGCCCCGAACGCCGAGAGCTGCCCCTCGCCGCCGCTGCGGAGCGAACCGGCGCGGAAGTAGCCCTGGTAGACCGGGGCTGTCTTGCCGGTGACCCGCTTGTTCGGCGAGTAGTACATGACGTAGCACGACGGGTCATCGGCCCGGGCGCCCGTCATCGTGGTCGGATACGGCGAACCGGTGAGCTCCGACGTCAGGTCGATCACCGTGCTGTACGGCGGCGACGTGAGCGTGAAGTCCCACGCGGTCAGCTTGTTCTTCGCGTCGAAGCCACCCTTGACGTCCATGATCATGCCCGACTGGTAGTTGTCCCAGCCGTGCTCGTCCCAGCGCATCAACTGGAGGCGGACAGGTGCACCCGCGAGCTTGGACAGCAACGCTGCCGCCTTCGGGGTGTCCGACGTGCTCTGAGCCGAACCGAACGAGCTGGCGCCTTCGTAGTACAGAGCCCGCACGCTGGTGGCCGGCATGCCGAGAATGCCCGCGACTCCGGTGACGACGGTCAGGAGCTGCTGCGTGCTCGTCCAGACGGTCGCAGAGCTCGCACGGACATCGGCGACGGCACAGGCCGGGCCGATGACGGTGCGCGAACCATGCTGGTAGGTGTAGGTCTGCGACACGGTCTTCGCCGCGGCTGCCATGCCCGCGTCGATGCTGCCCGTGTTGATCGTGTACTTCGCGACGGCGAGTCCGGCGGAGTCCTGAGCCCGCATCTGCTTGAACAGCCCGCCCGGCGTCGGGAGGATCGCGCTGTCCTTCCAGGTCACCTTGAGCTGCGCAGCAGCCTGGATTGCGTCGTACTCCTTCGGCGCGGTGACGCCAAGGAAGTCGCCCTGGCGAACGATCTTCGCACCCGGGATGTGGGAGATCGAGCCCTCATCGATCGAGACGATCGATGCACCCGTTCCGAATGGCCCCTGACCACGCGGACGCACGACACGAGCGTGGAGCATGCCCGGCACGCGGACGTTGTGGACGTAGGTGTACGTACCGGCGACCTTGGCCGGAATGTCAACACGCGGCACGCGAGTGCCGATGACGGTGTACGAGCTGACCGCCTTCGAGTTGCCCTGGCCCGGGTTGAGGTTCGCGGTTGCGATCTTCGTGCTGAAGAGCTTGCCCGCGAGCAGTGCGGCGTAGGTGACGGACTTGCCGCCGCCCGAGATCGTGCCGTTGCTGGCCGAGAGGCTTGCAACCGGGACGCCGAGGTTCGCCGATGCGAGGCTGTAGAGCGCCTGCATCGCCGTCGCGGAGGCAGAGCGGAGCGGCGGGCCGGCGCTCGACTGGATGCCGGTGCTTCCGCCGGTCGTGCCGGAGTTGACCACGTTGTTCGAGTCCCAGAGCGGATGGTGCACCATCGACGCCGGGACGTTGAGCTCCTCGGCGACGAGCTGGCAGAGGCCGGTGGTGACACCGTTACCACACTCGATCTGGCTTGTCTTGAAGGAGATCGTGTTGTCGGCGTTGACCGAGAGCCACGAGTCGACCTGGGTCGTGTCCGGCAGGTAGCCGGTCGGGTTGACGACCGCGGCCTTCGCGGACTTGCCCGCGACACCGGCGATCGAGAAGCCGACGATCAGTGCGCCGCCGCCCTTGAGGAACGACTTGCGCGAGAACTCCTTCTCATGCATGAAACCGGTCATAACTAGGCACCACCCTTCGCGATCGAAGCGGCGGCCTTCTGGAT
>Ga0194048_10000292_pt1 | contig 23979 bp, 15 predicted proteins | sample JunL225m_MetaG_FD_161685 | JGI IMG/M metagenome (GOLD analysis project Ga0194048, IMG submission 161685) | Anoxic zone freshwater microbial communities from boreal shield lake in IISD Experimental Lakes Area, Ontario, Canada - Jun2016-L222-5m | ecosystem: Environmental > Aquatic > Freshwater >...
CGCCGCCATCCTGGAGAACAATCTCCAGGCCGACGGCACCGTGCGCGTACCCGAGGCGCTGCGTCGCTGGTACGGCAAGGAAACGCTGTCGTTCTGACGTCCGCTTTGGATTGGCAGCGCTTCGCGGCCGCGTAGTATGACCGCGTGACGATGAGCCTGCCCACTCCCGATGCCTTGCGCGCGGCCGCTTCGCTGTTACCGCGTTTGCCATCGCCGCCCGAAGTCAGCGGGCCAATCGCCGTGGGTGTCTCGGGTGGTGCGGATTCGGTCTATTTGCTTTGCGCGCTTTGGGCCGACGAAGCCGTGCGACCGAGATTATGCGTCCTGCACTTCGATCATCGTGTGCGCGGCGAAGCTTCTACGGAAGACGCGCGGTTCGTCTCTGGGCTCTGCACCGCGCTCGGCGTGCCTTGCGTGCTGGGCGTGAGGGTGGGGCAGGGCGCCGCTTCCGAGGCAGACCTTCGCTGTGCTCGCGATGCTTTCTTCGCTGAACAACGCCAGGCCATCGGTTTCGAAATCCTTTGTACCGCGCACCATCTCGATGACGTCGTTGAGAGCGCGCTGCTCCGTCTCGCTCGTGGGGCCGGCCTAGCTGGCCTCGCCGCCCCGCGTGCCTTGCAGGAGTTTCGCGACGGGCACCGTCGCTGGCGGCCCCTGATCGAAGTCGGCATCGCTAAGGCTGCCTTGCTCGCCGCCCTGCATGGTGGCGGTATTCCTTGGCGCGAAGACGCGACTAATCTCCTGCCCATCGCGGCCCGCAACCGCATCCGGGCCTGGCTGGCCGCAGGCGGTGAATCGGCTCTCGGCGAAGGCTATGCCGAAGGGTTCGCCCTTTCCGCCCGTATCATCGGCGATGCCCAGGCGGCCTTGGCTGGTTGGGCTCGCGAACTGGGCTGCATCATCACCGCCGCCGGCACCATGCCCGTGGGTGCGTTGAAGGGCCGACCGGATGCCTTGGCCCAGGAATGCTTGCGCGAGTTCTTGTATCGCCAGGGGGTCGTCGACCCAAGCTCAAGGTCCCTCCTGCCGCTGACGGCGGCAATCATCGCCGGCCGAGAAGCCCAATCCGCCGTGCGCGGCCTCGTTGTGCGCGTGAAAGGCGGGGAGCTTTCCGTCCTGACGGAGGCTCCGTCGTTCGGTCCCGATGAGCGTCGCTTACGGATTGGCTCGACCGATGACGAATCAGGCCTACTCGTCGAGAGGGTGGAGGTCGACGAGTCTCTGTGGGAAAAACTGTCTCGCGGGGACATTTCGCCCGCTCGCGAAGTCTATGTCGTCGCTCCTTCGACGTCGCTGACGTGGCGGGGGAGGGTGGAAGGAGATCGCTATCAGCCCCTAGGTTCGCCCGGTTCGGCGAAGTTGTCCGACCTGCTCATCAATCGGAAAATCCCTGCGGAGCAACGGGAAGCGTTACCCGTTGTCCTTTCGGCCGGGAGCATCCTTTGGGTTCCGGGCGTTCCGCCTTCAGCCGCCGCTCGTCTGCATGGGCCGACAAGGGGGGCTCTCCGGTTGACTTGGCTTGGCCTCTGCTTAGGTTAAAGCCTCTGCCCATGAGTCAAAACGACCAGCCGGATGATAATAAAAACGGCCCCCGACTGAACGCCAAGCCCATCCTCGTTTGGATGCTGCTGGTGGCCGCCATCATCGCCCTTTTCAACATCCCGGGCGCCGACTCCCGTAGCGCCATCCAGAAGCTGGAGGTCACCCAGGTCCTCGCTTACGCCCAGGAGAAGAAGATCAAGAACCTCACTCTCCAGCCCAATCCGACGGCCGGGTCGGAGCGCTGGGTGCATATCTCCGGTGAACTTGAAGTCGCCGGCGCCAAGGAAGACGAAAAGTCGCGCTTCTTCGCCGACGGCCATTTGACCGAGAAGGAATTCGAGGCGCTCCGTGCGTCCGTCTCCCGTGACGCCTTCAAGGAGGTTCCTGCCCAGACTGGCTGGACGATGTTCCTCTACAACGTACTGCCCACGCTCCTCGTCTCGGGCGTGGTATTGTTCATGATGTACCGGTTCCTGAAGAACGCTAACCGCGGCGCGATGCAGTTCGCCAAGTCCCGCGCTCGTCTTAACTCCACCGACAAGGAATCCACGACCTTCAAGGACGTCGCGGGCTGCGATGAGGCCAAGGAAGAGGTGAAGGAAATCGTCGACTTTCTCAAGGACCCGAAGCGTTTCACCAAGATCGGCGCCAGCATCCCGAAGGGTGTGCTCATGGTCGGCCCTCCTGGTACGGGCAAGACGCTGCTCGCCCGCGCGGTCGCCGGCGAGGCCGGCGTGCCTTTCCTCAGCATTAGCGGTTCGGACTTCGTCGAGATGTTCGTCGGCGTCGGCGCCGCCCGCGTGCGCGACACTTTCGAGCAGGCTCGCAAGCTTGCCCCCTGCATCATCTTCATCGACGAGATAGACGCGGTCGGCCGCCAGCGCGGTGCCGGCGTCGGTGGCGGTAACGACGAGCGCGAGCAGACCCTCAACTCCTTGCTGGTCGAGATGGATGGTTTCGACGGCCAGGCCGGCGTGATCGTCATCGGCGCCACCAATCGCTCCGACGTCCTCGATGCCGCTTTGTTGCGTCCGGGTCGCTTCGACCGTCAGGTCTTCGTCGACCTGCCTGACCTTCGTGGCCGCGAGGCTGTGCTGGCCGTGCACGCCAAGCGCTTCCAGCTCGCTCCGTCCGTCGACCTCCAACGCGTCGCGCGCATCACGACCGGTATGTCCGGCGCTGATCTCGCGAATCTTCTCAATGAAGGCGCGCTCCACGCGGGCCGTCGTAATCGCGAGAAGGTCGAGATGTCCGACATCGAGGAAGCCCGCGACAAGATTGCCTACGGACGGGAGCGCAAGAAGGTCATGGACGAGTCCGACCTCAAGAACACCGCCTACCACGAGGCTGGCCATGCCGTAGTGCAGGCGCTGATCGACGACGGTGCGCTACCCCTTCACAAGGTCACCATCATCCCGCGCGGACGCGCCCTCGGCATGGCCATGCTTATGCCGACCAAGGAGATTCTCGGTTATTCCCGTAAGCGCCTGCTCGACTATATCTGCATGGCGATGGCCGGCCGTATCGGCGAGAAAGTCATCTCCGGAGAGATTTCCAACGGCGCCTCAAGCGACATCAAGCAGGCCACGCGTTTCGCCCGCCAGATGGTCTGCGACTGGGGTATGAGCGACTTGGGTCCGATCGCCTTCGGTGAGAATTCTGACACCGTCTTCCTTGGTCGCGAGATTTCGCGCACCCAGAACCACAGCGACGCCACCGCGCGCCGTATCGACGAGGCCATCTCCGCCATCGTGCAGGAGCAGTATGTCCGCGCCGAGAAACTCATCGCCGATAACGCCGAAGCCCACCGCAAGATCGCCGAGGCTCTCCTTCAGTACGAGACCCTCGACGGCGTCCATGTGATGGAAATCCTCAAGACGGGCTCCATTCAGACGCCGATTGCCGGATCTGCCGTGGCGCCTTCTCCGGCGCCGGATGTCGCCCAGCCTGCGGCCAGTCCTGCGGCTGACGCCGGCCCTGGCCTACACTCCTCTCCCAGTCCCGCTTGAGGTTTGCCCTCGGCTGACTGGGAAGGTAGGGTAGGACATGGTCATCGGACTCACGGGCGGTATCGGCTGCGGCAAGTCCGCGGCGGCTGCCTGCTTTGCGGAGTTCGGGTTCAACGTCGTCGATGCCGATCAGTTGGCCCGTCAGGTCTTGGAGTCAGCCGCTTGTGTCAGCCAACTGAGGGCACGTTGGGGCGATGTCTGCCTGGGGCCGGAGGGTCGGCCAGATCGCCGATGGATTGCGGCAAAAGTTTTCGCGGACCCGGCGGAACTGGCTTTTCTCGAAGGGTTGACGCACCCGGAGGTAGCCCGCCTTCGTCAGCTGGCCATCTTAGATGCCAAGCGACATCATGTGGTCGAAATCCCGCTCCTTTTCGAAAAGAATCTGACCGATGGTTTTGCATCGATTGTGTGTGTCGCGTGTTCCGAAGAGGCGCGACGGTCACGTTTGCTTAAAAAGGGCCTGACCGACGAGGAGGTTTCACGCCGTATCGCGTCACAAATGCCTCTCTCGGAGAAGGTTAAGCGGTCTGATGTCGTCCTGTGGAACGACGGAGACCTGGCGTTTCTCCGCGAGCAGGTCGCGGCGCTCGTCAGCCGCCTTAAGGTCGCCTGAATCGGCGCATCTTTGGTTAATTTGCGGTTGCGGGCAAGGTGCCCCGATTTAGGGTGCGTTTCCCCATTGTTCACCTCTCTGAGGAACAATCTCCCTACCCCCATCTTCCGCTCCGGATTTCCCCACTGTGACGACCGCCGACGACTACGTCATTCAATTCATTCAGGACAAGGGACTGGTGTCTCCTGCCGACGTGACCGAGGCCCGCGCCGCCAGCGAACCCATCCCGGATGGCCAGAACGCTGACACCCTCGCCATCGCGAAACTGGTCGAGACCAACAAGGTCTCCTGGGTCAAGATCACCGGCGCTCTCAGCCTGGAGTTTGATATGGAGATTGTGGACGTCGCGCAGGTCGCCCCTTCCGACGATATCCTCAAGCTCATCAGTCGCGAACAGGCCGAGAAGCATAACATCCTGCCGCTGCAGATGGACGGCACCGAGCTACTCGTCGCCATCTCCGACCCGTTGGACACCGAGACCATCGACTCCGTCTCGCGCGTGCTCAAGCTCGCCATCAATCCGAAGCTGGCACCGCCGGACGCCCTCAAGGAAGCCATTTCGCGCTGTTATAACGGGGGTCAAATCGGTGGTGCCAACTCCTATTCCGACATCCTGGGCAAGGACGGGGGCGATGGCCTCGCGGTGGAACTCCCCCAGGGTGGCGACGTCAAGGAGGATGACGCCCCAATCATCCGTTACGTCAACTCGCTCATCGTCGACGCCATCCGTCGCAAGGCGTCGGATATCCACCTCGAGCCGCTCGAGAAGCGTTTCCGCGTCCGTTTTCGCGTCGATGGCGTGCTGCAGGAGATGAAAGGCCCGCCCAAGCGCCTCCAGCCTTCGATCATCTCCCGTCTCAAACTCATGGCGGAAGTCTCGCTCGCCGAGAAGCGCATCCCGCAGGACGGACGCATTCAGGCCCGCACCGGCGGACGCGACATCGACTTGCGCGTCTCGGTCCTTCCGACGGTCTACGGCGAGTCGATTGTCATGCGAATCCTCGACAAGGAAGGCCTCAAGCTTGGTCTCCCCGAGTTGGGCTTCTTCGCCGACGACCAGGCCAAGTTCCAGGGCCTGATCTCTGGCTCGGATGGCGTCTTCCTCGTCACTGGTCCGACCGGTTCGGGTAAGTCCACCACGCTCTACTCGGCGCTGAATTACATCAATAAGCCCGACCGTAAAATCATCACCGTCGAAGACCCCGTCGAATACCAGATGGCCGGCATCAATCAGGTGCAGGTGAAGCGCGACGTTGGTATGACGTTCTCCGCCGCCCTCCGCGCCATGCTCCGACAGGCGCCGAACATCGTGATGATCGGCGAAATCCGAGATCTCGAGACCGCCGAAATCGCGATCAACGCGGCCCTCACCGGCCACATGGTGTTCTCGACCCTCCACACCAACGACTCCGTCAGCTCCGTCACTCGACTCGTGGACATCGGCGTGAAGCCGTTCCTCGTTTCCGCCGCCTTGCGCGGCGCGCTCGCGCAGCGACTGGTGCGTCGTAACTGCCAGGCCTGCGCGGCCCCGTACAAGCCGACCTCCAAGGAGCTCTACTCCATCGGCATGACCGAGCAGGATCTCGCCAGCGCCACTCCCATGAAGGGTGCTGGTTGCCCCAAGTGTGGCGAGCGCGGCTACAAGGGACGTCGCGGCGTCTTCGAGCTCTTCGTCATCACCGAGGAGATTCAGGAGATGATTTACGGCGGTTCCAATCTCGTCGAGCTCCGCCGCAAGGCCCGTGAGGCTGGCATGCGCACCATGCGCGAGGATGGCCAGCGCAAGGTCGCCTCCGGTATGACGACCATCGAGGAAGTGCTCGGCGCCACCGTCGCGGACGACGTCATCTGAGACCATGGCCTACGAGATGAACCAGTTGCTGGAGGCCATGATTGAGAATGGCGCTTCGGACCTGCACATCCGCGTAGGCCGTTCCCCCAGCCTGCGCGTCAACGGCGACATCGTCTCCATCGATGGCCCGGCCCTCACGGAAGCCGACGCCAAGGCTATGGTCATGGCCGTCGTGCCGCCGGCCCAGCACGTGCGTCTCGACGCCGATGGCGGCTGCGATTTCGCCTTCTCCTTCCGCGCCAAGACCCGTCTGCGCGTCAACGCTTTCCGCGGTCTCGGCGGCCATGGCATGGTGTTGCGCCTGCTCCCGTCGGCCATGTTCACCCTCGAGCAGCTCCGCCTTCCGCCGGTGATCAAGGACATGCTCAAGCGTGCCCGCGGCTTGGTCCTCGTCACCGGACCGACCGGCTCCGGCAAGTCGACCACGCTCGCCTCGATGATCAACTGGATCAACGAGAACGAACAGGGGCACATCATCACGATCGAGGACCCGATCGAGTATACCCACGCGCACAAGAATTGCTTGATCACGCAGCGCGAGGTCGGCGTGGACCTGCCGTCATTCTCGGAAGGCGTGCGCGCCGCGCTCCGTCAGGACCCCGACGTCATCCTGATCGGCGAAATGCGTGACCTCGAGACCATCGAGGCTGCCGTCACGGCGGCGGAGACGGGCCACCTCGTTCTCGGCACGCTCCACACCTCCGGCGCCACGCGGACGATCGACCGCATTATTGACGCGTTTCCGGCGACTGCTCGCGACCAGATTCGCGCCCAGCTCTCCACCTCCCTCAGCGCGGTCATCTCGCAGTGCCTGCTGCATACCACCGACGACAAGCGCGTTGCGGCCTTCGAGATCATGGTGCGCACGGACGCCATGGGAGCCAAGATCCGCGACGGCAAGACCTACCAGCTGCTCAGCGACATCGAGACCGGCGCCGCCCGCGGCATGCGCACCCTCGACAGCGACTTGCTCGCCCTTTTCTTCCAGGGCACCGTGTCCGAGGAGGAAGTCTTTAATTACTGCCAGAACCCCGAAGCCATGCGCGAGCGCATGCGCGGCGGAGCTTCGGCCCGCTAACAAAACCAACCTCTTACCCCTCTCCCCCATGTTCGACGACCATAGTGACGTGATCCGTGATATCGCCCTCGAGGCTGGCCTCGTGACGCCTGCCCAGGCTGAGGAGATCTGGGAGTCTCATGCGACCACCGGCAAGTCGTTCAGCGACAGTCTCGTGGATGCCGGCTTAGCCGACCGTCCGACCATCCTGCAGGCCATCGCCGACCATCTGCAGGTCCAGTTCTATTCCGTGGTGCCGGCTGACCCTGGCGAAGCCCTGACCAAACTGCTCAAGGCCCCGCAGGCCCACAAGTACGTCGTGCTGCCCGTCGCCGATGAAGCCGGTAAGCTGACGTTGCTCGCCAAGGATCCCTTCAATTCGTCGGTCGTCAATGAGCTGAGTTTCATCCTGCAGAAGGATATCGAGCTCGCCGTGGCCGACCCCGCTCAGGTCGAAGCCGCCGTCACCCGCGTCTACGGCGAAGCCACTTCCTCCTCGATGGAAGACCTGCTCGGTGAATTCGGCGAGGCCGATACCGCCGCCGTCACCGATGAGGACGTCACCAAGCAGGCCAGCCAAGCGCCGATCATCCGTTTCGTCGACCTTGTCCTGCAGGAAGGCGTGAAGGCCAAGGCTTCGGACATCCACTTCGAGCCCTTTGAACACGAGTTCCGCATCCGTCTCCGCATCGACGGTTCGCTCTACGAGATGGCGCCGCCGCCCAAGAATCTCGCTTCGGCGGTCATCGCCCGCGTCAAGGTCCTCTCTTCGCTCAACATCGCCGAACGCCGCGTGCCACAGGACGGACGCATCAAGACCACGATCAGCGGCCGCCAGATCGACCTGCGTGTGTCGACCCTGCCGACGCAGTTCGGTGAATCCGTCGTGCTTCGAATTCTAGATAAGACCGTCGTCAACTTGAGCCTCGATGCTCTCTCGATGCACGACGATATCAAGGAAGGCATTCGCGCGATGGTCAGCCGACCTAACGGTATCTTTATTGTCACTGGTCCGACCGGTTCCGGTAAGACGACCACCCTATACTCGGCGCTCCGTGAGGTGAACACCGAGGACGTCAAGATCCTGACCGCTGAGGACCCCGTCGAATACGAAGTCGAAGGCATCATGCAGGTGCCCATTAATCACCAAGTCGGGCTGACCTTCGCCGCGGCGCTCCGCTCATTTCTCCGACAGGATCCGGACACCATCATGGTCGGTGAAATCCGAGATCTCGAGACCGCGCAGATCGCCGTGCAGGCGTCACTTACTGGCCACGTCGTGCTTTCGACGCTCCACACCAACGACGCCCCCGGCGCCGTGACCCGACTCATCGACATGGGCCTGGAGCCGTTCCTCATCTCGGCCTCGCTCGAAGGCGTGCTGGCCCAGCGTCTACTCCGTCGCGTGTGCAAGACTTGCCGTACCGCCTACGAGCCGGATAAGGACGTCGTCAACATGCTTGGCGTCGACGCGCTCGAAATCGCCAACAAGAAGTTCTATTACGGCAAGGGCTGCGCGGACTGCAACCGTTCGGGTTACAAGGGACGTCAAGGCCTCTTCGAGCTGATGACGATCAACGACCAGCTCCGTTCGCTCATCACCCAGAAGGCCCCGACGCTCGTCCTCAAGCAGAAGGCCATCGAGTCTGGCATGCGTCCCCTTCGCGAAGATGGCCTCCGCTGCATCTTCGACGGCCATACCTCCATCGAAGAAGTCCTCAAGTACACCTAACTTTCACTCTACCCCAAAACTCCCATGCCCGAATACAAGTACACCGCCATCGATCGCAACGGGGCGCAGGCCTCCGGCAAGATCGAGGCCGCCAACGACGAACAGGCCCGCCAGAAGCTCATGGCGAAAGGCCTGATGGTCACCACTCTGGCCAACGACGGCGGTTCGGCCAAGCCGGCCGCGACGCCAGCCTCCCCGGCCAAGGCCGGCGGCTTCTCGTTCGGCGCTAAGGTCAGCCAGAACGACGTCACGCTGATGACCCGCCAGCTGGCTACGCTCATCGTCGCTGGCTTGCCCCTGCTTCGCGCCCTTGAGCTCATCACCAAGCAGGAGCGTAATCCGGCCTTCAAGGCCATCCTCGCCAACGTGGCTGAGAGCGTCTCCCAAGGTAATAACCTCTCGGAAGCCCTCCAGGCCCACCCGAAGGTGTTCGACAAACTCTTCGTCAACATGATCCGCGCCGGCGAAGCGGGCGGCGTGCTCGACAAGGTCCTCGACCGTCTCGCGAAGTTCCGCGAAAAGGCCGAGCGCATCCAGAAGAAGGTCAAGGCCGCGATGGTCTACCCGGGCGTCGTCATGACCGTGGCCATCGTCATCGTCTACATCCTGATGGTGAAGGTCGTCCCTTCCTTCCAGAAGCTGCTCGATGGTCAGAAGACCCAGATGCCTCCGCTCACGCAGTTTGTGGTCGGTATCTCCAAGCTGCTCACGGTCTACTGGTGGGCGACCCCGATCATCATCTTCGGCGGCTACGCCGCCCTGAAGTCCTGGCTATCGACGGAGAAGGGCAAAGAGCTCTTTGACCGCATCATCTTCCGCCTGCCCAAGGTCGGCAGCTTCGTGCAGATCGTCTCGGTCTCGCGCTTCGCCCGTACGTTCGGTACGCTCATGGCGTCTGGCGTGCCGATCCTGCAGTCTATCTCGATCACCCGTGACACGCTGGACAACGTCGTCATCGCGAAGTCGCTCGAGCGCGTGCATGACCGCGTCCGCGACGGCGAGCCGCTCTCCGTGCCTCTCGAGCAGTCCGGCGTCTTCCCGCAGATGGTCACCTCGATGATCCAGGTCGGCGAAGAGACCGGCCAGCTACCTGAGATGCTCAATCGCGTCGCCGATATCTACGACGAAGAAGTCGATAACGCGGTGACCGCGCTGACTTCGATCATCGAGCCCGTGCTCATCGTGTTCCTCGCCGTGGTCGTCGGCATGATTGTCCTCGCGATGTTCCTCCCGCTCATCGCCCTCATCACCAAGATGACCGGCGGCGGCTAAGCGAATTCGCGACGAAACGACGAAGCCCGGTCCGCAAGGTGCCGGGCTTTTTCATGTCTAGGGGAGGGGAGTGGTCTCCCAAAAAAGGAGGCGGCTTGCATACCCCTATGCAAGCCGCCTGTTTTTTACTGCTTTATCTTACTTACCCCATTGTCCCGTAGGACAAATTTAATACCTGATACCGTGCAATTAATTCCGACGGGTTCAAGCCTAATTCGAATCTTTTTAGTCACTCGTTTAAGTGACTGCCCCTCAAGGGCTTAAAATTGGGTGCAGGGGTAGGATTTGAACCTACGACCTTCAGGTTATGAGCCTGACGAGCTAACCGGGCTGCTCCACCCTGCAATAAGTGGGAGGCGAAGGAGAAAGCGGCCAGGGCCGAGTCGCAAGCCATTTCTTATGCGAGTTCCGCCCCCCGGGTTAGGGGCAAAAAGGGTTGAAGCAGGCGGGGCGGAGGGGAAGATTAATCACCCCCTTCACGCGATGTCCGAAGATACTCCCACGCCCCCTCCTGGAGACGCCCCTCCAGTTGATCAGAAAAAGGTCGAGTCCGACTCGCTCGGATCCAAGCGCATGAAGCGCAATTTCTGGCAGCGTATCGGCGCCAGTGGTCTTTCCGTCTCCCTCGGAATCCACGTCCTGTTGGTCTTTATCGCCGCCGCTTTCGTCGTCTCCACGGTCACCGACAACGCCAAGAAAGATCCGAACACCTTCGCCACGGGCGCGGGCGGCGGCTCCGGCGGCGAGCGCGTGAAGAGCACGCAGCACAAGGTCCAGCCCAAGAACGTGAAGTCGCTTGCGAAGACGACCACGCGCATCACTTCCAAGAGCGCCTCGGCTTCGATCGCGCTTCCTGACATGCCGAACTCCGCTTCGGCCTCCTCGATGATCTCCGGCGCGATGGCTGGCGGCGCCTCAAAGGGTTTCGGTGGCGGCGCCGGCGGCGGCATCGGTACCGGTAAGGGCATGGGCTCTGGCGGCGGCAAGAACTTCGTCGCCCGTCCGGTGATGGGAGCGAACATCTTCTCCCAGCGCTTGGCGGTCTACTTTGACGCCTCGGCCTCGATGCTTCCTTACCTCGATCGCGTCGAGGCGGAGATCCGTGATAAGTTCCCGGATGCCGACGTGTATCTCAGCAATGGGGTCTTCATCGATATCCACGACAGTGAGATCGTCGGCGGAGACAAATTCAAGGGCACGCCTTTCATCAATCGCCCGACCGGCGGCGGCTCCAAGAAGAACGCCAAGGGCGAGCTCGTCGCGACCGAGACCAATCCGGCCAAACTCACCTCCCAAGGTCGTGCCATCCTCAAGAAGTACGGCAGCAACTTTAAGACGGGATCCGTCGGCGGATGGATCGATATCCTCAAGGACGACCGCACCTACGATGCGCTGATCATCTTCTCTGACTTCCAGGACGGTGTCCGCCAGATCCGCACGAAGGCCATCGGCGGCGTGGCGGCTTACAAGCCCGACAAGGGTATGCGTGCCGACCCGCCCGTCGTCTTCTCCGACCGCACTAATCAGGGAGGCGGCTTTGCCCGCTCGGTCACCCTCGTCGCCAGCGGCGGCGCTTCCGGCCAGCCAATCGTCCAGTGCAAGGAGACCACGGGTCTCATCGTCGGCATGGTCGCCCTCGGGTCCGGTATCCCGCAGGGCACGACCGTCACCGAGATCAAGGATAACGTCAGCTTCACGCTCAGCAAGCCCCTCACCGCCGCCGTCTCCGGCCGCGTGGTCTGCAACAATGGCGGCGACAAGCGTTTCCCCGAAGAGAAGAAGTGGGAAGACGAATGGGAGAAGGCCTTTGCCGGCGCCCGCGAGAACAAGGGCCCCCGCCTCTATCTCATCAGTACCTCCCGTGCCTATGGTAACAAGCCTGGCACGATCCTCCAGCGCTGCGTCTCCGCTTCCGAAGGTAGCGCCATCATGGTCAAGTTCGGCAACGCTAAGAAGGGCGTCGCGACCCTCAACGATCTCCATAATTACGACGACCTCTATGTCGGTATGCCGGTCAGTGGACGTGGCATTCCCGATGGTGCCACGCTCGTCTCGATGCCGACCTTCAAGGAGATTATCGATCCGGAAGACCCGGAGAAAAAGCGCAAGAAGAAGGTCACTGACAAGCAGCTGACGATCTCCGCTCCGGTGACCGAGGATGCCACGAACGCCGTCTACGGCTTCGTCCCTCTTATTCAGGCCGTTGCCACGCTCGCCAAGGACTCCAAGACGCTCTCCGAAGTTTCCGGTTCAATCGATCTCCGCCCTGGCATGGTCGTCGTGGACGCTCGCTTCCCGGTCGCGACGAAGGTGATCTCGGTGACGCCGGTGAAGGGCGTCGCTGGCTACTTTACCGTCGAGATGTCTGCGCCGGCCACCGCCGCCGCAGCCAATGCCGTCCTGCGTTTCCGTCCGGCCGCTTCGACCACGGGTAACGCCCGCGGTGCCGCTCCGACGCGCTAAGTTCCGATCCTTGGGACCATAAGGCGAAGCCAACCGGCTTCGCCTTTTTGTTGGACGAGTCCCTGGTGAGAACCTCTGGTCCGGCCGCAGGGGCTCTTAGTGCCTTCGTCCGCTTGAGCCTTCGCGCATCGCCCTAGACTGGCCGGATGACAAATCCAGATCCGATGGTCGACCGTCGCACTCCGGCGCGTTCGTTTCGAAGCTTGCTGCTCTCTCTTGGTCTGCACGCGATTCTCGTCGTCGCGGCATGCTGGATCGTCTTCCGTTCGCCGCCCGAGCCGCCGAAGCAGGAATTCACGTCGCATGCGGTCGCCGGCGGCAGGTCCGGTGGTCCGGCGGCGACGCATCCGATCCAGCGTAAGCCGAAGGTGCCGACACCCCAGAAGCGACTGACCTCGAAGTCGGCGAGCGCGACGTTGGCGTTGCCGCCGATGAAGGCGATGACGCCCGAGATGGGTTTGGCGGGCCTATCCGGCGGACAAGGGAAGGGCGGCTTCGGACGCGGCCTCGGCTCCTTCGGCGGGAACGGCCTCGGTGCGGGCTTGGGCAATCGTGCGGGCTTCGTGGGGCGTCCGGTGATGGGCGCGTTCATCCGGGCGAAGCGGGTCGCGGTCTACTTGGATTGCTCTGGTTCGATGCGTTCCTATCTGCCCCGCGTCGAGGCCGAGATCCGGAAGGAATTTCCCGATGCCGACGTCTTCCGCTTCGACGGTGCCCGGGTCGTGGGGTTGGGCGATATGGTCGTCCATGGCCTACGCTTTCATGGGCTCCCCCCGAAGCTCCGCGAGGGCCCGACGCAGACAATCGTCGAGACGCTGACGCCGAACGGACGTTCGGTGCAGGCGAAGGTGCGCACGGCGTGCGAGAAGGGGTCGCTGGGCGCCTGGATGGATCGCTTGCTGGCGGAGTCTTACGACGCCTTGGTGGTCTTCTCTGACTTCCAGGATGGAGTCCGCTTGTATGAGTCGAAGAAGGGCGAGCCTAAGATGGTCTATTCGGACAGCTCCTATCATAAGGTCGGGGGTGTCCAGAAAGGGCATACCCGTTGGCAGCGGGAGTGGCTGGAGGCCTTCGCCAAGGCTCCGCACGGGGCCGGCCCGCGGCTTTATCTCTTCACCGTACAGCAGGAGCCACAGGTTTTCCTGCAGGCTTGCGTAGCGGCCTCCGGCGGTGCCTCGACTTCGGTGTCCTGGCTCAAGAAAGGCTCACGCAAGGCGTCGCCTTGACGGTTGCACCCTTCGGCCGGACGGCTTGGATAACCGCATGGCCCCTTTCACGGCGGATTACCGCGCCAATTTCTCTGACACCGACGCCGCGGGCATCGTGCATTTCTCGACGATCTTCTTCTGGGTCGAAGCGACCGAAGAAGCGCTCTTCCGCCAGCTCAAGCTGCCTTTCCTCCGTGCCGAGGGTAACAAAATCACCGGCTTCCCCCGCGTGCGCGTGGAGTGCGATTTCCTCTCGCCGATCTACCGTGAGGACGTCGTGACCGTTGCGCTGACGCCGAACGAGATCGGCGACAAGAAACTCGTCTGGGGCTTCACCGCCGCCGTCGGCGAGCGCGCCGTGGCCAAGGGCGCCCTGACGACCGTCTACGCCTGGCGCGAGGCGCAGGGGCCGATGTCCGCCGCGCTCGTGCCGCTCGATATCAAGACCGCGCTGCAGAAGCACTTCGGGGTCTGAGCCATGGACGCGGGCGCCACGCAGAAGCCTTGGGCGGTATTCGTCGGCGTGCTACTTGGCCTCTTATTCGTCTCGGCGTTGGGGTTGCCGAATCCGCCTCTTTTCCGTCCGCTTGGGTCGCCGCAGCCGCTGCATGCGGACGAAGCCGTGCAATGGTCGCTGGCCAAGGAGCTCTCCGAAGGCGTGCCCTACAGCGCGAACGCGGATCGTTTCCATGGTCCGACGCTTGCCGTGTCGCTGAATGCGGCCGCGAAGCTCACCGTAACGGCGTTCGCCGACATGTCGGAAAGCTACCTCCGTAATATCACCGGGTTTTATCTCCTGCTGCTCTCGCTCGCGGCCCTGGCTTTGCCGGGTGTGACCCTGTGGCCGCGCCTCACCGCCGCGGCCTTCTGCCTCCTCATCGGGGGAGGCGCGCCGTTCGGCTTCTATTTCGTTCAGGAGGTCCTCTTGGTCGCCGGTCTGGCTTGGGGTGTCGTGCTGTGGCTCCGCTCCGAGGCGGCCGACTCGCCCCAGGGGCGAGGCCTCTGGCGGCTGCTATCCGGCCTCGCCTTCGGCTTCGCCCTGGCCTGCAAGGTGACCGCCGCGGCCTACCTCCTCTTTTTCTTCGTCGCCCTGATGGTCGTCCGGCGCCCGTGGGCCGACCGATATCTGCCCGGCTTCCTGCTGGGCTTGGTCGGCTCCTGGGTGACGTTCCAGAGCGTCGGCTTCACCGATGTCCACGGGCTACTCACCTGGTGGCGACAGCTCGCCCGCTCGTTCGGCGTCGCAAGCGGACGCTCGGAGGACACGCTGATGGCGGTCAGTTACTGGCCGTTTATCTGGGCCGCGCTCTGGCTGGCAGAGTTTTCCCTGCAGCGGTATCTGCGGGAGCGCTTTGTGCCGTTCCGCTCCAGCGCAGCCGACTTCATCTTGGTTTTCGTCGGCCTGGTCTTCGTCTTCCACCTGCTCCTGCCCTACAAGACGCCTTGGCTCCTTTACGGCGTCATGGCCTTACCCTTGGTGCTTTTGTTGCCAGCCCAATTAGGCGGAGGGTGGCGGAAAGACAGCCTGCTGCTGATCGGTCTGCTGGTTTCCGCGGCCTATGCCGCAGGCGACTTCGCCGACCATTCGAAGACAGACCGGTATTCTCTCCGTACTTTTCGTGGGCAAGTCTCGGACTTAAGCGACGCCTACAAGGACGGTAAGTTCTACATCGCCGTCGAAGGCGGGCACTACTGGCCGCTGCCGTACTACCTGCGAAAGTATCCGGTCGGTTATGGCGACTTCCCCCAGGCCTCCAAGGCGCCGCTGCGGCTGATTCCGGCGACGGACGCCAGCGAGCCGATCGTCCCGGGCTATGCGGTCTCGAGCCTGACGCTCCGGGAGGGCGGTGACCGCTATTGGGTGCTGGTTGCCAAAGGCTACGAAAGCGTTTTCATCGGCAAGTAAGCCATGGAAGACACCCCTATCATCCACAATTTTTCGCACGAGGCCTTCGGTTCCCGTTTCTGGGTCCGCATCGCCGCCGAGGACGGCGTCTATGCCCGTAATGCCGCCGAGGCTCTCTTCCAGCATCTCGACGATCTCGATTTCCAGACTGATCGACGCCATGACAGCGGGCCGGTCACGGCGATCAATCAGATGCCCGAAGGAGCGATGGTCGCCGTCTCCGAGCACGTGCAGGCGCTCTGGAATTTCTCGAAGGACATCAGCGCCGATACCAGCAAGGCGTTCGATGCCACCGCGGGCGCCCTGTTCACCTATTGGAAGAATCGTGGCGAGATGCCGTTTAATCCGGATGACGCCGCTTGGACGCAGGTGATGTCTGCCTACCGCGATGGCGAATTCCGTCTCGAAGGTTGCGAGCTCCATTGCGCCAAGTTCGGCGGAGCCGTCGACTTCGGTGCGATCGTCCGCGGTTACGCGCTAGACCGCATGGCCGAGATGCTCGAAAGCAGCTGGGGTATCCATCGCGCCCTGCTGATGGCTTCGGGCAGTGTGACCCTCGCGCTTGATCCTCCCGGTGAATCCACGGGCTGGCGCATCGGCGTCGGCGCCAATTCCGAGATCAAGCTCTGCCGCTTCGCCATGGCCAGCAAGACGGCCGATACGACACACGGTAACCTCGTGGACCCGCGCACGGGCCAAGTGGTCTCCTTGCCCGGCCCGGTGCGTTCGATCGCGACCTCCGCCCTAGAAGCCGAAGGCCTGGCGATGGCCGGTGCCATCCTGAACGCCTCCGAAGCCGAAGAGTTCGTCAATCGCGGTTGCAGTCGGGGACTCTGGATGCCGGACGGCACCAAGCTTGGTTCGGTGACCTATTTCGAAGTGACCGATCGCTCGGCGCCTGAAGCAAAGACGATTTCCTCCGAAGAGTCGGCTACCTGAGCTTGGACTCGATCTCCCGCAACAGGGTCTCGCGGTCGCCGGAGAACAGATAGACGTCCGAGCCGAGACGACGCAGCGCCGTCTGCAGGACTTCCTTGGACGGACGGCGGTTCAGCATCAGTCGACGCAGGTAGGTCTCGAGGTCGGCCGCGATACGCGGGTGGTCGAGCTTCAGTTGGACGATCTGCTGCAGTACGGCCTGGTTGCTCTCGTTCTGCAGGTGGGCTTGGATCAGCACGTCATTGGCCTCTTCGTAGCGCTGGGCGTTGATGAGCTTGCGACTTGCCGAGATCAGCACCTGGGGCGGCACCTTGCGGTTCTGCATGAGTTTCTGCAGGTTGATCGAGCCGATCTCCGTCTGGCCGTCGGCGAAATAGGCGATGGTACGCAGGGCCTCGAAGGCCATGCGCGTCTCGGGTACCCATTGGTCGCGCTCGGCCTGCTTATAAAGGTCGTCGACCAGCAGGATGGTCTCACGTGCCCGGCCGGCGTTCAGCAGGCACTCGACGCGGACGAGGTCGAAGCGGACGCGGTTCGTGAAGCGGCGGTCCTTGGCGAGCTTCGCTAGGCGGACGGTGAGGTCGACGTCGGCGATCTCGTTGCCGAAGCGCGCGAGGTCGAGCATCGGTTTCTCCTGGTTGCCGAACCTCAGGATAGCCTTCTCGATGATCGCGGCACGGGCGGCCCGGTTCGCTTCCCCAGGGAGGAGGTTGAGTGATTGGATGAGCGGCTCAGGTTTGCCTGGTGAGCTGACGTCCATCAAATCGAGGCAATCCTTCGCTCGCGAGAGCTGGCCTTGCTCCTTCAGCCAGAAGGCCTTTGTCGCCAGCAGTCGCAATCCAGCTGGGTACGAGGCGAGGGCGGCGTCGAGTTCGGCCAGAGCACCGTCGCGGTCGCCGCTCTCCCAGAGGATCTGGCAGTTGAGCAGGAAGCCTTCGGCCGTCTGATCTAGGTGGTAGTCCTTGATGAACTTGGCCGCCTCGGTGAAGTTGCCGCGGAGGAAGTGGGCTTGGGCCGCCGCGAGCTGGAGGTCGGCCTGGATCCCCAGCGAAACCTCCTTGTCCCCCAGGTACTTGGTCGCAGTCTCAATCAGCCGGGCGTCTTGGTCGAAGAGGAAGCAGCGGTCGATATACTGGCTGAAGTATTCTCGGTCCTGCTTGGCAAAGACGAGCGATTCCTCGAGCAGCTGATAGGCGTCGAGGGGGCGCTGGAACTGGAAGAAGAGATCCGCGCAGAGTCGCTGGGCTTCGAGGTTGGAGGGGGTAAGCTGCGCACCGGTGCCGATGTACCGCGCGAACTCGGCATAGTCCTGGCGGGCGAGGGCGGCCTTGGCGACGCTCACGAAGTATTCGCCCTTGCGGTAGAGATGCGCGGAGCGACCGTAGGAATCCTTGACCGTAAGGAGCTTTGCACGCTCTCGGAGGCGAATCTGTTCCTTGTCGTAGAAGAGGTTGGTGGCTGAGTTGACCACGGTATCCGGCAGATAGAGATACATATCGGCCCGCCGCGTGGTCGGGATGCCGTTCATGTAGCGTTCCTTGAAATAGTTCACCTCCGCCAGAGCGACCCAGAGGATGAGCAGGAAGACGGGGGAGAGCAGGGCGATCCGCTTCCAGTTCGGACGATACTTACGCTCCTTGTAGCCGATGACTTCGACGGTGACCATCCCCAGCAGGATAGGGTAGCTTGAGCGCGAGCTCTGCCCTTGGCCGTAGACGTAATGAGGGTCGGCTGACATGCCTGCCATGATGTTCCCGCTCCCCTCGGGGCGGGCAAGAGCGGATTGCCCGTCAGAGACTCGCGGCGGCCTCTTGGGCGGTCTGGACGGGTGCTAGACAGGTCTGGCCTACGCATACGCTGAAGTCGTCCGCAGAAGGCACTGGGAGGAGCATGACGGCCCGGTAAGGGCGGGCGTGCGGGGCGGTTGCGTCGTCGCCGTTGAGGGCCAGCCGCAGTTCATCCCAGCGTCCGGAAGCTTTCACGGTCACATGGCCAAGGGCAAAGCGCGCAATGCCGTCCAAGGCGTGGGCGACGCCGTTGGGCACGTTCTTGCAGAGGCCTCCGTAGGCGGTCGCAAGATCTGCGAACTCGCGAGCCCAGCGAGTATCCGGGGATAACATCTGAATCTGGCCGAAGCCATGAAGGAGCGAGGAGTTGCCGGCTGGGACGGCGTTGTCGAACCAGTCTTTCTGGCGGACAGAAAGATCTTCGCGGTCGGCCGGTACCACGAACGAGCCGACGGAATGCGGATCACTGAAGAGCTCCAGCGAGGCGAGGAGGATCTGCTCTGCGCGGGCTGCGTAAGGGTGCACCTGGCCGGGTCGGGCCCACTCGGCGTAGGCTGCGAGGGCGAATTCCGCTTCAGCGAGCCATGCGTAGTCGCTGAGGTTACCGCCAAGCGTGACCTTGTCACCATGCGCGACGGAGAGAAGCCGGAGGCTTCCCGTGTCGGCGGCGAAGCGCTTCCACAAGTTCGCCTCCTGTTCGAGGGCGAGCTCGACCCAGTCCTTGCGGTCCAGAATCCAGCCAGCCTTGGCGAGATTGCCGACGAGTAGGGCGTTCCAGCTGAGCAGGTTCTTATCATCGCGGGCCGGCTGGGGGCGCTGGTCGCGGAGAGCAAGGAGCTTGGCGCGGGCTGCCGAGAAGCGCTGGCGCGCGGCGTGGTCGCCCTTGAGCTTGGGGATGTTCTTTCCTTCGAAGTTACCCTTGTCCGACAAGCCGTAGGCTTGCGCGAAGGCGAAGGCCTCGTCGCCCAAGACGGCCGCCACTTCCGGCGCGGTCCACACGTAGGTCGTGCCTTCGTGGTGGTCGGTATCGGCGTCGAGCGAAGCGGCGAACAGGCCGTTGGTGGTACGCATCTCGCGGAGTAGCCAGCCGACCGTCTCGACGCAGACGTCGACGTAGAGCGGGTCGCGGTAGCGGGCCCAGGCTTCGGCGTAGGTGCCGAGTAGCTGGGCGTTGTCGTACAGCATCTTCTCGAAGTGTGGTACCGTCCAGTCGCGGTCGACGCAGTAGCGATGGAAGCCGCCGCCGACCTGGTCGAAGAGTCCGCCGCGGGCCATGGAGCCGAGGGTGATGGTCAGAACGGCATCGATCCGCGAAGCGAGGGCGCGGTCGGCTTCGACGGCGGCGGAGCCACGGATGCCGAGCAGGAAGTTGAGCGTGTGCGGGGTCGGGAATTTCGGCGCCGCGCCGAACCCGCCGAAGGTATCGTCGTGCTGCTCGCAGATGCGACGGGCGGCGGCGACGAGATCTTCCGGCGATGGCGAGCTGCCATCGGCATCGGGCGCCCGCGTGAGGTGCGTGAGGTTCTGCGCGATGGCATCGGCGTTGGCGGCAAGTTCGGACTTGTTGCGATGGTAGAAGTCCGACACGCGCATCAGCAGCTGCGGCCAAGGGACCTGCCCGTGGCCGCGATCTTCGGGCGGGAAGTAGGTGCCGCCGAAGAAGGGGCGACCGTCGGGGAGGCAGAAGCAGTTGAGCGGCCAGCCGCCGTGGCCCTGGATCATCTGCACCGCGTCCATCATCAGCTTGTCGACTTCGGGGCGTTCCTCCCGGTCGACCTTGATGCAGACGAAGTGCTGGTTCATCAGGTCGGCGATCCATGACTGCTCAAAGGATTCGCGGGCCATGACGTGGCACCAGTGGCAGGAGGAGTAGCCGACCGATACGAGGACGGGCTTGTCCTTCGCCTTGGCCTCGGCGAAGGCTTCGGCGCACCATGGCCACCAATGCACGGGGTTGGCCTCGTGTTGGCGGAGGTAGAGCGAGCTTTCGTGGGCCAATCGGTTCGACACGTCTGGAAGGTTGGCATCCTTCGGCAGGGTGCAACAAAGACCGTTTCCGAGCCGTTCGACTTGCAGGGGAGGGGGCGAAGGGCAAAGGTCTCCCGGTGCCTTCCGTCCGCCCCAGCCGCGTCCTCGGTCGTCCCTGTGGACGGTCCGCGGCCAAGCCTGCCTGACCATGTCGACGATCCGTATCCTTGAGCCGACGGTGGCCAACCAGATCGCCGCCGGCGAGGTGGTGGAACGCCCGGCCGCGGTCATCAAGGAACTGCTGGAGAACTCCCTCGACGCCGAAGCACGCCGCGTGACGGTCGACTTCTCCCGGGGCGGCAAGGCCCAGATGATCGTCGAGGACGACGGCAAGGGGATGACAGGCGACGATGCCCTGCTGAGCCTTGAACGTCATGCGACCAGCAAGATCCAGGTGGCTTCCGACCTCGATCGTATCGCAACCTTTGGTTTCCGCGGCGAAGCGTTGCCCTCCATCGCTAGCGTGGCCCGCTTCACGATGCAGACCCGGCCCGCCTCCGCGCCTTCTGGTACCGAGGTCGCGATCAATGGCGGTAAGCTCGTCCATCGTCGTGACCATGGCATGGCGCCGGGAACGCGTATCGAGGTCTCGAACCTTTTCCACCCGGTCCCCGCTCGCCTTAAGTTCCTGAAGTCGGACGAGACGGAAGCCGCTCACATCGTGCGCCTAGTCCGTCTCTACGCCATCGCCCATCCGGAAGTCGGTTTTCTCCTTCGCGAAGACGGGCGTGAGATCTTCCGTTCGCCGGGCAATGCGCCGCTGCTGGATCGTGTCCGCGAGATCTGGGGCCGCCAGGTGGCCGAAGAAGTCACAATCATGCCGCTCTTCGAGCGTCCGGGCATGCGACTCAGCGGCCTGTTAGGTAAGCCAGGCGTGAGCCGCGGTACTCGCCAGGATCTTGTCACGGTCGTCAATGGTCGACCAGTAGATAGCCGCACGATGGCCTTCGCGCTGACGGAGAGCTATCACACGCTGATCCCGAAGGGCCGTTACCCGCTGGCGTTCGTCTTCCTGGAGATGGATCCGGCGTGGGTCGACGTGAACGTCCATCCCGCCAAACGGGAAGTGCGTTTCCGCGACGAAGCCAAGGTCCGCAATTTCCTGATCGAGTCCGTCCTCGCGGTGCTGCGTGCACGAGCTGACGACGGGTTGCCGGCTGCGACAATCCCGGCCATCACTCCCGCATCCGCGCTGACGGCTCCGGTCGCTCCGACGCTCAGTTCGCCGGTCGCCCAGGGCGTAACGCCAGCCAGTTATGTGTCGCCTTCGGCTGCTGCTTCCGCCCCGTCCCATGCGCCGGCGGTCCGCCTCGGCTGGCGCCTGCTTTCGCGTCTGCGCGAAGAACGCGCCGTCTTCGAGACTCCGACTGGCCTGGCGATCCTCGATATCGGCGCGGCGCACCAGCGCGTGCTTTACGAATCCATCCTCGCGCAGTTCACCGCACAGAAGCCGATCAGTCAGCCGATGCTTGTGCCCCTGAGTATCGAACTGGACCCGTTGCCGGCCGCGGTGCTCAAGGAACGGATGCCGCTATTGTCCTCCGCTGGTTTTGATTTCGAAGAATACGGCCGTAACTTCTGGCGCATCCAGGCACTGCCTGCGTGGCTCGAGCCCGAGGAAGCCTTGGCCTTCGTGCGCGACCTGCTGGCCGAGATGGCCCGGCGCGAAGGCGACTTCGGCCGTCCTTCCCTGGCTTATGACGCCCTCGCGAAAATAGCCGTCATTAAGGCCCGCCGCAAGGGCGACAGCCTCTCGGACGCCGAGCTGATGGAACTCGTACAGGCGTTGTTCCGCACCGTGCAGCCAGGTACCTGCCCGCGTGGACGACGGACGTATGTCGAGTGGACGGACGCCGACCTCACGCGCCGCTTCGGCTGATCAGCGGCGGCCCTTTTGGCGCTTCGGCGAAGCCGGCTTCCCGGTGCGCAGGGCTTCGATCTGGTCGCGCAGGTTCGCCGCGCGTTCAAACTGCAATTCGTCCGCCGCGGCGAGCATCTCGGTTTCCATGTCTGAAAGCACGCGTGCGATATCGCGATCATCCGTGCCTTCGGCCACCGCGAGGGCCTCGTCGGCTTCCAGGTCCACCAGACTCTCCTCAATCTTACGGGTCGTGCTCTTGGGCGTGATGCCGTACTTCGTATTATGGGCCTCCTGGCGTTTGCGGCGGTCACCGCAAATCGTGAGCGCCCGGGTGAGGGATTTCGTCATCACGTCGGCGTAGAGTAGGACCTTGCCTTCCAAGTGGCGGGCCGCGCGACCGGAGGTCTGGATGAGGCTCGTCTCGCTGCGCAGGAAGCCTTCCTTGTCGGCGTCAAGGATACCCACGAGCGCCACTTCCGGAAGGTCGAGGCCTTCGCGGAGGAGATTGACGCCCACGAGTACGTCGAAGGAACCAGCGCGCAGGCGGCGGAGGATCTCGACGCGTTCGATCGCATCGATATCGGAGTGCAGGTATTCGACCTTCAGGCCGCTATCGCGCATGAAGTTTGCGAGGTCTTCGGACATCCGCTTCGTGAGTGTCGTGACGAGCGTACGGAAGCCGCGGGCGGCGACGGCCTTGGCCTCGCCGATGATGTCCTCGACCTGGCCGGCGATCGGGCGGACTTCCATCACCGGGTCGAGCAGTCCCGTCGGGCGGATGACCTGTTCGGCGATGACGGCCGACACCTTGTATTCATGGGGCGCAGGCGTCGCGGAGACGTAGACCGCTTGGTCGACAATCACATCGAACTCTTCCGGACGGAGTGGCCGATTCTCGAGCGCGGAGGGCAGGCGGAAGCCGAATTCGACGAGGCGTTCCTTGCGAGCGCGGTCGCCGTGGTACATCCCGCCGATCTGCGACACCGATACGTGGCTTTCATCGATGAAGACCAGCTTGTCCTTCGGGAAGAAGTCCAGGAGGCAGTGCGGGCGCTCGCCGGTACGGCGGCCGGACATGTGCATCGAGTAGTTCTCGATGCCCGGGCAGAAACCCGTCTCGCGAAGCATCTCGAGGTCATGCTCGACGCGCATGCGGATCCGCTGGGCCTCCACGAGGCGGTTGGTCTTCTCGAAATGGTCGACCCGCTCCTCGAGCTCGGCACGGATGGCCGCGGCGGCGGCTTTCACACGACCCGGAGCCATCACATATTGATTGGCCGGATAGAGGTCAAACTTCTGGAGCTGCTTGCCTGGCTTCACGCTCACCGGGTCGAGCTCGCGGATGGCCTCGAGCGTATCGCCCCAGAATTCGAGGCGGACGGCGGACTCCATGTAGGCCGGCCAGACATCAATCGTCTCGCCGCGGGCCCGGAAGTTACAGCGCTCCAGGATGGCGTCGTTACGGACGTACTGGTTGGCGACGAGTTTCGCGAGGAGTTCGTCGCGGCGCATCGTCATGCCCGTCTTGAGGGCGATCATCGCGGCCAAGAAATCCTCGGGCGAGCCTAGGCCGTAGATGCAGGAGACCGAGGCGATGACGATCACGTCGCGCCGGGAGAGCAGGGCGCTGCTGGCGCTGATGCGCAGGCGTTCGATATCCTCGTTGATGGCGGAGTCCTTCTCGATGAAGGTATCCGTCGACGGTACGTA
>Ga0194048_10000293_pt1 | contig 23959 bp, 25 predicted proteins | sample JunL225m_MetaG_FD_161685 | JGI IMG/M metagenome (GOLD analysis project Ga0194048, IMG submission 161685) | Anoxic zone freshwater microbial communities from boreal shield lake in IISD Experimental Lakes Area, Ontario, Canada - Jun2016-L222-5m | ecosystem: Environmental > Aquatic > Freshwater >...
TCATTGAAGAGTCACTCGCCGCAACTGCAAAAGCAGGAATTGTTGGACCAGCAGTAACTCCAAACGTGCTTGGCGCAATTGCCGCAGCAACCTCTGGCACCAGCGTCGTTGCCAATTTGTCACTCGCAGAAAACAATGCACGCGTTGCCGCAGAATTGGCAGTCCAACTTCGTAACTAACGCACACATCCCCGCGTAGGCACGGCGCCTGCCGACTGAAGGGGGACATGTGATTGTTTGTTGGTCATTAAAAGGTGGCAGTGGAACCACGGTGGTCAGTGCGGCACTCGCTCTCACCCTTGCACAACGCAATAACGCTGCGGTTCGCATTGTCGATTTAGCGGGGGACATTCCATCGGCACTTGGCATTGCCGAGCCGTCCGGCCAAGGCGTCATCAATTGGTTGCAACAACATCAACGCGAACCAATCCAGTCACTGCAAATTCCAGTAACTGCGCGAGTGTCGCTCATCCCTCGGGGCAACGGTTCGCTCATGCACCACGACCTCACCTCCGAACATTGCAACACACTTGCTACCGAACTCGATACATCGAACGAACTGACAGTGGTTGATGCAGGAAGTGGGCACATTCCACAACTCATCAACAACGCCACCACTTCACTACTGGTCATTCGCCCGTGTTACTTGGCTCTGCGTAAAGCAGCGCACCTTTCAGTAAAGCCGCACGGCATTGTGCTGATTAACGAGCCAGGCCGGTCGCTGGGCAAACGCGATGTTGAGTCGGTAGTTGGTGCCCCAGTGTTGGTCGAACTACCGCTTGACCCAACCATTGCTCGGTGTGTCGATGCGGGTTTACTGGCAAGCCGTATTCCCACCATGTTGTCGCAGCATCTTGCACATGTTGCATGACGAACTCGGCTCGCTAGCAACACACTTCGCTTCTCCACATATCACCGAGGTCATGGTCAATAACGAGACTTCTGTGTTCATCGAAGACCACACGGGAATGCACTATGTGGGTGAACTTCACCCTGGAGAATTGCACGCCATTGTGGAACGAATTTTGCTTCCACTCGGCAAACGGCTCGACCGCGTGTCGCCAATTGTGGATGCGCGATTGCGCGATGGCTCACGGTTGTGCGCGGTAATTCCTCCTGTCAGTCCGCATGGCATGTGCGTCAGCATCCGACGATTCACACAAGAAACCCTCTCGTTGCAACATTTTGCAGAAAAGCCTGTAATCAATCTGTTGCTTCAGGCTGTTCGTAACCGATGCAACATCGTGGTGTCGGGAAAAGCAGGCAGTGGAAAAACGTCACTGCTGAATGTGTTGTGTTCACACATGCATTCACACGAACGAGTGGTCACAATTGAAGACGTTCGCGAACTCGCAATCACTTTGCCCAACGCCGTGCAACTGGAGACTCGGCCCAACACACCCGAGGGGTTAGCGGGCATCAACATGACCGACCTTGTGCGCACTGCCCTTCGCCTTCGCCCCGACCGCATCATCGTTGGCGAAATTCGCGGCGCCGAAGTGGTGGACATGTTGTCAGCACTGAATACCGGGCACTCGGGTTCGCTGTCTACCTGTCATGCGCATTCTGCGAGTCAGGCGTTACAGCGAATCGAGTCACTGATGTTGCAGCACTGCCCACAATGGAATCGCGAAATCATCCGCGACCACATGGGATCGGCAATCGACCTAGTGGTACATGTTTCACGCGGCAGTACTGGTCGTCGTTACATCAGTGAAATTGTTGAAGTTCCCACTCCATTTTCGGGCCACGTGCGACACCTATTTAATGGTGGCGAAGTACTTGCGGGCACGCGCACGAGGGCACGAGTTGAATGAAACAGTTAGTTGACATTGCTCTGTTGATACTTGGCGCACTTAGTTGTGGCGCAGCAGTGTGGCTTGTTACCCAAGCTGTCTTGCCGCGATGGTGGACGCGCCAATGGGTTCGCGCGAGACTTCTGAATACTCCATTCGGTGAATCCACGCATAGCCAACAAGACCTCGGTTCTGTTGCCGATTTCCTCGACGCTATTGCCCGCGAAGTTCATAGTGGTTATTCACTCACACTTGCATTTGTGCAGACTGCTGAACGCTTCCATCATCACGCGTGGTGGACTGAACCTATTGCGACGCAGTGCATTCGTGGTCACTCATTAGCAAACGCCATTGCCGACACCACACCGAATAACTGGGCATCAGATATTGCATTAGCGACCCGCACACTTTCAGTTGCCAGCAATGGCGGATACGGAATTGCCAACACGCTTGAAAAGAGTGCATCTATTTTGCGTGAACGCGAACACATTGAACACGAACGCCAAGCACAAACCGCACAAATACGTTTATCCACTTCAGTGCTGTCATGGATTCCACTTGCAATTTGCACGTGGGTACTTGCACGGCAGTCGCATGCCCGATCATTTCTCTTGCATTCACCACTTGGTTTGCTGTGCATCGTTGTCGGTCTGTTCTTAAACATTGCAGGCAGAAAATGGTTCGCGCACATCACGCGCAGTGAACCATGACCACACTGTGGTTTTGCGGCATCGCAATTGCCTTTTTTCGAGTTCGCACAGTGCGACGAAAACGTGGATCAAAACTGGTATCGACTTCACAGATCATCGACGCAACAGACATGCTCGGAGTCTTACTGCTGTCTGGCTTGTCCACTCCCCAAGCATTCCAACAGTTACATCAATATGTCGATGAACCAACGCGCACAGTTTTCCATGACTGCAGTCAATTGCTTACGAATGGTTCGCGATTCCAAGATGTCATTCGACAACTGCATGTAACACTCGGTCATGTTGCTTTTGCATTGTGCGAGGCATTGCTTGCAAGCGAACGAGACGGCCTTGCAGTTGGCCCGATGCTGGAACGTCTCAGCACCGTGTCGCGACAACAGCGCCGACAGGAATTGGACGCAGCCGCCCGACAACTTCCCGTGCGTATGGCTATTCCTTTAGTGGCCTGCGTGCTTCCATCGTTTGTTTTATTGGGAGTAGTCCCACTATTTGTTGGGTCGTTGAGTGGGATTGGCGCACACATGTAGCCATGAAGAAGTACATCTACGAATCTGGTCAAGCGACCACCGAATACGCACTGGTGTTACTCGCAGCCGCAGTCATTGCGTTGCTGGTCATTACGTGGGCAACTAACGGCGAAGGCGCCAGTCGCATTGGCGACATGTTCAACCAGGTTTTCGACAACATCATGGGTCGCGCGCAGTCATTTGGCTAAACCAACACAAAACGAAAGTGGCCAGGCCGCAGTCGAATTTGCGTTAGTACTGCCCTTCATCATTCTTGCTGTTGCTTCGTTATTCGTAGCTGCGCGGATAATTGCTGATCAGCTTGCACTGTGGCACGGCGCATATGCCGGTGCGTACGCAGCATCACTCGAACCCGATAATGCAGAAGCGATTCAGCAGGCGGTGGTAACCGAAACAGGAATCTCCAATGTGTCAGTCACTACAACACGAGCCGACCCATACATCACCGTGGCGGTTTCTACAACGAGAACCATTCCACTATTCATTTTTAGTTGGTCAGTTCGAGCATTCACGCTGAACGCCGACGTCACCATTCATGTTCAAGACACGTAATTGCTAGTGCCGAAACACAAAACGACCGGTGTTGTCGGGGAGGACAAACACCGGTCGTTGTAAAACGCCTAACGGGGGGCTTTAGGCGTCGCCGTCTTCTGCTCCGCCGTCGTCGTGACCTTCACCATCGTCATCTCCATCGTCGCCATGACCGCGATGACCAGGTCCGCCTTTGCCACCGCCCATGCCGCCAACTTTGTCGCCAGGCATTCCAGCAGGTCGAACACCGTTCACCATGTCGGTTGCGTGAGCGGTTACATCGGCCAACTTGGTGTCGGCTTGTGCTTGAGTGATCTCGCCAGAAGCAACTTCACTCGCAATGTGTGCTTTCATCTGTGACACCACAGCATCAATTACCGACTGCACACTTACGTTCTGAGCAGCAGCAACGTCAGCAAGCGACTTTCCGCTTTGTACTTCTGTCTGCAATTGTGCTTCGGTCAGGTTCAACACCTTTGCGATCGCAGTAATGCTCTCCGGTGATGGACCACGTCCGCCCATTCCACCCGCCATGCCTTCTGGCATTCCGGCAGGACGTACACCGTTCACCATGTCAGTTGCACGAGCAACAACGCCAGCCAACTTTGCATCGGCTTCAGTTTGAGTTATTTCACCCGAAGCAACTTCGGTTGCCACATGAGCCTTTATATCAGCAACAACAGCATCAATGACCGACTGCACACTTACGTTCTGAGCAGCTGCAATGTCGGCGAGTGACTTACCGGCATCAAGCTGAGTTCGTACATCTGCTTCCGACATATTGAGTGCCGTTGCAACTGAAGACAAATTTTGCATAGGACCGTGTCCGCCGTGACGATGGAACATGCCATTAAACGACTGTCCAACTGCCTTGATTGGGTTTGGCTCTGCGTGTGCAACCATGCCGAATCCAACAATTGACATCACGCCAACTGTTGCCGCACTCGCTGCAATTCTGAGTGTTTGCTTCTTCATGTGTGTTTCCTTTCGCTCTCTCGCTCGGGGGGTTCCTTGCGTGGAGATATCTTGCGACTGCTTGGTAAGGATTAGAACAAGACAAGGTAAGAACTGGGCAAGAACCTTGCAAAGCCCGCCAATACTGGGGTTTACGGGGAGATACCGTCAATGTTGTGAAGTCTGCAGCAAACGCCGAATTCCTGGTGGTCGTCGCTGAAGACGACCCATCGGTACGCAAGGCAGTGGAGCGTGTGCTCGACCTCGAGGGTTACCAAGTGAAAACCGCCAACGATGGCAACGCGGCCCTCGAACTCATCACTTCAGCGAAACCACATGCAGTGGTAATGGACGTGATGATGCCATTCGCCGATGGCCTTACCGTTACTCGCGAACTTCGCCACGTTGGAAACCGCACTCCAATTTTGCTTCTGACCGCGCGGCACGAAGTTGGCGACCGCGTTGCCGGCCTAGATGCCGGCGCCGATGACTACTTGGTAAAGCCTTTTGCAGTTGATGAACTTTTGGCTCGCGTTCGTGCATTGTTGCGTCGATACGAATCGCCAACATCTGCCACAGTCATATCCATTGGTGACCTGACGATGGATGTCAGTAAACGAGAAGTAAAGCGCGGAAATACCGTGCTCGAGCTCACAAAAACCGAATTTGATCTGTTGCATATTTTGCTCGAGCAACGCGACATCGTGCTGTCGCGTGAATATTTGTATGAACACATTTGGGGTTACAACTTTGAAACCAACTCAAAGTCTCTTGATGTATACATCGGATACTTGCGCCGCAAGCTAGATGACAGCGGCGAAGAACGACTGCTGCACACCGTGCGAGGTGTTGGTTATGTCATGAGGCAATCATGAGTATGCGCACGCGGCTATTGCTGACCACCAGCATCATTGTGATGGTCGTTGTTGGTGCGTTGTCAATTGGCATCTATTCCACATTTTCAAAGCAACTGATGCAACAAGTGGACAAAGGTCTTGACTCTCGCGTAGTCACCATTGCCGAATCACTTCGCGAGCGCAATCAAAACGCAGATGGCGATGGCGACGAAGGCGACCACGATCAATCGGGTACACGTCAGCGCAATCCACTTACTGATGCTTTGCTGCCAACCAGGTTCGACACGGTCACTCAAGTGATTGATCCATTTGGCACCGTAGTTATTGCACTTGGTCAAGTGGACTTGCCGATTTCCGATGAAGTGTTGAGAATTGCGAACAACCCACAAGGCGGCGTTTCACGTTCCACCATTTCTATCAATGGCGACCAATATCGCATGCTTACTGTTCCGCTTATTGGTGGTGGAGCATTACAAATTGCTAAAGACATCAACGATCTTGAACGTGCACAAAACGGTATGCGGGGCTGGCTATTTGCACTTGGTCCGGTTGGCATTTTGTTGGCAGGTATTGCTGGCTGGTGGGTAGCTCGACGCACAGCGCGCCCAATTCAACAGCTTGCCGATGCAGCGGAGGAAATTGCACTCACGCGCGACCTTTCCACCACACTCGACATTCACGGCGACCGTGAAATCGAGCAGTTGGCAACGAGTTTCAACACCATGCTTTCTGCGCTTCAACAGAGCAGCGATCAGCAAAAACAATTAGTACAAGACGCAAGCCACGAATTGCGCACGCCACTTACTTCGCTGCGCGCAAACGCAGAACTTCTGCAGCGCGACAGCTTGGACGACGCAACAAAACAAGCCGTGCTTCGCGATATCGCCGCCGAAATTGATGAACTCACTGACCTGTCCTCAGAACTTACGGCACTTGCGAGCGATCAGCGATTGGTCGAAGAACCAGAAGAAATCAACCTTCGTGATGCCTGCGACGACATCGCCACTCGCGCGTCACGGCGCACGGGCCGCACGGTTTCTGTTACATCAACCAACCCTGCTTCCGTCAAGGTTCGCCCATCGCAATTCGATCGTGCAGTTGGCAACTTGGTTGATAATGCATTGAAGTTCTGCCCAACACCAGACAATGTGGAAATCAACATCATGGGTTCGCGCGTTGAAGTGATTGATCATGGTCAAGGAATCAGCGATGCAGACAAGCCAATGGTGTTCGACCGTTTCTACCGCGCCACCGCAACTCGTGCACTGCCAGGTTCAGGTTTAGGGCTTGCCATTGTGAAGCAGTTCGCCGATGATCACGAAGCAGTAGTCGCCATTACCGATACACCTGGTGGCGGCGCAACTGTTGCGCTGTCGTTTGCGAACTGGGCTAGTTAGTCGTCGGTTTGCGAACGCCGCGCTTATCTTGCGTGCGTGCATACACAATTTGCTGATTCTCTAACGTCACTTCCTCTGCAACAAGCGTTTTCATGTTGGCAACTCGATCAGCAGTGAACTCCCCGTTTGCAACTGCGGCGTGAACACCACACGATGGTTCGTTTTCATGTTTGCAGTCGCGGAACTTGCAATTGTTCGATGCTTCAAACACATCGGCGAATGCGCGCTCAATACCGTTGCTGCTCATCCACAAACTGACCACACGCAAACCGGGAGTATCAAGTAGCCAACCACCGTTGGCTAACTGCACCAACTCTGATGCCGTGGTGGTGTGTCGGCCGCGGCTGTCACCCTCTCGTACTTCGCCTGTGCGCTGTACTTCGTGGCCGACAAGGGAGTTGATCAACGTGCTCTTGCCCACACCACTGGCGCCCAACATGGCGATGGTCTGTGGGGTTTCTGATTCATATTTATAGGTGTAATTCCGCAGGTGGTCGAGCCCGAAGCCAGTCTTGGCACTGACCGCGTAGGCATCCACCCCGGCGATGACGGGCTGCACGTTGTGCATCATTTGGGCAATGTCGGACTCGCTCAGCTCGTCGCACTTATTAAATACGACAACGGGAGTTGCGCCACTATCAAAGCCCAGAACTAACTCGCGTTCAATACGGCGAAGGTTTGGCTCAACATCGGCTGCCTGCACCACCAGCACCGTGTCCATGTTGGCGGCAACAGTGTGCGATTCGGCTCGCACCACATCGGATGACACCCGGCGGGTGAGCGCCGACTGCCTCGCAACCACCACTTCTACGCGCTCGAAATCTTCGCTCAACACCACCCAGTCGCCCACGGCAACATCGGCGCCAATGTTTCGTGTCCGCACGTGCTCGCCCGCGGCACTCATCAAAATTGTGCTCCACCCGCGATCAAGACGGCTTACTCGACCCACCACATTGGCATCAAGAAGTGGTCGAACATCAGAAAATTTTTGCTGCAACGCGTGCAAGGTGTGTTCGTTAAATGCGAGTTCGCGCAAACCGACAGACACCTCTGAAAGTGAAAGTTCATGTGCATCGTGTGGCATTTGTACTGTGACGCTAGCGAATTCAAACCCTTATTGCATTTGGGTTTACGTCGAAAGGCTTGACAAGGCACTATCAAACCACGTAACGATGAAAAGTCATGTCTAAGCCACTCGTCATCGTTGAGTCCCCCGCAAAAGCAAAAACCATCTCCAAATTTCTTGGCGACGAGTTCGTTGTACGTGCATCTGTCGGTCACATCGCCGACCTTCCAAGCAAAGGTCTCAGTGTCGATGTTGAAAACAGTTTCAAGCCCAATTACGAGCTGACCGAGCGTGGCGCCACCATTGTTCGCGAACTAAAAGCCGAACTGAAGAACGCATCTGTCCTCTATCTAGCAACCGACGAAGACCGCGAGGGAGAGGCAATCGCCGCCCACCTATTTGAATACCTAAAGCCGAAGGTAGAAACCAAGCGCATGGTGTTCCACGAAATCACCAAGGCTGCAATTGACGAAGCCATCGCTCACCCGCGCAGCATTGATATGAAGTTGGTCGATGCCGCCGAAGCCCGCCGAATTTTGGACCGTTTGTTTGGGTATGAAGTATCCCCAATTTTGTGGCGCAAAGTAAACAGAGGTTTGTCTGCTGGTCGCGTGCAAAGCCCAGCCATTCGTTTAGTAGTAGAGCGCGAGCAAGAACGCATGGCTCACGTGTCGGCTGGGTACTGGGACTTGGAAGCTGCCACAACAACTGATCCAAAATTCAATGCAACATTGCAAAGCGTTGACGGCAAACGCATCGCTACAGGTAAAGACTTTGACTCCTTTGGCGTTGCTAAAGACGGCATTGTCGTTATTAATGAAGAACGCGCAAACCAACTCACCGCTGGCCTGCAAGGCAAGTCGCTCGATGTGCGCAGTGTGGAAGAAAAGCCATACCGCAAGAGCCCAAAGGCTCCGTTCATGACCAGCACCCTGCAGCAAGAGGGCGGCAACAAGTTGCGCATTACGGCCAGCGAAGTGATGCGTTTGGCCCAGGGTTTATATGAAGCCGGCTACATCACCTACATGCGTACCGACGCCGTCATCCTTGGGGTTGAGGCCCTGGGCGCCGTGCGCAACGAGATCATTAATACGTATGGTGACAAGTTCCTGGCCGCCGAACCTCGCGTTTACAAATCAAAAGTAAAAAACGCCCAGGAAGCCCACGAAGCCATTCGCCCGTCACTTCCGCTACGCAGTCCAGAAAGTCTAGCCGACGAACTTCGCCCGAACGAGTTGGCGCTGTACCGCCTCATTTGGCAACGCACGCTCGCTTCACAAATGTCTGACACCAATGGCACCACGGTCACCGTAAAAATGGGAACCATCAGTGCAGGAACCGCACCAGCCGATTGCGAATTTTCTGCAAGCGGCACCACCATTTCATTCGCCGGTTATCGCCAGGTGTATCAAGAAATTGTGGAAGAGAACGAAGACGAAAAAGAAGCGTTGTTACCAGCACTCAAAGTTGGCGATTCGGTAGGAATTGAAAGCATCACTGCAAACGGCCACAACACTTCTCCACCCGCTCGTTACACCGAACCAACGTTGGTGAAGCGTCTTGAAGAAGAAGGCATTGGTCGCCCGTCAACCTATGCATCAATTCTTGGCACCATCATTAACCGTGGTTATGTGTGGAAGAAGGGCCAAGCACTCGTTCCTTCATGGACAGCATTTGCTGTTGTGCGTTTGCTGAAAGACCACTTCACCACTCTGATCGATTTCAAGTTCACCGCAATTGTTGAAGAAGAGCTTGACGAAATCGCCATGGGTACGCGCGACCGAGACAAATGGTTGCACGAGTTCTATTTCGGAAACGGCCAAGAGCTTCCAGGCTTGAAGCCACTTGTTGAACACAACAAGGACAACATCGACGCCGCAACGCTAAACGCATTCCACGTTGGACCACACCCAGTATCGGGCGACATGATTGAGGCTCGCCCCGGAAAATACGGTCCATATATAAGGTGTGGCGAACAGACCGCCGGCATTCCCGACAGCATGGCGCCTGACGAACTGACTGTCGATGTTGCGCTCGAAATTTTGGCCCGCCCAAAGTTTGAAGACCCGATTGGTGAAATTGAAGGCTTCCCTGTATTCAAAAAAACAGGTAAGTACGGGCCCTACGTGCAGTGGGGAACCATGGATGAACCACCAACTGGTTTGGAAAAACCAAAGATGGTGTCGTTGTTTAAAGACATGACCATTGAAGCCACCACATTTGAAGATGCAGAACGGTTGTTGTCACTTCCCCGCACTGTTGGCCACGACCCAGTAGATGGCGAAATCATTACCGCACAAAACGGTCGCTACGGCCCGTACATCAACAAAGGCAAAGACAGCCGCACACTTGAAACCGAAGCAGAAATTTTCTCGGTATCAATAGACCAAGCGTTGGCCAAACTTGCAGAGCCACGCGTGTATGGAAAACGCGGTCCTGCAAAACCACCACTGCGCGAATTCGGTGTCGACCCAGTAAGCGGCAAAGCAGTTGTTGCTAAAGATGGAAAGTTTGGTGTGTACGTAACCGACGGGGAAACGAATGCAAGCCTCACACGAGGTGACCGTTTGGAATATGTGACTCCAGAACGCGCATTCGAATTGCTGGCGATTCGCCGTGATGCCGAGCCAAGCACCAAGCGTAAGAAGGCAGGCAAGAAAGCAGTTGCCAAAAAAGCCGAACCTGCAAAAGCAGCCAAAAAGCCAGCAAAAAAGGCTGTAAAGAAGAAGCCTGCTAAGAAGTAATCCATGACGCGGGGCCGATATATCGCATTCGAAGGCCTCGAAGGATGCGGCAAGTCCACACACGTCACTCGTTTAGCTGAAGCAATTGGCGGCATCACCACTCGCGAACCTGGTGGCACTGCAATCGGCGCAGCACTACGTGCAGCCATGCTCGACACCAACAACACCATGTTGTCGCCTCGCGCCGAAGCACTGATGATGTCTGCAGACCGTGCGCAACACATTGACGAACTCATTTTGCCAACGCTTGCTAGCGGCAAACATGTTGTTAGCGATCGCAGTGCGTTTTCCTCACTCGCCTACCAGGGCTATGGCCGGCTGCTGGATATTGACGAACTCAAGCGTTTTAACAACTGGGCTATCCAAGGCAACTGGCCAGAACTGGTCATCTTCATTGACGTGCCCATCGATCAATTGCTTGAACGATTGAAAAAACGCGAACTCGACAGATTTGAACGCGAAGACCGTTCCTTCTTTGAACGCATCTACTCCGGCTTCCACGCCATGGCAGCAGCAGACCCACAGCGCTGGATGATCGTGGACGGCACACCGCCAAAAGAAGAACTGCAGGCAACTATTTTGCAAGGCGTGCAAGACCGCCTTGGTATAACTACCTCATGACCAAATCGGTATGGGACAGCGTTGTTGGCCAGGCAAAGGCTGTTGAACAACTTCACCAACTTGCAATCAATCATGTGCATGCATATTTGTTTGTTGGTCCTGAAGGCTGCGGCAAAGACGAAGCAGCACGAGCATTTGCTGCCCAACTCATCACGGGCTCTGACAACGCAACATCACGCGAAGCCGAACTCATTATGCGCGGAAGTTTCTCTGATGTTATTGAAGTGTTACGCGAAGGTGCTGCAGTAGACAAAGACGAAGCCGAAGCAATCATTCGCCTCGCCACCACCACACCAACCGAAAGCAAAGTCAAAGTGGTCCTCGTGCACGAAGTGCACCTCATGCGTGACTCTGCCGCGGCACGCCTCTTAAAGACCATCGAGGAGCCTTCCGAAAAAGTCATCTTTATTCTGCTTGCCGACCAACTGGTTCCATCACTCGCCACCATCAACTCGCGTTGCGTTGTGGTTCAGTTTGTTGCCAACAATGTGTATCGCGAACGCCACCTTGCTAACGATCCACATTTCGCCCACCGGCAAGAAGCGTTTGCTCAAATTCCTTACAAGCTTGATGGCTCTGGTGCAACAGTTGCCCAAGTTGTGGACGAAATCTTCGAACTCATCGAACAAGCCACCGCGCCTCTCATTGCTGAACAAAAGAAGGAGCTTGAAGATCTGGAAGCGCGCGTGACACTCACGGGCGAACGCGGAAGCGGACGTAAAGCGCTTCAAGACCGCCATAAACGCCAGTTACGCAAATTCAATACCGACGAACTTCGCAGTGGTCTTTCCACCATCGCTGGCACATATCACGCACTCATCGTTTCCGAAACTCAGTACTCCGAAGAAGCCAAATACCACGATGCCATTCACCGTATTCACAAAGCCATGGGCTCACTTGGCCTAAACGTGAATGAGGAACTGCTACTTCAGTCACTCTTCTTACATTGCCCATCGCTCATGATGCTGAGCAAAGTGTTGTAGTTTTCCCTCAATGAATACCCAACGCAAGCAATCTTTTAACACAGCAATACGCTCAACCTGGGCTTTTTGGACTGCGTTGGCTTCTTTGTTTTTCATAATCACACTGGCCCGCTCGTGGGTGTCAATAAAGCATCTACCCCCTGACCCTGGCTTGGAATTTCAAATCTTGGCTAAAACAGACGGAATAACTAAGGTATTTAATAGCTATAACGGGTACCCGCAAGTTCTCCCTCGACTGATTAGCGAATTTCTCAACCTTGTCCCATTGTCGCAACTGACATATTGGTCTACGTTGATCAATGCTTTCATCTCAATGGTTTGTGCTGTGGCCATAACGAAAGCGATAAGCGAATTAGTTGGAACAAAGACCGCAATTCTTGTGGGACTAGTTCTTTCAGCAGCGTTTCCAGCCCATGAAGGTTTGGTGGGAAACCTTTGGGCAATTCGATGGATCCTGCTTCCAGCAACCTGTGTAATTGCTTCAATTCCTGCTTTCTTTCAAAAATATTGGCGCACGACTTTGATTTTATTCATTGCTACTGGACTCTCGCATGCTTACATTTTTATTCCAACTGGTGTTTTTTTATTGCACATATTTTTCAAACGTGATTATCGGGCTAGAACGTATGTACTTGGATCCATATTGGTTGCTCTAACACTTTTCCAAGGATTCGGATACTTAAACAGTTCCCGCCAATTAAAGCTCTATGGTGAAAGCACTATCTACTGGCCTTGGGCAGGTTCTGGGGTTTTTTGGTGGGCAATTTTCACTTTGCCATTGATATTTGCATTCATTGCATTACTGCCTAACTTGAAATTCAAAATACCTTCATCTGGTGATTTCACTCCTCAATCATCGCTTGCCATACAAGCAATTTTGATATCGACGATTTCCTACCTACAACTCGGAGTTAAATCTTCGCCTGCTGTAGCGACTATAACAATCTCATTTTCAGCAGTATTAGTAGCAATTTTCAAGCCGAATGGTCTGGCAACTCGATTGAGAATAGACTTAATAGTGAAAATGGCTTGCTCTTTTGTCTTGATTGTTCTTTCCGTCAGGTTTTATTTTCCTTCGTACTTTCTCACTAACGGAGTCGGATGGCCCAAAACAGTTGAGGCATCCTTGATTCAATGTCAAAAATCTGAAATCGAATCAAGTAGTTTAGTGATTTTCGAGATCGGCGAATTGGTCCAATCAGAGAACATTCCATGCAACTCTCTCAAAACCTGGGATACATGGTTCTATCGAAGATGAGAGTGCATCTGACACTATGAAAGAAAAGAAACCACTTCCAGATAACTGGGTGGACCTATCCCCAACGGACTTTGTTTCCAAGTGGTACAACGAGCAGTACCAGTCCTGCACTTACTGTAATGCTGCCGGGTTTTCTCAAAGGTTCATGCACCGTTCATTGGAGCAAAGATATGAAGAGGGGACTCATTTTGAAAGTGTGCTCGAAATTGGTGCCAACCGAGGCGAACACCTTGAATACGTTCGTCACACCTTTGATTCTTATTTTCTAACCGATATTCAGGCATACGATAAAAGTGTTCTACCGAATACCGAATTGCGCAACGGTTTGGTGTTTCAAAAAGAAGATGCGGTTCATCTCTCGTTTAATGATCAAACATTCAATCGCGTATTGTGTTCCTGCGTATTGCATCATGTCAGCGACGCCGAATCTGCTCTCACAGAACTCCGTAGAGTTTTGAAAAACGGTGGTTCGGCTGATATCTTTTTATCTAGTGATCCTGGATTTCTTTTCAGGATCGGTCGATACTTAGGTCCAGTACGTGAGGCAAAAAAACTGGGTCTAGACGGAGTGAAGCGCCTTGTAGATGCAAGGGACCACCGAAATCACGTTGCTGGACTGACTCGCGTGATACGCCATGTTTTTCGGAACGACGCGATTAGCGAAAAAAGCTACCCAATCCGCTATCTGCCATGGAACTTGAGTTTTTGGAAAATCTTCCACATAGTTAGAACAGATGAATAATGAAAGTTTCCTGGATCCCGAGCATGGATACTGGAGTAACCTAACTATCTATTGTCCCGCCCAGGTAGCTCAGGGGTAGAGCAACGCACTCGTAATGCGTAGGTCGTGAGTTCGATTCTCATCTTGGGCTCTGCAAAATTAATTTGACTAATTAAGCTGAACCCGCAGTACAGCAATCAAGTTTATGCCTGGAATTCTGCCACCAAATATCCACATCATTTTGTATGCCAACGGAACAAACACACGGTCATACAAACCAAGCTGACCGCTTCCTACAGACTTAACTCCAATCATTCGGTATAAAAACCAATACGGAGCAATGGCTATGGGATTGAAATATCGAATTGACTCCACTTCAAAACCAGATAGCTCAGCCACGGTTTTCAATTCATTGAATGTGAATCGTCGTTGGTGACCAGAAAGCGAGTCAACAGACCCGTAAAGTCTTGGCATACTCGGAACAACAACAATTGCTTTACCGTTCGGTTTTAACTGCTGTTTAGCTAGTTTCAGTTCAGATACATCGTCTGGAATGTGTTCCAACACATGGGTATAAATGACACAATCATATTTTCTTGCCTCTTCACCTACGCCTGCTGAAGAAACAAAGTCGGACAGCGTCCCACAAAAGCTTTCAGCATTTTTTAGTTCTCTTAACTTTCTAGCTAATTCGTCATAGAACTTCCTACTTGGCTCTACAGAAACAAGCTGCTCAGCCATTTTTGAAATTGACTGGCTAAAAGATCCTGAGCCTGCACCAACTTCAAGAACATGTCCAAAAATGTTCGTTCCGAGATAACCAATGAGGGCATCTGCAGTCTTAGCTTCTGCACACACCATGACTTCATGGTCTTGCTCGCTCAACTCGTTCTCGGCAACTGCATCCATTCCAAACTGCTTATTCAGTTTGCAACGTCGCTTGATCATTGTTGATCGAGACCCAATCGCCCAGAGTTGGGCTGCAGTTTCTGCAATTCTTGCCAATTTCATTTTTGATTCGCCAGCCCAGCGAGGACGAAACCTAATTGGAACCTCCAAAACCTTTAACCCATTTGCTGCAGCACAAGCAATTACTCCACCAAAGAATGCGTAGCCCTTGAAATCAATTACTTCTCTCATAGTTTTTTCTAATGCGGAACGCCCGTAAACACGGAAGCTAGTTGTCGGATCTTTAATCGTGCTGGGAACACCAACACGATGGAGCAGTAAGGCTGAAACTTTAGAGAGAATTTTCCGTTGAAAAGACAATCCTGGAGCAGTTCCTCCTTTGGTCCATCTAGAGCCAATGGTTATTGAGCTTGATGTAGCAAAGTGTGCGCGTACTAAGTCGGGCATCTGCCGTGCATCATGCTGACCATCGGCATCAAGATTCACAACAAAATTAATTTGTTTATTTGCTAGAGCGCTGTGAAATCCGCTCAAGATTGCTGCACCTAGACCCATATTTGGGCCCTCGATGAGACTTCCGCTTAGCCCGAGCGCCAATAGCGACTCCCTTACATGTTTCCTGAATTCCACATCAGAGGAGTCGTCTACTATAAGTACTTCTAATCGATATTCAGAAGCCTCTAAAATCTTTACGCTTTCAGCAATCTCCTCAAGAACAAAGCGAATTGTCTCCTGCTCTCCTAGAGTCGCTAAAACAATGGTGCCGTTGCGCCCAGGTAAATTTGTATCTGCACTATCCATAGTGTTCTCAGGCTACTCAACCCAAAACCATTAGATTTGAGTACATGTCCTTTCCAAATAACGAGTTTGAGGACGTTCTGCTTTCAAACGAAACATTCGTTCGTGGATTTCAATATTCAGCACTGACGGGCACTGCTCGAAAAGGTCTTGCAATCGTTACATGCATGGACTCGCGAATTAGCCCGCTCGCGGTTGTTGGAATGCAAGCTGGCGACGCAAAGATTCTTCGAAATGCTGGTGCACGCGTTACCGATGACGTTTTGCGCACCCTTGTGCTTGCTTCGTATCTGCTTGGAGTGAGTCGCGTTCTCGTAATGCCACACACTGACTGCCGCATGGCCATTGCGGACGAGGCCAGTATCCATGCAACTATTCAAGATCAATTCGGTGTGGATACCAGCAGCCTCGAGTTTCGTACGGTATCAAACCAACGTGAAGCACTCGCCGAAGACGTGACTCGAATTCGTTCATACCAGTTGCTACAAAAGGGTGTATCGGTTGCTGGCGCCATATATAACGTGTCGACCGGCAAACTTGAGCCAGTTGATTGCTAAACAATTAGCTCAGTACTCCACCTCTTTGTACGAACACCACTGTTGCTTCTAGTTCTGGCGACAAATACCTGTCTGGGCCAGGGCCCTCAACGATTGCACGCAGTCGGTCGCGAACCGCTTTGGTAACTGGGCCAGGTTGCAGTGGTGTTCGTAAGTCCAGCGCGCGTGCTGCTGTAAGCAACTCGATTGCGGCAATTCGCTGAGTGTTGGTAATTGATTGACGTAATTTTCGTGCGGCACTCCAACCCATCGACACGTGGTCTTCCTGCATTGCCGAACTTGGAATGGAGTCGGCACTTGCAGGTACTGCAAGGCGCTTGTTTTCCGAAACCAAGGCAGCCTGTGTGTATTGAGCAATCATTAAGCCAGAGTCAACACCCGGGTCGTCTGCTAGGAACGGCGGAAGACCGGCAGAGCGTGCTCGATCGAGCATGCGGTCGGTGCGTCGCTCCGACATTGAACCCAAGTCTGCAAGTGCAATGGCAAGGAAGTCCAACACGTAGGCAACAGGTGCGCCATGGAAGTTTCCGTTCGAACTCACTCGACCATCGGGCAACACCACCGGATTATCAATGGTTGCAGCAAGTTCACGTTCGGCAACAGTTGCTGCCCACGAAATAGTGTCGCGAACTGCACCAGTAACTTGTGGCGCACAGCGCAACGAGTACGCATCTTGCACTCGATCGTCGTTATCAACGTGCGACGCAACTATTGGCGAACCTTGTAATGCTGCAAACATGCGAGCAGCACTCACCGTTTGTCCTGGGTGCGGGCGCAAAGCTTCATGTAGTTCTGGCCTAAACACCGCGTCGGTTCCTAATTGCGCTTCAACGCTCATTGCCGCAATGATGTCGATGGAATCGCAAATTTGATTTGCATCAGCGATAGCCATCAGCAACATGCCGAGCATTCCGTCGGTTCCGTTAATGAGTGCAAGACCTTCTTTTTCCTGCAATTCAATTGGCGTAATTCCGGCTTCGGCAAGCAACTCGGGAACAGGTCGCTTCACACCATTCGAATCGACTGCTTCGCCTTCGCCCATTAATACGAGTGCGCAATGTGAAAGCGGAGCAAGGTCGCCACTGCAACCAAGAGACCCAAATTCGCGAACTAGTGGAGTAATTCCCGCGTTCAACAGTGCAGCCATGGTTGCGGCCACAACCGGACGAACTCCAGTACGACCCGATGCGAGTGTCTTTAAGCGCAAGACCATCAGGGCACGAACCACTTCACGTTCCACCGGATCACCTACACCTGCAGCGTGTGAACGAATAAGAGAACGCTGCAACTGCGCGCGTTGTTCGACAGATACATACCTATTTGCCAACGCGCCAAAGCCAGTCGATACACCATAAACAGGCTGTGAAGATGCAACGAGTGCATCAATATGAGCGCGCGATGCAGCCATGGTTGAAAGTGCGGTGTCAGAAAGTTTTACCACGGCGTTGTGGCGCGCAATTTCCAAAACGTCTGAAGCAGACATTCCTTGGTTGCTGATGATTACTACTTTTTGCATGAATGCAATCTACTTCAGCAATAAGCGCCTAAATACGGTGAAAATACCTGACCAATGACTCTGACAACGGCTAACTCGCTGGCTACGATTATTGACATGATCGCAGTTGTATGGCATTTCTGGTTGGGTCTTGTGTTGTTGGTCGTTGGCGGACTTGCCGTTGTCAACTTGATCGTTGGATACGTGGCCAAAGTGACCATGACAAAGTATCCAAACCGCAAACAGCGCAAAGCGCTGAAGTAACTCTGCGGGGCTAATGCCTTCGCTCGTAGATTCTGCTCGCAGATTACCTCTCGTTACCGATTTACTTTCTCGGTGTACCTTTCCGACTTCGGGAACCAATGTTGATTGCGCAGTTTCTGGTGGAGCCGACTCGGTAGCTCTACTCGTGCTTGCATGCGCAGCAAATTTGAATGTGACTGCATGGCATGTAGACCACGGGTTGCGCGAAAACTCGCACATTGAAGCCAAGCTTGTTGCTCAACTTGCAACACAACTTGGAGCGCATTTTGAATCGCGAACAGTGACCATTGAGCAAGGCGCAAATACCGAAGCACGTGCTCGCGAAGCACGATACGGCGTGCTGCCACAAGGAGTGATGACAGGTCACACTGCAGATGACCAAGCCGAAACAATTTTGATCAATTTGCTTCGAGGTTCTGGCACTCGCGGGCTTGCAGGTATGCAGCCAACAGCGCAACGACCGTTGCTGCACATTCGCAGAAGCGAAACCCAAGCACTTTGTGATGCATTAGGAATTTCGGTATTCAATGACCCATCAAATGACGATGAGCGGTTTCAGCGCAATCGCATTCGCCATGAAGTGCTGCCACTGCTGGAATCGTTGGCGAAACGCGATTTGGTTCCGGTACTTACACGTCAAGCAGACTTGCTGCGCGATGATGATGACGTATTAAATGAGTTGGCAGGTGCGCTAGACCCAACTGATGCTCTCGCATTAGCAAAAGCTCCAATTGCATTGTCTCGTCGAGCAATTCGGTCATGGCTCACCAACCCACTTGTTCCCGACAGTGCAACGGTTGAACGAGTGCTTGACGTTGCTCGCGGAAACACCCTTGCCTGTGACATCGGACTTGGTCGCCAAGTACGCCGAAGCCAGCAACGATTACGCATTACTGAGCCAGAAACCTCCAAATAAACAGGGTTTTCTGAAACATCAAGGGTTTTTATTGGTGTATCGTCTCGCCTGATGTTGATCGCAAGCCAAATTCGCAACGAGGAAAGCCGCTAATGCCACCAAAACTACGGGGCAAGTGGGCCCTTGGAATTACCCCACGAAACCTCACCTGGATCATTAAGGACAAGCTTGCTATTTGCGAACGTCCTGGTGGTTTCGGCGCTAATCACCGCCGAGTGCGTCGCCAAGAAGAAATTATTTGGCTCCGTGAAAACGATTTCGGCTGCGTCATTTCCATCATCGGCGCTCCGCACAACTTGCATAACTACGACGAATTGAACATGCCATACAGGCACCGCCCATTGGTCAGTTTTGATGACATGGACCAGTGGCTCAAGTTGTTTTTCAGCGATATTCATGACTTACTGCGCAATAACAACAAGGTCATTGTGCACGCAGAAGAAGTGAGCGACCGCTTGGTCGGCCTGATGGGCGGATACATCCGTTGGTCAGGTTTAGTAGACGATGCGCCGCAAGCCATCATTCTCACTGAACGCATTGGCGGGCGTCAGCTCGACCCAGATTCGCGCGAACTCATTCTTCGAGCACACGAACTTCGGTAATGAGCGGCCGCCGAGTTGTCATCACCGGCATCGGTGGAGAACTCGGCTCTCGTGTTGGCGCTCTGCTTGAAGAGCAAACGTGGATAGGTGAAATTGTTGGTATTGATGCCAACCCACCACGACGCAGATTGCGCCGCACCGTGGTGCATGTTGTTGAACCGCACGAACATGATGCAATTGCACAACGAATAGTTGACGCAAACCCGCACGTCATTATTCACTTAGGCGTATGGGAACCCGACGCGCGCCTGTCTTCTCACGATGCGCAAATGTATACACAAGCTTTTGCGCACGCCGTGTTTGAAGCAGCGTTGCGCGTTCCCGCATTGGAGTCATTGGTTCTTCGCAGTGGTATTGAGGTGTACGGGAAAAACGGTCATTCACCGCTGGTTCCAAATGAACATCAGTCGCTTGAACCACAATCGCTCTTTGGGCAGATGTTGCTTGGTCTTGAGCACAAGGTGAGCGAATTGGCAATTGCACGCGGAACCACCGCAACATTATTGCGACTTGCTCCTGTTGTTGGCCCACATGTTCCAAGCCCACTTGGCCGCATGTTGCGTTTGCCGGCAGTGCCATTTAACCCAATTGGTTCTGCACGATTTTCCGTTATTGAAGATGGCGATGCCGCACAGGCATTTGTTTCTGCAACACAACACCAACCGCATGGTGCAGTGAATGTTATTGCCGAAGGTTCAATCAGCATTGCTCAAGCTGCATTACTCGGACATCGCCTAGCAATTCCAACCATTGGACCAGGTTGGTGGGCAGCAAAGTCATTGGCAAAAATTGCTGGAGCACCAGTGCCAGAACACGTTATTGAATTGCTTTCGCATGGGCGTTTGGCATCTAACGAATCCATGTTGCACATGCTGAACTTTGAACCACTGCACTCAACAAAGCAAGTACTCACACGTCTATATGAATGGCCAAGTGTTATTCGCATTCAACCAACACGCAAGGTTGCATAGTCATGCCATTCGTTTCCGCAACTGATGGCACGCGCATTCACTACGAAGTGACGGGCAAGCCTGGCGCAACGCCTGTGCTCATGATTCAGGGGCTTGGCGCCAGCAAAAATGCGTGGAACTTGCAGCGCATTGCAATGGCTACACGCTTTCGCATCATTTCATTCGACAACCGCGGAGCAGGCAGAAGCGACAAGCCCACAGTGCCATTCACGCTTGAGCAAATGGCAGAAGATGCAATCGCGGTACTCGATGCAGCCAGCATTGAAACCGCACATGTTGTTGGAGCATCGATGGGTGGCGTCATAAGCCAAATCGTTGCTGTGAAGCATCCGCACCGCGTGCGCTCGCTCACACTGGTGTGCACCGCATGCCGCAATCATCCGTGGCGTCAAGAATTGCTGCAGTCGTGGGCAAAAACTGCAGAAGAAAAAGGCATGATCGAAGTGGGCAAGGAAGCCGCGCAATGGGTGATGAGCCCACGATCATTTCGCCGATTGGTTCCCGCATTTACTTGGATGGGACCTCTCGCCGCGCTTCGCCCGAGACATTCATTTGTGTCACAAATAGACGCCATTTTGAACACTCGTGAAGACTTGGTTGATCAATTGTCCACCATTACGGCTCCGACCATGGTCATCGTTGGCAATCAAGACATCCTCACGCCACGTGGCGATAGCGAGGAAATAGCAGAACGAATTCCCAATGCCGAACTTGTAGTTATTTCTGGTGCGGCACACGGATTAATGATGGAACATTCATCTACTTTCAACAAGATTTTGATTGAGTTCTTGCAGCGCACCGAACTTGCGCGCGTTGCCGAACAACAACTGACTGCATAACTATGAAAGTGGTAGTTATTGGTGCGGGCCTCGCTGGTCTGATGGCAGCACAGCAACTACACAACAACGGACACGATGTTGTGGTGCTGGACAAAGGAAAAAGTCCAGGCGGTCGTTTGGCAACACGTCGCATTGGCGATGCAACACTCGACCACGGCGCGCAGTTTTTTACGGTTCGCGAATCAGAATTTGATCATCGCGCTCAGCAATGGGTTCAGGCGGGAATTGTTCGCGAATGGTGCAAGGGTTTTTCCACGCAAGATGGCCACCCTCGCTACATCGGCACGCATGGCATGAACGGCATTGCTAAACACCTGGCGCAAGGCCTCGATGTTCGCTGCAATACGTTTGTGTTTGAAGTAACGCGAAACGAAGACACGTCGTGGTCAATAAAGATCGATGATGGAACGGTGTTTCAATCGGATGCATTGGTGGTTACCTGCCCATTGCCACAGGCGTATTCATTACTGATTACTGCACATGTTGACATTCCCGAAGCGTTGTTCACATGTGAATACGACCGCACCATTGGTCTGCTTGCTGTACTTGACGGCGAAAGTGCTGTGCCAGCGCCAGGCGGAGCACAAAACCCAAGTGATTCGTTGCAATTTGTCGCAGACAATTACACGAAGGGGATCTCGCATATTCCAGCACTCACCTTGCACTTTTCCCCTGCGTTTAGCGAACAACATTGGGACGACGATCCGCATGCATTGCATCAATTACTTGTTCACCACGCGCAGCCTTTCCTTGGAAATTCGCGCATTGTTGACAGCCAAGTGAAGAAGTGGCGTTTTGCTACTCCACGCACGCCTTGGCAAAAACGAATTTGGCAACACGAATCGCTTGTTATTGCTGGCGATGCAATGAGCGGGCCAAAGGTTGAAGGCGCTGCGCTTTCTGGTCTTGCAGCAGCAAACGCAATTAGCGAATTACAGAACTAAGCAACGCGCCTGGCGCTGCACGCAACGCATCGGCTGCCTCGCCTTGTGGCATACGATTGCATTCTGCTTCAGCAAGTTGCACATAGCTCTTTGCTGTTTCAATTGCCCGCTGCACACCATCGCCTGCGCGCACAATTTCGAGTGCACGAAGTCGTTCGATTTGCGAAAGTGGTTTGCCCAACATGTCGCGAAGTTCGTCTGCTGCATTGCCGCCATCGGCAAGCGTGAGCATGACCGGAAGCGTGTACACGCCTTCTTCCATGTCATGACCCGACGGCTTGCCCAACTCTTCATCAGTTGCAGTTAAATCCAAAATGTCATCAATAATTTGGAACAACATGCCAAACGAAGTTCCGTAATTGGTGAGTGCATCAACCACTCCTGCATCGTGACCAGCAACAAGTCCGCCAATGCGCGCTGCAGTTGAATACAACGAAGCGGTCTTGCCTTCAATGCTTAATAAGTAGGAAGGAATGGCACGCGACACGTTGTAGGTGAAACGAAGTTCTTCAATTTGTCCTTCGCACAATTGGCTAATGGTGCGTGCCAAGAGCCCTGCAATGTCGTTGCCTAAGCCAGCTGCAATTTCCGAAGCACGCGCCAACAAAAAGTCGCCAGCCAAAATTGCCTGCAGGTTGCCCCACTTGGCATTTACCGTTTCCACGCCACGTCGAGTGACGCCTTCGTCCATGACGTCATCGTGGTACAACGACCCAAGATGCACCAGTTCACACGAAATTCCACCCAGAATCACGTTGTCGGACACCGGTTCGGAACTTCCCACCTTCGCCGCAGCAATGGTCATGACCGGACGCAAACGTTTTCCGCCAGCAACAATGAGGTGGCTTGCAATTTGTGTGAGATATGCATCGCGCGTACGCACAGCATGCAACATGGCGGCTTCCACGCGGTCGCGGTCGGCATCCATTTGCGAGAGTTCGAGGAGTGGCGAGGCAACAGCCATAGAAATAAGGCTACGCAGGGTGGCTTGTGAAACGGCGAACGAAGGTGCGAGAAAACCCTCATTTTCAGCGCCTCACACCCCCGACTTTGTCGTGCGTGTGTCAAGTACAACAGGAAGGCGTCACCCCCCCACAGGTACACTTCAGCAAAGGTTCGCAGCGAGAAAAAAGGCGGTCTATCCAGTGTTTGAACGGTTTACCGACAGGGCCCGAAGGGTCGTTGTGCTGGCTCAAGAAGAAGCCCGCTTACTCAATCATTCGTATATCGGCACCGAGCACATCTTGCTTGGGCTCATTCACGAAGGCGAAGGCGTAGCCGCCAAGGCTCTCGAGTCGCTCAACATTTCACTTGAGGCCGTTCGCGCTCAGGTGGAAGAGATCATCGGTCAAGGTGGATCATCGCCATCGGGTCACATTCCATTTACTCCGCGTGCCAAAAAGGTTCTTGAGCTGTCGTTGCGCGAAGCACTGCAACTTGGCCACAACTACATCGGTACCGAGCACATCTTGCTTGGGCTCATTCGCGAAGGCGCAGGAG
>Ga0194048_10000295_pt1 | contig 23925 bp, 19 predicted proteins | sample JunL225m_MetaG_FD_161685 | JGI IMG/M metagenome (GOLD analysis project Ga0194048, IMG submission 161685) | Anoxic zone freshwater microbial communities from boreal shield lake in IISD Experimental Lakes Area, Ontario, Canada - Jun2016-L222-5m | ecosystem: Environmental > Aquatic > Freshwater >...
CCCAGGATCTGGTCCTTGGCGTCAACGACGTACCAGGTCTTGTCCTTGAGCTGCACGTTCTTGGCTAGCGTGGTCTTCATAGAGAGGGAAAGGGGGAAAATGAGAAAGCACCCCCCTCCGTCAACACTCGAATGCACCCCGGCGGGGGTGTGCCTGAAATAGGCCAAAAATAAGGGAGGCGCGGCCTTAAGCCACGCCTCCCTGCCCTGCCTTATTTTAAAGAGGGCGGCTTAGAAGCGGAAGTTGGCGTAGACGCGGGCCCAGAGGGAGCCGCCGGCGGTCTTTATCTGGCTGTCGGTGTTGTAGGCCCAGTTGGCGCCCACACCGAGCTCAGCACCACGGCCGACCTGACGGGTCAGGTCAAGGGAGGCACCCAAGTAGCCGTAAGCGTTCTTAGAGGCGTAAACAGAACCAGAAGCCTCGCTCAGGCCGCCATACACCTTGGTCACGACGTCGACACCAGAGAGACCGATGCCGGAGCCGGCGAAAGTCTTGGAGCCGGCGACTTCGACCGTGAACTGCTGCAGGTCGAGGCTGTAGTAGGCGTAGAGCGAAGGCTTGAGGGAAACGTTGGCGAAGGAGACGCCGGCGTAGACCTCGGAGTTGGAGGCAATCTGCGTGAAGCCGTTCGCGCCAATGCTGTGCACCGTCGGGGCGGTCATGCGCTGAAAGCCGAGATCGACTTCGCCGAAACCGTAATCCTTGCGAGCGCCGAAGGTGTAGGTGCGCTCCATCGCGTCTGCGTTGAAGAAGTTGGCGTAGACCGAAGTGCCGGAGAGACCTGGGACGCTGTAGTCAAGCGTGACGGCGGCCTGGAAGAGGCCGTCGGTGGAGGAACGCTCGATGCCTCGGAAGACGTTCTTACCGCTCCACGAGGCGCTACCGCGCAGGGAGAGGTCGGTGGCGGAGGCTGCGACGGGAGCGGGAGCGGGGCTCTGGGCGTTGACTCCGGCGACGAAGACGGAGAGAGCGAGGGCGGTAAGGGCGTGCTTCATAGAAGTGTTGTTTAGGCCTTTATTTCCGCCCAAAAACAAACCGTTGGCAAGCCCCAAGGGGCCGCCAACGGCGAGGTACGGTTTATGTGACGAACCGAGTCGATTACATCGACGCGATGATCGCGTCGCCGAACTCCGAGCACTTGATCTCGGTGGCGCCCTGCATCTGACGGGCGAAGTCGTAGGTCACGCGTCCGCCACTGATCGCGCCATTGAGGCCCTTGAGCACGAGGTCGGCTGCTTCGGTCCAACCCATGTAGCGGAGCATCATCTCGCCGGAGAGCACGACGGAGCCCGGGTTGACGACGTCCTTGTTGGCGTACTTGGGAGCGGTACCGTGCGTAGCTTCGAAAATAGCGTGGCCGGTGAGGTAGTTGATATTGCCGCCGGGGGCGATGCCGATGCCGCCGACCTGCGCCGCCAGGGCGTCGGAGAGGTAGTCGCCGTTCAGGTTGAGGGTCGCGATGACGTCGAAGTCCGTCGGGCGGGTGAGGATCTGCTGGAGGGTGATGTCGGCGATGGCGTCCTTGATGATCAGACCGGCGCCCGGCTTGCCTTCGGGGATCTTGCACCAGGGTCCGCCGTCGATTTCCTCGGCGCCGAACTCGCTCTTGGCGAGGTCGTAGCCCCACTTCATGAAGGCACCTTCGGTGTACTTCATGATATTACCCTTATGGACGAGGGTCAGCGATTTGCGCTTGTTGGCGATGGCGTACTGGATGGCCGAGCGGATCAGGCGCTCGGAACCCGGGCGCGAGACCGGCTTGATGCCGAGGCCCACGGTTTCGGGCTGTTCGGCACCGAAGCGGATCTTCTTAAATTCCTTCGGGAAGTTCGTCTTGATGAACTCAAGGGTCTTGAGGGCGATCTCCGAACCAGCTTCGAAGTCGATGCCGGCGTAGATGTCCTCGGTGTTCTCGCGGAAGATCACCATATCGACCTTGCCGGGGTTCTTCACCGGAGAAGGCACGCCGGTGAACCACTGGACGGGACGGAGACAGACGTAGAGGTCGAGCTGCTGGCGGAGGGCGACGTTGAGGGAGCGGATACCGCCTCCGGTCGGCGTGGTAAGCGGACCCTTGATGCCCACGAGGTAATCGCGGAAAGCGGTGAGGGTCGCCTCAGGCAGCCAGTCGCCGGTCGCCTTGAAGGACTTCTCGCCCGCGAGGACTTCCAGCCACTCGATTTTGCGCTTACCAGCATAAGCCTTGGCGACCGCGGCGTCGAGGACGCGGACCGAGGCACGCCAGATGTCCGGTCCGGTGCCGTCGCCTTCGATGAAGGGCACGACGGGATGGTCAGGGACGGTCAGTTTACCGTTGGCGATCGTGATACGGCCGGATGCGGGGGAGCTCATAGTAAGAAGGAAGATAACAAACCGTGTTCAGGGGGCCTGTTTCAAGCCTATACGCTGGTCGGCATGCTAGGGAAAAGAAAAGGACCCCCTTGCGAGGGTCCTTGTTATAACCGGGAGTGCCGGCGCCATCCGCCCCGAGGGACGGAAAAGACTAGGAAGAATTACTTCTTCTTAGCTTTGGTGGCCTTCTTGGCGCTCTTCTTAGCAGCAGCCTTCTTTTTAGCCATAGGTGTGTCCTTTTTTTGGATCGTTGTTGGGTTTGAGGGCAGCGCCTGAAGCGCCACCCTGACGATTCGCCCCACGCTCACCCGGGCGTTGCGCGCCTGGCGGGTGATACGAGTACGGAGCTCCGACGGTACGCGGAAAGAAACCTGGCGGGACCGGGTGGTCTCCAGGGAAGGACGAGAGTCATCGTAACGGTCGAGCGCGTGACGGATCACTTCGCTCAAGGTGCTCAAACCAGACCGATGCTGAAAGGCGACCACCTCAGAGTGGAGCTTCGGGGGAAGCGACACGGTGATGAGACTTTCGCTCGGGGTTTCGGTTCGGTTCGTCACGTTGCGGTTAACTCTTGATAAGATACATAGGTATAACCCGCGCTTGCGCAAGAGGAAACTTTCATGTCACCGGAACGTCTCCAACGACGCGTAAAAAATCTGTTCGCACGACGTCGCGTAAACATGAATTCGATACGACCGGAGACCGTGCCAGCGATTGACCGATGCGCTGCGCGACGACAGGATGACGTCATGAGCGACCACGCACACGATCCGGAACACGAAGCGCCCGGCGAATGGCGAAAGCTCGCTTTCCTCGCGGCCGTGAGCGGCGGATTAGGCCTGCTATCATTGGTCGCGAATCACTTCTTCGGTGCACGGTCGGCTTGGGCGCTCATCCTCGTCGCCGGCTCCTGCCTCGCCGGCGGATGGGACGCCGCCATCGACGGATGGGCGTCACTGCGGGAGCGTCGCATCGACGTCCACCTCCTGATGATCGTCGTGGCGGTCGGCGCCTGGATCGTCGGCGCCGAGTGGGAGGGAGCCCTCCTTCTTTTTCTCTTTTCGACCGCCGGCGCGATCGAACATTACGCGATGGACCGCACGCGAGGCGCCATCGACGCCCTCCTCGACAAGTCACCGAAGCATGCCCGTCGGCTGGGTCCGGATGACTCCGAAACCGAGGTGCCGGTATCGGCCCTGCTCCCCGGCGACCGTATCGCCATCCTACCCGGCGAACTGGTACCGGCGGACGGCAAAGTCCTCTCCGGCGAGAGCGCCGTGGATGAGTCGAACCTCACTGGCGAAGCAAAACCCGCCTCTAAACAGGCCGGCTCCGACGTCGCCGGGGGTACGCTCAACTCCTGGGGCCGCCTGATCGTCGAAGTCACCCGTGCAGAACGGGACAGCGCCCTGCAGCGCATCGTCCGGTTGATTCGTGAAGCCCAGGACAGCAAAGCCCCGGCCCAACGAGCCATCGACAAGTGGGGCGACGCCTACGCGATCTTCACGCTGTCCGCCTCGGCTCTCTTCTTCGTCTACCTGCAGCTCACCTCCCCCGACGGCATCCGTGAGGCCTCACCTCTTTACAGAGCGATGACCTTGCTGGTGGTGCTCAGCCCCTGCGCCCTGGTCCTTTCCGTCCCGTCTGCCGTACTCGCCGCCATCGCCTCCGGTGCCCGCCAAGGCATCCTCTTCCGCGGCGGTGCGGCCGTGGAGCGCCTAGCCGACGTCGATTGCATCTGCTTCGATAAGACCGGGACGCTGACCGCCGGCGTCCCCGAGGTGGCCGCCCTTGAAGTATACCCGGAAGGCACGGACCGCCGCCGCGCCCTCAGCGCCTTGCTCACGCTGGAATCCTCCACCACCCACCCGTTTGCGGCCGGAGTCGTCCGGGCCTGCCTTAAGGAAGGAGCGAGCCAGCTCCCAGTCCAAGGGCTCTCCAATTCCCCCGGACAAGGCGTCTCTGGCACCGTCGCCGGCACCCGCTGGAGCGTCGGCACCCGCGAGTTCGTCGGCGGAGGCACCCTGCCTCCTGCGACGGTGGCCGAGGGTGCGATCGTCAGCGAAGTCTGGGCCTCCGACGGAACGGTCACCATCCGCGCCACGCTGATTGACCGCATCCGCGACGAAAGCCGCTCGACCTTGATTGCCCTGCACGCCCGCAAGATCCGCACGGTGATGCTCACCGGCGATCGCGAAGAAGCGGCGGCCGTCGCCGCCCGCCAGGTCGGCATCCAATCCTACGCCGCGGCGCTCACGCCGGACGCCAAGATGGCCGCCATCCGCCGCTACTCCGCCGAAGGCCACGTGGTCGCGATGGTCGGCGACGGGGTCAACGACGCCCCCAGCCTCGCCGCCGCCGACGTCGCCATCGGGATGGGCGGCCGGGGCAGCGACGCCGCCTTGGAATCCAGCGACCTCGTCCTGACCGACGACCGAATCGGCCGCTTGGTCGATGCGATCGAGCTCAGCCGCAGCGCGCGCATGGCGATCCGCTTCAATGTCCTGATCTCCGTCGGCGCCGCCCTCGGCATGGCCGCCTATGTGGTCTTCCGTGGCGCCCCCCTGCCCCTGGCCGTCAGCGTCCATGAAGGCAGCACGATCGTGGTCTGCCTCAACGGCCTCCGCCTGCTCGCCCACCGCCCGCGTAAGTAAACAAAAAGGCCCCCGGGCGAACCCGGAGGCCTCGTCGTCGGCGGACGCCAGGCTTAGCGCAGTTCCCGACCGGCGCTGTCGAAGAGCTTGAACGCTTCGATGCTGTAGGTCTGGTCTGGCTTGGTACCGAGGCGGACCTTGCAGGACTTCATCAGGTCGCGGAAGAACTCGCGGTCTTCCGTGATGATGCGCTCGAGGTTCACCGGGTGCAGCAGGATATTGATCTCAATCTCCTTCTCGGGCCCGAGGGACTCGCGCAGGCGGCGGATGACGCTGAGGAGCTTGCGCTGGATCTCGACGGAAACGGTGCGGGGATTCTTGACGATGCCGCGCCCCTGACAGTGCGGGCAGGCCGTGTACATCGAAGTCGTGTTGGACTCCGTATGGCGCTGACGCGTCATCTGGAGCACGCCAAGCTGGGAGATCGGGAGGATCTGGTGCTTAGCCCGGTCGTCCTCCATCGCTTCGCGCAGCGTGTCGAAGACCTTCTTCCGGTCCTTCGGGTTCTTCATGTCGATGGTATCGATCATGATGAGGCCGCCGAGGTTGCGGAGCTTGATCTGGCGGGCGGCTTCGGTGACCGCCTCGAGATTCGCCTGGGTGATGAAGTTGCCGTCCTTGGCGCCATCCTTACCGCGATGACCACCGGTGTTGACGTCAATAGCCGTGAGCGCCTCGGTTTCGTCGATGACGATCTCGCCGCCGCTCGGGAGCGGGACGCGACGCTGGAAGAGCTGCTCGATCTGGCGTTCGATGTTGTAGCGCTCGAAGACCGGAATCGGGTCGGAGTAAAGCTCCACGCGCGAACGGGAGCGCGGCGAGACCTCGCCGACGAGTTCTTGGACCAGCTTAAAGTCCTCGGGGTTGTCTACGAGGATGCGATCAATCTCCTCAGTGAGGAAGTCGCGGACGGTCCGCTCGATCAGGCCGGGCTCCTGATAGAGCAGGACGGGACGGCGGTCGGGGGCGTTGATCTTCTCGACGATACCCTGCCAGCGCTTGAGCAGCATGTGCAGGTCGCGGACGAACCAGCGGGCCTGCTTGCCCTCGCCGGCGGTGCGGATGATGACCCCCATGCCTTCCGGGATGGTCAGGGAGCGGAGGATGTCCTTCAGGCGCTCGCGCTCTTTCGGGTCCTCAATCTTACGGGAGACGCCGCAAGCGCCGCTGGACGGCATCAACACGAGGTAGCGGCCAGGTAGCGCGATGTTAGTCGTCGAGCGGGGGCCCTTGGTGCCGATCTGATCCTTGACGACCTGGATGACGATGTCGGAGCCGGCCGGGAAGAGCTGCGGGATGTCCTTGGCCTGGTAACGGGCCATACGCTGCTTCTGCTCGGCGGATTCGTTGTCGCGGATGAACTCGACCTGCGAGTCGTTGGCGGCCGGGAGCATGTCCCAGTAATGCAGGAACGCGTTCTTCGGCTGACCGATGTCCACGAAGGCGGCCTTGAGGCCACCTTCGAGGTTCTGGACGCGGCCTTTGAAAATCGCGCCGACCATGCGGTTCTCGCCCTTGTGCTCGATCTCAAACTTATCGAGGACGCCGTTGGTGAGAAGCGCGACGCGCTTCTCCAGCGTCTCGGCGTTGATCACGAGTTCTCGGTAGACCGCGCGGTCCTTGGAGAAGTGTTTGACGATGCGCTGGAGGAGCGGGAGCTCCTTGCGCCGCTTCGCCGCCTCGTCGGCCAGCTGACGCTGGTCGATCGGGGTGGTCTGTTCGCCGCCCTCGGGCAGCTCGTCGTTGATATCTTCGGGTTCGTTATTATCGGGCATCTCGGTCAGGCGGTTAAGCCGGTTGCCGGAGAGCCTCCGCCTTCGCCGCCACCGGCCGAATGCCGGTGAACGCTCTGGACTAGTCCAAGGAGCAGGAAACAGCTGAGAACGAAAGACCCTCCGTAGCTAAGGAAAGGAAGGGGGACCCCGGTGACGGGCATCAGGTTGATGTTCATGCCGATGTTGACCACGACGTGCGTGCCGAGCACGACCGCCGCGCCAATCGCGAGCAAGGAACCAAAACGATCCGCCGCCCGGGCCGCCGTTCGCACGACGCGCCAGAACAACAGGACAAATGCGCCTATCACCAAGAGTCCACCGGTGAAGCCGATCTCCTCGGCCATACCGGAAAAAAGAAAATCATTATGGGCGGCGGCCTCCGGCAGGTAGCCGAAGCGGGCCTGCGTGCCGTTGCCGATGCCTTGTCCGCGGAAACCGCCGCGACCGACGGCGATGACGGCCTGGTTCACATTCCAGGTCACGCCGAGTCCCTTGGGGTCGATCACCTCGGGGGCGACGAAAGACATGATGCGCTCGCGTTGGTAATCCTTGAGCAGGAAGAACCAAGCCTCGGCCTCGTGCTCGCCGCGGACGGCGCGGGCAGGGTCCTTGGCGTTAGGATTGGCCTTCGCGTACTGCTCGATCTTGGCCGCGTATTCGCGCATATCCAACGCCACCACTCCCACCAATAAAAAGGCGGCCGCTGCAGCCACCAGGAAGAACCTGTAAGTCAGGCCGGCGACGAAAAGCAGGATGAATGAGAGCGGCAGGTAGATGAGGGCAGAACCTAGGTCTGGCTGCACAAAAATCAAGACAAACGGGACCGCGGCGGCCCCGAGACACCAGCTGACGGTGCGCCAAGTCGCGCGGAAGGAGCCAATCGGCGAGCGGGCGAGCATGGCCGCGAGGAACACGAGCACACCGATCTTGGCGAACTCCGAAGGCTGGATCGAAAACAGACCGAAATCCATCCAGCGACGTGCACCGTTGATGCTGCGGATGAAGGATCCGAAGTCGCGATGGAGGAGCGCGCAGAGCGAGACGGGCAGAAGGATGGCCAAGCACCCGAGATAGATGCGCCGGGCGTAACGTTGAATCAGACGGTAATCGAGGGCCGAGATCGCCCAATAGGCCAGCCAACCAATGGCGACGAAGACCATCTGGGACTTGTAGAACGTAGACTCACGGGCACTGCCAGCCGACTGGATCGCCACGACCCCGAGGCCGCTCAGGAAAAGGAGGATGACCACCTGCGTCCAATCCGTCCGCCAGGCGAAATTGGCGAAATTATCCCACCAGACCGCGGCCGGAGACCGCTCATCGTCAAGGTGTTGGGACATGCCGGAGGCAACCCTGATTGAGGGCCAGAGGCAAGGCGAACCTCCCGAAAGGGCTTGCCGAAGGGGCTCCGTCCGCAAGGGTATCCCCCCGGACCTCCGGTTTTCGCGACGAACATGCCTGTGGCAGCCGACCAAAGCATCCTCGCCGCCGTGGCGTTCTCCTCTGGAGCCATCGTGGCCTATGCGGTCGCGAAGTGGCGCGAAAATACCCTCGGCGCGATCCGCGACGCCCGCCTCCGTTCCGAGATCGAGCTCGCCCGTCGCGAGGCCACCGTTGATGCCGCCGAGCTGCACGCGAAAGCCGAAGCCGAGAAGAGCGATGCCGCCAAGCTGAAGACCGCGGCCGAAGCCGAAGCCGCCGCCGCCGCCGAACTCTCCCGCGAGAACGCCAAGCAGCGCGACCAGCTGATCCGCGAACTCCAGCGCCTCGCCAAGGTCACCCCAGAACAGGCACGCGAACTACTCATCGACCACCTCCGCGAGGAATACGGCGAAGAAGCCCAGCACCTCCGCCGCGGACTACTCGACCAAGTCGAACAAGACATCGACGACGAAGCGCGCCGCAAGCTGCTCTCAGCGATGCAGCGCCTGACGACCTCGACGACCCAGGACGCGACCGCGATCACGGTCTCACTCCCCAATGAGGACATGAAGGGACGCCTGATCGGTCGCGAGGGACGCAACATCCGCACCTTTGAACAATCCACAGGCGCGACGTTGCTCATCGATGAAACCCCTGGTTTAGCTATGGTTTCCTGCTTCGACCCGGTCCGGCGCGAGATCGCACGCATCGCGCTCGAACGCATCGTGAAGGATGGACGTATCTCGCCAGGTCTCATCGAGGACAGCGTGCGTTCCGCCGCCGACGAAGTAGTCAAGCACGCCCGCCGCCTCGGACGCGATGCGGTCCGCGACCTCGGCCTCCCGCCGATGGACGCCTCCGTCGAAGAACTGCTCGGCCGCCTCCACTTCCGCCTCTCCGCCAACCAGAACACGCTCTCGCACTCGATCGAAGTCGCGCAGCTCTGCGCGATGCTCGCGGCGGAAATCGGCATCGACCCGATTCCGGCGAAACGCGCGGGCCTGCTGCATGACCTCGGCAAGGCGATCGAAGCGGAAGCCGGCAGCAGCCACGCCCTCGCCGGCGCCGCCCTACTCCGCCGCCTCGGCGAAGATGTCCGCGTGGTCAACGCCGTCGCCGCCCACCACCGCGAAGTCGAAGCCGAAAGCCTCTACGCGCCGCTGGTGATGATCGCCGACGCCGCCTCCGGCTCCCGCCCTGGCGCCCGTTCCTCTACCCTCGAGTCCTACGCCCAACGGGTCCGCCGCCTTGAAGAGGTGGCGCTCTCCTTCGACGGCGTCCGGGAGGCCTACGCCTTCCAGTCTGGCCGCGAACTCAGGGTGATCGTCGACCCGGTCAAAATCGACGACTTTGGCGCCACCGAACTGGCCCGACGCCTCCGTCTTAAGGTGGAAGAAACGCTATCTTATCAAGGAACGGTCAAAATCGTGCTTATTCGTGAACAAAGGTTCACTGAAGAGGCCCGCTGAGGGACTTTCTTGTTGTTAAGCTAGAGGGGATAATTATTCACATTCTTTCCGGGAGTCTCTCCCGGGTCATTTCGGCACCCCAAGGAGGTTCGTCCTCCGTCACCAAGGGTCCGACAAACCGCGTCGCCGCTCCACAACGGAACGGCCGCATCATCCGGTCGGCCACAACGAAGGCCGCCCCAACATAAGCAACATGAGCCAAGAAGAAACCCAGGGCCAGGAGCCAGTCTCCGCCCACCAGCCCGCCGCGGACGCAGGCGCCAATGAAGTCCGCACCCCCGCACCCCGCCTCAACGAAGCCAAGCTGGAGTCCGCCCACGCGGAACTCCCTCCGCTCTCCGTGATCGGGGCCTCGTCCGAACCCGCCGCCAAGCCCGGTACCATCACGACGCCGAAGCAGTTCGGTCGCCGTGGTACGCCCCGTGGCGCCGCTCCCTCGGCCGCCAATGGTCAGGCCGCCCGCCCGACCTGTGGCGTCGTCGAAGACCCGTCTCAGCTGACCGAGAACCTCTCGGGCGATCGCGCCCAGTCGTCCGCTCCGGAACAGCGCGAGCAGCGTGAACCCCGTGAACGTCGTGAACCGCGCGCCGAAGGCGAGCCTGGTCCCCGCCGCGAACCGCGTGAACGCCGCCCCGAAGGCTTCACCGAAGAAGGCCGCCAGCCCGGTATCCCACAGGGCGACCGCCCCCGTCGCGAACCGCGCGCCGAAGGCGAACGTGGTCCTCGTCGCGAGCCCCGCGCCGAAGGTGATCGTGGTCCCCGCCCCGAAGGCGATCGTGGCCCTCGCCCGGAAGGCGACCGTGGTCCTCGTCGTGAAGATCGCCCGCGTCGTGAAGAACGTCCGCGCATCCAGATCGAGCCCGTCGTCATCCCGGTCCAGGCCCCCATCGGCTTCTGGGCCTCGCTAAAGCGCAAGTTCGCCACGCTCTTCGGCATTCCCACCAAGGCCGTCTTCGTCCCTTCCGCCCGCACCCAGCAGCCTCGCGGCGAACACCGCGGCGAACGCTCCGATCGCGGTCAGCGCGGCGGACGTGGTCGCGGCGAATTCCGCGGCGGTTCCCGTGATGGCTCCCGCGGCGGCCGTGAAGGTTCCCGTGATGGCTCCCGTGGAGGTCGCGGTGAATTCCGCGGCGATCGCGGTCCACGCAGCGGTCCTCGCGAAGGCTGAACATAACGGGGGCGCCAATCGGCGCCCCCGCTTCTTTTACCCGACATGCTCCAGGTCGCGCGCATCCGAGGTGGTCACGTGCTGAAAGGCGCAGTCCGTGCCGCCGGCTCGAAAAACGCCTCGCTGCCCCTCCTCGCCGCCTCGCTCCTCACGAGCGAGATGGTGACGCTGCGCAACGTGCCCGATCTGAGTGATGTCCGCTACATGGCCGAGATCCTCGGTCACCAAGGCGCCATCGTCACCAACCCCGAGCCCGGCGTCTGGACGATCCGCGCTAAACAGGTCTCCCACCGCACGCCCTACGACCTCGTCCGCAAGATGCGCGCGTCGGTCTGCCTGCTGGGCTCGCTCGTTGGCCGCCTCCGCCAAGCCGAAATGGCCATCCCTGGCGGCTGCGTCATCGGCCCCCGCCCGATCGACCTCCACCTGAAGGGCCTCGAGGCCCTCGGCTGCATCGTCACGGTCGAAGCTGGCTTAGTCCAAGTCGACGCCTCCCGCGCCCGCGGCGATAGGGTCTTCATGGGCGGCCCGATGGGCAGCACGGTCCTCGGCACCGCCAACATCGTGATGGCCGCCACGCTCACGCCCGGCGTCACGCGCATCGAATGCGCCGCCCGCGAACCGGAGGTCGTCGACCTCTGCACGATGCTCATCCAGATGGGCGCTAAGATCAGCGGCCAGGGCACGGGCATCATCGAGGTCGAAGGCGTCGCCAAACTCCATGGCTGCGACCACACGGTCATCGCCGACCGCATCGAAGCTGGCACCTACCTCGTCTCTGGCGCGATCACGGGCGGCGACGTCACGGTGACACACTGCGATCCTTCGCACCTGACGGCGTTCCTCGACAAACTCCGCGAAGCCGGCGTGCAGGTCGAGACCGGCCCGGACTTCATCCGCGCCCACGGCAAGCCGACGCACGCGGTCGAGATCATCACCGAACCCTATCCAGGCTTCCCGACCGACCTGCAGGCGCAGTTCATGGCCCTCCAGCTGCTCGTCGACGGGCGTAGCACGGTGACCGAAAAGATCTACCCGGCCCGCTTCATGCACGCCGCCGAACTCCAGCGCATGGGCGCCGAAATCGCCATCGACGGCGCCACAGCCGTGATCACCGGCGACCGTCCGCTTTCCGGCGCACCGGTGATGGCCTCGGACCTCCGCGCGTCCGCCGCCCTCATCCTCGCCGCGCTGGTCGCCAAGGGCGAGACCTGGGTCCAGCGCCTCTACCACCTCGATCGCGGCTACGAACGCTTCGAGGAACGCCTGCGCTCCCTGGGCGCCGACGTCGAACGCCTCCCGGCCTCCGACCTGCCGAAAGGCTTCGCGGAGGACTGAGGGTTGCCAATTCGTCCCGACCCCGCACCTTGCGCTGATGGCCCGCAAGGATTCGCCCGATGACCCCCAGCCGCTCGCCGGCAAGGAAACCGTGTCGCGCGCGAATCGCTCGCTCGACGCCGCCCTACGGCCGCCGAAGCTCGACGACTTCGTGGGCCAGCAGCGCACGGTCGAACGCCTGCGCGTGATGATCGGCGCCGCGCGCCGTGAAGGCCGCACGCTCGACCACATCCTCCTCCACGGCCCGCCCGGCCTCGGCAAGACGACCCTCGCGATGATCCTCGCCGAAGAGATGGGCCGCCCGATCCGCGTGACCTCTGGACCCGTCGTCGAGAAAGCCTCCGACCTCGCCGGGCTGCTCACGAGCCTCCAGGAAGGCGACCTGCTCTTCATCGACGAGATCCACCGCATCCCGAAGACGGTCGAGGAGTTCCTCTACTCGGCGATGGAGGACTTCCGCATCGACATCATGATCGACCAAGGCCCGAACGCGCGCAGCGTGCGTCTCGATCTGCCGAAGTTCACGCTCGTCGGCGCGACGACCCGCACGGGCCTGCTCACCGCGCCGCTCCGCAGCCGCTTCACGCTACAGACGCGCCTCGACTACTACACGCGCGAACAGCTGCTCAGCATCGTGCGCCGCAACGCCGACCTCCTCAGCCTCGACATCGACCAAGGCGGCGCCGACGAAATCGCCCGCCGCGCCCGCGGGACGCCGCGCATCGTCAACAACCTCCTGCGCTTCACGCGCGACTACGCCCTCGAACGCGCCGGCGGCAAGGCGAACGCGGCCGTGACGGCCGCCGCCCTCGAGCTCCTTGAGATCGACCAGCACGGTCTCGACGACATGGATCACCGCTTCCTCCGCGCAATGGCCGAGAAACATAACGGCGGTCCGGTCGGACTGAGCAGCATCGGCGCTGCCATCGGCGAAGACGCCCACACGCTGGAGGAAGTCCATGAACCGTTCCTCGTGCAGGAAGGCTATGTCGTACGCACCCCGCAAGGACGCGTCCTAGCCCCGAAAGGCTGGCTGGCCGTGGGCCTGCAACCGCCTTCATTCTGAGGTCGGCGTTCTGACGCTGGACAACGGCGTTTTCCCTCGGCTAAGGTCGACCTCTCAAAGCCATGGCAAAACGATGGGTCATCAAGCTCGGTTCCGGCCTCCTTACCCGCAAGGACGGCAAGATCGACCGCGTCCAGATCGGCCGCATCGTGGATCAAGTCGCCGGCCTGCATAAGCGCGGCATCCAGGTCGTCCTGGTGACCTCCGGCGCCGTCGCCGCAGGCATGACCGCCATGAGCCTCGAGAAGCGCCCGAAGGAAGCCCGCGAACTTCAGGCCTGCGCCACCGTCGGCCAGCCCGAGCTGATGTCGGAATACGGCAAGCACCTCCGCCGGCACAAGCTGCTCGGTGCGCAGATGCTGCTCACCTACTGGGACCTCGATAGCCGTGCCTGCACCCGCAACGCCCGCGCGACCCTCGACCTACTCCTCGCCCGCAAGCGCTTCATCCCGATCATCAACGAGAACGACGCCATCGCCGACGAGGAGATCAAGGTGGGCGACAACGACCGCCTCTCAGCCCACGTCGCCGCCCTCGTCGGCGCCGACTTGCTCATCATCCTCTCCGGCATCCAAGGCCTGATGACGAAGTCCGACGGCACCGGCGACCTGATCCCGTCTGTCCGCAAAATCGATGACTCCGTGCGCGCGCTCGCCGGCGGCGCCGGTTCCGAACGTAACGTCGGCGGCATGGTGACGAAGCTGCTCGCCGCCGAGATCGCGGCCGAAGGCGGCGTCGACACGATCATCGCCAGCGGCCGCCGCGAAGGCGTCCTGCTCGAACTCGCCGCCGGCAAGAAGCTCGGCACGCGCTTCTCGCTGAAGAAGAAATGAGCGACCTCCTCCAGCGCGTGACGGAGATCGCCCGCACGGCCAAGAAGGCCTCGCGCGCCCTCGCCCTCGCGCCGACCGCCGTCCGCGACGCCGCCCTGCGCGCCGCCGCCCAAGCCCTCCGCGCCGACGAAGCCACCATTCTCGAAGCCAACGCCCAGGACCTCGCCGCCGCCAAGTCCAAGGGCCTCACGGATGCGATGACCGACCGCCTGCGCCTCGACCACGCCCGCCTCGAGGATATCGCCGTCGCCTGCGAAGCGGTCGCGAAGCTCCCCGACCCCGTCGGCGAAATCACCGAGGATTGGACCCGGCCCAACGGCCTGCGCATCGTCCGCCGCCGCGTGCCCATCGGCCTCGTCGCCATCATCTTCGAGTCTCGCCCGAACGTCACCGTCGATGCCGCCGCCCTCTGCCTGAAGTCCGGCAACGGTTGCGTGCTCCGCGGCGGCAGCGAAGCGATCCACACGAACATCGCGCTGTCGAAGTCCTTCGCGACGGGCCTGCGCGCCGCCGGCCTACCCGCCGAAGCCGTCACGCTCCTGCCCTTCACCGATCGCGAAGCAGTCCCCGCGCTCGGCTCGCTCCGCGGCATCGTCGATATCATCGTCCCTCGCGGCGGCCCCGGCCTCATCGAGGCGGTGGTCAACTCCGCCAAGGTCCCCGTCATCAAGCATGACGCCGGTATCTGCCACGTTTACGTCCACGCCCAGGCCGACCTCGCGATGGCCGAACAGATCGTGCTCAACGCTAAGTGCCAGCGCCCCAGCGCGTGCAACGCCCTCGAGACCTTGCTCGTCGACGCCGCCATCGCCGCGACCTTCCTCCCGAAGATGGCCGCCGCGCTCGCCGCGAAGCAGACCGAGGTCCGCGCCTGCGCGCAGTCGCAGCCGCTGATGCCCGGCGCCAAGGCCGCGACGGAACAGGATTTTCGCACCGAACACCTCGGCCTCATCCTCAACGTGAAGATCGTCGCCGGCCTCGCCGAGGCGGTTGCCCACGTCGAGGACTACGGCTCGCACCACTCCGACGCCATCATCACGGCCGACGAGTCCGCCGCCCGCTCCTTCCTCGCGCAGGTCGACAGCGCCTGCGTCTACTGGAACGCCAGCACCCGGTTCACGGACGGGGGCGAATTCGGCTTCGGGGCCGAAGTCGGCATCTCCACGGACCGCCTGCACGCCCGCGGACCCATGGGGATTCGTGAATTGACCACTTGGAAGTTCGAAATCGTCGGCCAGGGTCAGGTTCGGGGCTAATTTGGGTCGGTTTTCCGTTTGACAGACCCCCTCCCCGAAACCTTTGTTACCCTTCCTTTTGGCTACCGGGGTGGTAGCTCAGTTGGTTAGAGCGCCGCACTGTCACTGCGGAGGTCGCGAGTTCGAGTCTCGTCCATCCCGCCAGCCAAAAGGGCTTACTTTCCGACCGGTCCGCCGGTCCGGAAAGGGCTGCTTGGACCGTGTCGCCTGAGCGTCACCCGCCCTTGGCGGGACTGTGCATCCTTTTTGCTTCCCCCTCCGTCCCGAGTGGACAGAAATCAGTCACCTCATGAGCAAAAAAGTCCTAATCATCGGAGCGGGCGGCGTCGGCAATGTCGTCACCCATAAGTGCGCCATGGACACCGAGTCCTTCTCGGAAGTCATGCTGGCCTCTCGCAACGAGAATAAGTGCAAGGCGATCGCCGCCGACGTCAAGGCCGCCACGGGACGCACGATTCGCACCGCCGCCGTCGACGCAGACGACGTCAAGGCCACGGTCGCCCTGATCAAGTCCTTCGGTGCCGAGCTGCTCATCAACGTCGCCCTCCCCTACCAGGACCTGAACCTGATGGACGCCTGCCTCCACGCCGGCATCCACTACGTCGACACGGCCAACTACGAGCCGCCCCACCTCGCGAAGTTCGAGTACTCTTGGCAGTGGGCCTACCGCGAACGATTCGAGAAGGCTGGCCTCACCGCCCTCCTGGGCTCGGGCTTCGACCCCGGCGTGACCAACGTCTTCTGCGCCTACGCCCAGAAGCACCTCTTCGACACGATCGAGACGATCGATATCATGGACGCCAATGCCGGCGACCACGGGTACAAGTTCGCCACGAACTTCAACCCGGAGATCAATATCCGCGAAATCACCCAGCGCGGCCGCTTCTGGGAAAAGGGCGAGTGGAAGGAAACCGACCCGCTCTCCGTGAAGTGGGTGTACGACTACCCGGTCGTCGGCCCGAAGGATAGCTACCTGCTCTACCACGAGGAACTCGAATCCCTCGCCATCAATATCAAGGGCCTGAAGCGCATCCGCTTCTTCATGACCTTCTCCGAGAACTACCTCACGCACCTCCGCGTGCTCGAGAACGTCGGCCTGACCCGCATCGACCCGATCGATTTCCAAGGCCACCAGATTGTCCCGATTCAGTTCCTGAAGGCGCTCCTCCCCGACCCGGCTTCGCTCGGCCCCCGCACCAAGGGCAAGACCTGTATCGGCTGCGAAATCACGGGCCTCAAGGACGGCAAGCCCCGCAAGGTCTTCATCTACAATGTCTGCGACCACCAGGAATGCTTCGCCGAAGTGAAGTCCCAGGCGATCAGCTACACGACGGGCGTTCCGGCCGCCATCGGCGGCGCGATGCTCGCCGGCGGCAAGTGGCTCAAGCCCGGCGTCTGGAACATGGAAGAGATGAATCCGGACCCGTTCATGGACGAGCTCAACAAGCGCGGCCTCCCTTGGCACGTGAAGGAACTCCCGGTCGCCTGAACGACCGCACCGAAGCCCGCTGCAAAGCGGGCTTTTCGTTTGCACCGCCCACCGACGCTCCCAATTTCAACGCCGTGTCCGACGCACTCACCGAAGCTTTCCGCAAGGTCGACCTGAGCCAGGTCCCTAGCCCTTGCCACGTCCTCCATCGCGGCCTGCTGGAACAGAACCTCCGCATCCTGCGCTCCGTGATGGACCGCTCCGGCGCCAAGATCCTTCTCGCACTCAAGGGCTTCGCCCAATTCAGCGAGGCGAAACTGATCTCGAAGTACCTCGTCGGCACCACTGCCAGCGGTATCAACGAGGCTCTCCTCGGCCGCGAGGAATTCTGCGGCGAAGTCCACGCCTACTCGCCGGCCTTCAAGGACGAGGAATTCTCCCACCTCCTGCGCGTCGCCGACCACATCTCCTTCAATTCGGTCGCGCAGTGGCAGCGCCATAAGGCCGCCGCCCTCGCCTCCGGCCGCAAGCTCTCCTTCGGCCTCCGCGTCAACCCGGAGCACGCCGAGGTCGACGTCGAGCTCTACAACCCCTGCGCCGCCGGCTCCCGCCTCGGCACACTCCGCTCCGAGATCAAGTCGGCCGCCGCCCTCGAAGGCCTCGAGGGCCTCCATTTCCACACGATGTGCCAGCAGGGCGCCGACGTCCTGGAGCGCACCGTCGCGGCCTTCGAAGCGAAGTTCGGGGAGTTCATCCCGCAGCTGAAGTGGGTCAATTTCGGCGGCGGTCACCACATTACCCGCGAAGGCTATGACCTTGAGCGCCTGATCCGCGTGATCACAGGCTTCCGCCAGCGCTGGGGCCAGCACATCCAGGTCTACCTCGAGCCAGGCGAAGCCATCGGGATCGGCACCGGCGTCCTCGTGGGCACCGTCCTCGACCTGGTCCATAACGGGGTCGACATCGCCATCATCGATATTTCGGCCACCAACCACATGCCGGACACGCTCGAGATGCCCTACCGCGCCGACATCATGGACGCGGACCTCCCGGGCAAGCTACCCCACACCTACCGTCTGGGCAGCGTCACCTGCCTCGCCGGGGACGTCATCGGCGACTACTCCTTCCCGGCTCCGCTCAAGATCGGCCAACGCCTCGTCTTCATGGACATGTCGCATTACACGTTCGTGAAGAACACGACCTTCAACGGCGTGCCCCTCCCGGCGATCGCCAGCTTCGACCCCGCCTCCGGGCAGACTCAAGTCGTGCGCCGCTTCGGTTACGCTGACTATAAGAACCGTCTCTCCTAATCGCGGGGGCTAGGTTCTTGACCCACAGGTCAGGTCGGATAAGGATGCATCCACTCAATCATTCATGAAGACCCGCGAAATCATTCTCATCCTCATCGCTGCCGCCTTCGGCGGAGTAGCCATCGTCACCTGGAGTGGCGAAGAAGCCGCCAACGAGCGCGCCGCCAAAATCAGCAAGGAAGCCAACGAAGCCCGCCTCAAGAGCGCTAAGGAAATCAAGGAGCTGACTGAAAAGTCCCTGAAGGAAGCCGCCGCCGCCAAGAAGGCCTCCGAAGAATCAAGCAAGCAGGCTACCACCCTTCTCGCGCAGACCAAGGAAGCCGCCGATAAGGTCGTCAAGCAGGCCGTCGAAGTCCTCGCCAAGACCAAGGAGGACGCCGCCAAGGCCGCCGTGAAGGCCGCTGAGCTCGAGAAGGCCAAGGCCGCCGCCGACGCTCGCGTCAACGAACTCACCGCCGAACTCGCCCGCCTCCGCGACGGTTCTGAGCTGAAGGAAGCAATCGCCAAGCAGAAGAAGGCCGAAGCCGATCTGGAAGCCGCTTCCACGGCCCTTCGCGAAGCCAATGCCGCCGCCGCCAAGGCCATCGCCCGCCTCGCCGAAGTCGAAGAAGAGAATCGTCGCCTCCGCGAGCAGACCAAGGGCACCGACAACGTGTCGCCCAACTACCGCGCGCTCTGAGTCCCCCGGAACCCGCCGATCAGCCCGACCTGCCGGTCGGGCTTTTTTGCGCCTAGGTGAATAGGCGCCCCAGCTTCACCAGCAGCCGCGGTCTCGCCTTCGCGCGGAGCTCATGCTCCCATAGCCGCACGACCCGCCAGCCGGAGCGCCGAAGATTCCGCGTGTCACGACGATCGCGCTCGAGGTTGCGCCGGAACTTCGCCCGCCAGAAGGCGGCGTTGCCCTTGGGCCTCGTGCCGTGGCGCGGACAGCCGTGCCAGAAGCACCCGTCGACGAAGATCACGAGCCGCCGCGCACGGAAGAGGAAGTCAGGCCGGACCCGAAACGACTCGCCCTGGCCGTCGCGGCCGCGGACGGTCTGCTGACGACGCCAGCCTGACCAGCGCTGGGCACGCAGGATAGCCGCCAAGGCGCCTTCGGTGGTGGCGTTACCTCGGCCGCGCACCTTGGCCATCAGGGCGCTGCGCTGGGCGCGGGTGATGATGTCCGCCATGTCCTATCCTGGATATGAAACAGCCCGGACCGCAAGGCCCGGGCTGTCGGCGTCTCCGCCAAAGAAAGAGGGCCGGCATCCCTGCCGGCCCTCGTGCTATGAAGCTGACCGTTACGCCTTAGAAGGCGACCTGAGCCTGGAGGCGCAGGGTGTCAACCGTGGCGCTGATCTGGCTGGCGCCAGTAGCGAGGACGGTCGGAACACCATTGGCCTGGACGAGGACGTCCTTGAACTTGGCGCGTTCGAAGCCGAACTGGATCTTGGCGTTGTAACCGTTCACCTGCTGGCCGAGGGCCTCGAGGTTGAAGTAGTAGTTCACGCCGAGGTAGATCGCGTCAGACTTGTCGTAGAGCGAGCCGGTGCCGGTCGCGGCGGAGGCGGAGGCAGCGAAGCCACGCTCACCGTCGGAGATCTTCTGGCCGCGATGGTCAGTGTCCAGGTTGGTGTAGCGAGCGACGCCTTCCCAGTTGTCGTTGATCTTGTAGACGACCATGGCGGTGTAGCCGGTCGGGCTGTGGTCGAAGTCGTCGGTGTTCACCGCAGCATCCTTCGAGGAGGTCACCTTGGTGCTCATGTATTCAGCCTGGAAGGTCCAGTTGAAGTACTTGGCCATCAGGAAGGGGTTGTAACCTTCGATGGTGGCCAGGGTGTTAACCGGAGCGGTGGTGGCGGCGAGGTAGCGGCTGGTGCCGTAGTTAACACCGACGGAGTAGGCTTCGTTATCCGAGACCTTATTGTTCCAGACGATGTTCGCGTAGTAGGCGAGGTCGTTGGTGGTGGTGCCTTCGATGAAGCGACCCTGGGCGGCGTTCACGATCGAGGCGCCGAATTCAAAGCCCTGGGGGTTGACGACGCTGTTATAGTGAAGACCGGTGTGGTGAGCGCCAAAACCGAGGCGACGACCGTCGGAGCGGTTGGCGGTGCCGTTTTCGCCTTCGTTCCAGTAGCGGTTGGTGATACCACGCTCGACGGTGGAGAGCTTGCCGGAGGAAGCCTTGAAGAGCGAGGAGACGGTGCTTTCTTCGTAGCCCCAGGTCACCTTGCGGTAGCCGAGGTCGAAGGTGCCGATTTCGCTGGAGTGGGAAACCATGGCGCGGTCGAGCCAGGAGGATGCGCTGGAGGCGGTGTTACCCGAGGTGTCGAGGACGAGGTTGCCCGAGATGCCGTTGCCGACGTCAGCGAGGAGCTCGACGTAGAGGCGGCGCATCAGGAAGCCGTTCTGGATCGGGGCGGTGGCGTTGACACCGGTAGCGGTCGACTGGGAGTAGTCGAAGCTCTGGTACTGAGCCTGGAAGTATCCGCCGATGGTGAGGCGCTTGGTAGCGTCTTCCTTGACGAACACCTTGTTCACGCCGGAAGCGGAACGAGCCTTGGCGGCTTCGTCCAGGGTCTTGGCGCGCTCTTCGGCGGTGATGAGGCCCTTCTTCACAAGAAGATCGAGCGTGGCTTTGTCTTGGGCGAAAGCCGAGACCGACGTAATGGCGGCAGCGGCGATCAGCATGGACTTGAGGGTGCTATTCATAGGTTGTGGTGCGGTTATGCGAGCGGACTATCTCATCCTATTGTTACAGGATGAAGGCGGTACGGTGAAGAAAGTGCCTTAAAGCCCCCACCCCTAGACAGCTTCTCCCGTCAGAAAAGCTCACTAAGACCCACAAAAACGTCCGAAAAGCGAGGAATCCATGGTAACTCCGCCTTAATCAAGCCCGTTGCCACAATCCGGTTAGGCTGGGTCCGGCCACCTTTAGCCATGCGCGGACCCGCCGGAGCCGAGGAATCGAACACGGGGGGCTCCGCGCCGAGTCGCGTCGCGATCCAATTCGCGAGCGCTTTTTTCGTCACCGGATTCCCATCACTGACATTGTAGACGTGCGCGCCGACCGGCCCTCCGACGATCGCCGCGAGGATCGAAGAGGCCGCGTCATCACGGTGCAGATAGTTGATGAAGTGATCCACGCGCCCACCGATGACGTTGTCGCCGCGACGCAACTGATCGACGAGATGATGACGAGCCGGACCATAGAGTCCGCCAAAGCGCAGCACGCGCGCCTTGGCGAAACCGGAAGCCAGCACGGCGCGCTCGCCGCAAAGGATCGCGTCCGCGGTCGGCGCGCCACCGACCGGCGAGCTTTCATCCACGACGCCGCCGTCATCCTGCCGATACACGCCGGTGGAGCTGGTGAAGACGAAGGATCGCGCACCGACGGCGTGCGCCCAGGCCAGCGCGCGCTTCACGCCGACATCGTAAGCCAAGGCATACGCCTCAGGCCCACCACCACCGGTGCTGGCTGCATAGACGACGGCGTCGAAGCGGGCTGGCAACGCCGACCAATCTCCGGACTGGAGGTCGAACGCCTCGGCGGCGATGCCTTCGGTTCGCAGTTTGTCGCGGGATGATTCCGAGCGGACGACGCCGAGGACGTCGTGTCCGTCCGCACGGGCCTGCCGCGCGAACTCCGCGCCGACGTAGCCGCAACCGAGCACGGCGATCTTCAGGGAGGTGCTCACTTAGGCAGAAAGGTGGCGACCCACTCGGCCGGCGTGGAGCCGGACTGCGCGGAGAGCATCCGCAGGAGTTCGCCGGCATCGGCGAGAGCCTGCGCGCGAGGGCCCGGAGTCTCGACGCACTCGCGCAGTCGGGCGGCCAACGGAGCAGGCTCGCAGGCTCCTTGGAGATATTCAGGCCAAGCCTGTCGCTTCAGGAGGATGTTCGCGATACCGAGGTTGTCGACGCGTCCGGCGATCAGCCGGCGACCGACGATCCAGGTGATGGGATTGGCCCGGTACACGACCGCACCAGGGATGCCCGCGAGCGCGACGGTCAGGGACATGGTACCAGAACTGACGAGCGCGGCGCAACCGGTGGCCGGGCCTTCCGAGACGGGGCGCAGGTCGATGCCCTTGGCCTGGTCGCCATATTCGGCCAGCAGACGGTAAAGTTCCGCATGCACTTCGCCGCCGGTATGCAGCACGAGCGCGCGACGCTTGGGATGATCCTTACGGAAGAGCGCGAACGCCTCGACCAGCGCAGGGAAAATCTTGCGGACGGGCTTCGGCCGACTGCCCGGCAGTAGCAACACCGGGCCATCTGGGTCATACTTAAGTCCATGCTGATGGTCGGGCTCCGCGAACGGATGACCGACAAAACGGGCGTCCAGTTTAGTGTCGGCGTACACCGCCGGCTCGAACGGGAAGATCGTGCCCACGCTGTCGAGGTCGCGCGCCATGGTGAAACGACGCTTCGGCTTCCAGGCCCAGAGCTGCGGGCTGACGTACTGGATGACGGCGGTCTCGCCGAAGCCGGCGCGCGACAGGCCGGCCTTACGCAGTTCGTTCGCGAGACGAAGGTTGAGCCCGGGGTAATCGACGAGCACGACGACCTTCGGCTTCCATTGCGTGGTCCAGCTGACCATGCGCGCGAAGAGCAGGCGATAGAAGGGATAGGCGGCGAGGACCTCGACGATGCCCACGGCCGAGAAGCCGGTCATGTCCATCAGCAGCTGGGCGCCCGCGGCACGGAGCTGCGGGCCGCCGAACGCCGCGATGCGCAGACCCGGACGGGCCTTAAGCAGCTCCGCGACGACCTTGGCGGCATGCTGGTCGCCCGAATGCTCACCGGCCACCACGAGGATATCGACCTCGCCCGCACGGGGTCGGTCGAAGTTCGCCGGAATGGTCGGGAACGCGCTCATTTGCGCGCCATGCCGGCGCGGATCTGTTCGGTGATCTTGATGGCGACTTCCAAGGCGGTGCGCCCAAGTTCGCCGCTGACCTTCGGGCTCTTGCGGTCGCGGACGCAGGCGGTGAACGAAGCCAGCTCGATGGCGAGAGGCTCTCCCTTCTCGATCGGGATTTCTTCCTTTGCGAAGCCACCCTCGGCGGTCGGATCGACGCGCACGGTATGTCCCTTCTGGCCCATGAAGTCGATGGAGAGGTAGCCGCCGGTCTGGAAGACGCGAATCTCGCGGTTTTTCTTCAGCGAGACGCGGCTGGCGCTCAGGTTGGCGACGCAACCGTTCTTGAAGGCGATGCGGGCGTTGGCGATGTCCTCGGTCTTGGTCACGACCGACACCCCGACGGCGTCAATGCGCTCCACGGGGGAATTGGCGAGCTGCAGGACGATGCCGATGTCGTGGATCATCAGGTCGAGCACGACGCCGACCTCGGTGCCGCGCGGGGTGAAGGGGGCCAGACGCTCGGCGGTAATATAACGGGCATCGGTGACGGCCTTCTCGAGGTACGACATCACGGGGTTATAATGTTCGATATGACCGACCTGGACGATGCGGTCGGCCTTGGCGGCGGCATCCAGAATCTGGGCGGCCTCCTCGAGGGTGACGCAGATGGGCTTCTCGATCAGGAGGTGCACCCCCTTGGCGAGCAGGGGCAAAGCGACGGCGGCATGGTGGTTGGTCGGAACCACGACGCTGACGGCATCGCAGCCGGCGGCCATCTCGTCGAGCGTGGTGAACCGATGGCAGCCGTGCTTGGCGCAGATCTCGGCCGCCCGGGCGTCGTTCGGCTCGAAGATACCAGCGAGTTCGGCGCCAGGCAGAGTCGAATAGATGCGGGCGTGGTGCTGGCCGAGCGAACCCGTGCCGGCCACCCCGCAGCGGATGCGCGTAGCGGTCATGGCCCCCAGACTCCCTCGGGCGACGGCTTCCTTCAATCCGAAAACCCG
>Ga0194048_10000296_pt1 | contig 23909 bp, 31 predicted proteins | sample JunL225m_MetaG_FD_161685 | JGI IMG/M metagenome (GOLD analysis project Ga0194048, IMG submission 161685) | Anoxic zone freshwater microbial communities from boreal shield lake in IISD Experimental Lakes Area, Ontario, Canada - Jun2016-L222-5m | ecosystem: Environmental > Aquatic > Freshwater >...
GGGTAACGGACGTGGAAGGTATAGAAGACGTGGAGCCGGTGTTAGTGTACATTCAGGCTGTTGACCAAAGGTTCACTGGATTCGTGGGTGTGAACAACCTGGTGTTAGTTACCATGAACATGGCTAACACAGAGCAGATTAGCGCAGAGCCATGGGTTGCGCAGCTAGATGAAGACGGGGCACCGGACCTGTTGGAAGACGGATCGTACCAAATCCTGTCCACCGATAAGGCACTGGTCGTGGAACGCCTGCCAGCACCACTCCGACAGTTCTTCAGCCGGTGGGCGGACTCGACGGATGCACCACCCGCTGGATGGTGGCAGCAAGATCGCCCGGAGGACGATGTCTTGGCGCAGGTATTCTTTGATGATGGCATTGCCTCGCATCAGACCGATCATTGGGATGATCGCCAGGCGACTGTGGAACAGCGATGGGCCTATGACGGGCAGGACCGCTTCGTTGGGCGAGACATTCGCAACCGCACCTGCGGTGTTGCACCGATGCTGATTGAACCGCCGCCATCCGGCGACTCCGGACGGCAGGACGGGTTGTTTTACGATTACGCCGTTGGCTTTGCCAACCACCATAATAGCTACGCGTGGCGCGACCGAGCAACCAACCAGGTCGTATACTCCGAGTACACGTACGACTCGCCAGACATTGACACGGGGGCAACGCGCATTGACAACGTGCGCAGCGTGATCGGGACGGCGGACGGACTTCTTACCATAATCGATCGTACCATTGACCTAAACACGGCAGATGGGCGCATCGAGGGTGCAGCATCCGGCGACGACGTAGGGTTCGGCGTTACGCCAAACCATCAGTACGGTGACTATGAAATTCAGCCCTGGCAACCAGAAATTTCCCGCACCCGTCTGTTGCGATCCATGCAGTCTTCAACGCTGTATGGGACAACCACGTTGGCGGTTCCACCGGAGCAGTACGCGGTTGGGCAGCTGTTGCGTTTGCCATCCCCATTCGCCTCGGGGGACTTGACGATCACGGTATCCACACTAGACTACGTGCTGGTACCAACTCCGTACTTCAGCGCCACTGTCGAGCCGTTGATACTGGTGGCCGACATGCAGGCGTGGCCATCTGACGCTACCACCGGCATTGAGGTCAGCATCACCGCTGATGCCGGAGTGGTTACGTGGCTGATTGAAGAGGTTACCGAAGACGCGGTGCACGTGTCGAATGTAGCCACTGGTTCCCTTGCTGCACCAAGGTCTATTACACAACTCATCGTTCCCGGATACGTTGGCCATGGGTACATTCGGGTTTGGGCTTCCAGCACAGATGGCGCGGTTAAGGTGGTTATGAAGCGCACCGGCTCTCCGGTATTCGTTGATTTTGAACGCCCGGCTTCTGCTGCCATGTGGTCACACGATCGGCAGTCACTGGAGCTCACCATCATGGATGATGACGGTGACCCACACCCATTCACATTCGATGGTTACGATGATGACCGTGAAAGCTACCAGCCGTTGCAAACCGGTCTGGCGGCTTGGCGTGGTGGACAGTGGCCAACGGAGGCGGCAGACACGCTCACCAGCCGCGCTGGAATGTTGCTTCCAGCGATCCGCTCCTAGGCAGTTAGCAGCACGAAGCAGTCAGCCTGCACTCCATTGACCATTTAGATACTTACGTTTGACCCCAGTCGTCCAGGTAGTCATAGGGTCGCTAGGTCTGAGCATCGAGTTCCGCGAACAGCGGATGTGGCGGATTCTTGGCGCGTTTGCGGTTGTAGAAGCACCCGAGATTTTCGGGCTGGCACTGGTTCGGAATCGTCTTCACCGGATGGCCGTCGCGCTTGCACGTTCCTCGGAATTGCTTGTAGCCCGGCTGTTCCTCCATCGCACCTCGCTCGAAATAGAGGCAGTCATTGCAGGCCGTGTCCGCCTCCTGCCAGAAGATCGTTTCGCGCAGCTCGCCATCCTCCTTGCAGGCTTTGTGCGACGGATACCAGTCGCCAGCCGGACTGCCGCGATTGTAGCCGTGCGTGATCGTGAGTTGCCCGCGCTCGATTGGTTGCGAGCAGTAGCGGCACTTGGCTGCCGGATGCCAGACACTCATGCGACCGAGCGCGTGAAAAACGCCGTGAAGGATGGTCTTCGGCTCATCATGCAGTTGCCCGCTCGCCTTCTCGCAGTCGGCCCGATGTCCGCTCGTCCCGTGCCGGTAGTCCGCGAGTTTTTGCGGCATGGCGTTGGCAGCGATGTATGCCCACGGATCAGCCTCCAGACAGGCGGCGATAAATAGTTGCTGTTCAGTCATTTGGGCCTTACTCATAAAGGTGGGTCAGTACTGCCGTTACGAAGGCAGCGACATCCGGTTCCTGCGAGCGGCGGTGGGGTTAAGGTTAACTGGTAACCAGTTGCGAGGATTTGATGGCATAGGGTTGAAGCATAGCGTAAGCGGCTTCGCCTGTCAAGTCTAGATAGGTGGAGGGCATTCCTCACCGCTCGAACCGCCAGACCGACTAAGTATTTATATGCCGATCGATATTATTCCGTTTGATACGCAGTACCCACCCACGTGGGAGAGCATCTCCGGTGGCGTACCACTGCCCGGTATTGCGAGCGTCGTGGATGCCGATAGCGCCCTGCGCCCAACAGTTGGGGAAGACAAGGTCAATTACTTCAACACACAACGGCCACAGGGAGACCTTTTCAAGCGCGATCTGATTCTCAACAAGCAGCTGAAGACGCTGATTGATTACCTTGCCACGCGATCCGGTCCGTGCATGAACACGCCGGACATCACCCTACAACCGCAGACGTGGGTGGTTGTAGGGCGGATGCGGTTTGATCCAACCAACTGCCCGTCCGGGGCGTGGCTGGTAGCCGCGCAGGTGCGATACCTTGGCGCAGGTGCGTTTCCAACCACCGGCACGCCGACCGTCGCCGACTGTGAACTGGTAATTGCGGACACGGCAGCCGCCGTCACCGCCACCATCAGTGCCGTGGCCACGCCGACCGGTTCCATGTTTCTGGTGGCCGATAGAGCGAATCGATCCGGCACCACTATGTTGGCGAACGGAGCATCGAAGGAGTACGAACTGCGCCTGTATAATAACCACGCCACGGCTTCCATCATTGCCAGCGCCACGGTGATCTGGCAGGTACTGGCAACGACCTAATGGCTGTGCAAGCACACAAGGTCCACATGACACCAGCGCGATTCATGCGGTTGGTTGAGGTAGAGGACGAGGAAGACCCTCGCGAGGAATTCATCATTCGTGGTGAGTACTGGCTAAGCAAGGACGGGACCAATGAGTACTGTGACGGCGACGTTGGCGACGCAAACCATGAAGGCGTGGTGATGCAGCAGCTGATGAGTCAGATTGCGGGAGCCTGCGACGGAATGCAAGGAGACGAACTGGACTGGAACGGCCTATGGGTTGAAGTGGCTAGTATCGTTGACGATACGGCGCAGCAAGGTGATGCCGTCCGGTTTGTCGGGTGGGCACGAAAGCCAGCAGATGATGTGGTCACCGAGCACATTAGGGAACGCGTCATTAATGAGTTTGGCTCACAACTTGGGGGAGCTATGCTCGACGCAGCCACAGGTCACGGGGACTTGCGCGAGTTTGCCATGCGGTGGTGGGGTGAGATGACGGTGCACGGCAACTCCATTGGGTTATTTCGCATCACACCAGATACGCTTAAGGTCATCTACGACGGCGTCAGCACCATTGTCTGGGAGGAGACTGGTGAAGACTCTGCCAACTATCAGATAAATCTGCACATCCGGGACTTCAGCGGGAAGTCATTCAGTGGCGAATTGCAGGAGCTCAAGGATGGCGGGTTGCACCGCGAGGCCGTTCCGCATGCTCCAACGGGCAGCGTGAACGCGCAGGTTCGACAAATGGATCAACAGGCTATGCACCCGTATTATCAGGGGCACACTGGAGACTAACATGGCTAACCAGGCTGTAGCATGGCGGGTTGAATACCCGGACGTACCAGCATCCAAAGCGTTTCAGCAATCCTTCCGGGAGCTGCATTGGGAGCAGTTCTTCTCCACGACCAACGGCATTTGTCGACACACCTTTGGCGGATCGGGCCTAACGGATTCCGGCGGCAACAGTCTGATGACGGACATGCGCTCCGCCGTAGATCAGCTGAAGGAACTGGCCGAGTTTAAGTTCCGCATTGTTGAACAAACCGAAGCTGGCACTGCATCTGAGGTTCAGCATCACTGTATCATCAACAGCGTGTTTACGAATTCCACTGCCACGCCGCCGCGACTGGTGATCTGGACGCGCCCACGGCTGATTGCTAAGATGCAAAAGGATGCCAAGAACCGGGCACATAACAGCAAGAGCGGAGTACATACCGTTGTTTCATCCATCGTCTCGGATTACGGAGCCAAGGCAGTTGTGCAAGACTGTGCTACCGTACCTGAGTTCCAGAAGCTTCGCCAGATCAACCTAACGGATTGGGGGTTCATTCTTTCCGCAGTAATCCCACGCAGCGCCACGGTTTCCGGCACCGCCGGGTTCGAGTTTTACAGCATCGACGGGACGGATGCGCACTTCAGCAACCTTGAACACATCTCGACCGCATACAACCTCATTTCAACGTCGACAATAATTCATCAGACTTTGAAGGACCCATGGGGTGTACTGCAGCTTGGTGGCGGCGGGCTAACCATAACCGGAATGAGCGATGATCGCAAACAACGCATCGTACAAAAAGCATCAGGTGGACCGCCTACAGATATTACCGGCAAGCGGACCGAGTACTGCCCATATCAGACCACAACAGCTATTCGGACGGCGGTTGCCGTTCGACACTGGCAGCTGATTAGCAAGTTTGGGCAACATGTTATTCGACAGATTGGCGATGTGAAGCTGGCACACCCAGCCAAGGTGAAGGATCAAGGATTGGAAATTGGTATCATCACCGGCATTTTACATACGGTCAAGGCTGCTGCGTATGAGCAGCACCTAACCATGCAGACCCTCTCGCCGATTCCGCCGCCACACAATTAACTTGACAAGCGTTCGTTCTTCTGCTATTGTAGCAGCATGACACACTCCACCAAACGCTTCACCTTCAGCTCCAAGACCCGCACATTTGTCGCCGAGCTCTCCGACTTCGGCTCGGTTTCACCATTCCGGCAAATCTTCCAAGACTCATGCGACCTTGGGCTTACGTTGCACTCGCACATTACCGGCAAGGAGCTCGATTTCGTAATCAATCGCACGGAGCGCAATGAGGAAGATAACTCCGTGGTGGCCGAGCACCTGGTTTTGACTCCGGCCTCGGCCCGTACGATTCCGGCGCATCTGCGCGACCTCAAGGTGGTTCTTTTCAACGACTAATACAATGAGCACTGAGATACCAGCACCAGCGCCCGAGGAGGGCATCAACATCAAGGAGGCACCCGCTGCCGTGGTGGAGAAGATGCTCAAGATGTTAACACTGGCCAAGAATGCCGCCACCGAGGGCGAGGCCGAGAGTGCTATGGCCGCAGCCCGCAAGATGGCAATCAAGCATCAGATTGACCTTTCCACCGTCCGCGACGACATGCTCAACACGGCGAAGCCGTCCAAGGAGCCATTCGTCGAGGTTCTGTTGAAGGTAGCCAAGGGGTTGTGCCGCCGCCCGCCATCGGACAAGTACATCCGGTGGGTGCTGGCCAGCCACTTCGACGTATCCATTCTGCTAGGGCAAGGGCTCCGTTCCTCCATGATCTACATCGTGGGGCGGAAGTCCGCCGCCAAGTTTGCCGAGTACGCCTACAAGTTCCTGCACCGGGCGTTCACCCGCATCTGGCGCAAGTACAAGCATGATAGGGAAGCGGCTGGAGACTTCGTGCCAATGACGGATCGAAACTCCGTCTTCTACGGTATCTATAAGGGCTTTGATGAAGCATTACGCCAGGCGGCAAATGAGGCAAAAGAAGACGCCTTCAGCAGCATCCGCGCCACTACCAAGGACGGGGACCCGGACGAGGCTATGCAGAAGGCAATTGACGGGTTCCAGCTTGTGGTGGTTACCGAGGACAAGGAGCGCGATGCTTTTGTGAATAAGAACCTGCACCCGGTCACGGTCAAGGGCTTAGGCTCCGGCAGCATCGCCAACTGGTCCGCTGTCCGCCATGGCAGGGAGGAGGGCGGCAAGCTTCGCGTTCACATGCCAATCGATTCCAGCGCTGCATCCAATCCTAAACTCCAATGACAAACCAAAACCACACTGCTTCTATGATATCCATCGGTTGGAGTCACTTTTGTCTCAAGCACACTACGCGGCGGGACGGGCCGTGCTACTACGGGTGGATATCTGGATTGGAGTTTGTGCCACGGATTGTGCGGGTTGCCATAGATACATGCATGAGGTTCGAATTGCAGTCTGCGTTCAGTTACGCCACCGGCCCGTCGCCGTGGGTGCAGTCGGTACGCATCGACTGGCCTCGTTGCCACGTGCTGGTGTCGCTGGTTGGAGCGATTCGCTTCCAGCCTGCGCTCACATCGTGGGCTGCCCGGTTTGGCCTTGTGCGTCTGCTGGATGACGGTTACGGCTGCGAGTGGTGCGGTGCCAATTCGATAACTTGACAGACGGCGTGCGTTCTGCTATTGTTGCTCCATGATCACGAAAACGCACCACACCACTACCGTCGCCACCTTCTCGAAGGGTGATCTGGTTTGCATCGTTCACTACGGGGCCGACCCCACCTACAGCAACTGCGCCCGCCCCAAGTTCGTAGTTGCCGAAAACGTGGAGGTTGTTCGATGGGATGTGGCGAAAGGGAAGTGCCGGTTCAAGCACGGTACCAAGGTCGGCTGCCATAGTGAAATTCGCTGGTTTCAGGATCGGATGTTCACGCCGGGTGACACTGCGCCGGGACGAGATCATCAGGGCCATGTCGAACGAGCAGAGTGTGCGCAACACGCACTTTGCCGACCCATCCGTGTGGGTTGTCGGGTCGGCAGAGGCATCACAAACAAGCTCCGCACGATACGCACGAGTTGCCGAGCAATTCCGCACAGGTGACGTTGATATTGAAACAATGGAGACCAACTCGGAGGTATGAAGGAGTTCTTCGTCAAGGACCCGCTGAGCAGCAGCGCCATGGATATCGTGCTGCTGTGCGATCAGATTCTGCAGAGCTACTTCGCCCGTGGGTTCACTATGAGCCTGCGTCAGCTGTATTACCAGCTTATTGCCCGCAACACTTTTCCGAACAACGAGCAGTCCTATCGCAGGCTCGGCGAGATCGTCAGCCGTGCCCGCCGTGCCGGACTGCTGGACTGGGACATGATCGTGGATCGCGGACGCGAGATGCACTGTCCGGAGTTCTTCGCTAAGCCGCAGGACATCCTTCAGCGTGCCATCAATTCCTTCAAGCTGGACAAGTGGGCGGATCAGAAGAACTACATCGAGGTTATGGTGGAGAAGCAGGCATTGGAAGGCGTACTCGGTCCGGTCTGCGCCAAGCTGGAGGTGCCGTTCATGGCCAATAAGGGGTACTCGTCGGACTCGGCAATGTACGAGGCTGGGCACCGCATGCGGGAGCGCCACGCTATTGGTAAGAAGCGGGTGCACGTGATCTATTTAGGCGACATGGACCCTTCGGGTATTGACATGACTCGCGATGTTGGAGCGCGGCTGCGGCTTTACTCCATGGTTCCGGTCGAGGTACACCGCGTTGCCCTGAACATTGATCAGGTACACCATTACAACCTGCCGGAGAACCCAGCCAAGATGTCAGATGCACGAGCAGCCGCATATGTAGCGGAGTTCGGCGAAAGCTCGTGGGAGCTAGACGCACTTGACCTGCAGGTTATTGCTGACCTGGTGGAGGATAAGGTCAAGAGTTTGCGGGACGACGACCGGTGGCAGTCCTCGCTGCGCCGTGAGGAACAGCAGCGCGAAGCTATGGCTGATCTCATTGAAAATTTCACCGCAGCAGAAACGGATACCACAGACCTCGATTAGGGTATTGCTATTGCTGCATTATCTGATTCAGCGGCGGCGTTCCTCCGTGGATGACTGAGTCAGAGTACTTGCTAACCAAGTTGATCGAAGAATGCGCCGAGGTGATTCAGCGCGCCACCAAGGCGCTGACCTTCGGCCTGACCGAGGTTCAGCCGGGTCACACGCAGGACAATTCGATCCGGCTTACCTACGAGTTTGGCGACCTGCAGGCCGTCTGGGAGCTGCTGAGCGAAAAGGGTGTGGTCCGGGAGCCGACCATCCATATGCTGGCCCTGAAGCGGGCGAAGATGGCGCAGTTCATGCAGTACTCACGCCAGCTCGGAACGCTGGATCAAGCTCCATCACTTCAGTGCAGCACGGCCAACGAGTGTCCATGTCGAGATCACGACTGCCCCGTTCATGGCCTCGACGCCACAATGTGCAAATGATCATCATTTCGAAGCTCCGGGTGGAGAACTTTCAGGGGATTGAGTTTGCCGAGTGCAATCTTGAGCGTGGTACGACACTGATTACCGGTAATAATGGCAGCAGCAAGACCACGCTCTGGATCGATGCCGTGTTGTACCTGCTCTATGGTATCTCCCGCCGGTACGGAGCGCAACCGGGGAAGAAGGTGGTGTACAAGTGGTGGTCCGGGAAGCTGCGCCCATGCCTTGTAACCGGCCCGTTGGACCTGCATGGTCAAACCATGACCCTGATACGCGCCCGGAATCACCCGGATTACGCGGACGGCCTCACTATCCTCGGACCGGATGGGAAAGACTTATCTCTAGGCAAGACCAGGGACAGTCAGGCCATGCTGACCAAGTGGCTTGGGATGTCCAGCTTCACCTTCCGACGTTCCGTGATGGTGGAATCGGATGTTATCGGGTTTCCGGACGCGTCCGAGGCCGATCGGCGGCGCATCATTGACGACCTGCTGGACATTGGCACTTTGAATGAGGCATGTCAGAAGGCTAAGGACGAACGGGCTGCCATGATCATCGATCGAGACCTGGCGGATGAACAGTGGAACGGGGCAGTGTCGGGCTATGCCCTGCGTATGGATGACGTTCTGGTGGCCGTGGCCGAGGAGGCCATGCACGCAGAACAGGCGCAGGCTGACCTGGATGCCGCCCGCGCAGAGCTGGAGGATGCAACGGCTGACAGCCAAAAGGCCGACGCGGCGGCTGCTGCTGCTACCAAGCGACACACTACGGCAGCATCTGCGCACACCAAGCTGGATGCGCAGGTTACGGAGTCAAACCGTATTATCGCCGAGGAACGGGAGCGCATCAGCGGGGAGGCTGCCCGGATACAGGCAGAACAGGAGGCCGATGCCGCTAGCAGGCGCAAGGCTGCTGCCGAAGCTGCCCGATGGAAGCGGATGGCCGGGACGGTATGCTCCACCTGCCAGCAGCCGGTGACCGAGGAGCATGCCCTTGGCATGGCTGCTCCGCACGATGTTGCCTGCCAGCATGAAGGTGTGTACCTTGCCGCAGACGTGGCCAACCTTGCCGCCGCCCGCACCGAATTACAGGAGGCGGAGGCATCAATTGCTGCACTAATCGCCAAACGCACCAAGCTCCGGACGGAGGCAAATACTGCCGCCGCCATTGCTGGGCAATGCGCCCAACGGACCCGACTGGCGTCGCAGACGGTGCAGACGACCCGGCGGCGGGTGGCCGAGATGGAGCGCACTGCCGCCAGCAATCCACATACGGCTACAGTGGGGCGCATGCTGAGCCATGCCTTGGAAATTCGAGATGAAATAATCGCACTGGCTGACTCCCGCAGGGACCGCACGGATGAGCTGCGACGTCTTGAAATTACCATTGATTGTCTTGGGCCACAGGGGGCACGAGCATCTATGCTGGCTGCTGCCATCCCGTTTCTGAACACGGCTGCTGCCAATCTGCAGCGCTCCGTACGTTCCCGGATGAGCGTACACTTCAGCGTCAAGGATGGGGTGCTTATTCCAACCGCCATCAACCCGGACGGTGCCGTCGACTATGAGGGGAACTCGCGCGGCGAGAAGGTGAAGATCGACAAGTTCATCTTGTTTTGCCTGCTGGCATTGGCTCGCTCCCGTGGTTCGAAGAACTTCGGACAGAGCTTCTACGATGAGTCCATCGATGGTGTGGACCCGGAGGGGCAGGCGATGTTCGAAGCAATGCTGGTGATGGCAGCAGAGGGGCAGTACGGATGCTACATTATATCTCATGACCGGGCCGTTATGGCCGACAAGGCTGATCGCATCGTTCATATGGATAGGGGCCGCATCGTGGAGACGGCGCAGACTGAGAAGAGTGCTCTGCCAAGCTAGCGTTCCTCCGACCATGCTGCTTACGCTCCACATGTGGATCAAGTCCGCCGAGAACAACTCTCTGCACCCAGAGGCTACGGGTGAGGGGTCGTGGCAGGTGATGATGGATCAGGTGCTGGCGACGCGACCGCTTAAGTTCATCATCAAGTGTCAGGCCGGGCAGGTGGTGTGCTCCCCGTGGAAGTTTGGCGAAAACACTGTGAAAACCAGCATTCGCGACGCCTTTGCAACCATGCAGCACTTCATCGGCACATTTGCCAACCGCCACCATAGCGCATGAACTGGGTGAATACCATGCTGGCACTGTTCCGGCTCAGTGATAAGGCGGTGTGTGAGATGTCGAACGATAATATCGATTATCACGACTATCCGGATGCCGCCACACCGGAGGACCCAAGGCCCGAGCCAATGCACTTCTACGAGTACACGTGCGCTCGATGCGGCAAGAATTTCTTCATATGAAACGTGACACACTGAACATCGTTATCCGTGTGTTGACGCTACTTATCTGCATGAAAACATGTAGCGCCTGCGGAGTGTCAAAAGACGAAAGCGAATTCGGTAAGCAGTTGCACCGGCTCAGGTCGCACTGCAAGCCATGTGTCTCGGAGCGGGTGAAGGCAGCTCGGAAGCTTCCCGGAAGACGCGAAGCAGTACTGGCAAAGAATAAGGCGTACTACCTTGCAAATACGGATAAAGTACGCGCAGTTATTGACGCTAGACGCGCACTGCATCCAGAGAAAGTGGCGGCAGAAGTTATGGCTTGGCGCGAAAAGAACCGGGATCACCTGCGCGCATATGCAGCGACTCCGCAGCGCCGTGCAGCTGCGTCGGCGTGCTCAAAGGCGCACTACCATAAGAATAAAAAGCAGGTGCTGGCGCGTGATCGAGAGTATCGCATAGCGAATGCAGATAAAATCCGCAACCGCACAAAAATCGCCCGTCAGTGTCGCACATCAGAACAAAGAGCTCGCCAGCGCGCATACCGCAGCACATGGCGAAAAGCCAATGAATTGAAAAACCCGACAGCGAAGGTTCTCAGAAACCTGCGTCGTCGGATCGGGTATGCGTTAAACGGACGAGATAAGTCCGCGCATACAGCGGAACTGCTCGGGTGCAACGCGCATACGCTGCGCGTGCACCTTGAAGGCAAGTTCAAGCCTGGCATGTCGTGGAAAAACTACCGCATCGACGGGTGGCACGTAGACCATGTTCGCCCATGTGCGTCATTTGACCTATCAGACCCGGAACAACAACGCGCGTGTTTCCACTACACAAACCTGCAACCGCTGTGGTGGTATGAGAACATCGCAAAGGGAAACAAGATATGCTAAAGCGTCAAGTGCTGATTATAGACGCAATGTGCATAGTGTCGAGAGGGTATTTCGGTATGGCAGGCCGTCCTGGCTCTGACATTAGCGCTACGGGACGCGCGTCCGCCGCCATCGTAGGGTTCATCAATTACGCCGTGCACCTGCATACGCTTTTCCCGGAAGCCGTTGTACTCATTGCCTACGAGACCGGCAAGAGTGAACGCCGGGTTCGTATCTACCCGGAGTACAAGTCAAACCGCAGTGAACGTCCGGAGGAGTTCAATCAGCAGTTGGCCTTCTTGCGTCGCCTTTGGGAGGTATGGCCTGCCCGGCTAATGGAGCAACCGGGTATGGAGGCAGACGACCTGGTTGCCGCTGCTACGGTCGAGGCTAAGGAAGCGAATGCACAGACGGAAGTGTTCATTGCCTCATCCGACAAGGACTTTGCCGTTCTCTTATCAATTCCCAGTGTGACGCTAATGCGCCCTGGCACCGGCAGCATGCAGTGGGATCGCATGGATGCCACCAAGGCGAAGGCCAAGTGGGGAGTCAATCCGCACCATTTCACGCAGTACCTTGCACTGACTGGAGACAAGTCGGATGGGTTCAACGGCATTGACAAGGTGGGGCCGAAGACGGCGGCGAAGCTGCTGGATGAATACGGAAACCTTGCTAACATTTGGCAGGCCGTGCAATGCGGAGCGGTTCGACCCACCGGGCTGCAGGAGCGCCTGCACAGAGACTGGTCGCTGGTGGAACGAAACCTGCAGCTGGCCGAGTTCGACGACATTGCTGAGCCAGTGTTGGCTGATGATGAACGGATATGGATTCAGCGCGGCTGGGCGGGCGAGGTACCACTGCGTGGAGACTATGTCGCATGCTCCAAGCTCCTTGCTGAGTGGGGATTGAGCGGACACTTTAGTAAGTTGAAACGCATACCGGCATTCGCTGACTAATCATGCGCCTTTTGAACCTGCTGATCGCCGTTATCCTTGTCTGCGTGTCGTACCTGTCGTTCAGCTACATTGTGCACTCGCTCCGCCACCCGGAGAAGCCCCTCACATGCTCGGATGATTGGTGGCGTATGCTTAGCCTCCAATAACTATGATAACTTGACAAGCGGTGGGCGGCCTGCTATGGTTCCGGCATGAACTTTATTTCCTTAATTTTCGGCGGCGGAGCCAAGGCCAAGCGCGCCCGTCGAGGCTGCGAGGCCAATGGCAACAAGTACGATGAACCAGCGCGCAAGTTCATGGGGCACGGAGAATGCATACGCAGCCAAGCTTCGAGAACGAGGGGAGATCAAGGGAAGGCGAATCACCGCCAGCAAGACCAGCGAGCATTCCTCCGGGAGGTAATTATCAGCATGGAAAACCTCGATGAAGCCACTTACCGTCTGCCCGGTTCCGGGCGCATGGCCTTTTACGATCTATACGCACTCTCCGCTCTGCAATGGATGATTGGCGGAGGCAAGGCTCAGCAGGGATATGCGGACCCCAACATCGTGCCGGAGCGCCGCCGGGAGATCATTGAAGGAGCCTTTGATGCATGTGTTCGAGATCTGGCCGCGCGCATGGTGGATGATATCAAGTTGCTAGCGTACGACGAGGCGGAGAGCGCCGTAGATGAATACCTGGTGGCACCACACGCATTTAACGCGTGGTTGCAGAATGAAGCATCTCCGCGTCTGCGGCAGGCCTTCATCCCGCGTGAGAAGGGGGAGGATGGCGAGCAGCTTTGGGATCTGGCAGAACCATCCATTTTTTGGTCTAATGCTGGGTTTCCCGGTGCCATGCAGTTATTTGCCGCGCCGTTTTGGGCAGCAGATGCCGACCAGTATGGTGGGCCGCGCTGGGCAGACATTGTGCAGGTAGCCATGCGGCTGCTGCGCAGTATTAAGGAGCACGAGCCCGCCTTACGTATGGTGCTGCTGGTGGATCGGCTGTTCGACATCGAGCATAATACCGGCAGCCTGTTCAGCAAGTCGGTGAGCACCATTAAGGTTGGCAAGGCCGATCTGGATCGCCGCGCCAGCATTCGGACGGTGGTAGAGTTCCTGCCGTTGGTCAGCCCGTTTGTACGGAACATCATCCAGTCTTCCCGTAATTACCTTGAGGCTCCGGTGCCTGTGCAGGAATCAATGACCCCGGCGGAGTTTGATGCTATGGTGCGTATATGAACCCGCCATGCAGGCCGTGGAAGCGGAAGCAGACCTGGCGAGTGGTAACATTGCGTTCCATTGGATATGCCACACCCACGCCCACAGATACCTCCACCAGCACCGCAGGAAGCCGACTTGACTGACCTTAGCCCGATGCCGTTCGGCAAGGCGCACCTTGGCAAGCCCATGCAGGACGTGCCAGTCTCGTACCTGCATTACCTTTGGACGACCGGTAAGAAGCACGAGCAGAATCCGGTGGCTCGTTATATCCGGGCAAACTTGAAGGCACTGGAAATGGAGGATCGAGATCTCGACTGGACCTAGTTATTTAAATGCCAGACGATGTACCCCAGTTCCGTTTCACCATTACCGACAGAACGTTCAAGATTGTCACTACGGTGGCTGGCGTTATAGTTCTCGTGTATAAGCTCTGGACGTGGAGCATTGACAGTGCTGTGAAAGCGCGAGACCTGCAGGCAGACCACCAGCGGTTTAAGGAGATACTCTTTGGAACCGAAAAGGAAACTGGCCTCATTCAACAGGTTAAGACCACCCATGCCGCAACCGTTAAGCTTGATGCGGATTACGGAAAGATGTGGCTGGACATGGATGCAGTCAAACGGTGGCGAGACACTTCGCTCGTCACAACGCCGAAGTAGGACTTGACAAGCGTTCGTTGAGCTGCTATTATACCAGCATGATCGCAACCATGCCCGCTCCCACAATTGAAGCAGACGACGTTCCGTTTGCTAACTTCGTCCCACTCTCACCTGCTCCGCGCTTCCGCCGCCAGAGCCTCGTACAGTGCGGGATGTGCGAGTATGAACCGGATGCGGACTGTCTCTGCCAGCAGGCTGCGGAGCGCATGATAGCCAATGCTCTCGCAATTCTCGACTAGCCTGTATCGCAGCAGCGTAGTTATTACCATGAAGAAGGCAGCCTCTGTACTCGCCAGCGTAAAACTCTTGCTGGAGGGGAAGTATATTGTTTGGGTAAAGGACCGCAGCGACTCCGAGTGGGAACCAAACGGCGATGGCCCTATGACGCAGAAGGACGCAGATCGCGTGGTTCGGGAACTGCGTGGCACCTGTCGGGCTCGGGCACTGCCGGTCGGTATGGACCTTCCGCTGCAGGCTCAGCATCGTCGGGAGGAATCTGGTCCTCCGGCGGCTTATCCAGGTATGTCCGGTCACCAGCCAGCATCTGGTGAGTTTCACATGGACCCGGCGGAGGCAGAGTGGACCAAATCGAAGGTGGTTAACTGCCTAATTGGTGCAACGACGGCTCTGCGGGACGTGGACCCGATTCAGGCCATTCGTTACCTGCTAAACGGTTTATCTCGTGAACAGTTAATTGCTATGTACAATGAGCGGTGTGGTATGGACCACGACGGTATCATTGCAGCCATCGAGAGAACCAGGTGAGCCCGCGCTTGGGCAGGGTTGTTCATTCCTTCGTGCATGCCAATGGTGACTCGACGATGCTTCGTTTATATGGTACTGTGCAAGGATGGCTCTCATTACACCGGATGGACCACAGACCCAACGTCACGCACCAAGGCCCACAACGACGGCAACGGAGCGAAGTACTGTCGGTCCCGATCCCCGGTGACGCTGGTGTACGTGCTGGAATGCCGGTCGATGAACGAAGCACTGATTTTGGAGGCTGCCATTAAGAAGCTGAGCCCAACCTCGAAGCGGAAGCTAGCCAGCACTTTCACAATGGACGGAGGACACGAGCAGTGGCGTACTTGACAAGTATACCACCGTATGCTATTCTTCCGTCATGTCTAATATCAACACTGAAAAGCGCAAGGAACACTTTGTCTCCCAACAGTCCGGTAACTGTGAGAGCTGGATCAGGGAACAACGTCGTGGTAATACGCAGGAAGAACTCGATGCCGTACATCAGAAGTACGAGATGTGCTTCGACCCCACCACCAGACTGTTCAGCGTTTATCGTCGCCGTCACAAAGCGAACCGCACTATTCGCAAACCGTTGACCCGGTTTACCAATCAGCTCTTCCAACGCCGCCAGATCGCCGTAACCATCGGTCCCGGTGATGTGATCAGCTTCCGGATGAAGGGGTGCCGCAAGGTGACAACCGTTCCGATTGAGAAAGTGTATCGCACAGCTCTGTGGTGGGAGGCATCTGCCATCGCAAACCAGAAGCGAGCTGACCGCGCTCAGAAGAAGAAGGTGCGCCGATGATGAGCATTCCTTACCACCTATGAAGACAGAACTAGCATGACCATCCGGAATTATCGCATACGCAACAAGCAGAACAAGGGTCACTGGCGTGCGGCCACAGATGGGTGGACAACGGCCACTCAGGCAACGGCGTATACTAGCGATGAGGCCATGACTGAGCTGACCCGGCTCCTGCGCAAACCCAAGTATCATGACAAGCTTGAGGTGGTGCAGCTCTGAGCGTTCCTCCAACCACAATGTGCAAATACCCCATCGCCCTCGCCACGCTGTTCAACGAGCTTACGCCACAGATTGGTGCATGGGCGGATCAACAATTTGATGCTTCTGACGCCCGGCTTGGAGTGGTGGAGGAGACGGGCGAGGTAACGCACTGCATTCTCAAGCGCATGCAGCGTATTCGTGGATTCGACAATTTCGAGCACTTCATTACTAAGCTTGCGGACGGTCTGGCTGACACGCTCGTGTACCTGGCGCATGTTTGCTGGGTGACCAAAGATGCGCTTGGCAATCCAGCGACTGTTGGGGTTGAACCCGTATGCGGACTCGGTGACTGCTGGGCTCCGAGCGGGTATGCTGCCATCATTGCCAAGTCCTTGCGGACGCAGGCAGACCTGCTGGAGCAAAATGACTACAGGTTTGTTCAAACACGGGTCGAGATTGTGTTACATGCTACTTCGGCTCTGGCACAAATGTACGAGATTGATATTGTTGCTGCTTTGAGCTACACGTGGAAGAAAGTAGCAACCCGTAACTGGCGGGCTGATGCAGTGCATGCTGCTGCTATTGCAGATCGAGGTTAGCGGCAGATCGAGGTTAACGTCGCGCGAGGGGTAGGGCAGGTTCCAGGGTTGCTGGTCACAGGGTATGGCAGGTTGATGCTTGCGCATCTGGATGCTTGCTCCGTTTCACCACTAGTTATGGGAATGGGGAAAAAGATCACAGACCTGGCAACTGGTATTCCAGCAGTCACTGATTGGATGGAGTACATCGATCGTGCTGATACTACGATGTCACCGAGTGGTACGAATAAGAAGGCCTTATTTAGCAATATCAGTGAGATCAGTGCGATTGATACGGATGGTACGATGGCAGCAAACAGCGATACCAGGATCGCCAGCCAGAAGGCGACACGTACGTATATTGCCAGCGTCCTCGCGGGTGTCTCCAAAAACAAAGGGCCGCTGAATTGCAGCGCCAACCCGAATTATCCGGTGGCGCTGAACGGCGACTTCTATCGCTGTTCGGTCGCGGGCAAGGTCGGCGGCGCATCAGGCGTGGTCGTGGAAGTGGCCGATCTCATCATGTGCGTGGCGGACAATGCGGGCGGCACACAGGCTAGCGTCGGCACGAGCTGGGTGATTGGGCAGGCCAATATCGCCGGGATCACGACTGCCGGGCTGGCGATGATGCAGGCTGCGGATGAGGAGGGGCAGGCCGCGCTTCTGGCGGAATTCTTCCCGAAACCTGCGCTCGCCGGGAATTTCCGAACCCTCGCCGACAGTGCCGTGCTGACCTACGCAGATGCCGGGGTCGGCTACAACGGAGCCGACATGTGGGTGCAACTCCCCAACGTGGACGCGGCCAAGGTTGGGGCGATGTTCGTGTTCTACGGCTACGACTCGACCAGCTACCCCAACGGGTTTTACACCGACGACGGGAATACCATTAAGCCGCCTAGCGGCTCGCCAGTCTCGTGGTTTACGGTTCCGAGTCGTGCTCGTGTGGCTGTGCAGCTTGGGGATGATCTTCTGTGGCATGTTGCGGTCATCGAACCCGGCATCACGCACCTTCCCTTTTTGACCGGGGAGGTCACGCTTTCTACGCTCAACGGCACGCGCTACTACTACGCTTATCTCACTGGTGCCACCCTCATCAACATCAGTGGCGGGGTGGACGGCGACACGATGGAAGTGATGATTGGCTGGGCGGAATCAGCACCGACGCTTGAGTTCGGTGCCCACATCAAATTACAGAATGGCGCAGAGTCCGAGATGCCATTCGATCTGGAAGTGTGGCGATCCTACTCCTTCGAATGCCTGCGTCGCGGTGGCTACTGGCCACTGCAGGACATGCACGGCCCCACGGTGGAAAGCGAAGACTAACCCATTCTTTTTATGCCACAATCACCCGAAGAAATTATCCGCAAGGCCAAGTTCATTGGTCTCGTTGCCTCTCTGGCGACCCGTCCCAAAATGCGGGCGATTGGCAATAACGCCGAGCTGCAGGCCATGCACGACAAAGGCGTGGAGTTCGCGCGGGCTGAAATCATCAAGCCGGAGATCGTCACGCTGCTGGGTGACGATTACGACGCAGTCAAAACCAATGTGGAGGCGCTGAATTAACATGGGTTCTTTTGCAAATTTCCTAGGTAAGTTCCGCAAGGTGCTGTCCACCGAGGGCGGTACGATGGGCGAGAACGCCATCGTCAATCTGTTCAACGGCTCCAAGTGGCAGCAGAGCACGCCCGACAAAGGCATCGCTGGCACCGCAGGCTTCTCGATCATTTGCTCGGCTGGCTACGAATACAAATTCGCCCTCGGCTACTTGTTCGTCCTCTCGGACAATAGCACGACGGTGCGCAAAGTCCTCTACGCACCCGTTGCCCCTACCGCCACCGACGACACCACGCTCGGCTTCACCACGGACACGACGTGGGAGATGGCAGATGGCACGCTGTATCGCTGCACCGATGCCACGGCGACGGCGGCGGTATGGGAGGTAGTGCCTGCCACCGATGCCACCAAGCTCCCCCTCGCGGGCGGCACGATGGATGAGAACGCAGTCGTCAATCTGTTCAACGGCTCCAAGTGGCAGCAGTCCACACCGGACAAAGGCATCGCTGGCACCGCAGGGTTCTCAATTATCTGCTCGGCTGGCTACGAATACAAATTCGCACTTGGCTTCCTGTTCATTCTGTCCGATGGCAGTTCGACGGTGCGCAAAGTCCTCTACGCGCCCAGCGCCCCAACGACCGCCGACGACACCACGCTCGGCTACACCACCGACACGACTTGGGAGATGGCGGATGGAACGCTGTATCGCTGCACCGATGTCACGACAGCGGCGGCAGTGTGGGCGGTAGTGCCGACCGTTTCTGCCACCAGCACGACGACGCTCACGAACAAGCGCATCACGCAGCGCACCGGCACCGCTACATCCAGCGCGACACCGACGATCAACACCGACAACGTGGATCGCTACGACCTCACGGCGCAGGCGACGGCCATTACAAGTTTCACCAGCAATCTCAGCGGCACGCCGACGAACGGGCAGGCACTTTGGATTTCCGTCAAGGGCACGGCGGCACGGGCCATCGCATGGGGGGCATCCTTCGAGAGCGGCGCGGCCACCCTGCCGACTACGACCGTCACCACCGACCGGCTCGACGTGCTGTTCGTCTGGAATGCAGTCACGTCCAAATGGCGCTGCGTGCTCACGACTGCGAGCAGCGGCAGCAGCGGCGGCGACGCCACCAAGCTCCCTCTCGCGGGCGGCACGATGGACGAGAATGCCATCGTCAATCTGTTCAACGGCTCAAAGTGGCAGCAGAGCACGCCTGACAAGGGCATTGACGGAGACGCAGGATTCTCGATCATTTGCTCGGCTGGCTACGAGTATAAGTTCGCCCTCGGCTACTTGTTCGTCCTCTCGGACAATAGTACGACGGTTCGCAAAGTCCTCTACGCCCCGGCAACCCCAACCGCCACCGACGACACCACGCTCGGCTACACCACTGACACGACGTGGGAAATGGCGGATGGAACCAAGTATGAATGCACGGACGTGACCGAAGGCGCGGCAGTGTGGGCGGTAGTGACAGCGGGCCTCTCCGATGCCACCAAGCTCCCCCTCGCGGGCGGCACGATGAGTGGAGCCATCACGAACGATGGTGTCATCAACGTCAATATCGGCAACGGCAACACGTCGTCCGGCACTGATGCGACGGCGGTTGGAAAGAGCAACACCGCATCCGGCTCCAAGTCCTCCGCCTTCGGCTACAGCAACGCCGCATCCGGCATGCAGTCATCCGCCGTCGGCAAGAGCAACACCGCCTCCGGGGCCTACTCCACCGCCGTCGGCTACTACAACACCGCATCCGGCAACTACTCCTCCGCCGTCGGCTACTACAACACCGCATCCGGCAACTACTCCTCCACCGTCGGCAACAACAACACCGCATCCGGCTCCAAGTCCTCCGCCTTCGGCTACAACAACACCGCATCCGGCATGCAGTCATCCGCCGTCGGCAAGAGCAACACCGCCTCCGGCGACTTCTCCACCGTCGTCGGCTACGCCAACACCGCATCCGGCTACCGCTCCTCCGCCTTCGGCTACGACAATACTGCGTCCAGCAACTGCTCCTCCGCCGTCGGCTACAGCAACGCCGCCTCCGCCTACTACGCCTCCGCCTTCGGCTACAGCAACAACGCATCCGGCTCCTCCGCCTCCGCCTTCGGCTGCTACAGCACCGCATCCGGCAACTACTCCTCCGCCTTCGGCAACTACAACACCGCATCCGGCAACCAGTCCTCCGCGTTCGGTTACACGAACACCGCATCCGGCTCCAAGTCCTCCGCCTTCGGCTACAGCAACGCCGCATCCGGCATGCAGTCATCCGCCGTCGGCTACAACAACACCGCCTCCGGGGCCTACTCCACCGCCGTCGGCAGGGGCAACGGAGCACTCGGCTCCGGCGGTTACGACGGATGGGGTGCCTCCGCCTTCGGCTACCAGAACACCGCCTCCGGCGACAATTTCCCCACCGCCGTCGGCTCCTACAACACCGCATCCGCGGACTGGTCCTCCGCCGTCGGCTACCAGAACACCGCAACCGGCACCAAGTCCTCCGCCTTCGGCTACCAGAACACCGCAACCGGCACCAAGTCCTCCGCCTTCGGCTACAGCAACACCGCAACCGGCCACGGCAGTTACGAAGGATTGGGTGCCTCCGCCATCGGCCACAACAACACCGCATCCGGCGACTATTCCTCCGCCTTCGGCTACAGCAACACCGCCGTCGGCAACTACTGCTCCTCCGCCGTCGGCCACCAGAACTACGCCGCAGGCACCTTCTCCTCCGCCGTCGGCTCCCGCAACACCGCCGTCAGCCACCAGTCCTCCGCCTTCGGCTACCACAACACCGCATCCGCCTACCGCTCCTCCGCCGTCGGCTACCGCAACACCGCCTCCGGCGACAACTCCTCCGCCTTCGGCCACTACAACGCCGCATATGGCACCGGCTCCTCCGCCGTCGGCTCCTACAGCCTCGCATCCGCCCCCGGCTCCTCCGCCTTCGGGCGCAACAACACCGCATCTGGCACATACTCCTCCGCCGTCGGCTACAGCAACACCGCCTCTGGCACCGACTCCTCCGCCGTCGGCTGGACCAACTCCGCTGGCCCCCGCGCATCCGCCGTCGGCTACAGCAACACCGCCTCCGCCTACGACTCCACCGCCGTCGGGCGCAGCAACACCGCCTCCGCCACCAACTCCACCGCCGTCGGTCGCAGTAACACCGCCTCCGTCACCTACTCCTCCGCCGTCGGCTACAGCAACACCGCCTCCGGCAACCGCTCCTCCGCCGTCGGTTACAGCAACACCGCCTCCGGCAACAACTCCTCCGCCTTCGGGCGCAGCAACACCGCCTCCGGCACCGGCTCCTCCGCCGTCGGCTACCAAGTCACCACCACTGTCGCTAACACTCAGGAGTTCGGCTATTGGTCAAACGCAACGACACGAGGCGGAGCGGTTCGCGTCCACGGAACCGGGGCGGTCGCTCTGACTCTCCTCGACACGGCGACTGCCCTCACTGACGGTGGAGCCACGAAGGGTAGCGAGGCAGATGGCACTCTCATCCGCGAAGGCTATTCGATCCGGCGCGACGGTGACGAGATCCTGATCGACGTGAACGTAGCAGGCACGATCAAAACTCTCAGCCTCGGCACTGCCTCGTAACAACCCAATATGAAATTCATCTTCAACGCATCAATGCCCCGCGCCGGTTCGGAACTCTTGCAGGTGCTCCTGCATCAGAATCCCCGCGTGTATGGCTCCACGACCAGCCCGCTGCTGGAATACCAGTTCGGTGCCCGCTCCAACTACGAGCTGCCGGAGGTTCGCAGCCAAGACCCGAAGATCATGCAGGCAGCATTCGTTTCCATGTGCAAGGGCATGGCGGAAAGCTACTACGCCCCCATCACCGACCGCCCCATCGTCTGCGACAAGAATCGCGGCTGGAGCCACTACTACGAGTGGGTTCACCAGTGGAACCCCAACCCCAAGATGATCTGCATGGTGCGCGACGTGCGATCCATCATCGGCTCGTTGGAGCGCATCTACCGCGCCAACCGCCATCGTCCGACCGGTCCGGACAACCCGGCGGAATTGCAGAACATGACGGTCGCCGATCGCGCCCGCTATTGGCTCGCGACACAACCCGTCGGCCTCGCCCTACAACGCACGCGGGACTGCTTCCAGCGCGACCTGTCCAAGCACATGCTGTTCGTCCGCTACGAGGACTTGTGTGCTGCGCCGCAGGAGACGATGGACAAGATTTACACCTTCATCGAGGAGCCCAGTCACGCCCACGATTTCAAACAGATCGTCAAGACGGTCGTGGAGGACGACTCACATTTTGGAGTATTCGGCCAGCACGCCATCCAACCCACTTTACGCCCGGCCAAAGCCAGCGACTGGCTGGACGTAATTCCACCGCCAGTCGCTGCACTCATCCGTCAGGAAGCCGCATGGTTTTTTGACACATTCAACTACTAAACAGCCATGTCCCTACTCACACCAATCGAAAACACCGTCTCGCCCGCCGCTCAGAAAGCCCGCCAGCTTCGTCAGAGCACCGTGCAGATCTTCAACCAGACCCTCCGCCAGTGGGAACAGGGGATCAACCTCCTCTGGAACGACGCCAACCCGCAGGCTGTGCTCGACGCACTCGAAGCCGATGGCGGCTCCTCGGTGGAACTTTTCACGCGCTCCGGGGAGCTGGTAGCGTTCCTCATCGCGCAGAACCCGCCCGCGCCGGAGCTGGCTCGCATCAATGCGGCCATCGCGCAGGTGAAGCCGTTCACGGTGGTGGCAGGGAAAATCCTGATCACGGTTTAATCGCCGATGTTCACACCCGCCAAACTCCTGCCATGGCCCTGGTGGCGTAGATGGCTCATGCGACTGAAAATCGCATGGGGCTACGTCATCGGGCGCGGCTACTGCTGGTGGGATCTGGAGACCGGCGAACTCTACGGAAACACGGCGATCTGCCGGGTGTATGGGCTGCCGCCTGGAAAATACCCCACGACCTACGAGGGCTTCGACGCGATGCTGTGGGCGGATGATGATCGCGTCACGGTGCGGCGTTCTGTGGACAAATCCAAGGAGTTGCGCGCCGTGTTCCACGACACGTTCTGCGCGAAGGATCAGACGACCGGCGCGATGATTTTGATCAAAGCAAAGGGCTGGTGGCTCTACCGTGACGGAGAACCCGTCGCGATGCTCGGCTGGAACGAGCGAATGCCTTACTCCCGCAGAAAGGAAAACGTGATCCGATTCTCGCAGAGCATGGAACGCAAGTTCGTCGAGGGTGATCGAACGGAGTGCATCGTCATGCTGAAAGCCTGCTTACCTAGACAATATGTCCGGAAATGAAGAAATCATCCAACTCTTGCGGGAGATGCGGACGAACGCCAACGGCAAAAAAGCCGGTGCGTATCTCGGCATCGCCGTCGGCATCCTCTCCGGGTTCCTGTCGTTCTGGGCCGGGAATGCGGTCACGGGGGAACGCGTCTCCCGGTTGCAGCACGACTTCATCGAAGCGAAAATGGTGCAAACTGAGTTGCACGCCCGGATTGAGAAAGTCGACCGTGAAAACGATAAGGCCATCTCGGAACTGCGGACCAGTGTCGCTGCACAGCAGACCCAACTGGCGGAAATACGCGCGGATCTGAAGGAGCTGCGGCGCA
>Ga0194048_10000297_pt1 | contig 23893 bp, 19 predicted proteins | sample JunL225m_MetaG_FD_161685 | JGI IMG/M metagenome (GOLD analysis project Ga0194048, IMG submission 161685) | Anoxic zone freshwater microbial communities from boreal shield lake in IISD Experimental Lakes Area, Ontario, Canada - Jun2016-L222-5m | ecosystem: Environmental > Aquatic > Freshwater >...
TGACCTATGGAAAGTCGCGCCCTGGAAAGAGTGACGCTGCTCGCTGCACATCAAACCAACCGCGCAGTCCATTTGACAGTCTAAGGCTCGCTTCGGGTTGTTCAAAGTCAGTGCGCGTCAGTACGGCTTCTCGTACTTGGCGCGTGCTCAATAAATGCTCTCGCATGACGCCACCTAGTAAACCGCACGCTAAGGGTGGTGTGACCCAGTCGTTGTCTTTTTTAACGTAAATATTTGAACGGCTACCTTCACACAACTCATCGCGCTCATTTAAAAAAATTAAATCAAAAAAATCGTGATGTGCACCAAGCCACTGCGTCGTTGGGTCGTACCATGGACGATGGGTGGTTTTATGTTGCAGCAGCCATTCTTGGCTATTCAACGTTAAAGATGCAAGCGCGACGAGGGGTCGTGCCGCTAAGGCCGGTAATGCAGCGGTGGTGATCTGAAGCTCGCCCTGTTTGTTTAGTAACAGTCGAACGCGAAGGTTTATAAATGGGCTGGTATGGTTTGCCAAGGCCGTTCGTAAGGCGTGCGTGATTGCACTGCGACCTGGCCAGCTAAAGCCAAACGTTTTTGTTGAAGCTTCGAGGCGACGCACGTGTCCATCAAGTAAGGTGATTTGCCCCTGCGAATCAGCGCACATCGTTTCGATTAATTCGAGGTTTTGAGGATCAGCAATCATGTTGCTTCGTCTTGTGCGATGACAATTCGTGCTTTCCAGTGGCACTCAGCCCACTCTTGTTCTGCGACTGAATCATGCACAATTCCGCCGCCAACATGATAGAGCCCAGTGCCATCAGGCTTGAGCAACAGTGTGCGGATCGCGACGTTCAGTGAGAAGTCTCCATTCGGGGCGAGCCAACCAACGCTGCCGCAATATAGGCCACGCGGATGTGCCTCTGTTTGCTGAATGCGTTTCATGGCGGCAATCTTTGGAGCGCCGGTAATTGAACCGCAGGGAAACAACGCTCGCAAAATCTGCTCAAGTGTCGTGCTGACTGGCACGGTTGCCTGTACGGTTGACGTCAGCGTCCAGACTGACGGGTAGGCCTCGAGCGAGAACAGTGCGGGCGTGACGACACTGCCGGGTTCGGCGATGCGTCCGAGATCGTTGCGCAGCAGGTCTACGATCATCAGATTTTCGGCGCGATTTTTTTCACTCTGTTGTAGACTTTTTCCAAGGCGCTGATCTTCGCTGGGGTCGCTTGACCTGGGCGCGGTCCCTTTCATTGGGCGGGCGACTAAGGTTTTGCCAGAGCGTTGTAAAAATAATTCAGGCGAAAAAGATAAGATCGTTTGCGCGTCATCTTCAATAAAGGCTGCGTGCGCGCTGGGATGTTGATTGGCGAGTTGCTGATATAGGGTTTGGGCAGCGCCTTGCGTCACCACATCCAGAGAAAAAGTCGAGTTGATTTGATAGACCTCGCCCTGCTCGATCCATTCTTTGATCTGCTCAATACGGTCGAAGTACGCGCGTTGCGAAATACTTGCGGTGGCAGTGGTAATCGAGGCAGGATTGGCGTGTGGCGTCAGCGCTTTCCAGGGCGCTTCAATCGTAGCTTTGGCGTATACGAGCGCAGTCAACCGACTGTGCGCCACGGATTCATTGGCGCGTGCGCCAGCTTGCGCAGGTTGCAGTGCTGGTTCAAGCCATTCGCCGAGCTCATAGTCGAGCAAAAGTGCAATCCAGTGGCCCGCCTGTTGCGCCGCCTGAATCGCAGCAAAAGCTGCTGGCAGCTCGGCGGCACTGCATGCAGTGATACGACTAAGCAAGCCCGATAAAACCCGCGCTTGGCCTGCTAGTCGATCTTCAAACCGGCATAACGTCATCGCTAAGCCTTTAGCACTTGAGGTGCGTGAACGCGACTCATGTTCGATTCATAAATTCATGAAGCACTTCGCCTGTATGCGACTTTTTGCGTACGGCAATCACTTGCTCTGGGGTGCCCTCTATGACCAGCTTTCCGCCGCCCGAACCACCTTCGGGGCCGAGATCGAGTAGCCAGTCTGCCTCGGCAATGATGTCAAGATTATGTTCAATGACCACCACTGTGTTGCCCGCCTCAACAAGACGATGGAGTACGCGAATTAATTTCTCGACATCGGCCATCGATAGTCCGACCGTTGGTTCATCTAGCACATAAAGCGTATGTGGCAAGCGTGAGGCGCGTCCGGTGGTGATCACACCCTCGGTCATGCGCGCTTTGGCGAGTTCGGTGACTAATTTGATGCGTTGGGCCTCGCCTCCTGAGAGCGTTGGCGAGGGCTGGCCGAGGGTGATGTAGCCTAGTCCTACGTCTTGCATCAATTGAAGAGGATGTCGAATTTTTGGATGCGCGGCAAAATATCCAATCGCATCATCGACTTCAAGCGACAGTACGGCACCCGCATGTTTTTCACGCATGCGCACACCGAGAGTATCGGTATTGAAGCGCGCGCCACTGCAGGCATCGCAAGGAACTTTAATGTCAGGCAAAAAACTCATTTCAAGCGTGCGCATCCCCTGGCCTTCACACAACGGGCAGCGGCCATCGCCGGTGTTAAATGAAAATCTTCCGGCGCCCCAACCCCGAATGCGGGCTTCTTGCGTTTCAGCAAACTGTTTGCGTACGTCATCCCAAAAACCGATATAAGTTGCAGGGCATGAGCGAGGCGTCTTACCGATCGGAGTTTGATCGACTTCAAGAACGCGATCGATTGTCTGCCAACCTTCGATGCTTTCACAACCGTGCCATTTCGGATCGCCACGCACAGAGACTGCAGCACCCAGGTTATCCAGTAGCACCTCGCGCGCCAACGTTGATTTTCCTGAGCCAGACACGCCGGTTACGACGCTTAAACGCCCGATCGGAAAGCGCGCATTGATGTGTCGCAGGTTATGTAATTTTGCGCCTTTGACGGTAATCATCGGCGTATCTTTAGCAATGGGTCTGCGTGGTTGCAAAGGGTGTGCCAGCGGATGCTTTAAATATTGGCCTGTGATGGATTCGGGCGCATTCATTAGATCTTGTAAGCTGCCTTGCGCCACCACACGTCCACCTCGAATACCGGCGCCTGGTCCAATATCAATGATATGTTCGGCGCGACGAATCGTGTCGTCGTCATGTTCAACGACAACTAAGGTATTGCCATTTTTTTCAAGGCGCGACAAGGCGCCAAGCAAAATGCGATTGTCGCGTGGATGCAAACCAATCGTTGGCTCGTCAAGAACGTAGCAGACGCCCTGCATGTTTGAGCCCAGTTGTGCAGCTAGACGAATCCGCTGCGCTTCGCCACCGGAAAGCGTAGGCGCTGCCCGATCGAGCGCAAGATAACCTAGACCAACCTCTTGCATAAATTGCAAACGACCACGAATTTCAGAAAGAATATCTCGCGCAATTTCTGCGTCGCGACCTCGTAACACTAAGGCTGTAAAGAACGTATGGGCATCAGAGACCGCGAGGCCGGCGAGCTCGGCAATCGACTTGTCGCGCCATAGCACTGCTCGCGAAATGGGATTTAAGCGTGCGCCATGACAACTGGTGCAGGTGGCGGTTTCGCCTTCGTACCACGCGTTCCAGGCTGTTTCTTCGCCTGTTTGTTCTTCGTCAAACCCTTGTAGTTTTAATCCCGTGCCAAAACAGCCGTGACACCAACCATGTTTAGAGTTGTACGAGAACATCCTTGGATCCGGCTCGGGAAAACTCGTTCCGCAGCTCGGGCAGGCGCGCTTCACAGAAAAATGTGTCTGATCGAGCTTGGCTGACATATCGGCATGCAGTCGATCAAGTGACCAAACAACGCTCATGACGCCTTGACCATGCTCGAGTGCGCTGCGTACACCTTCACGTAATTGGGCTTCATTATCTGTGCCAACCACTAAGTCAGCGACAGGCAGTTCAATCGTGTGTTCTTTAAAGCGATCCAGACGCGGCCACTTTGCGGTGCCAATAAAGGCATCGTCTACACGCAGATGGGTAAAGCCTTTACCGGCCGCCCATTTGGCCAGGTCGGTATAAAAACCTTTTCGAGCGGTGACCAACGGCGCCAATAAGCCGATCCGTTGACCCTTGTGGTCGCGCATAATCCGTGCCACGATCTGATCAGCACTTTGTGGTTCGACGCTCACGTGACACTGAGGACACATCTGCGTGCCGAGCTTCATGTACAGCAAGCGTAAAAAGTGATGAATCTCTGTCATCGTTGCGACGGTCGATTTGCGACCCCCGCGACTGGTGCGTTGTTCGATGGCAACGGTGGGGGGAATCCCAAAAATGGCGTCCACGTCGGGTTTGCCGGCGGGTTGCACGATCGCGCGCGCGTATGCGTTCAAGGATTCAAGATATCGTCGTTGTCCTTCGTTAAACAAGATATCAAACGCGAGCGTTGATTTACCCGAGCCTGATACGCCTGTAATAACCGTAAACTTGTCATGCGGGATACTGACACTGATATTTTTAAGGTTGTGTTCGCGCGCATGCAAAATATCGATACTCGTTGCAGCGCGACGCTTTTCTTTTAAGACTGTTTGTAGTGAGCGACCTAAAGGTGCGCTTGCATTGGGTTCGAGTAAACGCAAGGCGACTGCACGTGGATCATCGGCAACGTCATGCGCTGCTGCAGAAGTACCAATTGCGTCTGGCGTCATGGCCACAGCATATTCGCGTAAAGCAGCGCCCGTGTGCGAAGTTGGATGCGCCATGATTTGTTCAGGGCTGCCTGAAACGATCACCTCACCACCAGCGTCTCCGCCCTCCGGTCCTAAATCAATGACCCAATCGGCGGCGCGAATCACGTCTAAGTTGTGCTCAATGATCAGTAGGGTATGGCCCGCGCCTAGTAATTTTCTGAAGGCGCGCATCAAACGCGCAACGTCGTCAAAATGTAAACCGGTGGTGGGTTCATCGAATAAAAACAGGCTGCCTTTTTTAGCGAGTTTGGCTGTTGAAATGCCGCTGCGCGCGGCTTCAGCTAAGTGGCCTGCCAGCTTCAAGCGTTGCGCCTCGCCGCCAGACAAGGTGGGCACCGGTTGGCCAAGCTTGACGTATTCAAGTCCAACGTCTTCAAGCGGTGCCAAACCGAGTTGAACGTCTCGCAAGCCTTTAAAAAATTCAAGTGCCTCGGAAACGGTCATGTCGAGCACGGCATCGATTGAGGCGCGACGGCCTAAGTGTTCAATTTCGACTTCGCGTACTTCAGGTCGAAAGCGCTTGCCATCGCAATCCGGGCAGCGAATATAGACATCGGATAAAAACTGCATTTCGACATGTTCGAAGCCAGTGCCTCCGCAGGTCGGACAGCGCCCATCACCGCTATTGAAACTGAACGTACCGGCGGTGTAGCCCCGCTCGCGCGCGACAGGTGCTTGAGAAAACAGTTTACGAATTGGATCAAAGGCGCCAACGTAGCTGGCAGGATTTGAGCGCGCGGTTTTACCAATCTGCGCCTGGTTGACCATCACAACGTCGGCGAGTTGCTCCGCGCCTAGAATCCGATCAAAGGCGCCAGGTGATTCTGTTGGCTTGCCCATAATCTTCAGTAAACCTGGGTAGAGCACATCCTGGATTAACGTTGATTTGCCCGAGCCCGATACGCCGGTGACACAGACTAAGCGACCAAGTGGGATCTCGATCGAGACATTTTTAAGATTGTTGGCGGTGACGCCTTCGAGTAGCAAACGGGGGGTGTTCGCTGACACGGGCAATGGTCGCGGCGCTTCAACCTTCATGCGCCCGCCCATGTATTTTCCTGTGAGCGTTGTCGCGTCTCGCAGTGCAAGAGGTGTACCGTCAAACACGATTTGACCGCCGCGTTCGCCCGGACCCGGGCCCACATCAATCACTCGATCGGCAGCGATCATGACCTGTGGATCATGCTCGACCACCACTAACGTATTGCCTGCATCCCGTAAGCGGTGCATGACTTCAACAACACGGTGAATATCGCGAGGATGCAGGCCGATTGAAGGTTCATCCAGCACAAATAAAGTGTTTACCAATGAGGTGCCTAGAGCCGTCGTTAAATTGATTCGCTGCACCTCACCACCCGAGAGCGTGCGACTCTGTCGATCGAGCGTGAGATATCCCAGGCCCACATCACACAAAAATTTTAGCCGTGCACGCACTTCGGTCAATACCAGGTCCATTGCCGCATCTAAGCCGCCATCAAACTTAAGCGTATCGGCAAACGCGCGCAATTGAACAATCGGTGTCAACATCAAATCTTGAATTGATTTATGTTCGATTTTCCAGAGCAGGGCGTCGGGTTTTAAACGTGCGCCATGACAGGTTGGGCAAGGGGTATAGCTGCGGTACTTTGAAAGCAAGACCCGCACATGCATCTTGTACGATTTGGTTTCAAGCCAGTTAAAGAATTTTTGTACGCCGTACCATTGGGTTTTCCACGCGCCACTGCCGCCTTTCCAGAGCGGGTCGCCATCCAGTACCCAGTCTTTATGCTCTTGGGGCAAATGACGCCAAGGTGTGTTCACCGATACGTTGGCGCGTTTGGCGTACTTCAGCATTTCCTCATGGCATTCTTTGTAACTAGGGGTCTGCCAAGGCTTGACTGCGCCGTCTTCAAGCGTTTTATTTTCGTCCGGAATCACGAGCCCAAAATCAATACCGATCACACGACCAAAGCCACGACAGGCTTCGCAGGCTCCCAGAGGCGAGTTAAACGAAAACGTGCTGGGTAGTGGGTCGCTATAACTAATGTTGCAGTCTGCGCAGTGCAGCTTGTCACTGAATTTCCAGACGTCGGTGTCAGCACCTTCTTGATCAAGCGCATGTACCGAGATCAGGCCATTGCCCATTTTGAGCGCAATGTCCAGCGCTTCCATCACCCGAGAGGCTTCAGCACCTTCAAAACGGAAGCGGTCTTGAATGACGCGCAGCGTGCGTAATAACGGTGAAAGGGTGGCTGATTTTTTTGAAACTTTTTTTAATGGCTTGGAAGGTTTAGTAGCAACGGTGTCGCCGATTTGCGTTGGATTTTCATCTGCGTGTACACGGGTGTAGCCCTGTTGATCGAGAAAGCCACGCACTTCTTCTTCAGTAAAGTTCAAGGGCACTTGAACCGGAAAAGTGATCACGAGACGAGGATCGCCCGCTTTGGCCGCACGTTGGCCGATTGCGGCAAAGATCGAGGCAGTGCTGTCACGGCAGACGGACTGACCACAGCCTCGGCAGGTTAGCTGCGCGCCTCGCGCAAAGAGCAGTTTCAGGTGATCGTTGAGTTCGGTCATGGTGCCGACGGTGCTACGTGAACTGCGCACCGGGTTCGTCTGGTCGATGGCGATGGCAGGTAAGATGCCTTCAATACGATCGACGACGGGCTTATCCATCCGATCTAAAAATTGACGTGCGTAGGGAGAGAAGGTCTCAACGTAGCGTCGTTGCCCTTCTGCGTAGAGTGTGTCAAAGGCTAAAGAGCTTTTGCCCGACCCGCTCACACCAGTGATGACCGTTAAATCGCCGGTGTTTAGAGTGAGATCAAGGTTTTTGAGATTGTTCTGGCGCGCGCCAGTAATGCGTATCGTTGGGTTCATGCTGCAATCATAAAGCGACTGTTAAGCGAACTTGGGTTCAGTGGCGAATATCCCTAACGTTTCAGAAAAGAGACGCCTCGGGACGTTTTAGGGTATCATCACAGGTTCCCTACCGGAGAATAGCGATGGCTTCAGAAACAAAACGTACGCGCCGCAACACGCTCGAGCGCCGTTGCCTAGGCAAGGCCTTTAAGCGCTTGTTCGTCAACGCCCCTAAAGGCGTGTTCAAAATGCTTGAGAAAGTCAAAAAAGCTTAAGTTTTATATAGTCTTTTTCGGCAAATCAGAAGCCCAGTCGTGAAAATGACTGGGCTTTTATTTATTTGAATTTAAGGGTTATCCCTAGTGCTGAATAAGACTTTTAGGATGGGCGCCACGAGTGATAATCCATAAGCCAATCAAACAAACGGAGATAACAGCATGAGTGGTTCAAAAAGATGGGTGAATCGTCCTGAAGGCTCAACCTGGGGTGACTTTGGGCCCGATGACCAACGTGGCCGAATCAATCTGCTGACGCCTGAAAAAATCAAACAAGGCGTGGCCGAGGTTGAACACGGAATTCCTTTCTGTTTGAGCCTGCCCCTCGATCTACCCGGGGGCAATTTGTTGAACCCGCGCCGTTTTCCGCCTGTCATTCGTCCAACCTTGCGCGATGGGCGTCCCAATATGAATTACCGCTTGTTTGCAGATAACGACCAGCATACCGACGTCGTGAGTGACGATCTGGTTGTGATGCATCTGCAATACTCAACGCAGTGGGACAGCTTGGCGCACGTCGGTTCACTCTTTGATGCGAACAACGATGGGATTCCCGAGGCGGTTTATTACAACGGCTATCGCGCAGGGCAAGATATTCAAGGCCCGGCTGATGGCAAAGATGCAGGGGTCCCGCAGCCCGGTGATCAGCGCAGCACCTCAAACGCTGTGGCACTTGGTATTCAAAATATGGCTGAATCCTGCGTGCAAGGTCGCGGCGTCATGATTGATTTTCACGCGCACTTTGGCAATAAGCGTGAAAACGTTAGTTATGACACGCTGATGCGCGTCCTAGAGCAAGACAAGGTCGTCGTTGAGAAGGGCGATATGGTTTGCTTGCACACGGGCTTTGCGCAGATGTTGATGGATATGAAGGGCAAACCCGACCTCCAGCTGTTAAACAATAGCTGTGCGGCGTTAGATGGTCGCGATAAAAAACTGTTGAACTGGATTACAGACAGTCAGTTGGTCGTGTTGATGGCCGACAACTACGCGGTCGAAGCACATCCGGCCACGAGTCACATTGGTTGCTGTGCGACCTTACCCATTCATGAACACTGCTTGTTTAAATTAGGTGTGCATCTGGGCGAAATGTTTTATTTGACCCCGTTGGCACAGTGGTTGCGCAAGAACGGGCGTAACCGCTTCTTGCTGACTGCGCCACCGCTACGCTTGCCCGGTGCGGTGGGTTCACCTTCGACGGCGGTGGCGACTGTTTAATGAAAGACCTCATCAGAATTGGTTCGGGTGCAGCATGGTGGGGCGATCGCGTTGAACCCGCCGCGCTGAACGCCGAAAAAGGTCAGCTAGATTATTTGTGCTTTGAAACCATGGCCGAGGCTACTGTCTCGGCTGCACAAGTGCGCGCTCGGCGCGATCCAACCTTTCCGGGCTATGACACCTATCTTGATGATCGGATGAAGGCAGTGTTGCCTGCTTGTATGAAAAACGGCACCAAGATCATCACCAATCAAGGCTGGATCAATCCCGACGCAGCGGCTAAGCGCATTGTGTATTGGCTCAATGAATTCGGGTTCAAAGGCGTCAAGGTCGCTTCGGTCAATGGCAGTCTCATCACCGAGCATGTGCTCGAACTGACTGATCGTATTTTAGAAAACGGTCAGCCGACTTCAACATTGAAGTCGAATTTAATTTCGGCTGAAGTCTATCAAGGAGCCGAGCCGATTGTTGAGGCCTTGAAGGCGGGCGCGCAGATTGTGATTACAGGTCGTGTCGCGGATCCTTCAATCTTTATGGCGCCCATGATGTATGAATTTGACTGGGATCCTTTAGATCACGTCAAGTTAGGTCAAGGCAATGGCATCGGTCACTTACTTGAATGCGGTGCGCAGGCGACGGGCGGATATTTTTCAGACCCAGGCTTTAAAGACGTGCCCGAGCCATGGAATTTTGGTTTTCCAATTGCTGAGGTGAGTCGGGATGGCAGTGCCGTGATCACAAAGGTCGCCGGCACAGGCGGGGCGATCACGCTCGAAACGATTAAAGAACAAATGTTGTACGAAGTGCATGATCCTGCAAATTACCTGACGCCCGACGTTGTGGTTGATTTCACGACGGTGCAGATTGAGCAAGTGGGTACTGATCGCGTGCGGGTGAGTCATATCGGCGGCAAGCCGCGCACCCCTACACTCAAAGTATCAATCGGCTGCACAGAGGGTTTTATTGGCGAGGACATGTTTTTCTATGCAGGCCCCGGCGCTTTGCGTCGGGCAGAGTTAGCAAAGAAAATTCTCGAAGAACGTTTCAAGATTGTGAAACTGCAAGCTGAAGAGATTCGGATTGATTACCTGGGCTTGAATGCCATTCATGGCGCTGCTACGCCTGCCGATGCACCTGAGCCTTATGAGATTGCGGTTCGCGTGGCCGCGCGCACCAAAACGCGCGAAGAGGCGGCAAAGGTGGGTCGTGAGATTGACGGCATGGCCGTGTCGGGTATTGCCCACACTGGCAAGCGGGTGCCGCATCAAGACCGCACCCGTGAAGTGATCGGCGTCTGGTCTGCGCTGGTCGCGCGCGAAAAGGTCTTCGCCTCAGTCAATTACTTTGTGAGCTAAGCCGTGAAAGTGAAACTACAACATGTGGCACATGCCCGCTCGGGCGATAAGGGTGACACGTCGAATATTGCGGTCTACGCCTATGTGCCAGCCTTCTATCCTTTGTTGAAAGAGCAATTGACGGCTGACACGCTTAAGGCATTTTATAAAGGCGCGATTAAAGGCCCGGTTACGCGCTACGAGGTCGACAATCTGCATGCGATGAATTTTGTCGCGCAAGGTGCGTTAGGTGGCGGTGTTTCGCGAAGCCTGTGCCTCGACAATTATGGCAAAGCCTTGTCGGCAGCGATTCTTGGTTTTGAAATTGAAGTGCCTGACGCCTTGCGTTCATCCTTGCGTGGGCAACACTTGTTATTAAATACCTAGTTGAATATTGAGCGAATCGATCGTTTGGCATTGAGATGAGAAAAAAACACACCATATTGATTGTCGGAGCCAGTGGCGTTGTAGGTGCGGCTGCCTTGAACCATTTTGCTTCACTGCCAGATTGGAACGTGATCGCGCTTTCAAGACGATTTGTGAATTTGCCATTTTTGGCGCAACACATCAGCGTTGATCTGACGGATCCTCAGGCCTGTGTGCAGGCGGCGGCCAGTTTGTCCGAGGTCACGCATATTTTTTATGCCGCGTTGTATGAATTGCCAGAGTTGGTTGCTGGCTGGCAGGATCCCAAACAGATGGCGGTCAACGAAGCGATGCTGCGCAACTTGCTGGATGCGCTTGAACCTGTCGCCAAAAGATTGCGCCACATCACGTTAATGCAAGGGACGAAAGCGTATGGCGGTCATGTTGAACCGGCACGCGTTCCGGCAAAAGAGCATTGGCCGCGTCATGCGCACAAAAACTTTTACTGGTTACAAGAAGACTTATTGCGTGAACGTCAGCCTAAAGCGGCCTGGACCTTCACCATTTTGCGGCCGCAGATCGTGTTTGGCTACTCAGTGTTTAGCCCGATGAATATTGTTGCGGCAATTGGCGCCTATGCTGTGCTGCAGCGCGAACAAGGTTTACCGTTAAGTTTTCCGGGTGGTGGACGTTATATCAACGGTGCAAGCGATAGCCGCCTGATTGCGCGTGTTGCTGAGTTTGCGGCAACCCACGAGATTGCCGCCAATGAAACCTACAACGTGGTTAATGGTGATGCGCTCGTCTGGCAGGATATTTGGAGTTCGGTTGCGGCCAAATTTAAGATGCCAGTGGGTGAGCCCGCGCCGCTCTGTCTGACCGAGAATATGCCCAAGCATGAGAAGCTTTGGGCTCAGCTCGTCAATAAACATGATCTCGCGTCCTTTACGCTTGCTGAAATTATTTCAAGCTCCTGGGAGTTTACCGACCGTGCGTTTGCGCTGGGCGTTGAACACCCGGCTGACTCAGTGCTAAGTACGATTAAGTTGCGCAAACACGGCTTCAATGATTGCTATGACACTGAAGCCTCTTTGCTTGACTGGCTAGAACTCATGCAAAAGAATCGATTATTACCCCGCTGATAAAAACGTTTTTACTGGAGCGAAGATGAAAAAAATAATAACAACCATCAAGTTTTTTGGATGCTCGGTGATCTGTGCGGCTGCGTCTCTGGTCTTAACCAACGCGTCAGCCCAAACGGCGTTTGCGGATAGACCAATACGCGTGGTTGTGCCTTACCCGGCGGGTGGTACGACTGACCTCATGGCGCGCGCTGTGTGCGGGCGTCTGGGCGAATTGCTCGGGCGTACCGTTGTGATTGACAATAAGCCAGGCGCCGGAGGTGTGATTGGCTCGCAGCAAGTGGCCAAGGCCACGCCCGATGGGCATACATTGGTTTTTGCCAGTATCGCTTCGCACGGCATTATCCCCGCGTTACAAACACCGCCCCCTTACGATGCCGTGAAGGACTTCATACCCGTTACGCTTGTGGCGAGTACGCCTAACGTTTTGTTGGTGAATATGGATCTTCCGGTTAAAAATGTCCAAGAGCTCATTGCCTTGGCGAAGGCAAAGCCTGGCACGCTGAATTTTGGTTCGACGAGTCATGGTGGGTCTCCCCACATGACGGGTGAGCTTTTTAAAATTATGACCGGCGTTGACATTGTGCATGTGCCCTACAAAGGGGCGTCCCCGATGCTGATTGACTTGATTGGCGGGCAAATCGGAATGGGCTTCGACAATTTGCCTTCGTCGATGGCAAATATTCGTGGCGGTAAAGTCCGTGCCTTGGCTGTCACGACCACCACCCGTTGGCCCGGTGCACCCGAGATCCCAACGATGAGTGAGGCGGGCGTGCCTGGCTACGATGTATCGGCCTGGTTCGGTTTGTTGGCGCCAGCCGGAACGCCAATGCCACTGGTTGACTTATTAAGCAAACATCTCATCGTGATTTTGCAGACAGAAGAAATCAAGAAACAATTTTTAGAGCTTGGTGCTACTCCAGTGGGTGATACGCCTGCTTACTTTAAGCGCTTCATCGAAGCTGAGCGTGATAAGTGGAACAAAGTGGCTCAGACCAACAATATCAAGTTGTAATGTGCAACCCGTACAAGTTTAAGTTGCGCAGGAAAATTTCATTTTGAAAAAAGCGTTTATTCGTGGCGTGGGCAATACGCGCTTTGGTCGCCTTGAGGGCCAAAATGCGCTTGACTTGATGGCGCAGGCGGCGAAGGCAGCATTAGCCAGCGCCAACGTAGTGCGCGCAGAAATCGATGGTGTGCTCTGCGGCTATGCGACAACGATGCCGCATTTGATGTTGGCCAATTTGTTCTGCGAGCGTTTCTCTTTGCGTCCCAGTTACGCCCACGGCATGGCCGCGGGGGGAGCAACTGGCGCGGCCATGTTGATGTTGGCGCGCGAGTTGGTGCAAAGCGGTCGTTGCCGTAACGTGTTGGTGGTGGCAGGCGAAAACCGCTTAAGTGGTCAAACACGCGACAGTTCGATTCAGACGCTTGCTCAGGTGGGTCATGCAGATTTTGAAGTGCCCAATGGGGCCTCAGTGCCGGCCTATTATGGCTTGATGGCGTCGCGTTATATGCACGAGGCCAATGTCACCAGCGAAGATCTTGCTGAGTTTGCTGTCTTGATGCGTCAAAATGCCCGTCGTCATCCAGACTCGCATTTAACGCAAGAGATTTCGATTGCTGACGTGCTAGCTTCAAAGCCGATTGCTGAGCCTTTGCATTTGTTGGATTGTTGCCCGATCTCTGATGGCGCGATGGCCTTGGTGGTGTCGGCTGAACCGGGTTCAGGCGTACGTATCAAAATGGTTGGGGCAGGCCAAGCACATTTTCATCAACACTTAACAGCGTTGCGAGATGTGATGGACACGGGGGCTGCTGCGGCTTCGAAGATTGCATTTAAAGAAGCGGGCCTGACGACTAAAGACATCGATTATTTAGGCGTATACGATTCATTCACGATTACCTTGTTGATGCTTCTCGAAGAAGTCGGTTTCGCGCCCCGGGGGCATGCGGCAGAACGTGTCAGACAAGGTGACTTTTCGCAACACGGGGCTCTGCCATTGAATACGCATGGCGGTTTGTTATCGTTTGGACATTGTGGTGTGGCGGGTGGCATGGCGCATACCGTTGAGGCGTATCGGCAGTTCGCTGGCCAAGCGGGGCCTCGTCAGGTGAAGACGCCCACGCACGCTTATATTCATGCAGACGGTGGTGTGATGTCGTCGCACGTGAGTTTGCTTCTGTCGTGTGAGGGCTAACAGATGACAAGCAACGAACATGCGAACGTGTCACTGGCCCAGCCGTATGTTGAGGGCTTGACCGAACATTTACTGCGCTATCAACACTGCGAGTCATGTACCGGCGCACAAACCTTTGCGCATGATGCTTGTCAGTTTTGTGGCGCAGAGACGTTATCCTGGCGCACGTCAAGTGGTCGCGGACGCGTTCACGCTGTGACCGTAGTCGCGCGTGCGCCTTCAGATTATTTTCGTTCGCTGGCGCCGTACACCCTGGTGGTTGTGACGCTTGACGAAGGTGCGCGAGTGATGGGACACGCCACCGCGGGTATACAAATAGGCCAAGCAGTGATTGCTACATTTTTTAAACATCTGGATCAAACGCTCGTGCGTTTCGAACCCCATCCCTAATATCTTCTGCGCGGTATCACCCGGAATCTTCATGTCTGACTTGCTTGAAACAGCTTTAAATCCACGTACTGTTGCGATTATTGGTGCCTCAGAAAATATTCATAAGATCGGCGGTCGGCCGATTTATTACATGCAAAAGGGTGGTTTCAAGGGAACAATTTATCCGATCAACCCCAGTCGTGCAGAAGTGCAAGGCTTAAAGAGCTATGCCTCACTTGAGCAATTACCCGAAGTGCCCGAGCTTGTTCTAATCGTTGTTGCCGGCGAAAAAGCGGTTCAAGCCGTTGAACAATGTGCCGCGCTTGGCGTTAAATCAGTTGTGGTGATTGCGTCGGGCTTTGGTGAAACAGGCCCAGAAGGGCGTGCGACCCAACAAAGGATGACGGATGCGGCGCGTGCAACGGGTATGCGCATTTACGGACCCAACACGCATGGGCTGGCAAATTTTGGTACCGGCGCGATAGCGGGGTTTTCGACGATGTTTATCGAACGCCCCCCGCAGGATGGGCCCGTGGCCGTGTTAAGTCAGAGCGGTGGAATGAGCGCAATGGTGTACGGTTTGTTGCGCGAGCGCGGGATTGGGGTGCGTCATGTACATGCCACGGGCAACGAAGCGGATGTCACGGTGGCTGAGATGGCCTGGGCGATTGCGCATGATCCAGAAATTAAGCTCATGTTGCTGTATCTGGAAAACATTGCGGATCCAGAAATTTTGGCGCGCACTGCCGCCTATGCGCGAACACGTGATTTGCCAATTATCGCCGTTAAGGCTGGGCGCTCGGTGGGTGGGCAGCAAGCCGCATCGACGCACACCGGCTCGATGGCAAACGAAGAGCGTGTCGTGGAGGCCTTTTTTAAAAAGCACGGGATCTGGCGTGTGCGTGATCCGCACGCACAGGCCTTGTGTGCCCAGGCCTATTTAAAAGGTTGGCGCCCAACGGGCAATCGATTAGTCGTGATCAGTAATTCGGGCGCGAGTTGTGTGATGGGAGCAGATGCTGCAGAAGACAATGGATTGCAGCTTGCCGTCTTGTCGACTTCAACACAACAGGCTGTTGCAAAATCGTTACCGGGGTTTGCGACCACGACCAATCCGATCGACATCACGGCGGCTTTACTTTCAAATAGTGGTTTATTTAGCGAAGTGCTACCTGCCGTGGCGCAAGATCCGTCTGCTGATATGTTCTTTATTAATATTCCGGTAGCAGGTGCGGGTTATGACGTTGAGGCCTTCGCGCGCGATACTGCAAAATTTGAAGCGCTCACAGGTAAGCCTGTGGCGGTGGCGGCATGGCAAGATACTGTGGCAAAACCGTTTATTGCAGCCGGCGTACCAACCTTTGCCAACGAAGCCCAGGCAGTTGGTGTGTTGGGGCAGTTGGCCGCGCACACTGCGTTGATGAACGAGTCGTTCGAGCCCTGGCACGATCTTCAGGCGGTTCAAGTGCCGGAAGGCTCGGGCGCGTATTGCAGCGAAGCACAAACTTTGAAGCTGTTGGCGTTGCATGGCATACCAATCGTCAAGCACCAGTTGTGCCAGACAGCGGCTGAAGTGCGCGAGGCCTTTGTCTCAGTGGGTGGCCCCGTCGTGATTAAGGCTTGTTCGGCTGAGGTACCCCATAAGTCAGAGTTCGGTTTGGTGGCCTTAGGCGTGCAAACGGCTGATGTCGCTGCAACGATCTTTGAGTCGCAACGTAAAAAATTAATGCAAATGAATGTCAGTCACGAGGGCATCATTGTGGCGGCCATGAGTCGTGGCCGTCACGAGTGCATGGTGGGTGCGCGTTTCGACCCGGTGTTTGGCCCAGTGGTGATGATCGGTGCCGGTGGAAAGTATGTTGAGGCGCTCAAAGACTATGCTGTGCTGTTACCTCCGTTCAGCACGGCTCAAGTCGAGCAGGCGTTACGTGGTTTACGGATGGCTCCTTTATTAGACGGTGTACGTGGCGATGCACCCATGGACATAGGCGCTTTTGCAGAAGTCGCCGTCTCGGTTGGACGCCTGATGATGGCGGCAGGGTCGAGGATTGCCTCGTTGGATTTGAACCCGGTGATGGTGGGGGCGGTCGGCGAGGGCGCTGTGGTGGTCGATGCCTTGCTCGAACGAGGGTCGAGCGCATCGAAGTGATGCGCGGTGCGATTGAAGGTCAGGGAAATCCCTGAATTCCCCTTAGTCTGCGGCTTTACGGAGAGGGTTTCATTGACGCAGTCGCCGCACTGCGGCAATATCCTAGTCTGCTGACATGACACTTTAAGGAAATCATCATGCGCCGTCCACTTCTTGCCGTCGTGCTTGCCGCGGCGCTGTTGCTGCCAACCTTAGGCAGTGCAAAAACCTTCAAATGGACCAGTCAGGGCGATATCTTGACGCTTGATCCGCATTCGCAAAATGAAGGCCTGAACATTGTGGCCAATTTGTGGGTGTATGACGGTCTGCTTCGGTACAACGAAAAATTTGAAATCACTCCCGCCTTGGCGACTTCGTGGGAGCAGGTTACCCCGACCTTATGGCGTTTTAAATTGCGCGAAGGTGTGAAGTTTCATGATGGGTCACCCTTCACCGCTGATGATGTGGTGTTCTCGATCAATCGCGCATTGGCACCCTCATCGCAGTTTAAATCTTATGCTGCTGGGATTTCCAAGGTGACGGCGATTGATCCTTTGACCGTTGAGATCGCGACCGAAGGCGGTCCGAACCCCGTGTTATTGCGCCAGTTGCCGACGCTTGCCATCATGAGCAAAGCTTGGTCTGAAAAAAATAACGTGATGACGCCGCAAGACTTCAATAAAAAGGAAGAAAGTTTCGCAGCGCGCAATGCAATGGGCACGGGCCCATATATGCTGAAGTCGCGCGAAGTCGATATCAAGACCGTCTACGCTGAAAATACAAACTGGTGGGGCAAACCGACTAAAAAAGGCAATGTCAGTGAAATTGTCTACACGCCGATTAAACAAAACGCCACACGTACTGCTGCCCTGCTGTCGGGTGAGGTTGATTTTGTTTTAGATCCTGCAGTGCAAGATCTAGACCGCCTGCGCCAGCAAGTCAAAGTACTTGATGGTAACGAGCAGCGCACCATTTATATTGCGATGGATGTTGCGAGCCCCGAGTTGAAGTACAGCAATATCAAAGGTAAAAATCCTTTTGCCGATGTGCGTGTGCGCGAGGCGCTTTATCTGTCGATTGATATCGAAACGATTAAAAAGGCAGTGATGCGTGGGCTGTCGTTACCGACGGGCACCATGATTGCGCCTCAGGTGAACGGCTGGACACCTGAGTTGGGTAAGCGAGTGCCTTATGACCTGAATAAAGCGAAGGCGTTATTGAAAGAAGCAGGGTACGAAAACAATCTTGAATTTACGCTTGACTGCCCAAATAACCGTTATATCAACGACGAGGCTATTTGCCAGGCGGTGGTTGCCATGTGGGCTAAGGCAGGGATGAAAGCTAGGCTTAATGCGATGCCGCGTGCGACGTTTTTCCCGAAAGTTGGCAGCAATGACACCAGCATTTATTTGTTTGGTTGGGGTGTACCAACCTTTGATGCCTTCTATTCGCTTGAGGCGTTGATCCATAGCAAAGGCGCCGGTGCTTTCGGTTCGTTTAACTATGGTAATTATTCAAATCCCAAGGTCGACAAACTGATTGATACTATTCAAACTGAAATCGATGCGACAAAGCGTACCGCCATGATTCATGAGGCTTTAGGCATTGTGAAAAGTGACTTTGGAATGATCCCTTTGCATGATCAGATTATCCCGTGGGCGATGAAGAAGAACGTCAATGCGATCCATCGGGCCGATAATCGCCCCGTCGTTGATTGGATCACAATCGACTAAACAACGAACGTCTGAATATGATCACGGCACCTTCGTGGTGCCGTGATGTTTTTTTGAGAATACATGTTTGCTTTTATTGTGCGTCGCTTGATTCAGGCTGTGGGCGTCATGCTCGCTGTGGCGCTACTGGCGTTCATTTTGTTTCAGTATGTGGGTGATCCCGTGACCATTATGCTGGGACAAGAGGCTACGCCGGCAGAGCGCGATCGGTTGCGCGAACAACTCGGGCTCGGTGATCCTGTGTTTGTGCAGTTTTATCATTTTGTCGTGAATGCAGTGCAAGGTGATTTTGGTTTGTCGTTGCGTCAAGGGCAAAAGGTTTCCACGCTGTTGCGTGAGCGTTTGCCCGCCACACTTGAACTTTCTATTGCCGCAGCGCTGATTGCCTTGGTGATCGGGCTCCCCTTGGGCGTTTATACGGCCCTTAAGCGGCACGGCAAATTGTCGCAAGCATTATTGGCGTTTTCATTACTGGGTGTATCGCTACCCACTTTTTTAATTGGTATTTTGTTGATTCTGATTTTCTCGGTGTCCTTAGGATGGTTGCCCAGCTATGGGCGAGGTGACACCATCAGACTTGGTTGGTGGTCAACGGGTTTGTTGACCCAAAGTGGCTGGACGCATCTGGTCTTGCCTGCCATTACCCTGTCACTGTTTCAAGTGGCGCTTGTGTTGCGGTTGGTGCGCTCTGAGATGCTTGAGGTCTTGCGTACCGATTACATTAAGTTTGCCCGTGCACGCGGCCTAACCAAGCGCGCGATTCATTTCGGACACGCACTCAAAAACACGTTGGTGCCGGTGATCACAATCATGGGTCTTCAATTGGGTGGCATCATCGCGTTTGCGATTGTGACTGAGACTGTCTTTCAGTGGCCAGGCATGGGCTTGTTATTTATTCAGGCCGTACAGTTTGCGGATATACCCGTGATGGCTGCGTACCTGTGCTTAATTTCACTGATCTTTGTCGTGATTAACTTAACGGTTGATCTCTTGTATTTTGCAGTCGATCCGCGGCTCAGGGCCGGGTTGGGTAAGCATTCAGGAGGCCATTGATGCGTGCCTCGCTCGCTAAAGTCTGGAACGGAGATCTAGTTTGGTCGTGGCGCAATACGCCGGTTGCGATCGTGGCAACTGTTCTGCTGACTATTTTGTTAATTGCTGCGTTCGGCGCTGATATGTTCGCGCCACACAATCCGTTTGATCTGGCTACGATCAATTTGATTGATGCGTTAAAGCCGCCGGTCTGGCATCCCGATGGCACTAAAGAGTATCTGCTTGGTACGGACAGTCAAGGTCGTGATCTGTTGTCGGCATTGATGTACGGCACAAGGGTATCCTTGCTAATCGGTTTAGCTGCTGTCATCGGTGCGATGTCTTTGGGGATTGTATTAGGCTTGATCTCTGGTTATGCCGGGGGGCGTACTGATGCCTTAATCATGCGGATTGCCGATGTGCAGTTGTCGTTTCCAGCAATCCTGATCGCACTACTCATCGATGGCGTGGCCCGCGTGGTGGTACCAGGCGATATGCACGAGGTGATCGCATTTCCGGTTTTGATCGGTGCGATTGCTTTGGCTGGATGGCCTCAATATGCGCGAACGGTTCGCGGCTCGACGCTAGTTGAAAAAAACCGAGAGTATGTGCAGGCGGCGAGAGTGATCGGGATTTCACCGCCAGTCATTATGTTTAGACATGTATTGCCAAACGTATTGGGACCGGTGCTTGTTTTGGCTACGATTCATTTAGCGTCGGCCATTATCACCGAGGCAACACTCTCATTTTTGGGTGTCGGGGTTCCGCCGACATCGCCTTCGCTGGGGACTTTAATTCGCATCGGCAATGATTTCTTATTTTCGGGCGAATGGTGGATTACGATTTTTCCGGGTGCGGCACTTGTGCTGTTGGTACTGTCCGTCAATTTGTTGGGGGATTGGCTGCGTGATGCGTTGAACCCGCGTTTGAACTGAGACACAATATGTCAAAGCTTGTTTCTAAGGTTCTTGAAGTCAAAAATCTAAGCGTGGAGTTTGCGACACGTCATGGCACGCTGAAAGCGCTGAACGAGGTCTCGTTTTCGATCGCAGCTGGTGAAGTGGTTGGTGTCGTGGGTGAATCAGGCGCTGGGAAATCTTTGACCGGCGCAGCCATTATTGGTTTGCTTGAACCACCGGGGCGCATATCAGGCGGCGAAATCTGGCTTGAAGGGCGCCGTATCGATCAACTGCCCGATGAACAAATGCGCAAGATTCGCGGGCGCGAGATTGGGGCGATTTTTCAAGATCCTCTAACCTCGCTGAATCCGTTATACACGGTGGGCCATCAGCTCACTGAAACCATCGTGACGCATTTGCCGTTGTCCTGGTCACAGGGGCGTCAGCGGGCGATTGAATTGCTTGAGGCCACGGGGATTCCGGCTGCACGCGAACGTATCGATCATTATCCTCATCAATTTTCAGGTGGCATGCGTCAACGCGTGGTGATTGCGCTTGCCTTGGCTGCTGAGCCGAAACTGATCGTGGCCGACGAGCCAACAACTGCGCTGGATGTGTCGATTCAAGCCCAGATCATTGAACTGCTTAAAAAACTCTGCCGTGAGCAAGGTGCGGCAGTCATGCTGATTACGCACGATATGGGTGTGATCGCCGAGACCGCGGATCGTGTGGTGGTGATGTACGCAGGTCGTATTGCAGAGGTCGGCAAGGTTCGTGACGTCATTCATGCGCCGCAGCACCCGTATACGGTGGGTTTGATGGGATCCATCCCCTCAGTCCATCAACATGTCGAGCGTTTAGTGCAAATCGATGGCACCATGCCGCGCCTGAATGCGATCCCAAAAGGGTGCGCGTTTAATCCTAGATGTGTGAAGGTGATGGATCGCTGCAAGCTTGAGCGCCCAGAGCTTCAAACGCGCGGAAGTTCGCAGGTGGCTTGCTGGCTGCACACAGAGGTCATGAAAAATGAAAGCTGATTGTGTGGACGACGCGCAAGCTTTAGCGGCTGCGTCAGAGCAACGCCCTCTGATTGAAGTCAAAAATGCCGCTCGCTGGTTTGATGTTTCATCCCCTTGGCTTGAGCGTGTCTTGTCGCGCAAGCCGCGCACTGTTTTGCGCGCAGTGGATGGCGTATCGTTTTCGATTCGTAAAGGTGAGACGCTTGCCTTGGTTGGCGAATCTGGTTGTGGCAAATCAACCATTGCCCGCATGCTGGTGGGCTTGTATCCATTGACACATGGCTCGATCACATTTGATGGCCAGCCTTTGTCAAACATGCAAGGGCGCAAAGGCTTGGCGTTACGCAAGCGCTTGCAAATGATTTTTCAGGATCCGTATGCAAGCTTGAACCCGCGCTGGCGAGTCGGGCGCATCATTGCTGAACCTATGCTCGCGCATACCCAACTGAGTGCAGCTGAGCGTGACGAACGTGTCGGTGCGCTACTGACACAAGTCGGCCTGCATCCCAGCGATCAAAACCGGTACCCGCATCAGTTCTCGGGTGGGCAACGTCAACGCATCTCAATTGCACGCGCCCTTGCTGTCAACCCTGAGTTTTTAGTGTGTGATGAACCGACCTCGGCGCTAGATGTGTCAGTGCAGGCGCAGGTCTTGAACATCATGAAAGATCTGCAGCGCAGGCTTGGCCTGACCTATCTGTTTATTTCTCACAACCTTGCGGTTGTGCATCATGTGGCAGATCGAGTGGGGGTGATGTACCTAGGGCGTATCGTAGAAATCGCTGATCGCGACGCTTTGTTTGCTACGCCTCAGCATCCCTATACCCGCCTTTTGCTCGCAGCGATCCCAGATCTGACTGGCCAGGGCAAGTCACGCACGCCCGTTGCAGGCGAGGTACCCAACCCCCTGAACCCACCCTCAGGCTGCACCTTTCACCCCCGCTGCCCGCATGCGCGCGAGCAATGTAAAGCTGAAGCCCCTGTCATGCAAAACTTCAAAGGTATTGAAGTGGCTTGTCATGGGGTAGTGCTGGGCTGGGAGATGCGATAGCGTGGCGACAGCTAGATTCTGGCTATACTAGCTGTAACATCCGTAACAGCTGTTTCAGCCATTTGAGGGTATTATGCGAATCATGACTTCGTTAGCCGCCCAGAATCATTTTGGTGAGTTGATCGACACCTCGCAACGCGAGCCAGTGTTGATCACCCGTCGTGGGCGGCCAGTTTCAGTGGTGTTTTCGCCCCGGGGTAAACCGCTTGATGTTCTGCTGCAATTGATGGAGTTGTTGCGCACGCTCACTCCGATTCAAGGCGAAGCTGCTGCAGAAGCCTTTGATGAATATACAAAGCGTGCACTGGCGCTCGGCTCTGATATTGGTTTGACTGAAGAAGAGATTAGCGCGCTTGTCCACGAAAATCGCTGAAAACAAGAGGATGGTTGTCGATACCAGCGTTTTAGTCAGCGCTGCGATTTTGCCTAAATCAGTTTCTTGAAAGGCGTTTGCATTGTCGCTGCGCAACTTTGAACTCTTGGCATCGGCTTCAACAGAACGTGAGCTCACAGAGGTTCTCTCTCGACCCAAATTCGATCGCTACTTTCAAGCAGAAACTAGAATTGAATTTCTTGCGCTTTACGCTAAAGCCACGACAAAAGTTATTGTCACGACCATCGTCACCGATTGCATTGATCCAAAAGATAATTAATTTTTAGAGCTTGCTATAGACGGGCGTGCGAGCTGCATATTGTCGAGCGACGTACATCTAACTGAGCTGCATCCTTATCGCGGCATTTCGATACTGACGCCTAGTGCGTTTTCAAGCGATGCAACCTTACATCGTTAAAGAGCATCGACGTCAATGCAAAGGCCCCTTAGGCGATTTCAAGTCGCCTGCGTCGTCTTCAAACCCCGCATCATCTAACTCATCATCACCTAACTCTTCAAGCAGCTCAAGGTCAGGGTCTGGTAGCTCTTCATCAGATAATTCAAACGGTAGCAATTCAGCGAGTTCATTTGAAAAATCAAACTCATCTCCGTTGTGATCTAGACGTACAAAACGCGCCTCTGGATCTTCGGTAATTTGTATGGACCACAGGTATTGACAGTCGTAGACCTCGGTATCCAGATCCAGCCCGCCTCGTCCACCCACAAATCGTGCGCCGGGGCCGCCCATTTGCACATGCATGGCCGTTTCGTCAGGTTTTTCGTCGACGCCTAGTGGAACCGCAAAAATCACCCATTCGGCGTCGTCATCGAGCCCCACTTCTGCGAGCACAGACTTACCCATATAGGCACTTAAGCCATCGGCGGTTTTGCCCAGCATCAACAGTTCTTGTTCAGTAAAGCGCAGGCTTAAGTCAGGTGTGGTCATCGTGGGCAGGCCCAAACAGGGCAAAATTTAAGAAAATGGTGATGGGTAGAGCGTGTGGCGCCAGGCAATTCGTCATCATAGCCGGAAGCACGCCCTAAGCTCTACAATAGACGCCATCAATTGTTTTCACTAGAGCGACACATCAAATGGCCCAGTACGTATACACCATGCACCGCGTTGGCAAGACCGTGCCCCCTAAGCGCCAGATTTTGCGCGACATTTCGTTATCGTTTTTCCCCGGCGCCAAGATTGGGGTACTGGGTACAAACGGTTCAGGTAAATCGACCCTGCTTA
>Ga0194048_10000298_pt1 | contig 23670 bp, 33 predicted proteins | sample JunL225m_MetaG_FD_161685 | JGI IMG/M metagenome (GOLD analysis project Ga0194048, IMG submission 161685) | Anoxic zone freshwater microbial communities from boreal shield lake in IISD Experimental Lakes Area, Ontario, Canada - Jun2016-L222-5m | ecosystem: Environmental > Aquatic > Freshwater >...
ATCTTCCCTAAACGAACCTTCCGTTTCCGTCACCCAGTCGACCAAACGATTAAAGCGGTCGTCGTACCCTTGCAAAACGGTGCGCATCACTGCAGCCGGCAAACGATCGTGGAACAACACGTGCAACAACGTGATGCCAGTCGTGAGCGAGCCTTTAGTCTCTGGCACAAAAATTACGGTTCGGCCATCGCGCCTACCGCGCGCCACCAACACATTGCGGTCGCTGGCAACACGGTGTTTTGTACCAACCAAGTTGCTGTTGCGATCTACTCGTGAAGTCAACTCACGTGCAATTCCTCCACGATCCACCACGCTGATCGTTGCATCGTTGCCATCAACATCGCCTTCAATGCTGTAACGGGTAAAGCCAACAACGCTTGCAACTGCGGCATCCAAGTCGGCAATTACCTTGAGAGTCTTGTACGACAACCTGTCGCGTGCAACGCCTGCGTTAAGCACTGCTTGTACAAGCACTCGATCGAGCAAGCCTTCGTCACTGCGCGAAATACCAACCGTGACAGTCTTTGCCTGGTGCTTGATGGCATCAACAGGTCTCGTGAGTTCATCAATTGAGCGCGTAAGCGAACTCGTCAAATCATCGAGCAATGCTTCAGGCGAACTGATCTTGCCGGTGTTGTTTTGAAATGACTGCAGCGGATCGCTTGCCATCACATCGCGCAACATCGTCACCACACGTACCGCCGTCGATGGCTCCAAGTTTCCGTCGTAGTCGCCGGTTGTGAGTGCATCAAAGAACCTCGTTGCTGGCACTCCAATTTCTGCGCGCACTTTGACTAAGAGTTCGCTGCCAATTCCGCCGCGCTCTACAGCGTGCTCCACCACTTCTCGGCATGCACGTAGTGGTCGTGCGAGTGCGTCAATAGCCAATGCAGCTTCGTAACCAAAAATGTGCCCCACCATCACGCTCAAAATGAATGCGACGCTTGGGTCTACTTGTGGCACTGAGATCACTGCGGCTGCAGCATCAAAACGTTGTTCACCTTGCGTAGCAACCACAATCGGCAACGCTTTGTGCGCGCGGAAAATAGCAATTTCTTTCGCAACGTCAGCGGCTGTTCCGTCCGACAAACCTGCAGCACAAACAAAAATCATCGGCTCACACGACAAGTCAATGTGCTTCTTGTCTTCAGTGATGTCACAAGCAATTGACTTGTACGACAACTCCGACAATTTGATGCGCACTTCCTCGGCGGCAACCGCGTTGAAACCGTTACCAACAACTGTCCAATAACGACGAGCGGGTGCAAACTGGCGTGCTGCCTGCGCGATTTGTGGTCGCATCTCGAGCACGCGGTTCATCGCATCTGGCACGGTTCGCAATGCGGTCAGCAGTTGATGCCTTGCAGCGTCGGTGCCTGATCCAAGTGCGCTCGACAAAGCACACGACAACAATGCTCCGGCGGAAACTTGCGAATAAAACGCCTTGGTGCTCGCAACGCTCATTTCTACGTCACGACCATCAGATGTGTACAGAACGCCGTCTGCTTTTGCAGCCAACTCGCTGCCCCTACGGTTAACAATGGCCAGTACTGAAGCTCCGCGTGAACGCGCCAAGTCAACTGTGCGGTTGGTGTCAGTGGTCGTTCCGCTTTGGCTAATTGCAATCACCAGCGTGTCCGACATGTCGAGTTGCAATTGGAACCCAGACAACTCAGTTGCTGGCAATGCATCCACTTGCACGCGATGATCCACCAAGGTTCGCAACAACTGCACGAGGCTTCTGCCAGCGATTGCTGCAGTGCCCTGGCCAATAACGCGAATACGCGCAATCTTGCCTGCAGATAACGCATCGATCACGTGCTGTGGAACTACGGATGTATCGAGCGACGCAAAAAGATTTCCATCTCGCTCGCCGATCTTGCCGCGCAACGTCTTACGGAAACTTGCCGGTGCTTCGCCTATTTCTTTTGCTAAGAAGTGCTTGTGCTCACCGCGATCAATATCGCGCGTGGTCACTTCAGCTATTGCAACATGTGTTTCGTTCAGTCCCAAGTCGGTTCCGTCATAGGCGAGCATCGACATGCCATCAACCGTGCCTGCGCGGTCGCCGTCAAGCACGATTACTTGGCCGCGACTGGATGGATTGTTTGCGTCGCTCAAAGCTTCGCCGTCCATGCGCACATAACGAAGCGTTTCTTCCACCACTCCGTACGGCTCGCTCGCAACGATAAAGCGATCTTCGGCAATGCCCACGTACAAACCTTGACCGCTGCCACGCAATGCAAGCAACACCGTGTTCGGCTGGTCGGCACTGGCAGTCGCGATTGCTACCGAACCATCAAACTCGCCGACTGTTTGCCTAAACGCGCTCACCAAATCGGCACCGGCAGCATTTTTGCGAGCAACAACAGTCGGAATTACTTTCGCATCGGTCGTAATTGGTTCGGCAATCTTGAGCCCATTACGCACTTTGATATCGGCATGGTTATCAACATCACCGTTGAGAGCGGAAACCAAATACGGCATTGTTGCGTCTACATCAAGTTCTTCACTGTTGACTGGATGTGCGTTTGCTTCAGAAATAATGCCGACACTCGCCCATCTTGTGTGCCCAAGCACCGACAACCTTGCTCCGGGCTGACTCACCAATAATCGCAACAGCGCGTCGTTCGCAACTGCTTGACGCATCGCTCGTGTGTTGTCGCCGAGCTCGCCAATCTCGGCAGCAGCTTTGTACACAAACGACCATGCACGAATGCCAGCACCAACGCGCACCGAACCGGATGTAAATAAGTTGTCATCTAGACGTCCTGCAAGCAATGGCTTAACTCGAGCGTCGTTGGCATCGAGTCCGTGCCCCCACACCAACAAGTTGATGCCAGCAGAGTCACGACCTCGCACTTCCATGCGGTCAAGTGCTGAAAAAGATTGCTGAATCGAGAGGTATGCATTTCGCGCGCTATCGCTCGCGCTCTTGCCAGCCAGTTCGCCAACAAGTTTTGCAGTGCGCAAACGATCATTGCGCAGCGACCATGTTGCATCACGAAGAGCAATCAACTCATTGCTGCGACGCTCAACTTCTTGAGTCGTCAAACCAGTCGCCGCCTCCAACACTTGCTCTGCCTGAAGCGCAATCGCATCCAGCTGATCAAGGCGCGAAACGAGCCCACCAACAAGTTGCAAGTTGTCTACCAACGCCGCAGTACCTGATTCGCCGCGTAATGCCGCGTCAACAGCAGCTACATGCGTCGCACATTCGGCAATTGCGCCAATGTTGCCAGCCGCTATTGACTTTTCAAGTGCGTCCAACAAGTCGGCTGCTAATGGCAGTGGTCGGGCCGAGGGCCGCGACACGATGCAAATGATGCCGCACATGTACTACAGGCTACCGAGATCCGCCAAGGCGCTTGATCACACTGGCCGCCAATCGCTGCGCCACGCTATTTGCTGTTTCTTCAAACTGAGCTTCAACCATCACTCGCACCAACGGCTCCGTCCCGCTCGCGCGCAACAAAACTCGACCAACTCCATTGAGGTCACGCTCGGCCACAGCAATTTCTTGGGCAAATTGAGTTGCAAGATCTGATGCAACAGATTCAACCCGCACGTTGATCAGCACCTGTGGCAACGAAGTCATTGCATCTTGCGCAAGTTTTTGCAGCGTCACATTTTTGCGGCGCACTAGATCTACAAGGCGCACTCCGGCGAGCAAACCGTCACCAGTTGTTGCATCCTTGCGATAAATGATGTGTCCACTTTGTTCGCCACCCAATGAATAATTGTTTTCATCCAGCGCAATTAACACACTGCGGTCACCAACCGGTGTCGTCACTACAGAAATTCCGTGCTTGGCCATTGCTTCATGAAAACCAGCGTTGGTCATCACTGTCACAACAACACCATTGCCATCCAACACTTTGCGCTCTTGCATGTCAATCGCAGCGAGCGCGAGCAAATGATCTCCGTCGACAATATTGCCTACGTGATCCACGCCAATCACACGATCACCGTCACCATCAAAAGCCAAACCAATTGCTGCCTGATGCAGTCGCACGGCTTCGCCAATGACTTTTGGATACGTTGCACCACATTCGGCATTGATGTTTTTGCCGTTTGGTTCGCAATGAATTGCAATGACCGTTGCGCCAAGTTGCGCCAATACATATGGAGCGACATCGCTCATTGCGCCGTTTGCACAATCGACCACAATTCGAATGTCGGTAAATGCACGGCTCGGCACGAGGCTCTCGATGCTGTTGCGATAGTCATTAATCGCTGTAATTGACTCGGTAATTGCAGCAACTGATTCATTACTGTTTTTTGCGCCGCTCGCGGCCATTGCCGCTTCAATCATTTGTTCTTGATCATCAGTCAGCTTGATGCCACCGATGCCAAATATTTTGACTCCGTTATCGGCATACGGATTATGCGATGCGGTAACTGCAGCACCTGCGCAACCGCGCTGTGCTGCAGCAAAAGCAATTGCTGGTGTTGGCGTAACGCCCAACAGTTCAACCGTTGCCCCGCCTGCGGCAAAGCCACGTGCGAGTGCAGTTTGCAACACCAAGCCAGATTCACGCGTGTCGCGTCCAATCACAACGTGTTGCAACGACAACACCGTGGCCGCGGCAAAGCCAAGGTCGACGACATATTGTTCGGTCAGTTCGGTGAGGGCAACCCCACGAACACCATCAGTTCCAAATCGAAGCATCTACACACTTCCGATCCACGCAACCAAAGTCGCGTAGCAATACAGCGGATTAACGCTTTGTGTACTGTGGCGCCTTGCGCGCCTTCTTGAGACCGTACTTCTTGCTCTCTTTTTTACGTGAGTCACGTGTGAGCAATCCGGCTTTGCGCAACAACCCGCGGCGCTCTGGATCAAGTTCGAGAAGTGAGCGAGCAATCGCCATGCGCAATGCGCCAGCCTGACCTGCAATACCGCCACCCTGAATGTCGCAATCTACGTCGTAAGCAGTTGCAACTTCGGCAACATGCAATGCCTCTGATGCAACCATGCGCTGTACTGCGTTTGGAAAATAGTTTTCAAACTCACGACCATTGACAGTGACTTTGCCAGTGCCTGGTCGCAAACGTGCGCGCGCAACTGCTTCTTTGCGGCGACCCGTTGTTTGTGTAAGTGGCTTTGTTCCCATGATTGTTCCTCTATTCGACTTGTAAGTACTCAGCGCGCCTTGGCGTGAGCAATTTCGAGAACTTTTGGATCTTGTGCTTCGTGGCCGTGTTGTGCGCCAGCATGCACTTTGAGTTTCTTGATCATCTGACGACCAAGCGGACCTTTTGGCAACATGCCGCGAATGGTGCGACGAATTGCATCTTCAGGCTTTGCCTTCAACAGGGTGCCGTAAGTCTGTGTGCGAAGACCACCTGGGTAACCGCTGTAGTCGTGAACAAGCTCTTTGTCTTGCTTACCGTTGGTCAAAATAATCTTGGAAGCATTGATGATCACTACGTGGTCACCGGTGTCCATGTGTGTTGAAAACATTGGCTTGTGCTTGCCGCGCAAGATCGCTGCGATCTCGGTGCACATGCGACCAAGGACAAGACCCTCGGCGTCGACGATGTGCCACTCGCGCTTGACTTCACTTGCTTTTGGAGAATAAGTACGCATCAGATCTGCTTTCGAAAACTTGAGAACTTGGCGGCGGAAACGAATTAATTAACCGTCTCCGTGAACCGTTTAAGGATAGGGGTCACTAGGCCCATTTCACAATGCCGAGACGGGGAAACCCACCTCCCAAAGGCACAATCCTTGGGGTGGTGCCACGGGGGCAGCCTGCGAGCGATCCCCTGAAAGGATCAACCCCCGCATGTCACTTGGGGGCCGTTTGCCAAGACCGATTTCGACAAATGTACCCACAAGAGCCCGCACCATCTGATGGCAAAAGGCATTGGCTCGGATGTCGAACCGCAGCACACCCTCCCCCATGTCTTTCCAATCTGCAGACATCACACTGCGGCGCATTGAGTGCTCGAATGTGTCAAATTCGTCAGCCGGTTTTGGCTTGCGACAAAATGCCGAGAAATCGTGATTGCCAATGATTGCATCGCATGCAAGTTGCATTGAGCGCAGCTTGAGTGGCTTGATGATGTGCCATGCGGTCTCGTTCATAAACGGATTTCCGACTGGGCTATTGAGCACCGTGTATTGATACGCACGCCACAGAGCTGAGTAACGAGCGTGAAAATCTGGATCTGTCCACTGCGCATCGCGTACAACAATTGAAGGCCCACACAACGCATTCATTTGTTTCATCAACACTTCTAAGTTGACTCTGTCTGCTAGATCAAGGCTGATGACCTGACCCCATGCATGCACACCTGCGTCTGTTCGACCTGCCGGAGTTACTTGAACTGGCTCTTGCAAGATTTGTGCAAGCGCACTTTCAATTGTGGACGCGATGGTGTCAACACCAGGATTCGTTGCAAACCCGTGGAACTCGTCGCCCTTGTAGGCGATAGTCATTCGCGCGCGACGCACGATCGACCAAACGTTCTAGACGAGTTCGATGCGCGCCATTGGCGCGTTGTCACCGTGGCGTGGTCCGAGTTTAAGAATTCGGATGTATCCACCGTTGCGTGTGGTGTAACGAGGAGCAACAACGTTGACGAGCTTGTTCGTCATCTCTTTGTCGTTCAAGTACGACTGAATCTGACGAATGCGGTGAACACGCATTGGGCCTTCGCCCTGCGCTTTGATTGCCTTGGTGATCAACTTCTCAGCGATTGGACGCAAAGCCTTTGCTTTGCCTTCAGTCGTGGTGATGCCTTCAGCGGCAAACAGTGATGCAGCCATGTTGGCCAACAGCAAACGCTGGTGGTGTGCACTTCCGCCAAAACTGCGTGAACGTCGTGGTGTTGCTGGCATAAAGGACCTCTCCCTAGTTAAAAATTCTAAAAGTGTTTGTTGTTAATTCGATTGTGATCAGAGTCGCAATGACAAGCCACGCTCGTCAAGCTTGAGCTTGATTTCGTCGAGGCTCTTCTGACCAAAGTTGGTGATGTTGAGCAAGTCTTCGTCGCTACGCAACAACAACTCGCCGATGGTGTTGACCTGTGCGCGCTTGAGGCAGTTGCGTGGACGCTCTGACAAGTCGAGGTCTTCGATGCTCAAGTCGAGGTCTGGGGAACCCATACCCGAGGTTGAGATTTCACCAAGTTCAAGAGCCATTGGTGCATCACTCATCGTTGCAACCAAGTCGACCAATGAACGCAATGTTGCTCCGGCTGATGCCAAAGCTTCTTGTGGTGCGATCGAACCGTCTGTCTCGATGTCAAGAATGATCTTGTCAAAGTTGGTCGACTGCTCTACGCGAGTTGGCTCAACAATGTATGTGCAACGACGAACTGGTGAGTAAATAGCGTCGATTGGAATAACGCCGATTACTTTGCGGGTGTCGCGATCGCTTGATGAGTAGCCTTTGCCGCGCTCAACAGTGATGTCAACAACCAAACGACCCTTGGCCGAAAGAGTTGCGATGTGCTGCGATGGGTTAAGAATCGTGACGCCGGTTGGGCACACGATGTCTGCTGCAGTGACATCGGCTGGGCCTTTGACATCGACAGTGATCACTACTGGCTCGTCGCCCTCTGACATCACAACAACGTCTTTGAGGTTGAGAATGATTTCGGTGACATCTTCAGTGATGCCTTCAATGGTGTCGAACTCGTGCAATGCGCTCTCGAACTTGACAGTTGAGATTGCTGCACCAGGAATTGATGACAACAACATGCGGCGCAACGAGTTGCCGATGGTGTGGCCTAGACCTGGATCAAGTGGTCCAATTGAAAACTTCTGACGATTGTTGTCTGAAGTGCCGATTGCTTCTACTGATGGGCGCTGAATAACGAGCATTGGTGTCTCCTATTTGCCGATGTCTATGACGTATGAATTTGCGGGGTTTACTTCGAGTACAACTCAACGATGAGCTGTTCGCGGACTGGAATATCAATTTGCTCGCGTGTTGGAAGTTCGCGAACAGTAATTTGCTTGCCACCTTCGGCAGCATCGATCCAACCCACCATGCGGCGGTCGAGAGTGTCGATGTTGTGCTGAATGATGATCATGTTCTTTGCCTTCTCAGACAAGGTGATGACTTGACCACGGGTGACGCTGTATGACGCAATGTCAACGCGCTTGCCGTCTACCAACACGAGACCGTGGTTGACAAACTGGCGAGCTTGCGGACGGGTTGAACCCCAGCCTGCGCGATAGACCACGTTGTCGAGACGGCACTCGAGCAGGCGCAACAAGTTTTCACCGGTTGGACCAGACAAGCGAGTCGCTTCTTCGTAAGCCTTGCGAAATTGACGCTCGAGAACGCCATAGATGTACTTGGCCTTCTGCTTTTCCTGCAACTGCAACAGGTATTCGCTGGTGTTTCCACGACGGCGTGTGCGGCCGTGTGTACCAGGTGGGAATGGGCGACGCTCAAGAGCCTTCGCACCTTTCGCATTTTCAAATACGTTGATTCCGAGACGGCGCGAAATGCGCACCTTTGGTCCTGTATAGCGAGCCATGACTTACGGCCTCTTTCGCTTTGGCTGGAGGCAACCGTTGTGTGGAATCGGCGATACATCTTTAATGCCGGACACTTCGATGCCTAGTTGTTGGATAGAACGCAATGCGGTGTCACGACCAGAACCTGGACCCTTGACATGCACTTCTGCACGACGGAGACCTTGCTCCATCGCTGCTCGGCCTGCCTTCTCTGCTGCCATTTGAGCGGCGAACGGAGTTGACTTACGCGAGCCAGAAAAGCCAACGCCACCCGACGATGCCCATGCGATGACATTGCCTTCAGTGTCGGTGATGGACACGATGGTGTTGTTGAACGAACTCTTGATATGCACGACGCCTGTCGTGATGTTTTTGCGGTCACGCTTACGCGTGCGACGAACTGGTGCTTTTGCCATGGTCTACTTCCTCACTGCCATCTTCTTGTTGGCCACTGTTTTCTTCGGGCCCTTACGAGTACGAGCATTGGTGTGTGTGCGCTGACCACGAACTGGAAGTCCCTTGCGGTGACGTGTTCCTTGGTACGAACCAATTTCGATCTTGCGCTTAATGTCGGTCTGGACGTTGCGGCGAAGGTCGCCTTCCACCGTCAAACCATTTTCGATGTACATACGAATCTTGTTGACTTCAGAGTCAGTCAAGTTGCGCACGCGAGTGTCTGGGCTGAGTTCGAGGTCTTTGCACATCTTGGCTGAGGTCGCACGACCAATGCCATAGATATATGTAAGAGCAATCTCGAGGCGCTTCTCGCGCGGAATGTCTACACCTGAAATACGTGCCATGAGTGGTTCCTTTTAGCCTTGACGTTGCTTATGTCGCGGGTTTTCGCAAATCACCATCACGCGTTTGTGCCGGCGGATGACCTTGCACTTTTCGCAGATTTTTTTAACGCTCGGTTTTACTTTCACTGTGAATGCCTCTGGTGGTTGCTTATTTATGTCGATAGGTAATTCGACCTCTGGTGAGGTCGTATGGCGTTAACTCAACTTGAACTTTGTCCCCCGGCAAAATGCGAATGTAATTCATTCTCATTTTCCCGGAAATGTGAGCTAACACTGTGTGTCCGTTATCAAGTGCGACACGAAACATTGCGTTGGGCAATGACTCGGTGATTACGCCTTCCAGCACAATCGCGTCTTCTTTATTTTTTGGCAGAACTTTCTCCTCAAAACGCACGGACACAAGCCAAGAGGGCGATAATCCTCCCAAAAGGCGAAGGGTTATGCTACCGCCGCATAATCCCACCCCAAAACCCCTCAGACCACTAAACCACTGTCTGTTGGTACTTTTTTCCCCACATTTCTAGGCTTGAGCCGCTTTGACCGCAGAGGTCAGGCGCTCAAAGACTTCCTCGGTTGTACCGAGGCCGTCCACTACAACGAGCCGCGATTTGCTCATGTAATAGTCAATTAATGGTGAGGTCAAAGAGTCATAGAGGTCGAGCCGGTGGCTAATTGCCTCTGGTGTGTCGTCATCACGTTGGTGCACAAGGCCGCCGCATTTGGCGCACTTCCAAGGCTTTGGATCATTGCCGTCCGAAATGTAGTTGGCATCACATTGCTCGCATGTGCGCCTTGCCGACAACCGGCTCAGCACTAATTCACGCTTCACTTCGAGATTGACAACAATGTCAACTGGACGCACTTCGGTGATGTGATCAAACGCCGTCGCCTGACCAACTGTGCGCGGAAAACCGTCCAATATGTAGCCGCCCACTCGAGCATCGGTTTCTCCAATGCGACCCTGCACAAGGCTGACCATCAAATCATCTTCAACGAGATTGCCCTCGTCTAAAACCTTCTTGACTGCGCGACCAACAACCGTGTCTTGCCTAATCGCACTGCGCAACATCTCGCCTGTTGAAATATGTGGTGCACCGAAGTGCTCCGACAACAGTCTGCACTGTGTGCCTTTACCGGCACCCTGGCGACCGAGCATGATAACGCGCACTGCTGTTGGCATGATGTCCCTGTTCGATGAAATTTCTGAAGGCGTTTCCTTTTAGGAAAGCGTCACTTCAAGAAACCCTCATAGTTGCGCTGCATAAGTTGGCTGTCGATCTGGCGCATCAATTCGAGTGCAACACCCACTGCAATCAACACAGTGGTTCCTGCAAATGGGAAGGAGCGAACATCGCCAACCCACAAAATGATGTACGGCAAGATTGCAATGAAGGCGACAAATAATGCACCAGGCAATGTGATTCGGTTGACGGTCTTCGAAAAGAATGCTTCAGTCTGTGGTCCTGGACGAATACCAGGAATAAAGCCACCCTGCTTACGCAATTGATCGGCTTGACGGATTGGATCGAATGCAATCGAGTTGTAGAAATATGCGAACGCAATGATCAACAAGAAGAAGATCGAGATGTACAGCATGTTTTGGCTATTGACCAAGTAGTTGTTCACAAAACCAGCGATCGAACCACGCCAACCCTGACCGCTACCAAGCATGTTTGACATCAATACTGGCAGCAGCAAAACAGAGCTTGCAAAGATGATTGGCACAACACCGGCCTGGTTGACCTTGAGTGGAATGTAGGTGTTTTGGCCGCCATACATCTTCCTGCCTACAACTCGTTTAGCAAATTGCACAGGAATACGACGCTGACCCAGCTCGACTCGAACTACCGCGAACAAAATACCAATAGATACGGCTACGAGAACGATAAACGTAATGGTCTTTTTGCTTTGCAAGAGTGAGTAATAGTTGTATGGCAATCCGCTCACGACCGAAGCAAAAATCATCATTGACATTCCGTTGCCGATGCCGCGTTGGCTGATCAATTCACCAATCCACATCAACAATGCCGTACCGGCAACAAGTGATGGAATCACAAGTAATGCGCGCGGCATAAACGGATCGAGCAATACAACGTCTGGAGCCTTATTTGCAGCACCAAAGAATGCCGAGCCGCGACCTTGACCGAAAATGAATGTGAGTCCAGAACCCTGCAATGTCGCAATTGCGATTGCTAAATAGCGTGTCCACTGAGTGATCTTGCGCTGACCAACTGCACCCTCTTGTTGCCATTGCTCAAGCTTTGGAATGACTACACCGAGCACCTGCATGATGATGCTTGCCGTGATGTACGGCATGATGCCAAGCGCGAAGATCGAAAAACTTCCGAAGGCTCCACCAGAAAACAAGTTGAGGAAACCAAGTGCACCCTGTGAGTTAGATGCTTCATGCAACTGACGCACAGCCTGCGAGTCGATACCTGGCACACGCAGTGCGGCACCAAAGCGATAGATCGCAACCATCGCAAATGTAAACATCAGCTTGTTGCGAAGATCTTCCACTTTGAAGATGTTTTTCACATTGGACAACATCGATGTGGCTCCCGTATTTCTCTAGTAACCGAAAAACAGTACTAGCGGTTGGTGAACTGGCTGCCCTTGGCGGCTGGACGAGGACCCTTGTGCGGCATTGCCACAATTGTGACGCTTCCACCGGCTGCAACGATCGCCTGCTCGGCAGTCTTGGAAACGGCATGTGCCGAAACTTTGACAGCCTTGGTGATCTTGCCACGGCCCAACACTTTGATCAGTGTTCCCTTGTGCGCAGCACTGCGTTGCACAAGTACGGCTGGATTGACTTCATCCAAGTTCAGAGCATCAATGACGTCGAGGTTGACGGCGTAGTACTCAACACGGAACGGGTTATTAAAACCCTTCAACTTTGGTACGCGCTGCTTGAGCGGCATCTGTCCACCTTCGAAACCACGGGCAACCGTGTTACGGGCGTACTGACCCTTGGTACCACGACCTGCAGTCTTGCCACCTTTACCGCCGATACCACGACCGACGCGCTTTGGTTTTTTGGTTGAGCCCTTTGATGGGGCCAGTTGATCAACGCGCATGATTACTTGCCTTCCTTGATTTCAATCAGGTGAGGAACTCGTCGCAACATGCCACGAATTTCTGGACGATCTGGCAACACGTTTGTGTGTCCAATACGACGCAAACCAAGTGCGCGCAATGTTGCGCGGTTCTTTGGCTTGTTGCCGATTTCGGAACGCACTTGCGTCACTGTGATGGTTGGACCGGTGTGCACAACTTTGACGCGCTTGATGCGCTTTGTCGAAGTGTTGCCCGATGCGGCTTTGAGTGCTGCTGCTTCGGCACGTGCCTCTGCTGCTGCTTTTTTGGCCTGTGGCTTGCGATCGCGAATTGTGCGACCAGGTTTTTTAAATGCACCCATGGTTAGTGAGCTCCTTGTGCGTTCTTGCGCTCGTTAAATGCACGCAACAATCCCTTTGGAACAAATGACTCCGCAGGAAGACCACGGCGACGAGCAATTTCGTCTGGGCGTTGCAGATCTTTGAGACCATTGATCGTTGCACGTGCAACGTTGATCGCATTTGACGAACCAAGTGACTTGGCGAGTACGTCATGAATGCCGGCTTCTTCCAGAATGATACGAGCAGCACCACCAGCGATAACGCCGGTACCAGGAGCAGCAGGCTTCAAGAGCACGCGACCAGCACCATTGATGCCGAGTACTTGGTGCACGATTGTTGAACCAGCGAGCGCGACGTTAAAGAGGTTGCGCTTTGCTTCTTCGGTTCCCTTTTGGATAGCCAATGGAACTTCTTTGGCCTTGCCGTAGCCCAAACCAACACGGCCGGCTCCGTCACCAATCACAACAAGTGCGGTGAACGAAAAGCGACGACCGCCCTTGACCACTTTGGCCACGCGATTGATGTGTACCACGCGTGACTCGCGCATTTGACCAGGCTCGGTTACGCGAGGTACTGGGTAATGCGACTCCTGCTTACGTGGTGGCTTGCCTGTTTTTTCCATGTTTGTCATTAGAACTCCAACCCTGCTTCTCTGGCGGCTTCTGCCGCTGCTGCTACACGACCGTGGAACAAAAATCCACCGCGGTCATAGACAACCTTTGTGACTCCCGCAGCTTTTGTGCGCTGACCAACGAGTTGGCCAATGCGTGTTGCTGCTTCGACTGTTGCACCCGAACCCTGCTTGCGCTGTTCTGGCTCGACTGTTGATGCCGATGCAATCGTCGTGCCATTCAAGTCATTGATGACCTGCACGGTGATGTGCTTGTTACTGCGATAGACGGCCAAGCGTGGACGATCGGCTGTACCTGTGATCTTCTTGCGCACTCGTCGGTGACGACGCAAGCGACCTGCATGGCGCTGGCTAGCTGCTGTTTTCATAATGTCAAAATCTCCAATTTACTTCTGGTTACTTCTTGCCGGTCTTGCCTGCTTTACGCAGTACTCGCTCACCCAAATAACGCACGCCCTTGCCCTTGTAAGGCTCTGGCTTACGAATTTCGCGGATGTTGGCAGCAACTTGACCGACAACTTCCTTATCTGGACCTTTTACGATCACTCGTGTCTGGGTCGGAACATCAAACGTCACACCTGCTGGTGCATCAATGACGACTGGGTGCGAAAAACCAAGAGCCAACTTCAATTTGCTTGGACCCTGAGCTTCTGCGCGATAACCGACGCCGATGATTTCAAGTTCTTTTGAATATCCGTCAGTAACACCAATGACCATATTGCTCACCAATGTGCGCACCAAACCATGGCGTGCGCGTGAGTCGCGCTCGTCATTGTCGCGTGCAACAGTGATGTTGTTGTCGGCATGTGTGATCGAGACGCCAACTGGAAAGTTACGCGTGAGCGTTCCCTTTGGTCCCTTGATCGTCACGGATAAACCCGAGATGTTGACGTCGACACCCGAAGGTACGACGACTGCTTCTTTTCCTATTCGAGACATGTGATTGTTCCGTTCTTCCTAGTCTTCTCGTCTTTTCCGCTTACCAAACGAAGCACATGACTTCGCCACCAACGTTGCGCTTGCGCGCTTCGCGGTCGGTCATGAGCCCTTGGCTAGTGGACAGAACTGCTACACCCAAACCGCCGAGCACGCGAGGTACGTCGGTGGCTGCGCGATACACGCGCAAACCTGGTGTGGATACGCGCTTGATACCTGAAATGGTGCGCTTACGGTCATCGGAATACTTGAGATCAATTTTCATGATCTGTGCAGGGCCCGATGGATTTGGTGCGATTGAGAAGTCGGAGATGTAGCCCTCTTTTTTCAGAATGTCAGCAAGCGCTGTCTTCTGCTTGGACGCTGGCATCATTACTTCGTCTTTCATGGCAGCATTCGCATTGCGAATGCGGGTGAGCATGTCTGCGATTGGATCGGTCATCATGACGGGCCTACCAACTTGCCTTTGTCAAACCAGGAATTTCCCCGGCATGTGCCATCTTGCGCAAGCACAAGCGGCACAATCCAAACTTCTGATACACAGCGCGAGCACGACCACATTTTTGGCAGCGCGTATAGCCGCGCACCTTAAATTTAGGAGTCTTTGCTGCTTTGAGGACGAGTGATTTCTTTGCCATATTGAGTTGGTCCCTCTACTTCTTCTTCTTCGACGCTGAGCGCTTTGCTGCTCCGCGTGATTTCTTTGATGATGCTGGCTCTTCGCCCTTGCGGAATGGAAAACCAAATGCATCGAGCAAAGCTTTTCCTTCCAGGTCGGTCTTGGCTGACGTCACGATGGTGATGTCCATGCCGCGTGTGGTGTCTACTTTTTCGTAGCTCACTTCAAGAAACACCAACTGCTCGGTGAGTCCAAATGTGTAGTTGCCGTTGCCGTCCCACGACTTGCCTGGGAAACCACGGAAGTCACGGATGCGAGGAATTGCAACCGAAATCAAACGGTCCATGAACTCCCACATGCGATCTCCGCGCATGGTGACCTTTGCACCAATGGCTTGGTTTTCGCGCAATTTAAATGAAGCGATTGCGGTGCGTGACTTGGTGACGATTGGCTTCTGGCCGGAAATCGCTGTCAAGTCTGCAACTGCGCCGTCGATCAACGATGCTTGCTGAGTTGCACGACCAACACCCATGTTGATCACAATCTTTTGCAATGTTGGAACTTGCATCACGTTCTGAACGCCGAGCTCTTTAATCAAGTCAGCACGAACGACGTCGTTATAGTGCGCCTTCAAGCGCGGTGTGTACAGAGCGGTCTTAGTCATTAGATTTCGTCTCCGGTGCTCTTGGCAACGCGCACTTTGGTGCCGTCATCCTTGATCTTGTAACCAACACGTGTTGGCTTGCCCTTGTGCACGAACATCACGTTCGAAGCATCAATCGGCATGTCTTTGTCGATAATTCCACCAGTGTTGGTGTTGTTGCCGCGCGCAGCCAAGTGACGCTTGGCGGTGTTTACGCCAGCGATCTTGACTTTGTTTTGCTTTGGCAAAACTGTTGTGATCTCGCCTTGCTTGCCTTTGTCTTTTCCGGCAATAACGACGACTGTGTCACCCTTTTTGAGCTTCATGACTACAACACCTCCGGTGCGAGCGAAATGATTCGCATAAATTTCTTGTCGCGAAGTTCACGGCCAACTGGTCCGAAGATACGGGTGCCACGTGGGGTGAGGTCTTCTTTGATCAACACTGCTGCGTTCTCATCAAAACGGATGTAGCTACCGTCTGGACGGCGCTTCTCTTTTTTGACGCGAACAACTACGCAACGAACAACTTCGCCCTTCTTGACACCTGCGCCAGGAATTGCATCCTTGACAGTGCCGATGAAAACGTCGCCAATTGATGCGTAACGACGGCGTGTACCGCCGAGCACCTTGATGCAGAGCACTTCTTTTGCGCCGCTGTTGTCAGCAACACGTAGACGGGTTTCTTGCTGAATCACTTTGCACGCTCCAGTACTTCAATCAGGCGCCAACGCTTTTGCTTCGACATTGGGCGAGTTTCCATTACGCGAACGCGGTCGCCAATTTGGGCGTCGTTGGTCTCGTCGTGGGCATAGAGCTTCTTCGTGCGAGCCACAAACTTCGAGTAACGAGGGTGTGGAACACGATCAACAATAGAAATGACAATCGTCTTGTTCATCTTGTTGGACACGACGGTGCCTTCGCGCACTTTGCGTGCGTTACGGGTTTCGTCTGTCACTGGTGTAACGGTTGAATCAGTCATGATCGTTTACTTCCCTGCCATCTCGGCAGCGGCGATTTCGCCCTGACGAATCAGCATGTTGATACGTGCGATTTGACGCTTGACCTTGCCCAACTCGGCGGTGTTCTCGAGTTGACCAGTGGCATGACGGAATCGCAAGTTGAGTGCTTCTTGTTTTGATGCGCGAAGTTCTTCCACCAAGGTGGCGAGATCCATGTCGCGGAGTTCGGCTAGTTCACGGGCCATGTCAGATTGCCTCCTCGCGGCTGATGATGCGGGCCTTGATCGGCAGTTTTTGTACTGCACGCTCGAGAGCTTGGTGTGCAGTTGCCGAGTTTGGGTAGGACAACTCGAACAACACGCGACCTGGCTTGACAACGGCTACCCACAACTCTGGGTTTCCCTTGCCGGAACCCATGCGGGTTTCTGCAGGCTTCTTAGTAACAGACTTGTCAGGAAACACGTTGATCCAGACCTTGCCACCACGCTTGATGTGACGGGTCATTGCAATACGTGCTGCTTCAATCTGACGCGCAGTGATCCAACCTGGCTCAAGAGCCTGGATGCCGTATTCGCCGAAAGCGAGTTCGGTTGCACCCTTTGAGATGCCGCCGGTACGACCGCGGTGCTGCTTGCGATATTTAACTTTGCGTGGTTCCAACATGATTAGTCCTCTTTACGGAAGTGTGGGGTCTCATGCGAATCGACGATTCGACGTTGAATGTCTTCTTCTTCCGCCAACAAACGCTCAAACTCTGGATCGGCTTCTTTCACGAGAGGAGTAATTTCCATCTCGTCAACTTCTGCAACGCGTGGGCCTGCTGAAGTAACAACCTTGAGAGTTGCTTCTGAATGTCCTGAAGTTTGACCAACTGCCATCGCTGCTTCACGAGCAATGCGATCATCGTTCGGGCTCTTGTAAGGCAAGATCTCACCTTTGTACAGCCAAACTTTGACGCCGATGCGTCCAGCAGATGTTGCTGCTTCACGGAATCCGTAATCGATGTCAGCGCGAAGAGTGTGCAATGGAACGCGGCCTTCGCGGTACCACTCGGTGCGGCACATTTCTGCTCCACCAAGACGACCTGAACACTGAATTCGGATGCCCTCTGCGCCGTACTTCTGTGCGTTTTGCACAGCGCGCTTCATTGCGCGACGGAAAGCGATTCGGTTGACCAACTGATCAGCAACACCCTGTGCCACAAGTGCGGCATCGAGTTCGGCTTGCTTGATTTCGGTGATGTTCAGCTGCACCTTGTTGTTGCCGGTGAGCTGTGTCAAACCTGCGCGCAATTCGTCAGCTTTCTGACCCTTGCGACCAATGACAATGCCTGGACGTGCCGAGTGCACGTCAATTCGCAACTTGTCGCGGGTGCGCTCAATTTCGATACGACTGACAGCTGCATCAGCAAGTTGCACAGTTAAATAGTCGCGAATCTTCCAGTCCTCGGTGAGGTAGTGACGGTATTCCTTGACGCTGAACCAACGGCTCTTCCAGTCGGTGGTGATTCCCAGACGGAAACCGTACGGATTGATCTTCTGGCCCATCAGTTCTCCTCACCAGACTCTGTAGAAACTTCTGCAACTGGTTCATTTACAACTGGTGCATCGACAACTGGTGCGCTGTCAACAGCACCATCAGTAGCAACGGACTTTTGAACGCGATCACGGCTTGCCGCAACACGGGCCGAACGGCTCGATGTCTTGGTTGCACCCTTCGCTTCGATTGATTGTTCGCGTGACGCCATTGCCTTTTCAGTCAAAGTGTCTACGACAATCGTGATGTGACATGAACGCTTCAAGATTTGACCGGCACGACCCTTGGCGCGTGGACGGAAACGCTTCATGGTCGGACCTTCGTCCGCGAAGCAAGCCTTGACGTACAAGTCGTCGGCATCTTTTGAATCGTTGTTGACTGCGTTAGCAACTGCCGAAGCAAGCAACTTGCGCACGTCGTGTGCCGAGTCGCGCTGCAACAACATCAATGTGTTGTCGGCTGACTTGACATCGGCGTCGCGGATCAAGTTGAGAACAACGCGAACCTTGGACGCTGACATGCGCACGTTCATTGCGCGAGCGCGAGTACCGCTTGATGAACCGGCGATGCGGTTCTTTTCGTTGAGCTTTGGACCGGTCATGACTTAGCCGCCGCTGCTGCTGCTTTTTCCTGGCTGGCATGGAAACGGAAGGTGCGGGTTGGAGCGAATTCGCCCAACTTGTGACCAACCATTGATTCCGAAACGTAAACAGGAACGTGCTTGCGACCGTCGTGAACGGCAAACGTGTGGCCGATCATGTCAGGAATAATTGTTGAGCGACGTGACCATGTCTTGATGACCTTGCGGTCGCCGCTCTCGTTCATTGCGTCCAACTTCTTGAGCAAGTGCTCATCGACGAAAGGACCCTTTTTCAAACTGCGTGACATTTACTTACCCCCGACCCTTTCCGGAACGACGACGACGAACGATGAGTGACTGTGAAGCCTTGTTGCGATTACGTGTACGGCGCTCTGGCTTACCCCAAGGCGATACTGGTGGACGTCCACCAGAGGTCTTACCTTCTCCACCACCGAGTGGGTGATCGACAGGGTTCATTACAACACCGCGAGATTGTGGGCGAACGCCCTTCCAACGGTTGCGACCTGCTTTACCGATCTTGATGAGCTCGTGCTCTGCGTTGCCAACTTCGCCGATAGTTGCACGGCAATCGATTGGAACGCGACGCATTTCAGAACTTGGCATACGCAATGTTGCATACACGCCTTCTTTTGCAACAAGCTGCACAGCCATGCCGGCCGAACGTGCAACCTTGCCACCTTGGCCAGGACGCAATTCGATGTTGTGAACAACAGTTCCAACTGGCATGTAACGAAGTGGAAGTGCATTGCCAACTTTGATGTCAGCTTTTGGACCGCTCTGCACGATCATGCCGACTTCAAGACCCTTAGGAGCCAAGATGTATGCCTTCGAACCGTCTGCGTAATGCAACAGTGCAATACGGCATGTGCGGTTTGGGTCGTACTCAATGGCAGCAACTTTTGCTTCGTACTCATCAGTGATGCGCTTGAAGTCAATAATGCGGTACTGCTGTTTGTGTCCGCCACCTTGGTGACGTGAAGTTACGCGACCATAGACGTTGCGTCCACCGGCGGAAGTCTTCTTAGCAAGCAGTGTCTTTTCAGGAGTGCTCTTGGTGATATCAGCAAAGTCAGAGACAGTCTGAAAGCGCATTCCTGGGCTGGTTGGTTTACGTTTACGAATTCCCATAAAAGTCCTTTAGTCGCTCGCTCTAGTTCTCAAACATCGGGATTTCATTTCCCGCCTGAAGAGTGACAATGGCCCGTTTGGTGCTTGGTCGTTGGCCGAGACGGTTGGTACCGCGAGCCTGACGAAACTTGCCAATTCGGTTGAGTGTGTTTACGCGAGTGACCTTGACATTCCAAATGGATTCAATGGCATCGCGAATTTCTGGCTTGCTGGCATCTGGACGTACTTCAAATGTGTACGTTCCCTTGTCCATCAATGAGTAGCTCTTTTCCGAAATGATCGGACGCAAGATGATGTCGCGTGGGTCTTTCACTTTGCTACCTCCACTGTCTTAGGCAAGCTGGCCTGTGTAAACACGAGCCAGTCGTTGCACAAAACGTCGTATGCATTGAGTTCGTTGGTGGTCACAACTTGCACGTTGGTGAGGTTGCGGAAACTCTTGATTGCAATCTCGTCGGTGCGGTCGATAACAACCATGATCTTGCCGTCAACGCCCAATTGGTCGAGCAATGCTGAGGCCAACTTGGTGCTTGGAGCATCAAAGCTCCACTTGTCAACAACAACAACTTTGTTGTCGAGAGCGCGGTCCGACAAAGCAGAACGAAGTGCAAGCGCAATCATTTTCTTTGGTGTGCGCTGTGAGTACTTGCGTGGCTTTGGTCCCAATGCAACTCCACCGCCGACCATGTGTGGTGCGCGCGATGAACCTTGACGTGCGTTACCGGTGCCCTTTTGGCTGAATGGCTTGGTGCCACCGCCGCGAACTTCGGAACGTGTCTTCGAGCTTTGTGTTCCAGAGCGACGGTGTGCAAGCTGTGCTGTAACAACTTGGTGCATCACGGAAACGTTTGGCTCGATGCCAAAAAACTCTGCTGGCAACGAAGCTGTTGAACCGGTTTTTGCAGGAGCAGTTTTTGCTGCGGCTGCTTTCTTGGCTGGAGCCTTAGCTGCCTTCTTCGCTACTACTTTTGCTGGTTTCTTTGCAGCTTTCTTTGCTGGTTTTGCAGTTGCCATGACGTTACTTTCCCTTCACCGCGTTGCGCACGATTACTACGCCGCCGTTTGGACCAGGAACTGAACCGCGTACCAACAACAATCCGCGCTCGAGGTCAGCTTGTACAACTTCGAGGTTGAGAGTGGTTGTTTGCTCGTGACCCATGTGGCCAGCCATGCGAAGACCCTTAAATACACGACCCGGAAATGAACATGAGCCGATCGAACCAGGAGCACGGTGGTGCTTGTGGTTACCGTGACTGGCGCCTTGTCCACGGAAGTTGTGGCGCTTCATACCGCCAGCAAAACCCTTACCGCGACTCACTGCAGTGACGTCAACTTTTTCGCCAACAGTCAAAATGTCTACAGCAATTTCTTGACCAACTTGGAAACCGTCAACCGAGTCGAGACGCAACTCGACAAGACGACGACCCGCAGGCACGTTTGCTGAAGCGAAGTGACCGGCTTGAGCCTTGGTCAACTTCTTTGGATCCTTTTGCCCGTAGGTCACTTGGAGAGCGGAGTAACCATCGCGCTCACCTGTTTTGACCTGTACAACACGGGCTGGTTCGATGCGCAACACGGTGACGGGAATGACGTGTTGAGCGTCGTCCCAAATCTGTGTCATGCCGACCTTCTCGCCGACGATTGCTTTTTGTGCCATAACGGCGACCTGTGCCCTTTTCTACTTCGTGAATATCGTGATATTCGTTAGCTTCGTTAACTTCGTAAAACTCGATGTACTCGTACCGCCCATTCGCCCAATCGATTCCGGTAACGGAAATGCTCCGCCCGGCAACGCCGGCGGAGCACCGAAAACGTTGTTGCTGCAAGGTTCCTCGTGTTACCGAGGTACTTGCAGACGTCGATTGTGACGTCAAGTTGCTACTAATGACCGCCCCAGCACTGTGCCGAGAAAGTCGTGAATACGGACTCGTTACCCTATCGGCGCATTTTGGCGTCTCCAAACGCCCAACCACCAAGAATTAGGGGTAAATATTTGGGCTCAGCCCTGGGTGCGAGCGACCAGAGTTGCCTTGACCGTGAGCCGTTTTGCACCCCTCAAAATCTCGATTTCTACGGTCTGACCCGGTGCGGCATCGCGAATCGCGGCAACTAACCCAGCTTGGCCATCGATTGGCTCACCATCTACGGACAAAACGATGTCCTCTTGCTGAATTCCGGCCAAACTGGCTGGGGAATCGGGCTGAACACTGGTGATGATGGCGCCTTGACCCCCATCAGTGCGGGCGGCCAGGCCAACTCCGAGAAAGCCCTCCTGCCGGGCCTCCCCGCTTGCTTGGCTCCGCAATTGCTCAAGAACTGGGCCAATCTCGTCCACTGAGATCGAGAAACCGACATTATTTGCCGCCTGGTTGACATCGCTACGCGCGACGGCGGTATTGATACCAACCACCTCGCCTCGCAAATTCACCAGAGGGCCGCCAGAGTTGCCCGACGAAATTGCAGCGTCGGTTTGAATAAGACCGTTGAGAGCACCCGACTCAGTGATGATGGTGCGCTTCAGAGCCGAGATAATTCCGGAGGTCACCGATGGTCCACCGTCCAGCGCGAGTGCATAGCCAATTGCAATCACTTGGTCGCCAATGCGAATAGTTCCGGGTTGAGCAAATGTCGCTGGCTTCAAATTCGTTGCTTCGATCTTTAGTAGCGCCATGTCATTACCTGGGTCGCTGGCCAACACAGTTGCAGTTCGTGGTTCTGTTTCACCAGCAAAACGAACGGTCACGCTTGTCGAGCCAGCAACCACATGTGCGTTGGTTAAAATCTCGCCATCGGAGGTAAGTACCACTCCTGTCCCAGTGGCTTCTCCTTGACCAGAAGCGTCATTGATTTGACTATTGATAGTGACAACGCTGTCGGCCAACTTGTTCACAACTTGAGCAACTATTGTGGTTCCAAGACTCGGATCGCTGGAACCGACTTCGCTTGTGACGAGCGGTGCGTTAGATGACCCAGAAATTCTTGTAGAACCAATTGTGATGTCCCATTTATCGGCAGCGATTGTTCCCAGAATTCCGCTGCCAAATCCGACAGCTACAACCACAAAGACAAATGCAACTGCGCGCAATTTACGTCGACGCTTCACCGTTGGCGGAGGTGGGGGCAACGGAGTGGAAATTGTTGGAGCACCACTGAGCGAATCCGCCGTAAAAATTGGGGTTACTTCTTCTAAACCCAAATCAACTTGATCTGCCGCGCTTGACCCCATCGCGTCATTCCACTCGTCGCCAGTTGCTTTCACGATTGGCGTTTCGTCTGGTGAAGGCACTCCATTGAAATCTGACATAAGTGTTTTCTATCGTACAAACTGAGACCCTGTTTCAGAATGTGCCGATTCTTGCCAAATTCTTTAATACGCCCTATGTGGGGTTCGCTAGCAACTAAGTTCGCCTTTGTGAATGAGCCGAAAACAGCCAACTTGCGAATCCGTAGGGCGCTCGTTTCCGATGCAGCCGCGATCTGTGAAATTTACAATCACGAAGTGCAGTTTGAGACTTCGACATTTGATCTGGTTCCCCGCACACTCGAAACCCAAGAGGCGTGGATCACTGCTCGCAGTGGCGCATTTTCGGCAATCGTTGCCGTTACACCCGAGGACGAAGTAGTGGGGTTCGGCGCGTTGAGTGAATACCGCGACCGCGCTGCTTACAGTACGTCGGTCGAAAACTCTGTCTATGTCAAGCGCGACCTAGGTCGGCGTGGAATTGGTCGACTGATTCTTACAACACTGCTCGAGCAAGCAGCCGACACCGGTTTTCACGTGGTGATGGCGCGCATTGAAGCATCGGGCACCGCTTCTCGCGCACTGCACGAATCGTGTGGTTACACACTCGTCGGAATAGAGCGAGAGATTGGGCGTAAGTTTGGCAAGTGGTTAGACGTTGCGCTGATGCAATGCGTGCTGCATGAACGCA
>Ga0194048_10000301_pt1 | contig 23575 bp, 17 predicted proteins | sample JunL225m_MetaG_FD_161685 | JGI IMG/M metagenome (GOLD analysis project Ga0194048, IMG submission 161685) | Anoxic zone freshwater microbial communities from boreal shield lake in IISD Experimental Lakes Area, Ontario, Canada - Jun2016-L222-5m | ecosystem: Environmental > Aquatic > Freshwater >...
GTTTATATTTGTCATAATATACATTATGCGAAGCGGAAAATGAAGGTGCTCTATAGAACGTTTCCATGTAGTGGCTTTGGGCCGACGTCACCCCGCTTTCAGTAGCGACCTGAAATAGAGTCTGCCGGCAGTATGCTTTAGCAGCCTGACCTGAGCAGAAACCGGTGGGTCATTACACCTCCGCCCTACCCATCCGCTCCAAGAAAACGGCAAGCTCCCCATTGGCAGTATCCAGCGGCTGATTACCCGCCACTGTCGTGATACCTAAGACTCGGACGTCGGGGGAATTTAGGAGTAGACCAACCGCAAAACTATCGTCGACGGGCGGCAACCCAAAATCGGTATCAACGATCACGTCATGGACCGTACCGGGCCTTGGCGAAGGTAGTGTCGCGTGACTCACCGGGGCAAGCCACAGACATACCAGAACGCCCATGATTCGGACGCCGACAATTCTCGGGCCGTGCGACCGGTGAGATACGGACGATTGCGATCGATGCACTCGGAAACAGAGGTTCATCTCACCTACTCCCCCACCATGAGCCCGTAGCCCTTTTGTCTGATGTGGAGATTAGCGTAATGGCAAGAAATGAGCGCGAATTGACGATCTGGAAGATGATCAGGGACACTCAAGGCGCTGCCAAACCGCCATCTGGCATGGACCAGTCATTAAAAAACGGTCAGATAGGTGGGTACAGATGATTCAACGAGGAGTCTTCGATGGACGAACCTAAATTTCTGCCGCTGACCACCTATCAAGAGCTCCCGCCAGACGTCATGCAGGAGCGCGTCGACGCGTTTGAGGCGTTCCTGCAGCGTCGGCGAACGGTGCGGCAATTCTCTGACCGGCCAGTACCGCGTTCAATTATCGAGAAATGCTTGCTGGCGGCCGGCACTGCGCCGAGTGGCGCGCATCAACAGCCTTGGCACTTCGTGGCCATCTCGGATCCACAGATCAAGGCCCAGATTCGGGTCGCTGCCGAGGAAGAAGAGCGAAAGTTCTATCACGGTCGCGCGCCGAAGGAATGGCTCGATGCATTACGACCGCTCGGTACCGACGAGCACAAGTCTTACCTCGAGACGGCGCCGTGGCTCATTGCGGTCTTTCTCCGCCGCTATGAACGACTACCTGATGGCACAAAGGTGAAGCACTATTACACCGACGAATCCGTGGGGATAGCGACGGGATTCATGATCGCTGCTGTGCACAGCGCGGGCCTCGTGTCGCTGACGCACACGCCGAGTCCTATGGGCTTTTTGACCGAGATTCTGGGTCGCCCGAAGGCCATTGAGCGTCCTTTCCTGCTGCTGGTGGTTGGATATCCCGGCGAAGATGCCGTTGTCCCGGATATCGTCCGCAAGCCGCTTTCGGACATCGTAACGTTCATGCCGCCTTGAACGTCTGTGTCGCCGGACCCGGAAGCGACTGGAACGGGACCACTAAAACTGATGCTGTTAACCAGAATGGATGAGCGTCGGAGGTTGCCGCCGCGTCCCTGCGGCGTTTTTTGTGAGGCGTGATCCGAAACTCCGAATAGCAAGATTCAAGGCAGCGCCGAAAGCGATATCGATATTTTACATTCGGGAAATTGGCCTGGGAATGCGCGGCCAGATCGTAACTCTGCAACGAATTTTGAGTAACGCCAGCCCGAAAGTCGCGCTTCGACCTCGCTACCCTCGGAAAGTAAGGCACCGTCACGCAAAGATTAGGTGCTGCGCTGCATCAACAAGAGCTTAAAAGGGGTGACCATGCAGAGCGATCCGTTGGCTGGCCGCAAGTGGCGCGTGAGAGTCGGCGCAGTGACGTTGGCCATCGGCGGACTATTTCTTGGCGCGGGGGTCGAGGCGGCGGGCACAACGCCGGACTCGAAAGACACCGCGGGCATCGAACTCCTGACCACTGGATGGCCCGGACCCTACGGCGGACTGCCCCCTGTCGACAAAGCGTCTCCCACAGCGATCGAAACAGCCTTTACAAAGGCCCTGGCGCTGAAGCGCTCAGAGATTAACGCCATTGCAACGAATGGGGCGCCCGCTAATTTCGACAACACCATCGTGGCGTTGGACGCGAGCGGCGCTGCCCTATCCCGGGTTATGGGTCTGCTGCAAGAACTCCTCAGTTCCGCGAGCAGCGATGACCTCCGTGCCGTCTCGGCGCGCGTCCTGCCTCTCTCCGCGGCACTCGAAGACGAGATCGCATTCAACGACCTGCTCTATGCCCGCGTCGATGCGGTGTTCAAGGGATTACCAAGCTCTGCTCCGAACGACGAGGCCCGCCGCCTCGTCGTCGTGATCCATGACGATCTACTACGTCGCGGCGCCAGCCTCGACGCCGCGCACCGCGCGCAGTTAAAAACCATTAACGCCCGCCTTGCGACTCTGATGGCGGACTTCGCCCAGCACACCTCCCGCGAGGAGGAATCTCTGGTCATCTACGTGGACGACGTGGCGGAACTTCGGGGACTGCCCGACGACCGGATCGCTGCGGCAAAGACAGCAGCCACCGCGCGCGGCAAGCCTGAGAAATGGGCTATCCCGATGCAAAGACCGGCCGTCTGGCCGATCCTGACACGCGCCGAATCGCGGTCGCTACGCGAGCGCGTCTTCCGACTCTGGGACTCCCGTGGCAATAACCGTGGCGACTTCGACAATGCACCGGTGATGGCCGAGATATTGAAACTGCGCGGTGAGCGCGCCCGGATCTTTGGCTACCCGACCTACGCCCACTACGCGACGGCTCCGCGCATGGCCGGCACGCCAGATGTGGCCTGGGCGATGCTGGAGCGCGCGTGGAAACTGCTCCTGCCGGTCACCCGAGAGGAGATTGCGAACCTGCAACGCATCGCCGATGCGGAAAACAGTGGGATCGTGATCGAACCGTGGGACAAGCTTTATTACGCCGAGAAGTATCGTCAGCTGGAATTCGGACTCGATAGCGACGCCGTCCGTCCCTACCTTGCACTGCAGAACGTCCTAGACGGGATGATGTGGGCAGCGGGCGAAACCTATGGACTTTCATTCCGTGAACTGACCGACGTGCCGGTCGTGGCACCGGAAGTCCGTGCTTATGAGGTCTCGCGTGGCAAGGACACGCTCGGAGTGCTGTACATCGATGTGTACCAGCGCAAGGGCAAGGGACCGGCCTCGTGGACAGCGGAATACCGGGAAGCTGAGCGCGGCCCCGCGGCCATCCTGCCGATCGTCACCCTGCACTCGAACGTCGTACGGTCATCCGATGGCTCGCCGCCGCTGCTGTCTTGGGAGGTCGCGAATGTCCTTTTCCACGAGTTCGGCCACGCCCTCCACATGCTCTCGAACGGCGCTCACTACCAGGCACTCGGCAGCATCCATGTGCCTTGGGACTTCGTGGAGGTCCCGTCGCTCCTGAACGAACGATGGCTCCTCGATCGTGCCGTCCTCACCCGCTTCGCCCGCCACTATCAGACCGGCGAACCCATGCCCGAAGCACTCATTGAGAAGGTGGAGCGCTCATTGCGGCATGACCGAGTGTTCAGCGTGAACCTCGAGTTCCTCGCGACAGCGATGGTGGATCTGCGCCTTCATCTGCTGGCCGATGGGCGCGAAATTGATGCCGTCGAGGAAGAAAAGAAGCTGCTGACCGACCTCGGGATGCCACCCGCCGTCACGCCGGTGCTGCGCGTCTCGAACGCCTTCCATACGTTCACGGAAGCCTATGGTGCGGGCGTCTATACCTATCTCTGGTCCGACGCGATCGCCGCGGACATCGCCGAGGCCTTCCTATCGTCACCGGGTGGCCTGTATTCGCCAACCGTCGCCGAGCGCTATCGCCGAACCATCCTCGAGGCCGGCAACACACGGCCGATGCGCGAGGCTTTTCGTGATTTTCGCGGCCACGACCCGGACCCGGACGCACTGTTCCGGCGCTTCGGCCTGCTGGCCGAGCCGACTCAGCCATGAGCCCGCAGTCGGTCCTGACGGCCGACCGTACGGTCAGACCGATCGCTGCAGACTGGGCCGGGATCGTCGTCGACGGGCTTGATTGTTCCGTGCCGAACGAAAGCTACGTGGCGAAGCTGCGCGCCGGTGGCGTCGACTGCATGCACCTCAGCATCGAGGACATGGATGGGCGCGGTAACGTGCATCCGTTCGTCTTTGTGCTCGAAACACTCGACCGCATGCGCGGGTCGATGAGCATCGCGCGCAGCGTGGCCGACATCCTCGCGTGCAGGCGACGCGGCGAACTTGCGCTCGTGTTGGGCTGGCAAGGCGCCGACCCAGCCGGGATCGAGCACGGCACGCTGCGCGCCTATTACGAACTCGGCCTGCGCATCATCGGCATCACGTACAACCTCACCAACCGCTATGGCGGCGGATGTCTCGATCCTTCGGTGAGGCTGACGCGTGACGGGCAGGCACTCGTCGATCAGGCACACACGCTCGGCATGCTCCTCGATATCGGGGGGCATACGGGTGAGCAAACCTCGCTAGATGTCATCGAGCGTTCGCAAGGCCGTCCCGTGATTTGCTCACACACGGCGCTGTCAGCCCTCAATCCGAACCCGCGCAACACGAGCGACCGCGTCTGTGAAGCGATCGCCGCCACCGGCGGTGTGATCGGCGTGCTGTGCCTGAACGACTTTCTCGTGCGAAACGCAGCGAATGCCGTGCCAGGGGAGCCTACTCCGCAGGCGCCCCTCGACGTGTTCCTCGACCATCTGGAACACTTAAAGCGCCTGGTCGGCGCGGACCATATCGGCATCGGGCCCGATTTCGTCGAGGGACAGGATTTCTCAAAGCCAGGCGCCTGGTCGGGCCAGCGCTTCACCTCCGACATGATCGGCGCACTGACACCTGAAGGCACGATTCTCTACGCTGAAGGCTTCGAGCGCATCGATCAACTGCCGAACGTCGCAACGGGGCTGCGTAATCGCGGCTGGACACCGCAGGAGATCGCGCAAGTGATGGGGGAGAACTGGATGCGCGTATACCGTGAGGCTTGGGGTGGCTAATCTAGCGATCCCGGCCATCCACAGGCGGCGCGCGTGCAACATTTGAGTCCCGCGCTGGCAGCGGAGCGACGAGTGAAGTTTCCAGTCGGCGCGAGCGTGACGCTCGCGTCGCTCTCGCACGATCCCTACGCGGTGTACCGGCAGTTGCGGGAGACCGAACCGGTGAGCTGGCTGCCGGCGCTGGGCATGTGGTATGTGACTCGATATGACGATGTGCAGGCCATCTTGCTCGACACTCGGCGATTCACGACCGCGTCCGAGCACTCCCAGATTCAGGAAGCCTTTGGGGAGCAAGTCCTGACCACTGAAGGGGCGCGCCACGATCGCTATCGCCGCGCATTTCAGGCCGACTTTGCGAAGGCCAGGATCGGCGCCACGCTAGAGACCCCGTTGCGACAGCTCGCGGCACAGCTCATCGATGGCTTCGAGTCTGAGGGCGCGGCGGAGATGCGCGCCGTCTTTGCAAGCCGCCTGCCGATCCAGGCAATGCTCGCGCTATGCGGCTTGCCGCTCGACGCGGAGGCGCAACTGCGTGGCTGGTACAACCACTTCGAGGCAGCGCTCGCCAACTTTATCGGCGATCCACAGGTGCGAGCCGACGGCGCGCTCGCCGCCTGCGATCTGCACGCGTTTCTGCAGACCGGGATCGACCGTGCCCGAGCCTCCACCCAATCCTCTTTGCTGCACACGCTCGTCAGAGCACCGGTCGAGGATCGACTCAGCGACGAAGAGATCCGTCGCAACCTCAGCATCCTGTTTTTCGGCGGCATCTCCACCGTCGAAGCCCTGATCCTCAATTGTCTGTGGGCGTTGCATCGTCATCCCGAACTCAGCGCAGCGGCCCGGTCGGATCGGGAACTCCCGCCGGCCATCGTGGACGAAACGATCCGCTGGCACGGACCGGTGCAGTCTGCAACGCGGCATGCACGCTGCGCCGTGACGATCGGCGCCGCCGAGATTCTCGAGGGTGAGATCGTCAACGGCATGCTCGGCGCCGCCAACCGCGACCCGGACGTCTTCGCGGACCCGGATCGATTCGTGTTGGGACGGGTGAACATTCGCAAGCACCTTGCCTTCGCCGCCGGCCCGCATGCCTGTCTCGGTTTCCATCTCGCAAAGCTCGAAGCCCAGATTGCGCTTGAGGTGCTGCTGTCGCGTCTGCCTCGATTGCAGATTGTCGCAGAAGGCACGGAGGCCCCGAGCGGATATGAGTTTCACCAGCCGCGGCAATTGCGGGTAGTCTGGTAGGTCTGAAGCTCGCCCGCGTGACGGGCCATCGTGCTAGTGGCAGGGGGGCGTGATTGCGCCTACCGTCGCTTAGTGCCACGATGCTCTGACCGTCGCGAGGCCACCATGCTCACAAGGTCAGAGCCGAGTCAGAATGCAACCGATCGGACCTATGCCGTGTCGCTCAGCGACATGCAGGCCTCCGTAGCGCGCGGTGCTCTCGTGGCGCCAGCCCTGCAGGGGCATCCCTTCGGCCGTCCTGCTACCGCACCTACACCCGGTTTGAACGGGGTCAGTACCCCGTGGGGATCACAGGAACTCATCACACTGTCCGACGACTTGATGCTGGTACGCTCGGACGTTCAGTCCACCCAACTGTGCGGTGAGCGTGACGCGTCGTTCGACATCGATATTCGCGGCTGGCTGTACCTGCACTTCAGACTCGACGGCATTAGCATTGATCGGTTCCCGGATGGCGCGACGCGCACGGTCGCCGGCGGATCGTTCCTTGTCGGCGCGTCGTCCCGACCCACAGCCTTCACCCGGCAGGTGATGTCGGATACCTGGCAAGCCGTGACCATCGCCTTTCGGCCCTCCGACACGTTCCAGAGTTTGCCGGTCACGGACGTCATGTTGCCGAGCGAGTTGCGCCGTTTTCGCGCCGGAGACCCCGACGTCGAGTTCCTCTATGCCAGTCCGTTCACGGCGGATATGCGCTCTGCAGCCGGCGCTCTGCTCAGACCGTTGGTGAGTGGCGGCATGCGGCCCGTCTACCTGCGAGCCAAGGCCGTCGAACTCGTCTGCCTCGCGGTCGAGCAGGTCGGGCGGCCCGCACCCCAAGTCGAAGCACCGCTGCGGCTCAGCCACCGCGACGTCCGGGCACTCGAAGAGGCCAAACACCTCGTCGACCGCGGCCATGCCGACTGTTCGTTGGAGCAACTGGCTCGGCGCGTCGGTATCAACCGACGAAAACTATCGCTCGGCTTCAAGATCTTGTTCGGGGAGACCGTTGGCGATTATCGCCGGGACGTACGCCTCGATGTCGCGCGGCGGATGCTGGAGGATCGCACGGCGTCGGTGACCTATGCGGCCACCGTCGCAGGCTATAGCGACGTGGGCAGTTTCGGGAAGGCGTTCAAGGCCAAGTTTGGTTGGCTGCCATCGCAATCACGGCCCGTCAGCAGTCGACGACCCAGGACTCGAAAAAGTAACGCCAGCCCGATTTCTGAGTAACGCCGGCCCAAACGTCAAGGGGTCCGGCTGCCTAGCCTCCAACGAGGCCTGATCGATCAGGCAATTGGGGGACGCGTGTGACGGTGCGCGAGGCGATGACGGCGACGGCGGCCCTGCATGGGCTTGCAGAAGACTATTGGGAATTCCGGCTACGGGAATACCCAACGCTCGCCCATGACATTGGTGACACGCGCTACCGACGCGATCTCTTCCACGAGTCGATCGCGGATTTCGATCGGCGAGAGGCGGGACACTCGCGACTCCTGGAGCGCTTAAGTGCGATCCGGATGGGCGATCTTAGTTCGGCGGACCGGATCACTCACCAGTTACTCGCACGCGAGATCGGTGAGGAGCGAGAGCACTACGCATTCGCCTCTCACTTGCGCCCTGTGCTGTTCCCGACCGGGCCTGAGGGTGCGGTTGCCTATGCGATGCACAAAACCTCCATCCGCAACCTCGAAGAGGCGGATGAGTTTCTTTCGCGACTCGATACCTTACCCGAGCATTTCGCCCACCATGCCGAACGATTGCGCGTCGGCGTCGCGGGCGGATACCGCCTGCCGCGGGTCGTTCACGAGCGGGTCTGCGCGAGTGTTGCAGCCTACTGCGAAGGACCCGCGGAGGCTCATGCCTGCTTTCGCCCCCTTGCAGCCGCCGGCAGCCGCGATGCCGAAGCCTTTGCGCCCATCCTGGCCCGTGGCCGGCAACTGATCGAAACACGCGTGCTGCCTGCCTTCCGAGGGTGGCTCGAGACCCTTGGCACCTACACGCCACACTGCCGTGACTCCGTCGGCATCCGCGAGGAGCCCGATGGCGAGGCCTATTACGCCTTCCTCGCACGCCACTTCACGACAACACGCCTGACACCCGCCGAGATTCATGCCACCGGCCTCGACGAGGTCGCCCGCATCCGCAGCGCGATGGCAGCCGTCGCCGCCGATGCCGGATACAGAGGCGACCTGCCGGGACTGCGCACGCTCATCGCGACCGACCCCCGTTTCGTTGCAAAGACCAAGGACGAGTTGCGCGAGCGGGTGCAAGTGCTCGCCAAACGGATCGAGCGGCGCATTCCGGAGTTCTTCGGGCGCATCCCGCGCATGACGTACGGCATCGAGTCGATCCCGGAAGCAGTTTCGGCACAGTTGCCGCCGGCCTACGCGCAACCGAATCCACCGAGCGGCCTCAGCGCCGGCGTCTTCTGGGTCACCGGACTGCCGGCGCGCTGCCCGACGACCATGCATGTACCGATCACGATGCACGAAGCGTGGCCTGGCCACCTGATGCACATCGCCCTTCTGCAGGAGATGACGGACCTGCCCGCGTTCCGCCGCTACGGGCTTTCCAACTACACGGCCTACCTCGAAGGTTGGGCGATGTACTGCGAGCAACTTGGCTACGATTTCGGCCTGTACGAGGATCCGTTCGCACGCTACGGACAACTCGACATGGAAATGTGGCGTGCAGTCCGACTCGTCGTCGACTCCGGCATCCATGTGATGGGCTGGAGCCGAGCAAAGGCGATCGACTACATGGCAGCGCAGGTCACACTACCCGTCGAAGCGATCGAGGCGGAGGTCGACCGATACATCGGCTGGCCGGGCCAAGCGCTCGGCTACAAGATTGGCGAACTGCGGGTGCGTGGCCTGCGCGAGCGTGCAGCACGACGGCTTGGCACTGCACTCGACTTAAGGGCCTTGCACGATCGCTTCAGCGACGCAGGCCCCGTGACGCTCGAGATCCTCGACGCACACGTCGAAGCCTGGATCGCCGAGCGCGAACGGCAGGAGGCCTAGTCCGTGTCCGCTAACGCGACGATCGATCAACTCGCAGACGACTACCTGGCTCACCTGCGGGCGACCAATGCGCAGATCCGCCGGCGCTGTGGTCTACCGGTCACGCAACTCGACGACCTCTCCTTCGAAGCGGCTGAGCGTGAAGCCGACTATTGCCGGAACGGGCTGTCAGCACTGCGCAACGTCGCCCTCGACGCGCTCGATCCGGATCACTGGCTGCTCGCACGGCTGCTGCAGCACAGCTTCCAGAGTGGCGTCGACGCGCCGGCCGACTACTGGCTGACATTCGCGGTGACGCCCTATTCCGGCGGTTGGGTGTTGGCCGCGGTGCACGATCTGATCGCATCGCAACCCCTTGCGACCGTCACGGACCAATTGGCATTCCTGCAACTCGTTCGTGACTACGCCCGGTTGGTTCAGCAGGTCGCGGAGAAGACCGAGCAACAGGCGGCGCGGGAAATCCGCGTTCCGGCACCGGCGATATCTGGCGTCCGCGCGACGCTCTCAGGCCTGCACGCCGCAGCGCAGGAACTCTTCGGCACCCGGATCCCGGCACTCGCTTCGTCGGTCACTGCGGACTCTGCTTTCACCGCAAGACTCCGCGATCTCGTCGCCTCCACAGTGGAGCCGGCTTACGCACGACTCGAATCGGTCATCGACGATCACTACGCCGCCCTCGCCCCCGCGGTCGTAGGCGTCGGCCATCTGCCGGGTGGCGCGGCGAGCTACCGGCGGCGACTCGTACGCTCGATGGGGCAGGATCTTGATCCTGCCGACATCCATGCGCGCGGGCTTGCGGATGTGGCCTCGCTCGAGTCACGACTGCAACGTGTTCGCGACGGGCTCGGCTTTCGTGGCACCCGCGACGAATTCCACACGGCACTGCGAACCCATCCGCGCTTCCTCGCGAAGACGCCGGAGGACGTGGAAGCGCGCTATCTCGCCTACATGGCGCGGATCGAACCGTCGATTCCGGACTATTTCTCGGCGCTGCCCACGTCGCCGTACGCTGTGCGGCGCGTCGATCCCGCCGCCGAGGCCGGCATGACCTTCGGCTACTACCAAGTGCCGACGCCGACCGATCCGGTCGGGTACTACCGCTATAACGGCTCAAACCTCGAGTCTCGCCCGCTCATCAATGCGGCGCACTTGATCTACCATGAACTGGTGCCTGGGCATCACTTCCAGCTCGCGCTGGAGTTCGAGAACGAAGGTGCCCATCCGCTGCGCAAGCATCTCTACTACGGTGCCTTTGCCGAAGGCTGGGCGGAATATGCGGCAGGGCTGGCGGAGGAGATGGGTCTCTACGACGATCCGTACGACCTGTACGGTCATCTCGCGAGTGAACTCTTTGTTGCCACGCGTATCGTGGTCGACACCGGTCTCAATGCGCTGGGCTGGTCGCTCGAGGAAGCACGCGCCTTCATGCGCGCACACGTGCTCGAATCCGATGCGATGATTGCGACCGAGACACTGCGCTACTCGACTGACCTCTACGGGCAGGCACTCGACTACCGTCTTGGCTTCCATTGTTTCCGCGACCTGCGAGCGCGCGCAGAAACGGCACTCGGCGACCGGTTCGACATTCGGCGCTTCCATGAGATGGTCATCGGCAGTGGCGGGATGCCGCTCGAAGTGCTGGCCGATCAGGTCGATCGGTTCATTCAAGCGCAATCCGGTGTGGCGGCATGAACGCGAACGGCCTTCCACCGCCCACTGCGTCCGGGACGACCGAGTCGGGCACCTATTACGAGGTCCATGGCCAGACCGGTCCGCTCCTCTTTCTGGGCTTCCCGGTCACCGCCTCGCCCGACGCGATACCCGCTGTCGGCGGATCACCCATAGGCCCACGGTTTCTCGCGCCGCTGGCTGATCGCTATCGCGTGCTCGTCGCCGACTATCCGAGCCTCGGTCGTAGCGCCACCGTCCCGCCATCCGACTTCACGGTCGATCGCGTGTGTGCGGATCTGCTCGGCGTCGCGGATGCCGCAGGCTTTGATCGCTTCGCCTGGTGGGGGGGTACGTTCGGCGCGATCGCAGGGCTTCAATTAGCGACCCGCACGGGCCGCGTGAACGCCTTCGTCAGTGCCGGCTGGCCGCCGCTCGGCGGTCCCTATGCCGCGATGCTCGAAGGGACGCGCCGCAGTGCGGCCAACCCACCGCCACATGCGCTCTCGATCCTGCGAGATCCCGCCCAATACACCCAGTGGGTCACCTACTACCAAAGCCTCAATGGATGGCCCGATGAGGCGAGTGCTGTCGCACGCATGACGTGTCCGCGCCTCGTCGTCTATGGGGCCCATGCCGAGGCCGAAGTCGCCGGCATCCCACTGCCGCTCGCCGCGACGATTCGGCAGCGACGGGACGAGTTGGTGGCGCTCGGCTGGCGGGTTGTCGAAGTACCCGACCGCGATAGTGCCCTGATCTTGGATCCAGAGACGCTGGTGCCCATCGTGCGCAGCTTTCTCGATTCAGTCCTGTGATGTTTTCCAATGATTCCATTACCTGGGGAGAGTGACATGAATGCAATCAAGATGAGGGCCCGAGGCCCAGTGGCCGCAGCCATCGCACTGGCCGTCAGCGGCGCTGCGCTTGCCGATAGCACGGCCATGCCGAAGGATGCGCTGGACGACGTCGTCGTGACGGCACAGAAGCGTGCCGAGCGTCTGATCGACGTGCCCATCTCGATGGCGGCGCTGACCGAGAGCACGCTGCGCGACGCCGGAGTCGCCCAGCTCGGGGAGGTGCTCGGCACCGTTCCCGGGGTCGGCATCGTGGATAACGGATCCGGCACTCAGAACATCGAGATCCGCGGCATCAACTCCATCTACGGCAATTCGCCTGTCGGGTACTACCTCGACGAACTGCCGTTCACCTATCTGGGCAACACTCAGATCCCGGATGTGCGCATGTACGACGTCGAGCGCGTCGAGGTGCTGCGCGGCCCACAGGGCACCCTTTACGGCGACGGCTCGCTGGGTGGCACGATCCGCGTGCTGACCAACGATCCCAACCTCTCGAAGCTGCAGTTCGGTGCGGACGTCGAGGGAATGACGACGAAATCGGGTTCATCGAGCAACACGGAGCAAGGCATGTTGAACCTGCCGCTCGTGGACAACTCGCTCGCCCTGCGCATGGTCGCCTCCCACGAGGACTTGGGTGGCTGGGTCGACAATGCCGCCACCGGCCAACATGACCAGAATGGCCGCACGGCCGATACCTACCGCGGCAAGCTGCGGTACGCGCCGAGCGACCGATTAGACATCGTGCTGTCGGCCTGGCACACGAAGGAGCACGTCCTCGGCGATTCCACGTCGCTGCCGGATTACACGTCGATCGACCCGGTGACGGACAACACCACGAACTACAACCTGTATGCCGCGACGGTGCGCTATCGCTTTGACTCGGTCGACCTCGTCAGTGCGACGTCCAAGATGCAGTATCAGAACGCTGCCGATATTGCCGACTACTTCGGCTTCGGTCCGTTCAACACGCAGCAGCACATCGACGTCTTCAGCGAGGAACTGCGTCTGGCCTCCCGCGGTACCGGCATGTTCCGTTGGACGTCTGGACTCGCCTACCGCAGCGTGAAGCAGCAGACCAACCTTGAACTGCCGGCTTTCGGGATCACGCAAGATCAGGCTCACAAGAGCGGCTCGTATGCGATCTTCGGCGAAGGCACGTGGAGCCTCACGAAGAAGCTCGATCTGACCCTGGGCCTGCGCTTCTTCAAGGACGACCAGCAATTCCACGAACCGGTCGATCCTGCACTGTTGGCGTTTATCCAAACCGTTCAGCCGGCATTCACCGGTACCACCAACCCGAGCTTCCAGACCGTCAATCCGAAGCTCAATGTGGCCTACCACTTCGACGCGAACTGGCTTGGCTACGCGACGGTGGCCAAGGGCTTCCGAACCGGCCAAGCGCAGCCGGTGATCTCCCTGGAGAGCGCGATCCTGCACAACCCACCGATTTCGATCCCGATCGGCATCGATCCGGAGACGCTGTGGAGCTATGAAGCGGGCACGAAGGGTCAGTTCGCGGGCGGTCTTGTGACGTTCGAAGCCGACGTCTTCCTCAACAACTGGAAGAACCTACAGACCGTCGTGTTCCCCGCCCCGCGCATCGGCGCACTGATCAACGGTGGACCTGCGCGAACCAAGGGCCTGGAGTTCGGCATCGGTGTGCGTCCGGTGAAGGGGCTGACCCTACAATTGACCGGCAGCTTCATCGACGCCAAGTACACATCCGATGTGCCCGGCACGAACGTGCACGATGGCGACTCGATCATCTCGGTGCCGAAGACGCAGTTCGCCGCGAGCGGTCTGTATCGGTGGCCGATCACGGCGGGCATGAACGGATTTGCGCGAGCCGAGGTGCAGCACACCTCACCTCGCAGCGGCACGATCCTGGGGTTGCCGGATTCCGACGCGACCACCGCGGTCAATGCACGCTTCGGCATCGAGTCCGGTGCTTGGGGGATGTACGTCAGCGCCGAGAATCTGACCAACGAGTCGGGCGCGGTCGACATTTCGATGGCGGGCAACACGGGCGTTGCACGCCTGCGTCCGCGGACCTTCGGCCTGCAAGTCACCTACAAGCGCGACTAAGGCGTGGAGGCTGGCGGCACGACTCAGCCGCGTCAGGGTGGGGTTGGCGTTCGCCGCGATCGGTATGATGATCGCGGCGGCGTCGATCCCGCGCATGACGCACACTCAGACAGGTTGGCTGCGTGTGCCAATGTCGTTTGGGGTACTCAGCGCCAGATGACCGCGCCCTCTCCAACGGGTTCCACCTGATGTCGACGACCGAATGTCAGTTCCACCTCGCCATTCACAGCGAGATTGAGATTGAAGCTACGCCGCAGGTCGTCTGGCAGTGGCTCGACAGGCCCTGTGAGTGGAAACCCAGCATCGTGTCGCTCGAGCGCTTGGATGGGCTGCCAGGCCAAGCGGGTGAACTCCTCCGACTCGGTCAACGACCGGGTACCGAAACGGTCTACATGCGCATGCAGACGTTGCGGGCGGAACCCTACGTTCGACGTGTGCAGACGCTATGTTCAGAGGCGAGCCGAGCCGTCGATGGCTTCGTGGTCTACTCGCTCGCACCGATGGGCAGTGCGACCCGACTCGCTTGTGACGTGGTCGCGCGTTGCGTGTTGCCGAGCGATGCCGTTGCAGGCGGTTCCGTCGCTGAGTTTGCCCAAAGCGTGAATGCGGCAACGGCAGCCAAGCTGGACGCCGATCACCGCACGCTAAAAGCCCTGATCGAGCGAGGAGACTGACGTGTCGGGTAACAACCTGACGAACAGGACCTCAACGCTCATCAACGGATGGCGAACCGGGCGGGCATGCGCATGAGCGCGTCACCGCCCCGCCGCATGTCCCTCGACTGGGGCGTACTCGCCGCCTATGCGGCTCCGGCGTTCTCACAGACGATGATCCATGGCCCTACCGGTTCGGTGATCCAAGGAGTCTACGCAAAGTACTTCGGCGTACCACTGGCGAGCATCGCGAGCGTGCTCCTCTTGGCCAGCATCGTCGATGCGACGGTGAATCCGGTGGTGGGCTACCTATCCGATCGGCATTGCGCTGCAGGCGGCACGCGCAAGCCTTGGCTGCTCGCAGGTTCGCTCCTCAGCGTCGTCGCCTGCTGGTGCTTGTTCGCCCCGTCACCGCCCGTGACCGTTGGTTACTTTCTCGCCTGGTTGCTGCTGACCTACACCGGTTGGGCCATCGCGGAGGTGCCGTATGCGGCGTGGATGGCGGAAATCTCATCCGACTATGACGACCGGACGCGCCTCTCCACGTGGCGTGGGGTCGCGATGTATGGCGGAGCCATCGCCTTCGCCGTCATCCCCTATCTACCCATCTTCCCGACCACGGAGTTCACGCCGGCCAGTCTCCGTTGGACGGCGATCCTCGCGGCCGTGGCGCTCCCACTGTTCTCGCTGTGGGCAGTTTGGCGGGTGCCCGCCGGCGCGGTCGTTGCCCAATCGAGCGTGCCCCGCAACGCGTGGGCCGGCGTCCTCCGAAACGGCCCACTACTGCGCTTCGCTGGACTGTTCTTTCTCTATAACCTCGCCTCGGGCGTGATGAACGGCGTGATGTTCTTCTACATCGACAGCCACCTGCATCTCGGGCCGTTCATGGCGGGGCTGTTCCTGCTGACGCTGCCATTGGGCGCTCTTGCGGTACCCCTATGGGGCGCGCTCTGCCGGCGCTTTGGCAAGCAGCGCGCCTGGGCCGCCGGCGCTGCCGGTAGCGCGCTCGGGATAATGCTGTACGTTGCCGTCCCGATCGGGCCTCACGGCACGCTCTGGCTTGCGCTCGTGCAGGTTGCCGTGATCCTCCTCTATGCGGGATTCCCGGTCGCGGCACCGGCTGTGCTGGCCGACGTGATCGACTACGGCCGACTCAAGTTTGGAGTCGACTACGCGGGCACCTACTTCGCGATCTACAACGTCATGTACAAGGCCGTGCCAGGCTTCGGGGCCGCTCTTGGACTCGCGCTCATCGGCATCGGCGGTTTCGACGCCAGCATGGCGCAGCAGACGTCATCGGGGACGCTGACATTGCTCGCCACGTTTGCGGGCATCCCGGCAGCGTTGCTGCTCATAGTGGCGCCCCTCCTATGGTCCTTCCCCATCGACGCGCGACGCCACCGCGTGATCATCGAACGCTTGCGGCGCCGCGATGCGCGTCGCCTGCGAACCGTACCCAGTTCCATGTCTGTTTCGTGACCGACGAGGACTCGCCCATGCCCTGCTCCCGTACTGTGTCCTTCCTGCCTCGCATTGCGCTGGCCGCGGTGTTCGCACTCACTTTCTGCGGCCCATCTGGCCAGGCTTTCGCGGCCGACACGACGGATGCCGGCGTGACGGAATGGGTGCGCAGCCACCTCAAGACCATCAATCAGGTGACCGCCGATGACGACTACAGCGACCTTGAACCGCTGAAGGCGATCATCGGCTCCGCGCGCATCGTCTCCTTTGGCGAGGGCATGCATGGCGCGGCGGAGCCACTGGAATTTAGGAACCGATTGTTCCGTTTTTTGGTCGAGCGCATGGGATTCACGGCGATCGCGATCGAATCGGGCATTGCCGAGGGCTTTGAGGTCAATCGCTACGTGCTCGGCGCGTCAAACGACCTCGACGGCGCGGTGAAGCGAGGCTTCAGTTTCGGATTCTCGCAGTTGCCTCAAGAGAATGATCTGTTGCGCTGGATGCGTACCTACAACGACGATCCCAAGCACACCCGAAAAGTCGAGTTCTACGGTGTCGACGTCTCGGGTGGGGATGACGACATGGAACTCCCGCTGCGCTTCGCGCTCGAGTTCCTGCGTGGCCGGGATCCGGCGAAATCTGCCGCGGTCACCGCTCGAATCGCTGACCTGCTGCCGCGACTCCATCTCAATCGAATGACCCAGGCACCAAATCAGTACACAGAACTGACGCAAGCCGAACGGGATAGACTCACGGCAGCGATCGCCGACCTCATCGCCGAACTCGAGGTCCACGAGACACAGTGGACGACGGCGACATCGAAACGGGAGTACGCAACCGCCCTTCGCGCCGCGATTGCGGCCAGGCAGGTCGATAGCTACTTGCGATGGGTGCCCATTGGCTGGAAACCCAGCGACGGCTTCGCTGGTATCTTTCCGACGGTCGCCTCCGCTGATCGAACCAAGGCCGATAATCTGGAGTGGGTGCTGAACCAAACGGGGCCTAGCGCCCGGGTGCTCGTGTTCATGCACCGTGGCCATCTCATGTACACGCCCTCCACGATTCGGCTGCCGCCACCGACGGGTCTGACCCAACTTCCACCCATGGTCGGGGTCTACATGAAGCAGCGCTACGGTGCCGACAACGTAATGATCGCGCATCTGTTCGGCAGTGCATCGACACAGTGCGGTCAGCCACCCCGGATGGCGCCACCCGAAACGTTCGAGGCGCAATGGTCGGTACTACCGCCGGAATTCTTTTTGCTTGATCTGCGTGGGGCACCCGCCGATCTTGCAAACCAGTTGAAGTTGGATCGGGACGAGTTTGGGATGCCACCCTTGAATGTGATTGGGATCGGCAACGCCTACGATGCCATTTTTTACTCAAGAGGTGTCACGCGGGCGGTAGAGTGTCCATCGGCTCCTGCTCAATAGTTGAATCGATAAAAACGATCTTTCGATCTGGCCGATGCGAAAACCCAGACTCTATAGCCCGGCGGTACAAACCTGTCGGATGAAATTTTTTTGAATTGCAATAAAAATTTTTCCGGCGAATAAGCACCTTATCTGCTCTCATCAATCTAATGCCTCACGCAGTAAATCGTCTGACGAGAGCTGATTTAGATCATGAAGGAACACCCAATTCGCCCCACAACAACGACGGAATAGGTTCTTCGAGATTCCACTTAACCGTGATGGGCTTATCACCCTTCCACGAATTAAAGATCACACGACCGAGGTAATAGAAGGGCGCACCACGGCCCTCTGGAGTTTTCCCTTTCGAGCGCACGAAAAGATGGACACTGATACCCAGCTGCGCATGGTCTCTGATGGACAACCCATCTTTGCTTGATTGGGTTGGACGCTAAATCTTTCTGCAGCTAAATTTAGGCGTGACATCGATTGCACGTCTTTCGTGATATTTTTGGTTTGTTCGAGTTTTTCCATGATAGGGGTGTTTACGGGTTTTGACCAAAAGTAACGCTTTCCTGTTGATAACTTTTCAGCCGCCGACCGCTTTTCTGACCTCCGGCATGGACGGCACCAGTCGATCGACATACCGCTCGAGCGGGAACCGGTAGATTCCCCGGAAGTTGACGTGCCCGAACGCGATCGGCGCGACGTGCGCCAGGATGTCGTCGGTCGGCACCGGGCGCCCTGCCTTTCGGCGGCCCTCCACGACGTCGTTCAGCTTCCATGTGTTGTAAGCCACGACGGCATTCGTGAGCAGTGTCAGCGCGCCGGATATGAGCGCGAGTTCCTCGCGACGACGGCCGCGATGTGCCCGGATCGGGCCGTAGTGGATGGCCCTCTGCAGCTGGTGGACCGACTCGCCTCGGACCAGAAGCCGGTTAATGCTGCGTCGGAATTCCGCTTGCGCCGAGTAGTCGCACAGGTAGACCGTTCGCCATAGCTGACCGAGCTGGGTCCCGGCGCGGTGGAGACGCGAGCCCCGGGCGGCGGAGCCAAGCCGCTCGAGAAGGTACGTCGCCGACGTATACCCCTCGACGATGGACGCCGCGACGCGCAGCAGGTTGTCGTACTCGGCATGGATGTCGTCGAGGTTGATGTCGCGCTTCAAAACTGGCTCAAGGTCAGGGATCTCAGGCCACCCGCGCGGCACATGCAGCCACTGCTCGCGCATGTCGTGGAGCCTCGGGCAGAGGTCGAATCCAGCGAGCTTCGCGATGCAATTGCCAATATCGGTGTAGCCGTGAGTGTCCACGGCCAGCCGGGAGATAGGCGCAATACGCTGCCGGATGACGCCCTCGATCGCGGCACCGACCTGGCGCTGCAGCAGGGGTAAAGGCTGGTCGTACGGGATCCCCCACTGGTCGAGGACGGTCGTGTAGGTCCCGATGCCATGCGTGCGCCGCTTCGGGTCGACTCGAGCGTTGTAGATCTGTTTGCTCGCGTCCAGGCTGAGCAAATCCGACGAGGCCTCGTAGCCTGTGCCCCAGTGACTCACGATCGCATGGCTGCGCGCGAAGTGAACCAGCGCGTCATTGGCGGCCCGAACTCCCGGTTCCGACTCGAAAAGCCGCATGTATCGCCGAACGGTACTCTCGCGTACGCCGCGGATCATGGTGGAGATCCCGCGGGATTCGAGATCGGTGCCGGCCGCGAGCAGCGCGGCGTAGACCGCGAGGAGTTCCTCGGCATGTTTAGGCTCGCGGCCGAGCAGTTTCCAGCTGAAATGGACCTGGGCATCGAGCTCGAGCAGCAGGATCGGGAACTGCACCTTACCGACCCTGCTATAGAGCCGGGACTGGGCGAGATCGAGGCCGCCAGGGAGCCACGCAGCCTCGTCGCGCGCGAAGTAGAGGTCTTTGTAGCCGATGCAGACCGCATCGCGTGCAACGGCATCCTGGAGTCCAGCCAGTGCCGCCCCAAGCGCGCCCTGAACCTGATCCGTGTAAACCTCCGCAGTGCGCGGCAGGCCTTTGCGGAACTGGTACCCGTAGGATTGCTGCTGCCAGACAGCCACCGGCATCAGATTGCGTGCCGGATCGGAGAACTCATCCCCATAGGGGGACCAGAGCGAGCCGTTGCGCAGTGATCGGCGTATCCCCCACAGCGTTGCGGCCTCGTAGGCGCGCAGCGCGAGCCGCCCGTCACGTGACTGAACCAGCGGCTGCCAGCGACCGGTCCACGCCGACGGCGGCTCCGGTGCCAGCCAGTCGAGCTTGTCCTCGTAGACGCTCCGCAGCCATCCCAGGGCCTGCAAGGGTTCGTGGTCGGATGTGCCCTGCAGCTTCAGTTTGAGCAGTAGCTCGACGAGCGGCCGGACGCGACGGGCATTGCGACACAATATTTCGCGCACGTCCGCGGCGCGGGTATTGGGGGCAGCATCTGCGGTCGGATTCAGGATGGCCCTGACCTCGAGCCGGAATGACGTGTCCGACAGGGAGGGATCGGCGACGAGGCGCCGGATCTCGACCAGAACCTCGCCCCGACGACGAACGCGTTGCGGCGTCAGCTGCTCGGCCGCGACGACGTAGGCCCAGCGCCAGATCGCGGCGATCCGCATCTCGACCAATCGCAACAGGTCGTCGGCCAGGGTCCCGAGCGTAACGATGGCGAAACACACGGCTTCAAGTTCGCGCCGAGCCGGGCGCACGTCCGCTAGATCCGCCGTACGCCGTCTGCGGAACCGGCGTGCGTACACGCGCTGCCGTTCCCGGGGAATGCCGGGCAGCTGAACGTGTCCGGCGATGCGCTCGAGCCACTGGTACTTGTCGGATAGCTCGTGCATCGTCTTGAGCGAGCGGCGGCGCGGCGGCCTGCGCAGCCACTCGATCGCGGTCGTGGAGCCGCCAGGGCGTGGCCCGAGAAGCGCTTGAAGGACGCCGTGGATCTGCGCCGTTCGGATCCGGCGCTGCAGTTCAAGATAGTCGTCCTCCTCGACCGACCTGATCACCCGACGCACGGTCTGGCTCAGCCGCCGTTGGCTGGGGATCAGATAGCTGCACCCGAACAGCCACTCGCGCCCGAGTTGCTCGAGCCGCGGACGGGCAAGGGTGGCGTGGGTACGCTCCCGGAGCTCGCAATCAAGCGCCGCCGCGCCGCGATCGTCGAGCTTCATGAGGCCGGAGTACTCGAGTGCCCAGCGGCGGTGCTCGAACCGGGTCGGTTTGCGGCGATACAGCGCCCGCAGCGTCGCAAGGTCCGGGACCGGCCCGCGAAACTGCCGCCCGAGGTGGTGCAGAACGACCGTCGGCACGTACGCCACGGAGCCGAGTGCGTGCCCGGTCAGGCGCAAGAACCCGAGCTGCAATGCTGCCGCGAGGCGGTACTTGACCCGAAAGGCCTTGCGGATGTCCCGTCGTTCCCGATGACTGAACGTGAAGGCGCGCTGCAGCTCGAACTCGGCAACGTCCTTCGGAAACGTGGATCGCCCGAGGTAGGCCAATTCCCAACGGCGCATGTGGCCTCCCACCCCGGTTCGGTGGCGTTGCACAAACGATGGATTCCGCACGGCGGACGAATGTCTGAAAATTGCCGAGATGGCGCATTGCAGATCGGTATTGCACTACCGGATCGGTATGCAATACCCTTACGCACCATGCTCATCGGCTACGCACGCGTCTCGACCCAGGATCAGGATACCGCCGCGCAGGTCGCGGCGCTCAAGGCCGCTGGCTGCGAGGAAATCTACCGCGAGAAGGCCTCCGGCGGACGCTGGAACCGGCCAAAACTGCAGGATCTCCTGAGCCACTTGCGTAAGGGAGACGTGGTGGTGGTCTGGAAGCTCGATCGGCTGTCCCGGTCGCTGCGCGACGTGCTGACCCTCATGGAGCGAATCCAGGAGCGTAAGGCCGGGTTCCGTAGCCTCACGGAGGCGGTCGACACCACGACCCCGGCCGGGCGCATGATGATGCAGATGGTCGGTTCCTTCGCCGAGTTCGAGCGTGCCATGCTGAAGGAGCGAACGCTTGCCGGGATCGAGGCGGCTCGTAAGGAAGGCCGCGTCGGTGGCCGACCGCCGAAGCTGAAACCACAGCAGCGTCTGGAGATCGTCCGGCTCGTGAAACGAGGTCGCAAGACCGCCGCGGACGCCGCGAGACTCTTCGGCGTACATCCGGCCACGGTGTCACGGCTGATGCAACGGCAGGCGTGACGAATGGACTTCGAATGGGATCCCCGCAAAGCCGCCCAGAACGAGCGCAAGCATCGCGTCTCGTTCGAGGAGGCCGCTACGGTGTTCGGCGATCCACTGGCGCTGACCTTTGCTGATCCAGATCATTCGGACGAAGAACATCGGTTCCTGACTTTCGGTCGGTCGCGCAGGCACTGGCTGCTGGTCGTGAGTTACACCGATCGAAATGGCACTACGCGCATCATCAGTGCGCGCAGATTGACGCCGGCAGAGCGTCGTATCTACGAAGCTGGGTGAATCACCAATGCGAAAGAGCTATCGACGCGAAGACCTTGGCCCCGGCGTGCGCGGCAAGCATCTTGCGGCCTATGAGAAAGGCTCGAACCTGGTTCTGCTGCAGCCCGACGTCGCGGCGGCATTCCCGACTTCAGCGGCAGTGAACGAGGCGCTGCAGGGCCTGCTCAAAGTCGCGCGCACGGCGAAGATTTCGCGCACCGCTGCGACCAAGAGCCCGGCTCGCCCAGCCCGGAAAGCCGGGTAACGACCGGCTGTGCCGCCGCCCTGCGTGGCCTACGGCCGATAAAGTTATCCACAAGAAAACGTTACTTTTGGTCAAAACCCGTAAACACCCCTAATGCCCCCCGAGCCTCACGCGCTTCCTTCGTCATCATGCCGCTGTCCTCCGTAGAAAACTCGCGGCATCTCATCACCGTCGGGAACTTCAGGGTAGGCTGCGGAAGATCGAGCGCTTACGCTTGTGAACCATCTCTTCCATCGTAAACCGTTGTTTCGGCATGATTCCCAACCCTTCTTTCCACCATTTTAGGGAACATCAGGCTGGATCAGGAATCGCAGGTCAGGTCAATGCGTGGCATAGGATACGCATCGACGCGCTCCGTCATCTTCAGATCAGACGATGAACTTCCGGCAACTTTCCAAATGTGCGATCAAATGTAGCAACAGGTACATGTCCAGCTTTTCGCGCGATCTCCAGCACCAGACAGTCTGAAAATCCGACCGCGCGCGACGAACGAAAGTGCTCAAGCGCCGCGACTACGACGCTGGGTTCCTGGATTGTTAGATCAACATGATTCAGTAGCATCTCTACCGTCACCACGAGTTGATCTCGCGACAGATTGAAGACGGAATCGAGTACCCACAATGTTTCTGCTAACACTAGGTGGGAGACCCAAGCGCCCTTTCCAACAAAACGTTCTGCCGAGCGAACTTGATCGGCATCATCGCGAACGATGAGCCGGACGAGTACATTGGTGTCAACCGCCAGCATACCGCTTGCGCATATATTCTTTGATTTTCAATTTAACATCGCTTGTGCTGATTCGAGTGGGTGCGCCATTTGGAAATAGCGACTGATGAATGTCAGCAGAGCTAAATCGACCAGCTCGTCGTACGACCAAGACGCCTTCGTTGTCGTGCCACTCCAAAACTGATCCTGGACCAATACCAAGTATTTTTCGCACTTCCGCAGGAACGGAAATTTGACCTTGCGTGGTTAATTTGGAGTGTGCGATTGGCATAAATAAACATTACCACGGTAATGTTTATTGGTCAACGAAGCGGCTTTATGCAATCGGAAAGGCGGGTTTCTGCTTCGGCGGATTACCCGACGAGACCGGATGCGAGCCCGCGTGAAGGCCGTGAAGGAAGAACTGCGGCGGCGAATGCACGATCCGATACCAGAACAGGGTCGGTGGCTTGGCCAAGTGGTGCGCGGCTATTTCGCCTACCATGCGGTCCCCACCAACGACTCGCGCCTGCAAGAGTTCCTCCAACTCGTCACTCGCCTCTGGCGGCGCACGTTGCTGCGCCGTGGCCAGAAGGATGTGACGTCGTGGGCTCGGATGACCAAGCTTGCGCGCGCATACCTACCGTGGATCGAAGCCCTTCATCCTTGGCCTCAGGAGCGCTTTGTCGCTAAACATCCGAGGTGGGAGCCCGGTGCGTGAATCGCGCCCGCCGGGATCTGTGCGGGGGGCGCGCAGCAATGC